>Ga0075370_10000323_pt1 | contig 17249 bp, 17 predicted proteins | sample EndMethybrTD3035_FD_71398 | JGI IMG/M metagenome (GOLD analysis project Ga0075370, IMG submission 71398) | Populus endosphere microbial communities from Tennessee, USA - Endosphere MetaG P. TD hybrid TD303-5 | ecosystem: Host-associated > Plants > Roots > Endosphere | place: USA: Tennessee... | reverse complement strand
CGCGGAAGATCTCGAACAGTTCCTGCACGATGCGCGGCGCCAGGCCGAACGACGGTTCATCCAGCAGCAGCAGGCGCGGCCGCAGCATCAACGCGCGCGACACCGCGAGCATCTGCTGCTCGCCGCCCGACAAGGTGCCGGCCTGCTGGCGCCGCCGTTCCTTCAGCCGCGGGAAGTAACCGTACATGCGTTCGAAGTCGGCGGCGATCCCGGACTTGTCGCGCCGCGTGTGGGCACCGAGCCGCAGGTTCTCTTCGACGCTGAGATTGACGAAGGTGCCGCGCCCGTCGGGCACGTGCGCGACGCCGAGTCTCACGATGCTCTCGGTTGCGCGGCCGTCGATGCGTGCGCCGCCGAACGTGATCTCGCCCTGCGTCCGGACCATGCCGCACACGGCGCGCAGCGTCGTGGTCTTGCCGGCGCCGTTGGCGCCGAGGATGGTCGTGATGCCGCCCTCCTGGACACCGAAGTCCATGCCGTGCAGCACCTTCGTCGGCCCGTACTGGGCCTGCAATGCGCGCACTTCGAGCAGGCGTGCCATCAGACCGTTGCTCCCGCAGCCTGCACCGGCGCACCGAGGTAGGCCTTGATCACCTCGGCATTGCCCTGCACCTCGGCCGGCGTGCCGTCGGCGATGATGCGGCCGAAGTCGAGCGCGACGACCTGGTCCGACACTCGCATCACGAGATTCATGTGGTGCTCGACCAGCAGCATCGTCAGCTTCAGGCGTTCGCGCACTTGGCGCAGCAGTTCCATCAGCGTGCCGACCTCCTCGTGATTCAGCCCGCCAGCCGGCTCGTCGAGCAGCAGGAGCTTGGGCCGGCTCGCCAGCGCGCGGCCGAGCTCGACGCGCTTTTGCGTGCCGAAAGGCAGGTCCATCACGGGCACTGCCGCCACACGTTCGAGGTCGAGCAGGTCGAGCAGCTCGTCGGCATGCGCCGCGAGTGTGCGCTCCTCGCGCCGCACGCGCGGCAGCCGCAGCGCATTCTCGAAGAACCCGCTGCGGGTGCGGCTGTGGCCACCGAGCAGGATGTTCTGGCGCACGCTCATCGTGCGGAACAGCGCGAGGTTCTGGAACGTGCGGCCGATACCGAGTGCCGCGATGCCGTGGGCCGGCGTCTCGACCAGCGGCTGGCCCTCGAAAAGGATGCGACCCTCGCTGAACGGGTACAGCCGCGACAGGCAGTTGAACAGCGTCGTCTTGCCGGCCCCGTTCGGCCCGATCAGACCGACGATGCGACCTTCAGGCACCGTGAACGACACCTTGTCGAGCGCGGTGATGCCGCCGAAGCGGACGGTCACGCCTTCGACGCGAAGCAGTCCTGAGCTCGCAGCAGTCGCGACGATTTTCAGCTCCTTGCTCTTCGGGCCGGAAGATACCGTCGGAGCCGCGATTGCGAAGCGGGCTTTACCCTCGCTTCGGCACGCGCACCCCGTGCTCGGGTGGTGGGCGCGGGCATACTCGGCGCTCGAGATCGACAACAACGACGAATCCGGAGACTCCCTTGATGAGCACCCGTCCACGCACTGCCTTGCGCCGTCGCAGCATGCTGCTTGGCAGCGCCGCCCTCGCACTGCCGTTCACTTGGCCATCCCTCGCCCGCGCACAGGCCTTCCCCGCCAAGCCGATCACCCTGATCGTTCCGTGGCCGGCCGGCGGCTCGACGGATCGCCACCTGCGTGCGCTGGCCGAGATCGCCTCGAAGCATCTGGGCCAGATGATCACGGTCGAGAACCGCCCCGGCGGCGGCGGCACCACTGGCCCCGGCACGATGGCGCTGACCGCCAAGCCCGACGGCTACACGATCGCCCAGTACCCGATGGGCATGCTGCGCGTGCCGCACATGCAGAAGGTTCAATGGGACCCGTTGAAGGACTTCAGCTTCATCATCGGCGTCAGCGGCTACACCTTCGGCTTCACGGTGCGCAGCGACTCGCCGTACAAGACCTTCAACGAGTACATCGAGGCAGCGCGCAAGGAGCCCGGCAGGATCGACTACGGCTCGACCGGCATCGGCACCTCGCCGCACCTGCTGATGGAAGAGCTGGCCGGCAACGCCAAGGTCTCGCTGAATCACGTGCCGTTCAAGGGCAACGCCGACCTGACGCAGGCCCTGCTCGGCGGTCACGTGATGGCGATGAGCGATGCGACCGGCTGGGACAAGTTCGTCGACGGCGGCCAGATGCGGCTGCTCGTCACCTTCGGCGAGCAGCGCACGCGCCGCTGGCCGAACGTGCCGACGGCCAAGGACCTCGGCTACGGCGTGGTCTCGACCTCGCCGTACGGCCTCGTCGGGCCGAAAGGCATGGACCCGGCCGTCGCGAAGACGCTGCACGACGCGTTCAAGAAGGCGATGGACGACCCGAAGCACCTCGAGGTGATCGCACAGCTGAATCAGGACCTCTGGTACCGCAGCGGCGACGACTATGCGAAGTGGGCGCGCGAGACCTATGCGAAAGACAAGGCCCTGATCGAGCGCCTGGGCCTCGCGGCGAAGTGACTCGATGAGTGCTCCTCAAGCCAGCCCCGACCTCGCGCCGTTCCGCACGATCAGCGACCTGGTGCGCGAGCACGCCCAGGCGCGGCCCACTCACGCGGCGCTGGTGACCGGCGACGACGTACTCAGCTATGCGCAGCTCGACGCGTTGATGGACCGGATCGCCGCGACGCTGCAGCGCGACGGCATCGGCCCCGGCGACGTGGTGGCGATCTGCGCCAGCTCGTCGCCGCGTTATGCCGCGATATTCCTCGGCGCACTGCGTGCCGGCGCTGCGGTGGCGCCGCTCGCGCCTTCGGTCACGCCGGAGAGCTTCGCGTCGATGCTCGGCGATGCGCAGGCTCGGCTGCTGTTCATCGACGCCGCGGCACTCGATGCGATCGGCGCCTCGATGCAGACGGCACGCCGCATCGCGCTCGACAGCAGCGTACCCGGCGAGCTGTTCGACGCCTGGCTCGCACCGGCCGGAACGACACCGCGGCCTGTCGAGGTGGCGCCCGATGCGCCGCTCAACATCATCTACTCGTCAGGCACCACGGGCCTGCCCAAGGGCATCGTGCAATCGCACGGCATGCGCTGGTCGCACGTCGCGCGCGGCGCGGCCTACGAATACGGCCCGCATGCCGTGACCTTGCTCGCGACCCCGCTCTACTCGAACACCACGCTGGTCGTGTTCTTCCCGACGATCGCGTTCGGCGGCACGGTGGTGCTGATGGCCAAGTTCGACGCGGCGCGCTACCTCGCGCTCGCGCAAGCCCACCGCGTGACCCACACGATGCTCGTGCCGGTGCAGTACCAGCGCATCATGGCGCTGCCGAACTTCGACGCGCACGAGCTCTCGTCGTACCGCTTCAAGTTCTGCACCAGCGCACCGTTTCGCGCCGAGCTGAAGGCCGACGTGCTGAAGCGCTGGCCGGGCGGTCTGATTGAGTTCTACGGCATGACCGAAGGCGGCGGCACCTGCATCCTGGCGGCGCACGAGCACCCGGACAAGCTGCACACGGTCGGCCAGCCGGCCCCGGGCCACGACATCCGCCTGATCGACGAGGCCGGCCACGAGCTCGAGGCGGGCGGCACCGGCGAGGTGGTCGGCCATTCGGCCGGCATGATGATCGGCTATCACCGCCAGCCGGCGAAGACGCGCGAGGCCGAATGGTTCGATGCGAGCGGCAAGCGCTTCATCCGCACCGGCGACGTCGGCCGCTTCGATGACGACGGCTTCCTGACCCTGCTCGACCGCCGCAAGGACATGATCATCAGCGGGGGCTTCAACATCTACCCGAGCGACCTGGAAGCGGTGTTGCGCGCGCACGAGGCGGTCGCCGACGTCGCCGTCGTCGGCGTGCCGTCGCAGGCCTGGGGCGAGACGCCGATCGCGTTCGTCGTGCCCCGCACGGGCTCGGCCATCGACGAAGCCGCGCTGATGCAGTGGATGAACGAGCGCGTCGGCAAGACCCAGCGGCTTGCCCGCCTGCAGTTCATCGACGAGCTGCCGCGCAGCCCGATCGGCAAGGTGCTCAAGCGCGAGCTGCGCGACGCGCACGCGGCGAGCGGGCAGGAGCCGCGTTGAGCGCGGCCCGCATGGGCCAGGTGCTGGTGCTGAACGGCGCATCGAGCGCAGGAAAGTCGAGCCTCGCCAAGGCACTGCAGAGGGCACTGCGGGAGCCTCATCTGCATGTCGCGCTCGACGCGTTTCGAGCCATGGAGCCGGCCGACTACTGGCGCGGGATCGACACCACTGTCACGCAGCGCTGGATCGCCGGCCTGTGCCGCGCGATGCATTCGACGGTCGCCGCGTTTGCCGAAAGCGGCCAGCACGTGATCTTCGACACCGCCCTCGACAAGACGTCGGTCGCCGACGCGTTCAACGCCGACCTTGGCCATCTCGGAATCAGGCTGATCGGCGTGCACTGCGAGCTCGACGAACTCGAACGACGCGAGACCGCGCGCGGCGACCGCCCCAGCGGGCTCGCGAGGCGCCAGTTGGCGACCATCCACGCGGGCCGGGCCTACGACTTCAGCGTCGACACGACCCGCACGAGCGCCAGCGATTGCGCGGCCGCGATCGCGAACTGGCTCGAGGGGCGCAATCCCGCGCCAGCATGACTCGCACGTTCTCGCTAGCATCGCCGCTTCACAGTACGGAGGAGTCCAGCGATGTCGACGAAGGCCGTGACGTATGCGCCACTCGGTGCGAGTGGGGTGAAGGTGTCCAGGCTGTGGCTCGGCACGATGATGTTCGGCGACCAGACCGATGCGAACGAAGCGGCGCGCATCGTCGACGCGACACGCGAGGCCGGCATCAACGCGATCGACACCGCCAACCAGTACGCGGGCGGCGAGTCGGAGCGCATCACCGGCAGGCTGATCGCGGCCGACCGCGAGCGCTGGGTTCTCGCGACCAAGCTCGCGAACCCGATGGGCGCCGGCCCGAACGACCGCGGCCTGTCGCGCCGCCACATGGTCGCCGCGCTCGACGCGAGCCTGAAGCGCCTCGGCACCGACTGGGTCGACGTGCTGTACCTGCACCTCGAGGACCATGACACGCCGCTCGAGGAAACGGTGCTCGCGATGGCGCATCTGATCGAGCGCGGCAAGGTGCACTACTTCGGCCTCTCGAACTTCCGCGCCTGGCGCATCGCGCGCGTCGCCGAACTGTGCCGGCAGATGGGCGTCGGCCTGCCGATCGTCTGCCAGCCACCGTACAACGCGATGTCGCGGCAGATCGAGGTCGAGCTGCTGCCCTGCTGCGCGCACTATGGCATCGCGCCGGTCGTCTACAGCCCGCTGGCGCGCGGCATCCTGTCGGGCAAGTACCGCAACGACGCACCGCCGCCCGAAGGATCCCGCGCGGCGCGCAACGACCCGCGCATCATGCAGACCGAGTTTCGCCCCGAGTCGATCGCGCTCGCGCAGCGCGTGGCCGAGCGCGCCCGCGAGCGCGGCGTGACGCCGACTGCGTATGCGCTCGCGTGGGTCTGGAACAACCAGCGGGTCCACGGCGTGATCGGCGGGCCGAAGACGCTCGTCCAATGGCAGGACTATCTGGACGCGATCGGCACGCCGTTCGATGCCGACGACGAAGCGTTCGTCAGCGGCCTGGTCGCCGCGGGCCACGCCTCGACGCCGGGCTACTCCGACCCGCGCTATCCGGTCGAGGGCCGTGTGCCGCGCACCGGCTGATCGCCGTCTCCCACGGGGCGCCGTTCGGGCTGAGCCTGTCGAAGCCCTTCGACAGGCTCAGGGCGAACGGATCTGAACGTCCTCAGGGCCGCACGGCGGGTGTTTCGATCTTCATGCCCGCAGCACGCCGCGCCAGGTACAGCTCGAGCTCGGTCAGCTCGATCGCTCCATACGGGAACGGCTCCGCGCGAACGCCGGCGATGCAGCCGCGCAGGCGCCGCTGCAGCGAGCCCATGCCCTGCCATTCGAGACGATAGATCGGGTAGCCGGTCGGATGCGCCTGCGGGATCGTCGCGCCGGCCAGCTTGCCGCCGGGTCGCTCGTCGTGGCATTGCGCGCACGACAGGTCGAGCTGGCCGATGCGCTGGCGATATAGCTTCTCGCCACGCTCGCGAAATGGCGCGAGGCGCGGGTCGTCCGGCGGCGCGATCGGCAGCCCGCGCGATTGCATCGCGATGAAGCTCTCGAGTCCGAGCAGCTCCTGGCTCTCCGTTGCGAGCACCGCGGCTCCCTGATGTCCGACGACGCAGGCATTGATGCGCTGCGCCAGCGTGATCGGGCGCCGTGTGGCGGCATCGAAGGATGGGTAACGCGCAGCGACACCCTTCATGCTCTTGGCCGCGGCACCGTGGCAGTCCATGCAAGCGCGCGCGGCACTGCCCGCCTTGCGCTCCCACGCAGCCGCGCCCTCCTGCACCCACAGCATCGCGGGGTTCTGCGCATCGTCGCGCTGGATCGCCTGCACTTCCGGAGTCATGAAGTCGAAGCCGGACCGGCGCGCATCCCCGTCCGGCTGGGCCGCAAAGGCAAGCGGCATGCACCCCCACAGCACCAGGCACGACGCGGCGCGCCGCAGGGAACGCCTCATGTGACAGTGAGCTCCACGCTCTCGGTCTGCGAAAAGCCGCGGTCGCCTTCCCACGCGAACTGCAGCGTGCCGGTCGCCGTCGCGACTGTGCAGAACGTGATGTACGGGTTCGCCGCCACGGCGGGGAACAGCTCGGCGCTGAACACGAGCTCGCCGTCGTAGCGGCAGCTGAAGCGCCGGATCAGGTTGCGCGGCACGAGCTGGCCGTCTTCGCCGGCGCGGTAGCCCGTCTCCATCGGATGCGCGATCAGCGTGCGGACCTCGACGATCTCGCCGCGCTTCGCGGTCTTGGGCATCGTGATCAGCGCGCGTGCCATGTCGTGCCCCTCACGGCGTCTCGATGCAGGCGGCGAGCGTGACGATCACGTCGACCGTGTCGGACCAGAAGCTGCCGTCGCTCATCTGGGCGATCGCGATCAGCTGCTGCGAGGTGGCGAGGCGAATCCGCGTCGAAACGTCGGCGCGCCCGGCGCGCGGGCCGAGCCGGCAGGTAATCACGTCGCGCTGCGGGTTCTTCTCGTTGAGCACCGTGATCGCGAGCACGTGGTCAGCGGGGGTCATCGGGCTCGCCACACGCACCGTGATCGGCACGGTGTTGCCGTTCTCGACCAGCGGCGCGATGTCGAGCTTGACGCGCCCGCGCTGCACCGGCGCGCCGTTCGTGAATGCCTTGATCGCGCTCGGCAGGTCGCCTGCCTGCGAGCGCGCCGGCCGGGCCACGAGCAACGTGCCGACCGCGGCGCCGGCGCTGAGCAGGGTGCGGCGCGTCACGCTCATCGCAAGCTCGCCAGATACGCGATCACGTCTTCGATCTGCTGCGCGCCGAGCACGGTCTTGCCCTGCCAGCCCTTGCCGACCCGCGTCAGCCCGTCGGCACGAAAGTACGCCGGCATGATGCTTTGCGGGTTAATGCGCCGGCTGTCGGCCAGGCGCAGGCGCAGCTGGGCCGGCGTCGAGCGCGCACCGGCACCGGCGAGGTCGGGCGCGAGCGTGCCCTGGAAGCGCTCCTCCGCGATCGGCGCGGTGTGGCACAGCAGGCACAACCCGACCTGACGGTTCGCGACGATCGCGCGGCCGCGCGCCGCGTCGCCCGGCTCGGCGCTCAACGGCTGCGGGATGCCGTCGCCGACGACCTCGTAGCTCGGCTGCGCCACGGCCGTGCCCACGCGCAGAGCGAGCAGCATCGCCACACCGAGCGGCCACCGACGCTGCACGGCGCTCGTCTCCGCTACGCCTTCTTCAGGCTGTGGTTCTTCAGCGGCAGCTCGCGGATGCGCTTGCCGGTGGCGGCATAGATCGCGTTCAGCACCGCCGGCGCAGCCACCGCGATCGTCGGCTCGCCGACGCCGCCCCAGAAGCCGCCCGAGGGCATCAGGATCGCCTCGACCTTGGGCATGTGCTGCATCTGCACGACCGGGTAGCTGCTGAAGTTGTCCTGCTCGATCCGCCCGTCCTTCACGGTGCAGCCGCCGAACAGCGCGGCCGAGAGGCCGTAGACAAACGAGCCTTCGACCTGCGCTTCGATCTGCTGCGGGTTGACCGCATGGCCCGGGTCGGTGGCGGCGACGATGCGGTGCACCTTCAGGTCGCCCGCGTCGCTGACCGACACCTCGGCGCAGGCCGCGACGTAGCTGCCGAAGCCCATGATCTGCGCGAGCCCGCGGTAGACCTTCTGGCCGTCGACGTCAGGCGCCGGCTTGCCCCAGCCCGCCTTCTCGGCCACCGCGTTCAGCACTGCCAGATGCTTCGGCGAGCCGGCGAGCATCTTGCGCCGCAGCGCGAGCGGGTCTTGTTTTGTCGCGGCCGCGATCTCGTCGATGAAGCTCTCGACGTAGATCGCGTTGTGATTCAGGTTCACGCCGCGCCAGAAGCCCGGCGGCACGTGCGGATTGCGCATCGCGTGGTCGATCAGGAGATTCGGCACCGCATAGCCGAACGCGCCTTCGGTACCGCCCGGGTTCAGGCCCTGGAAGGTCACCGGGTCCTTGCCGTTCTGCAGCGCCTGCGGCAGCAGCCCGGCGAGGATCGACTGCCCCGAGATGCGCATGTGCAGCCCGGTGACGTCGCCCTGCGCATCGAGCCCGGCCACCATCTTGCACTGCGTGATCGGGTGGTACTTGCCATGAAGCATGTCTTCTTCGCGCGACCAGATCAGCTTCACCGGCGTGCCGGGAAACTCCTTCGCGATGTGCACCGCCTGCTGCAGCCAGTCGTGCGCGCCACGCCTGCCGAAACCGCCGCCGAGGTTGAGCTTGTAGACGTCGCACTGCGCCGGCTTCAGTCCGGCTGCTTCGGCGGCCGCGGCGAGCGCGGCTTCCCCGTTCTGGGTCGGGCACCAGACCTCGCAGCGCTCGATCGCTCCGCCCGCGCCGGTCGTGATCTTGACCGTCGCGTTCATCGTCTCCATCGTCGCGTGGTTCTGGAACGGGTACGAGTACACCGCCTCGACCTTGCGCGGTGCCTCGGCGATGGCCTTCTTCGCGTCCCCGGCCTGATTGCCCACAAAGGCTTCGCTCGCGTCCAGGCCTTCCTTCAGCATGGCCGCGATCGTCGCGCTCGAGGCCTTCGCATTCGGGCCTTCGTCCCATTCGATCGGCATTGCGTCGAGCGCGCTCTTCGCGTGCCACCAGGTGTCGGCGACGACCGCGACCGCGCTGTCGCCGACCTTGACGACCTTCTTCACGCCGGAGCGCGACGCGATCTTCGCCGCGTCGAAACTTCTGACCTTGCCGCCGAACACGGGGCAGTCCTTGATCGCCGCATTCAGCATGCCGGGCAGCTTCAAGTCCATGCCGAAGACCTGCTTGCCGGTCGTCTTGTCGACCGTGTCGAGGCGCTTGACCGGCTTGCCCGCGATCTTCCAGGTCTTCGGGTCCTTCAGCGTCACCTCGGTGGGCGGCGTCAGCTTCGCCGCGGCGCCTGCGACCTTGCCGTAGGTCGTCGTGCGGCCGCTGCCCTTGTGGGTGATCACGCTGCCGGCCGCACTGCATTCGCTGGCCGGCACCTTCCATTCGTCGGCGGCGGCCTGCACGAGCATCATGCGGGCCACCGCGCCGCCCTTGCGCACGTAGTCGTTCGACTCGCGGATGCCGCGGCTGCCGCCGGTGGAGTAATTGCCCCAGACGCGGTTGCGTGCAAGGTTCGTGGCCGGCGTCGGGTACTCGGTGCTGACCTTGTTCCAGTCGCAGTCGAGCTCTTCGGCAACCAGCTGCGCGAGCCCCGTCAGCGTGCCCTGCCCCATCTCGGAGCGGGCCACGCGGATGATCACCGAGTCGTCGGGCTTCACGACGACCCATGCGTTGACCTCGGGCGACGCGGCCAGCGGCGCCTGCGCAAACACCTTGCCGACGAAGGGCACGTGGAAGCCGACGGCCAGGCCGCCGGCTGCGAGCGCGGTGCCGCCGATGAAGCGGCGACGATTAACTTGTGCGCGAGTCGAAGCAGTCATTGCAGGCTCCCGTTCACGCCATGCCAGCGGCTTGCTTGATGGCCGCGCGCACGCGGTTGTAGGTGCCGCAGCGGCAGATGTTGCTCATCGCTGCGTCGATGTCGGCATCGGTCGGCTTCGGCTTGTCCTTCAGCAGCGCAGCCGCGGCCATGATCATTCCGGACTGGCAGAACCCGCACTGCGGCACGTCGAGCGCAACCCAGGCCTTTTGCAGCGGGTGCGAACCGTTCGGCGACAGGCCCTCGATCGTCACGATCTTCTCGTTGGCCCCGACGGTCGACGCGGGTCGCACGCACGAGCGGGTCGGCACGCCGTCGATGTGCACGGTGCAGGCGCCGCATTGCGCGATGCCGCAGCCGTACTTGGTGCCGGTCAGGCCGAGCTGCTCGCGCAACACCCAGAGCAGCGGGGTGTCCTCCTCGGCTTGGAACTGTTGCGCCTTGCCGTTCACATTCAACGTCGCCATCGCACGCCTTTCCTGTGAGACCCCCAATTTGGGTGCGGGCGATTATGTTCGTGTCACGGGACAGGCGCCGCGCTGCCGAATACCCTGAGTGAATCAGTCGGACTGCCGATCAGAATCCCTTTCATCATGAGGGCGACGACATGACATGCGAGGTGGTCCGGATCGGCGGCGCATCGGGCTTCTGGGGCGACACGGCCATCGCCGTGCCGCAACTGCTGGGCGCCGCCGAGCTCGACTACCTGGTGTTCGACTATCTCGCCGAGGTGACGATGTCGATCCTCGCCGCGCAGCGCGCGAAGGACGCGGCGGCCGGCTACGCGACCGACTTCGTGCAGATCATGATGAAGGAGGCCCTGCCTGCGCTGAAGCGGCGCGGCATCCGCGTTGTTGCGAACGCCGGCGGCGTGAACCCGCTCGCCTGCCGCGATGCGTTGCTTGCCCTCGCCGGCGAGCTCGGCATCGCGCTGAAGGTCGGGGTCGTGCTCGGCGACGACCTGCGCCCGCGCATCGACGAGTTCGCTGGCGTGACGGAGATGTTCAGCGGCGCACCGTTCCCGAAGCGGGTTGCGAGCGTCAACGCGTACCTCGGCGCGTTTCCGATTGCACGCGCGCTCGATGCCGGCTGCGATGTCGTGATCACGGGCCGATGCGTCGATTCGGCCGTCACGCTCGGGGTGCTGATCCACGAGTTCGGCTGGACCGAGCGGCAGCTCGACCAGCTTGCGCAAGGCACGCTCGCCGGCCACCTGATCGAATGCGGCGCGCAAGGCACCGGCGGCCTGTTCACCGACTGGGAGCAGGTGCCCGACTGGGAGAACATCGGCTTTCCGATCGTCGAGGCCTTTGCCGACGGCCGCTTCGCGATCACGAAGGCGGCCGGCACCGGCGGGCTCGTGACGCCGGCGAGCGTGACCGAGCAGATGCTCTACGAGATCGGCGACCCGCGCGCCTACGTGGTGCCGGACGTGGTCTGCGATTTCACCGACGTGCGCATGGTGCAGGCCGGCGAGCAGCGCGTCGACGTGAGCGGTGCGGCCGGCCGCATGCCGACCGACAGCGTGAAGGTCAGCGCCACCTACGCCGACGGCTATCGCAACACCGGCTTCCTGACGATCGCAGGCGAGCAGGCCGCGGCGAAGGCCCGGCGCACCGGGCGGGCGCTGCTCGGGCGCATGGCGGCAATGCTCGCGCAGCGCGGCCTGCCGCCGTTCAGCGAAACGCGCATCGAGGTGCTGGGCGCCGAAGACATGTACGGCGAACGCGCGCGCCCCGAGTCGCGCGAAGTCGTGCTGAAGCTCGCGGCGAAGTCGGTCTCGAAGGAAAGCCTCGAGTTGTTCGCGCGCGAGTTCGCGCCCGCCGCGACGTCGATGGCGCCGGGCACGCTCGGGCTGGTTGGCGGGCGGCCGAGCCCGACGCCGGTGGTGCGGCTGTTTTCGTTCCTCTGGCCGAAGCGCAAGCTCACGATCGAGATCGACGTGCAGGGCGAGCGCTCGAGCGTCTCGTTCGCAGGCGGCGAGCCGCTCGACCTCGACACGCTGCCGCCCGCGCGCCGGCATGCCGACACGGCGATGCCGCCCGCCGCCGAGGCAGGCATGCTGCCGCTGATCGCACTCGCGCATGGCCGCTCCGGCGACAAGGGCGACAAGGCGAACATCGGCATCGTCGCGCGCCGGCCCGAGCACCTGGCCTGGCTGTCGACTTGGCTCACGCCGGAGCGCGTCGCGGCCCACTTCGCGCACCGCGCGCCGAGCCGGGTCGAACGCTTCGATCTGCCCGGCACCGCGGCGATCAACTTCCTGCTGCACGACGTGCTCGGCGGCGGCGGCATGGCGTCGCTGCACACCGACAACCTTGCGAAGGCGTACGCACAGGTACTGCTGGCGATGGAGGTTCCCGCGCCGCCATGACCGCTCCATTCTCCACAAATGGACATGTTGTTGTATTTGTTCCGTTTGTGGAGTAGTCTGCGTTGCATGACTCGATCCGCATCGGCTGCCAAGTCGCCCCCCGTCAACGTTCGCTCACCCGACACCGCCGCGAAGGTGCTGCCGGTGTTCTTTCGCATCGCCGACGCCTGGGGGCTCTCGGTCGCCGAGCAGCAGACGCTGCTCGGGGTCGGCAAGAGCACACTCGCGGTCTGGCGATCGGGCAAGGTCAAGGCGGGGCTCGACGCCACCGTGCTCGAGCGGCTGAGCTATCTGTTCGGCATCTACGGCGCACTGCAGATCCTGCTGCCGATTCCCGAGCGCGCCGATGCCTGGATACGCCGGCCGAACAGCGCGCCGTTGTTCGGCGGCGCCTCGGCACTCAAGCGCATGCTGGGCGGACACGTGGCCGATCTGTTCGCGGTCCATGCGTATCTGAACGCACAGCGCGGCGGGGACTTTGCATGAGCCGCGTCCGGTCCGCGGAGCAGCTGCCGCCGCTGAACGATATCGACTGGCCCGAGTGCTACCGGCTCGTGCCGTCGCGCTTTCCACCGGTCAGCCTGTTCGAGCGCGTCGCATCGCCCGATGAGTTCGACGCGGTCTTTGCGGTCGAGATGCTGACCAATCCGCGCCTGCGCCAGGAGGCCGGCGAGATCGACATCGTCGAACCCGACGAGCGGGTGTTCGGTCCGGGCAGCACGCCGGTGATGGCGTCGTTCTGCCACTTGAACCGTGACGGCAGCCGCTTCTCCGACGGCAGCTGGGGCGTGTACTACGCCGCGGCGCGTCTCGCGACCGCGGCGGCCGAGGTGTCGTACCACCGCGAGCGCTTCCTCGCGGCGACGCAGCAGGAGCCGATTGACATCGACATGCGCGTCTACATCGCTGCCGTGCGCAAGCCGCTGCACGATGTGCGCGGCGCGCGCTGGAAGGCGGTGCACGATCCCGACGACTACCAGCCCTCGCAGGCGCTCGCGCGCCGGCTGCGCCTCGAGCGCTCGTGGGGCCTCGTCTATCGCAGCGTGCGCGACCCGGGCAGCGAATGCATCGCGGCGCTGCGGCCGAAGACCATCACGCTGCCGGTGCGCCAGGCGCAGCACGTGACGCTGCGCTGGAACGGCGCGCACATCGAGCAGTGGTACACCAAGGCCGGGCTGCACACCGTCGGCGATGCAGCGCCGCCGCTGGCGGCGAACGACGAGCTGTGAAGCTCAGCCGCGGGCGTGCGTGACGCCGCCGTCGACCGTCAGGGTCGAGCCGACCACGTAGTCGCCCGCGCGTGACGCAAGGTAGATCGCCGCGCCCGCCATGTCTTCGTCGCGGCCGATGCGGCGCGCCGGGATGCGCTGCGCCACTTCGTCGCCGTGGTCGCGCGCGACGCGGTTCATCTCGGAGGCGAATGCGCCCGGGGCGATCGCGCTGACCGCGATGTTCTCGGGCGCCAGGCGCAACGCCATCCGGCGTGTCAGGTGGATGAGGCCGGCCTTGCTCGCCGTGTACGAATACGTTTCCTGCGGGTTGATCGAGATGCCATCGATCGAGGCGATGTTGATCACCTTCGCCACCTGCTTCTTCGCCGCTTCGCGCAGTGGGCCGATGAGCGCCTGGGTCAGGAAGAACGGCGCCTTCAGGTTCAGGTCGACCACCTTGTCCCAGCCGTTTTCGGGAAAGGTGTCGAAGTCTTCGCCCCAGGCCGCGCCGGCGTTGTTGACGAGGATGTCGAGCGTCTTCTCGCGGGCCATGAAGGCGTCGACCAGTGCCTTGGCACCTTCGAGCGTCGAGACGTTCGCCGGCAGCGAGATGCACTCGCCATGGGCCGCCAGCTCCTTCGCGGTCGCATCGCAGTCGGCCGCCTTGCGCGACGAGATGTAGACCTTCGCGCCTTGCGCGAGGAAGCCGGCGGCGATCATGCGGCCGATGCCGCGCGAGCCGCCGGTGACGAGGGCCACGCGGCCTTTCAGCGAAAACAGGTCGGTCGTGTTCATGTTGCTTGTCTCCTTGGCTGCATTGTCATCATCCGACAGGACTGGGACTGTCACCAAAGCGTCCACGGCTCCGTTCGATCAGATCACCGCAGCAATCGCCCCCGCCCGCGCCTGGGCCACCGCCGCCCCGATCTCCGGCCCGCTCAACCCGCGCTCGACCGCCTGCGCTGCGACCGCCGCCGCGTCGATCGCCTGCGCCGCCGCGAGCGCGGCCATCAGCCGTGGCCGCTGCGGATACGCATCGTTCTCCATGCCGAGCCGGCCGCGCGCATCGCACTCGCAGGCGAGCAGCGTCTCGGCAAAGCGCTCGGGACGCCGCCAGGCGTCGCAGCGGTCGAGCAGGCGCTGGATCGCCGCCGCATCGAACTCGCCGCTGCGGTGGATGTTGCCGTGCTCGCGCGCGACGACCTCGGCCAACTCGCGGCACCCGACCGGCACCTTGAGCCGCTCGCAGACGCCGCGCACCAGATCGACGCTGCGCTGCTCGTGGCCGAGGTGTCGAGGCAGCACGTCGGCCGGTGTCGTTCCCTTGCCGAGGTCGTGGCCCAGACAGGCAAAGCGCACCGCGAGGCTCGCCTCCAGACGCGCCGCCATGTCGAGCACCATCATCAGGTGCACGCCGGTGTCGACCTCGGGGTGGTAGTCGGCACGCTGCGGCACCCCCCAGAGCCGGTCGACCTCGGGCAGCAGCCGTTGCAGCGCGCCGCATTCGCGCAGCACCTCGAACATCCGCGACGGCTTCGCCTCCATCAGGCCGCGCGACAGTTCCTGCCAGACACGCTCGGCGACGAGCGCGTCCACTTCGCCGGCCGCGACCATGCCGCGCATCAGCTGCAGTGTCTCGGGTGCGACCGTGAACTCGGTGAAGCGGGCCGCGAAGCGCGCGAGCCGAAGAATCCGCACCGGGTCTTCGGCGAACGCCGGCGAGACGTGCCGCAACACCTTCGCGCGCAGGTCGCGCTGGCCGCCATGCGGGTCGATCAGCGTGCCGGCTTCGTCCTGCGCGATCGCGTTGATCGTCAGGTCGCGCCGCAGCAGGTCGTCCTCGAGCGTCACACCGGGGTCCGCATGCACCTCGAAGCCGCGATAGCCGGCAGCGGTCTTGCGTTCAGTGCGCGCGAGCGCGTGCTCTTCCCTGGTCTCGGGATGCAGGAACACCGGGAAGTCGCGTCCCACCGGCGTGTAGCCGGCGTCGATCAGCTCCTGTGCACGCGCGCCGACGACGACCCAGTCGCGGTCGCCGCCTTGCAGACCGAGCAGCGCGTCGCGCACCGCGCCGCCAACCAGATAACGTTGCATGACGGGCAGTGTAGGCCCGGCATGCAAAGCCTCGAGGTCACGGCTTCGTGCGGTACGGCTCCTCGAACTGCAGGAAGTCCTTCTCGGCGAGCGCGTCGGCAATCCACGCCGCGATGCCCGGCGTCTCGACCGCACGCGCGATGTAGCCGGCAACGACAGGCGGCACCGGCGCCGCATAGGTGCGCAGCCGCATCACGACCGGCGCGAAGAACGCGTCGGCAATGCTGAACTCGCCGAACAGCATCGGCCCGCGGTGCGTCTCGAGCAGCTCGGACCACATCGCGACGATGCGCTCGAGGTCGGCGCGCACGCCGGCCTGGCTCTTCAGCACTTCGGCGCCGATCTCCGGCAGCGAGGCTTCGATGTTCATCGGGAAATGGCTGCGCAGTGCGCCGAACCCCGAGTGCATCTCGGAGCAGACGCTGCGTGCACGCGCCCGCGCCTTGCGGTCGGCCGGCCACAGGCGCTTCTCGGGGAACTGCTCGGCCAGGTACTCGGCAATCGCGAGCGTGTCCCACACGACGAGGTCGCCATCGACCAGCGCCGGCACGCGCCCGGTCGGGTTGACGCGCAGCACCTCGCGCTTGAAGGTCGAGCTCGCCGCGAAGCTGTCGAAGCGAACCTTGACCTCCTCGAAATCGATGCCCGCCTGCTTCATCAGCACCCAGGGCCGCATCGACCACGATGAATAGTTCTTGTTGCCGATGTAGAGCTTCATGATCGTGTTCCTCCGCAGCGTTGAATGTGCGGGGATCGTAACCAAGGGCCGCCGCATGTGCGGTGAGCAATGCGCATCGCATTGATGCGCCGGCTTCATCGCCTGCGGGTCAGGGCAGTTCCCTGTCGAGCGGGTTCGCCTCGGTGGCCGGCGCGATCGAGCGACCCAGGCGCGCCTTCAGCGCCGGCGGCTGGCCGGTCAGCAGTGCCGCGTAGTAGCTGCCGTTGCTGATCACCTTCTTCACGTAGTCGCGCGTCTCGCTGAACGGGATGTTCTCGGCCCAGATCGCCGGCTCGAGCACCGGCCCGTCGCGCCATTTGCGCGGCCGCCCCGGGCCGGCGTTGTAGGCCGCGGCAGCCAGCGGTTGCGAGCCGGAGAAGTCGTCGAGCACCAGCTTCAGGTAGGCCATGCCTAGCTTGAGGTTGGTATCACGGTCGGCGATCAGCTCGTTGCTGTACGGCAGCCCGATCTTCTTCGCGGTCCAGCGCGCGGTGGCCGGCATGATCTGCATCAGGCCCGATGCGCCGACGTTCGAGCGCGCATCGACGACGAAACGCGACTCCTGGCGGATCAGCCCATAGACGTACGCCGGGTCGAGCCCGGTCTCGCGCGCCTTGGCGACGACGTCCTTGCGAAACGGCATCGGGAAGCGCTGCTCGAGGTCGATCTCGGTTTTCGTGCGGTCGCTGGTGTTGATGCAGCGGTCCCACACCTCGCGATCGCAGGCGAGCTGCGCGGCGGCGAGCAGTCCGCGATCGTCCAGCCCGCGCAGCGTGAAGTTCCATTCGCGCACGCCTTCGCTGCGCAAGCCGATCGAGATCAGCTGCAGCGCGCGCGCAAAGCCGGGCGTCTGCGC
>Ga0075370_10000322_pt1 | contig 17253 bp, 17 predicted proteins | sample EndMethybrTD3035_FD_71398 | JGI IMG/M metagenome (GOLD analysis project Ga0075370, IMG submission 71398) | Populus endosphere microbial communities from Tennessee, USA - Endosphere MetaG P. TD hybrid TD303-5 | ecosystem: Host-associated > Plants > Roots > Endosphere | place: USA: Tennessee... | reverse complement strand
TCAGGTCGCTCGCAGGAAGTGGAAACCAGAAAACGAAAAAGCCGCCTGTAGACCAAGGCGGCTTTGTTCGGGGGATGCGGTCGTGGAGCTCAACGGCATGAGGCCATTATGCACACCCGCGGTGACGCGTCTCGCGCTCTTTGCACACTCCGTTGGGCATTTCCCACGGCTTGATGCAAAAGCGCACAGAACGCGCTTGGTGTAACGGTCAGGCAGCCTTCTTGAGCGCCTTGACCGCCTTGAGCACGTCATCGACATGGCCGGGGACCTTGAGGCCACGCCATTCGGCCTTCAGGATGCCGTCGGCGCCGATCAGGAAGGTGCTGCGCTCGATGCCCTTGACCTTCTTGCCGTACATGATCTTGTTCTTGACCACGCCGAACATGTGGCACATCTTTTCTTCGGTATCCGCGATGAGTTCGAACGGGAGCTCGAGCTTGGCCTTGAACTCGTCGTGCGACTTCATGTTGTCGCGGGAGACGCCGAACACCGTTGCACCGGCTTTTTCGAAGTCCTTGTAACGATCCCGAAACTGCATGGCTTCGGTCGTGCAACCCGGAGTGTTATCTTTCGGGTAAAAATACATGACCAGCACGTGGCCGAGATGCGAGGTATTCGAGACTTTCAGGCCACCCGTGGCGTTGGCGTCGAATTCAGGAATGGGTTTGTTGACAACGATCGCCATGAATCTTGTTTTCTCCGTTGGTTTCCATTGGATCGGGCGCCTTGAGGCACACTCGACGAAATGGAGGATTGGTCGTTGCTAACTGAGGGCAGCTGGCCTGTTCGCAACCCGGTATTTTACCCCGAAAAGCGCTCTCTCAGCCACCGTGGGGTGGTTCGACCAGTAGGGCGGCGATCACGTGGCGGCCCTCTCCGGCCAGGATGTTGTAGGTGCGGCAGGCTGCGGGGGTGTCCATGGTCTCCACGCCGGTGCGCTTGGCCATCAGGGGCTGGAGCCAGGCCGCCTGCGGAAACCGGATGCGGGATCCGCTGCCGAAAATGATCAATTCCGCCCCAAGCGACGCCAGTTGGGCGAAATGTTCGGGGCCCAGTTGATCGAAACGGGTGCAGTTCCATTCGAAACGCTCGCCGCGCGAGCCGACCACCACGCTGCCTTCGACCTTTTCGTTGTTGATCGCGACCCACCCGGGGCCGTGCGCGGTGAGTGACTGGGCGTCGGATTTGTCGGGCTGGAGCTTCATCGGGGCACTGGGAACTGTGGTCAAATTATAGGTTTTCCCCAGTGGCACGAGGCCTTAGAGGGCCTTTCGGCATCGAGTAAGCAACCCTGCGCCCGGGAGGGCCCTTTGAAGCAGTTCAAGAAATCGGCCAAGCTGGCCAACGTGCTCTATGACATCCGCGGCCCCATCATGGAGGCCGCCCAGCGCATGGAGGAAGAGGGCCAGAAGATCATCAAGCTCAACATCGGCAACCTCGCCGTGTTCGGCTTCGATGCGCCCGAGGAAGTCCAGCAGGACATGATCCGCAACCTGCCGGGCTCGGCGGGTTATTCGGACAGCAAGGGCATCTTCGCGGCGCGCAAGGCCGTGATGCACGAGACGCAGAAGCAGGGCATTGCCGGCGTCACGCTCGACGACATCTATCTGGGCAACGGCGCCAGCGAGCTGATTGCCATGGCAACGAACGCGCTCCTGAACGACGGCGACGAGATGCTGCTTCCGGCGCCCGACTACCCGCTATGGACTGCGGTGACGAGCCTGTCCGGCGGCAAGCCGGTGCACTACCTCTGCGACGAGGACAACGGCTGGATGCCCAGGCTCGACGACATCCGCGCCAAGATCACGCCGCGCACCAAGGGCATCGTGGTGATCAACCCGAACAACCCGACCGGGGCGCTCTATTCCGATGAGTTGCTGCGCGGCATCGTGGCCATCGCCCGCGAGCACGGCCTGGTGATCTTCGCGGACGAGGTCTACGACAAGGTGCTCTACGACGACGTGCGGCACACGGCCATTGCCAGCCTGTCGACCGACGTGCTCACGCTCACGTTCAACTCGCTGTCCAAGAGCTACCGTTCCTGCGGCTACCGTGCCGGCTGGTTGGTGGTGTCGGGCGACAAGAAGCCCGCGCGCGACTACATCGAGGGCCTCACCATGCTCTCGAACATGCGCCTGTGCGCCAACGTACCGGGCCAATGGGCGATCCAGACGGCGCTGGGCGGCTACCAGAGCATCAACGACCTGGTCGGCAAGGGGGGCAGGCTGCGGCGCCAGCGCGACCTCGCCTACGAACTCATCACGGCCATTCCCGGCGTGAGCTGCGTCAAGCCAAGCGCAGCGCTCTACATGTTCCCGAAGCTCGATCCGGAGATCTATCCGATCGACGACGACCGGCAGTTCTTCCTCGAACTGCTGAAGGAAACGAAGGTGATGCTGGTGCAGGGCACCGGCTTCAACTGGGCCACGCCCGACCATTTCCGCATCGTGTTCCTGCCGCACGAGGAAGACCTGCGCGAAGCCATCCACCGCATCGCCAAGTTCCTGGAGCTTTACCGCTTGCGCAGCAAGACAGGCCCATGAAGCCCGCACGTACCCCGGACTTGCCGGCAGCGCCTGCAGCCTGCGGCGCAGCGTGAGCCGCCTCCTGGGCGCGCCGCCCGCCATCCCATACAAACCATGAACGCGAATCTCCAATGAAACCCATCCAAGTAGGCCTGCTCGGTGCAGGCACGGTCGGCAGCGGCACCTTCAAGGTGCTTCTGCGCAACCAGGAAGAAATCAAGCGGCGCGCGGGCCGCGGCATCGAAATCACGATGGTGGCCGATCTCGACCAGGCGCGCGCGCGCGAAGTGGCGGGCGAGGGCGTGAAGGTGGTCAGCGATGCCCGCGCCGTCATCGCCAACCCCGACATCGACATCGTCATCGAACTCATCGGCGGCTACGGCATTGCGCGGCAACTGGTGCTTGAAGCCATTGCGGCCGGCAAGCACGTGGTCACGGCCAACAAGGCGCTGCTTGCCGTTCATGGCACCGAGATCTTTGCGGCCGCGCACGCCAGGGGCGTGATGGTGGCCTTCGAAGCCGCCGTGGCCGGCGGGATCCCGATCATCAAGGCGCTGCGCGAAGGCCTCACGGCCAACAGCATCCAGTGGCTGGCCGGCATCATCAACGGCACCACCAACTTCATTCTTTCGGAGATGCGCGACAAGGGCCTGGACTTTGCGACCGTGCTCAAGGAAGCGCAGCGCCTGGGCTACGCCGAAGCCGACCCGACCTTCGACATCGAGGGTGTCGACGCGGGCCACAAGGTCACGCTGATGAGCGCCATTGCCTTCGGCATTCCGGTGCAGTTCGACAAGGCGCATATCGAAGGCATCACCAAGCTGGCCGCGCAGGACATCAAGTACGCCGAACAACTCGGCTACCGCATCAAGCTGCTCGGCATCACCAAGCGCACCGCGCAGGGCATCGAGCTGCGCGTGCATCCCTCGCTCGTGCCGTCGAAGCGGCTGCTTGCGAATGTGGAGGGCGCCATGAACGCCGTCGTCGTGCATGGCGACGCTGTGGGCACCACGCTCTACTACGGCAAGGGCGCGGGCAGCGAGCCGACCGCCAGCGCCGTGATCGCCGACCTCGTCGACATCACGCGCCTGCACACGGCCGACGCCGCGCACCGCGTGCCGCACCTGGCCTTCCACCCCGACGCGATGAGCGACCTTCAGGTGTTGCCGATGGCCGAGGTCGTCACCAGCTATTACTTGCGCCTGCGCGTGGCCGACCAGGCCGGCGTGCTCGCCAAGGTGACGGGCCTGCTGGCCACCGCCGGCATCAGCATCGACGCGGTGCTGCAGCGCGAAGCCGATGAAGTAGGCGGCGAAGGCTCTACCCAGACCGACCTGATCATCCTCACGCACGAAGCGCGCGAAGGCACCGTGAACGACGTGCTCGCCGAACTGCAGGCCCTGCCCACGGTGCTGCAGCCGATCGTGCGCATCCGCAAGGAAGAGCTGTCCTGAGGGCGGCGCAAGAGAACACCGTGAATTACCTGAGTACCCGCGGCCACCCCGACCGCAAGCGTTTCTGCGAAATCCTGCTTGAAGGCCTCGCGCCCGATGGCGGGCTCTACCTGCCCGATGAGTATCCGCAGATCGACACCGCCACGCTCGCGAATTGGCGCAACCTCCCGTATGCCAAGTTGGCGTTCGAGATCCTCTCGCTCTACATTGACGACATTCCGCCGGTCGACCTGAAGGCGATCTGCGCCAAGACCTACACGGCCGAAGTGTTCGGCACCGATGAGATCGTGCCGCTGCGCGAACTCGAAGACGGCGTTTACCTCGAGGCTTTGTCCAACGGGCCCACGCTCGCCTTCAAGGACATGGCGATGCAGCTGCTGGGCAACCTGTTCGAGTACGAACTGGCCCGCCGCGGCGCCGAACTCAACATTCTTGGCGCCACCAGCGGCGACACCGGCAGCGCGGCCGAGTACGCCATGCGCGGCAAGAAGGGCGTGCGCGTCTTCATGACCTCGCCCGACGGTCGCATGAGCCCGTTCCAGCAAGCGCAGATGTTCAGCCTGCAGGACGAGAATATCCACAACATTGCCATCACCGGCGTGTTCGACGACTGCCAGGACATCGTCAAAGCGGTGTCCAACGACCTGGGCTTCAAGCGCAAGTACCGCATCGGCACGGTCAACTCGATCAACTGGGCGCGCCTGCTCGCGCAGGTCGTCTACTACTTCGCCGGCTATTTCCAGGCCACCGCCAGCAACGACAAGCCGGTGAGCTTCACCGTGCCGTCGGGCAACTTCGGCAATGTCTGCGCGGGCCACGTGGCGCGCATGATGGGCCTGCCCATTGAGACGCTGGTGGTTGCCACCAACGAGAACGACGTGCTCGACGAGTTCTTCCGCACCGGCATCTACCGCGTGCGAGCGGCCGCCGACACGCACGAAACCTCGAGCCCCTCGATGGACATCAGCAAGGCCAGCAATTTCGAGCGCTTCGTGTTCGACCTGGTGGGCCGCGATGCCGCCAAGCTGCGTTCGCTGTTCGTGGACGCGCTGGGCGGCCAGGGCCGCTTCGACCTGAGCGGCGAACCCGCATTCAAGCAAGCCGCGGAGCGCTTCGGCTTCAAGAGCGGCCGCAGCACCCACGCCGACCGTCTGGCCACTATCCGCGACACCGACAAGCGCTTTGCGACGCTGGTCGATCCGCACACTGCCGACGGCCTCAAGGCCGCTCGCGAGCATCTCACCCCAGGCGTGCCGATGGTGGTGCTCGAGACCGCGCTGCCGATCAAGTTTGCCGCCACCCTGGTGGAAGCACTCGGCCACGAGCCCGCGCGTCCGGCCAGGTTCGAAGGCATCGAGGCGCTGCCCAAGCGCGTGGTCAAGCTTCCGGCCGATGTGGAGGCCGTGAAGGCCTACATTGCCCAGAACTGCGACTGATACTCGCCATTTGCTGCAATGGCTGTCCCGCATCCGCGCATTTGCATTCGGCTGTCGACAAGTTAGCAGCCACAGGAACTCGTCATGAAGGTGATCGGCTTTTCCGGGTACTCGGGTTCGGGCAAGACCACGTTGGTCGAGCGCCTGATTCCGGTACTCAAGCTCCATGGGCAGCGTGTGTCGGTGGTCAAGCATGCGCACCACAAGTTCGACATAGACCATCCCGGCAAGGACACCTACCGCCATCGCGAAGCGGGGGCTTTCGAGGTGGTGGTGGCATCGGATAAGCGGCTGGCGCTCATCCGCGAATTCGAGCAGCCCGCGCAGCTCACGGTGCACGACCTCATTGCAGAGCTTCACGACGGCGTCGATTGGGTGCTGGTCGAGGGCTTCAAGCACAGCGACCTGCTGAAGATCGAAGTGTGGCGCGCGCCCGAAGCAGGCCAGGCGCCTCGGCCTTCGAAATACATCGACGATGCCTTCGTGACCGCCATTGCCACCAACGCACCCGAAGGACTGCCGGCGCCTACCAACCTGCCCATGTTCGACCTCAACGACATCGAGGGCATCGCGCAGTGGCTGATCGACAGCGGAAGCCGCTTCGAATACAACCCCGAACATCATGGCTGACACCGCTCCTCACTCGCGCCCGCCGCTGATGGCGCTCGACGAAGCGCTGGCAACCCTGCTCGGCAAGGCGCAGCCGGTGCTGGCCGCCGAAAGCGTTGCCACCTTCGATGCGGACGGCCGGGTGCTCGCGCAAGACCTTGTCTCCGCACTCACCGTGCCGCCCCGGGACAACAGTTCGATGGACGGCTATGCGGTGCGCGTGGCCGACTGCGCCGCGCCGGGCGCCTTGCTTCAGGTCGCGCAGCGCATTCCCGCCGGAACCGTGGGCACGCCGCTGGCGGCCGGCACGGCGGCACGCATCTTCACCGGCGCGCAGATTCCCGAAGGCACGGATGCGGTCGTCATGCAGGAAGACACACAGGCCGTGCCGCAGGAAGGCGGGCTTGGCGCCGTGCGCATCCAGATCGCTCCCACTGCCGGCCAATGGATTCGCAGGGCAGGAGAAGACGTGGCCTCCGGCGACGTGGTGCTGCGCAAGGGCGAGCGCCTGACGCCCGCGGCACTGGGCCTTGCCGCAAGCATCGGCTTCGACCGGCTCCAGGTGGCGCGGCGCCCGCGCGTGGCGCTGCTGTCTACTGGCGACGAACTGGTGATGCCCGGCGAAGTCGCGCCCGAGGCCATGAAGCCCGGCGCAATTTACAACTCCAACCGCTTTTTCATGCGCGCCTTGTTGCATCGGCTGGGTTGCGAGGTGAACGACCTGGGCATCGTGCCCGACAAGCGCGAAGCCACCATCGAGGCGCTGCGCGCCGCCGCCGAGGGCAGCGACCTGATCATCACCACGGGCGGCGTGTCCGTGGGAGAAGAAGACCACATCAAGGCGGCGGTGCAGGCGCTTGGCGAATTGCAGCTGTGGTCGCTCTCGATGAAGCCCGGCAAGCCTTTCGCCTACGGATCGATTCCCAGGGCGGGAGGCGATGCGAAGGGCCGCTGCCACGTGACCGGGCTGCCCGGCAACCCCGTCTCCAGCTTCCTGACTTTTCTGCTGCTCGTGCGGCCCTTTCTGCTGACGCTGCAGGGCGCCACGCGCGTGGCGCCAGAGCCCGTGCCGATGCGCGCCGACTTCGACTGGCCGCGCGCCGACAAGCGCCGCGAGTTCCTGCGCGCGCGGCGCAATGCAGCCGGCGGACTGGATCTGTTCGCAAACCAGAGCTCGGGCGTGCTGACGTCGATGGTGTGGGGCGACGGCGTCATCGACAACGCGCCCAGCCAGTCCTTCAAGGCCGGCGACACGGTGAAGTTCATTCCCTTGGCCTCGCTGCTGGCCTGAAGCGCATTTCCGACATGAAGGTCCAGATCCGTTATTTCGCCTCTGTGCGCGAGGCGCTTTCCACCGGCGGCGAAACTGTCGAGACCGGTGCCGGCACGCTGGCCGCCTTGCGCGACGAACTCATTGCCCGCGGCGGGCCATACGCCACGGCCCTTGCACGCGGCAAGGCCGTTCGCATGGCGCTCGACCAGGTCATGAGCGACGAGGCGGCCTCGTTGCGCGATGGCGCCGAAGTCGCCTTCTTCCCACCCGTTACCGGCGGCTGAGCCGGGCGTCCAGTTCCACCAGGCGGTCGCGCAAAGCACTGGACGAGCGGGTCATCGGCGAACGCAATTCGTCGCTCATCGATCCGTCATGCGCCAGCAGCGCCTTGAGCGGCGCCGGGTTCGGTTCGGCAAACAGCATCTCGATCAACGGCTGCAGCGGCTGCCATTCGGCGCGCGCTTCCGCAAGCCGGTTCTCGGCCAAGAGGCGCAGCACCTGGATAAAGCGCCGTGTCTGCACATGGCCGCTCGCCGCGATGGCGCCCACGCCGCCTTCGGCCACTGTGCTGAAGATCTGGTGGTCTTCGCCGGACAGCACCTGGAGCCTGCCGTCCGCAATCACCGCCCGCGTCTTGGCCATGTCGCCGCCGCAATCCTTGATGCCGCGGATGCGCGGATGCTCGGCAAGGGTCAGCAGTGTTTCGCGCGCAATGGTCGCGCCGGTGCGGTAGGGAATGTCGTAGACCAGCACCGGTACGGCGCTGGCGTCGGCAATGGCGCGGAACCATTCGAGCAGCCCAGCCTGCGATGGCCGGATGTAGTTCGGCGCGGGCACCTGCAGCCCTGCCAGAGGCCGTTCGGCGAGCCGCCGTACCCAGGCCGTCGTCTTGCCCAAGTGATAACCCGACAGGCCCATGATGATCGGCAGCCCGCTGGCGGCAGCCTGCACCGTGTCGAGCGCGGCCAGCTGTTCCGCTTCATCGAGCGCGGCGGCTTCGCCTGTCGAGGCGCAGACCACGAAACCGGCCACGCCGTCATCGGCGAGCCGGCGTGTCAGCGCCGAGAGCGCGGCGTGGTCGACGGCGCCGCCGTGAAACGGCGTGACAAGAGGAATCCAGAGGCCCGAGAAATCAGGACTGGGGGAGGGGTGTGTTGATTGCGGCACGCAGGCTTCCTTCGAGGAATCGACCGATGGAAAAGAACCGTCGTTCGATGCGCGCGCAACCCAATGGTGGCCAAGGCCTTTGCAGGTTCCGTCGCTCATCCGACGACGGAACCGCAGCTCCGGTCAGACGAGCTTTGGTTTTTTGGCTTTGCTGCCCTGGCGCGCGCGGCTGCTTTCAAAGTGCGAAAGCACCGTGAAGAGCGTGGCGTGGCAAGGCATTGCCGAAGTCTAGCGCGGTGCCACAATCCCGGCATGAGCGATGCACGCGTTTCGATCCAGACAGCCGATTTCGACCTGGGCCAGGAGGTCGCCGCGTTGCGTGCCGGCGACAAACGCGTGGGCGCGGTGTGCAGTTTTGTCGGCACCGTGAGAGACCGCAACGACGGCAGCACCATCGCCTCGATGGAGCTGGAGCACTATCCCGGCATGACCGAGAAGGCCATCGAGGCCATGGTCGACGAGGCACACAAGCGGTTCGACATCTTGGGTGCACGCGTGATTCATCGCGTGGGCCTGCTGCAGCCGCTCGACCAGATCATGATGGTGGCGGTGGTTTCGGCGCACCGCGGCCAGAGCTTCGAGGCCTGCGAGTTTTTGATGGACTATCTCAAGACCCAGGCGCCGTTCTGGAAGAAGGAACAGACGCCTGAGGGCGCACGATGGGTCGATGCGCGTGTCAGCGACGACGCGGCGCTGGCGCGCTGGGGTATTACGGCCAACAATGCCTGATCTTTTCCCTCTCCCTCTGGGAGAGGGCAGGGTGAGGGCAAGCGGCCGTTGTTGAGCACTGCGCCTCATCGGCGGCACATGCCCTCACCCCAACCCTCTCCCGGAGGGAGAGGGAGCAAGAGGGGGAGAGGGCCCAAAAGAAACTACAGCGGCTTGAACCCGCTCGACTGAATGATCCGCTCCCAGGTCTGCGTGTAAGTGCGTACGCGGCCGGCAAACTGCCCTTGCGGCTCGTACGCCACGGTAAGGCCCATTGCAGTGAGCTTCTGCTTCACATCCGACATAGCCAGCACCTTCTGCAGCGCATCGCCGTACTTGTCGATGATTGGCTGCGGCGTGCCCACGGGCGCGAAGATGCCGTAGTAGGGCAGGTCTTCAAGATTCGAAAAGCCCAGTTCGGTGAACGTCGGCACGTTCGGCAGCACGGCCTGGCGCTTGGCGCCGATGGAGGCCACGATGCGCACCTTGCCGGCCTTGTGGTTCTCGATGAAATCCGGCACCGAGGCGATGCCCGCGGTGATCTGGTTGCCCAGCATGTCCGCCGTCATTGGCGCGCTTCCGCGGTAGGGCGCGGGCTGCACGTCGATCTTGTATTTTTCCGAGATCATCTTCACCAAGAACTCGGGAATCGAAGCCGGCGCCGGGATGCCGATGGTTTCCTTGCCGCCGCGCTGGGTGCGAACCCATTTCACGTACTCATCCATGCTCTTGGCCGGCGTGCCGCCCGAGACGGCCAGCACGTTGGCGAAGGTGGCGAAGCCGGCCACGGGCACGAAGTCGGTCGCGGGGTTGAATCCCGGGTTCTTCACCACCTGCGGCAGGATCGAAATCGAGTGGTCGTGCGAAAGGAAGAGCGTGTGCCCGTCGGCGGGTGCGGCCTTGAGCGCCTGCGCTGCAATCTGACCGCCCGCGCCGGCGCGGTTCTCCACCACCACCGGCACGCCCAACACGTCCTTGAGTTTTTCGCCGAGTGTGCGTGCAATGGCGTCCGAGCCGGCACCGGCCGGAAAACCGACCAGCAGGCGAATGGGCGTGCCTTGCGCGTGCGCAAGACCGGCGAGGCCCATGGCCGCTACAAAGAGGCCGACGCCCAGCGCCCGGCGGACCGGGTGGGGGCGCTGCATTGAAAAAACCATGATCGACTCCATTCGAAAGATGAGCAGGCACAGTGCAATAGACGTGCCCGAAGCGCCGGACACCTTGAATCGCGTCCGAACAGTCCTATTTTGAGTGCAGGAACACCACCATGCGACAAGACAAACTCACCACCAAATTCCAGGAAGCTCTGGGCGATGCGCAGACGCTCGCGCTCGGCAACGACAACGCGTACATCGAACCGGCTCACCTGCTGGTCGCGATGCTGCGCCAGGAAGACGGCCCGCGCGCCCTGCTGGAGCGCGCCGGCGTCAACGTGCACGGGCTTGCGAATGCGGCCGAAGCGGCCATCAAGAAGCTGCCGCAGGTGCAGGGGCACGACGTCGTGCAGGTCGGTCCCGAACTCGGCAAGCTGCTGCAAGCGACCGAGAAAGAGGCCATCAAGCGCAACGACCAGTTCATTGCGGGCGAACTCTTTCTTCTGGCCGTAGCCGACAGCAAGTCGGACATCGGCCGCATCGCGAAGGAAAACGGCCTGACCCGCAAGTCGCTCGAATCGGCCATCGATGCCGTGCGCGGCGGGCAGGGCGTGAACAGCGCCGACGCCGAAGGCCAGCGCGAAGCGCTCAAGAAATACTGCCTCGACCTGACCGAACGCGCCCGCCTGGGCAAGCTCGACCCGGTCATCGGCCGCGACGAGGAAATCCGCCGCGCCATCCAGGTGCTGCAGCGCCGCACCAAGAACAATCCCGTGCTCATCGGTGAGCCGGGCGTGGGCAAGACCGCCATCGTCGAAGGCCTGGCGCAGCGCATCGTCGCGGGTGAAGTGCCGGAGTCGCTCAAGGGCAAGCGCGTGCTGTCGCTCGACATGGCCGCGCTTTTGGCCGGCGCCAAATACCGCGGCGAGTTCGAGGAGCGCCTGAAGACCGTGCTCAACGAATTGGCCAAGGACGAAGGCCAGACCATCGTTTTCATCGATGAGTTGCACACCATGGTCGGCGCCGGCAAGGCCGAGGGCGCAATGGACGCGGGCAACATGCTCAAGCCGGCACTTGCGCGCGGCGAGCTGCACTGCGTGGGCGCTACCACGCTGGACGAATACCGCAAGTACATCGAGAAGGACGCCGCGCTGGAGCGCCGCTTCCAGAAGATCCTCGTGGGCGAGCCGAGCGTGGAGGCGACCATCGCCATCCTGCGCGGCCTGCAGGAAAAGTACGAGGTGCACCACGGTGTGCAGATCACCGACCCGGCCATCGTGGCTGCTGCGGAACTGAGCGACCGCTACATCACCGACCGCTTCCTGCCCGACAAGGCCATCGACCTGATCGACGAGGCCGCGGCCAAGATCAAGATCGAGATGGACTCCAAGCCCGAGGTCATGGACCGGCTCGACCGCCGCCTCATCCAGCTGCAGATCGAGCGCGAAGCCGTGCGCCGTGAAAAGGACGAGGCTTCGCAGAAGCGCTTCAACCTCATCGAAGACGAGATCGCGCGCCTGCAGAAGGAGATTGCCGACTACGACGAGATCTGGCAGGCCGAGAAGGCGCAGGCGCAAGGCAGCGCAAAAATCCGCGAGGACATCGACAAGATCAAGTTCGAGATTGAGGAATGGAAGCGCAAGGGCGACTTCAACAAGCTCGCCGAACTGCAGTACGGCCAGCTGCCAGCACTCGAAAAGCGCCTGCGCGAGGCCGAGGAAAGCGAGGCGAGCAAGGGCAAGTCGAGCGCGCCCACGCTGCTGCGCACGCAAGTCGGCTCGGAAGAAATCGCCGAGGTCGTGGCGCGCGCCACCGGCATTCCGGTCGCCAAGCTGATGCAGGGCGAACGCGACAAGCTGCTCGTCATGGAAGACAAGCTGCACGAACGCGTGGTGGGGCAGGACGAGGCCATTGGCGCGGTTGCGAACGCAATCCGCCGCTCGCGCTCGGGCCTGAGCGATCCGAACCGTCCGACTGGTTCGTTCCTGTTCCTCGGCCCCACGGGCGTGGGCAAGACCGAGCTGTGCAAGGCGCTGGCGGGCTTCATGTTCGACAGCGAAGACCACCTCATCCGCATCGACATGAGCGAGTTCATGGAGAAGCATTCGGTCGCCCGCCTGATCGGTGCGCCGCCGGGCTATGTGGGCTATGAGGAGGGTGGCTACCTCACGGAAGCCGTGCGCCGCAAGCCCTACAGCGTGGTGCTGCTCGATGAGGTCGAGAAGGCCCACCACGACGTGTTCAACGTGCTGCTGCAGGTGCTCGACGACGGCCGCCTGACCGACGGCCAAGGCCGCACCGTGGACTTCAAGAACACAGTGATCGTGATGACCAGCAACATCGGTTCGCCGATCATCCAGTCGATGGTGGGCCAGCCGGCCGAGGAGATCAAGGAAGCGGTGTGGGATGAGCTGAAGAACTATTTCCGCCCCGAGTTCCTGAACCGCATCGACGAGACGGTCGTGTTCCATGCGCTCGACGCGAAGAACATCGAATCGATTGCCGCCATCCAGCTCAAGGTGCTGCAGGCGCGGCTCGCCAAGATGGACCTGGGGCTCGAGATTTCGCCCGCGGCGCTGGCCGAGATTGCCAAGGTCGGCTTCGACCCGGTGTTCGGCGCGCGTCCTCTGAAGCGCGCCATCCAGCAGCGCATCGAGAACCCGCTGTCGAAGCTGCTGCTCGACGGCAGCTTCGGGCCGAAGGACACGATTGAAGTGACGACCGACCCGATCCGGAACCCTGGCCAGTTTTCGTTCACCAAGGCCGGGGAACCATCGGAGGCCATGGTGGCCTAACGCCGGATGATGAACTTTATTTTTCGCGTCGTTCTCTTGCTCCTGGGGCTGGTTTTTGCGGCCAGCCTCGCCGTGGCGGTCACGCTGTTTGCGGCCGTGTGGGGCGTGCGCTACGCCTGGGGGCGGATCACGGGCAAGCCCGTGACGCCCTGGATGGCTTCCATGGGCGGGCGCTTCAATCCGCGTTCGGGCTTCGAGCGTTTTCGTAATGCGGGACAGCCGGCCGAGCCCACTGCGGCCGACATGGCCAATGCGCGTGCGCGCGGCGAATCGGTTCGCAGTCCGCTGGCACTGCGTCCCGCGGGCGACATCACCGACGTGCGGGTCCGGCCTGCGCGCGGCGAGTAGGCACCCGCCGTCTTCGAACGCGTTTGAAGGCACACTTGCCTTCATGCTTCGCCAACCCCTCCTGATCGATCCCGACGAGGTCGAGATCAGCGCCGTCCGGGCGCAGGGTGCGGGCGGACAGAACGTCAACAAAGTGTCGAGCGCGGTGCACCTGCGCTACGACATCCACGCAAGCTCACTGCCGCCTGACGTGAAAGAACGTCTGCTCGCGCTGCGCGACAGCCGTATCACGCAGGAGGGCGTCTTCGTGCTGAAGGCGCAGCAGCACCGCACGCAGGAGATGAACCGGGCCGACGCGTTCGCGCGCCTGCAGGCGGTGGTCGACAGCGTGGCCACGCCGCCGCGCGTGCGGCGCCCGACAAAGCCGACCTATGGCTCGAAGCAGCGCCGCCTCGAAGGCAAGAGCCAGCGTTCGCAGATCAAGAACCTGCGCGGACCGGTGCGGGACTGACAATTAAGGCTCCGCTAAGGCGGCAGACATGTGCCCCAAGCACAATGGAGGCCATGAGAGTCTTTCTTCGCCGCGTCATGCCGGCATTCCTGCTGGCGCTGGGCGCGGCTGCCCTGGCGGGCTGCGGCCCGGCCGCCGACACGAAGGCGGCGACCGTAGGCCCGGTGCAGGAGCTCAAATGGGAAGAGCTCGTTCCCAAGAGCTGGGATCCCACCAAGCGCTACCGCAACATCAGCCTCGAGTCGCTGCGCGACAACGACCCGCGCGCGATCCAGATGCTGGACGAGATGCGGGCCGTGTGGGACAACGCGCCGGTCAACGTGGCGCTCGACGGCACGTCCGCGCGGCTGGCGGGCTTCGTCGTTCCGCTCGTCAATACTCAAGACGGCATTCGCGAGTTTCTGCTGGTGCCGTATTTCGGCGCCTGCATCCACACCCCGCCGCCGCCCGCCAACCAGATCGTGCACGTGATCGCGGCCGACACTGTGAAGGGCCTGCACGCGATGGACACGGTGCGCGTGAGCGGGCTGCTGAAGGCGGCGCGTTATTCTTCGGCGGACATGGGCGTGAGCGGCTACGAGATCAAGTCAGCTTCTGTCGAGCCTTTTGTCTCGGCGCGCTGAGCTTCTTCGGGCTGCGCCAGCGCGGCCAACGCCTCTGCGTCGGTGCGGTAGCTGAAAAGCATCGGGCCCGGCGCAAGCAGTCCGGCGCGCTCCAGCACCTGCATTGCAGGCAGCTTCAGGCCGCTCAGGTGCAGGCGTACGCCCTTGGCTTCCATCAATCGCCGGATCGAGCCGAACACCTCGGCACCCGTGATGTCGATGCGGTTGATGGGCTGCGCGAAGAGGCACACGTCGGTCAGGTCGGGCCGTTCGGCAAGGGCCACCGTGAGTGCGCGCTCGAGCGTGGAGGCCGATGCGAAGTCAAGCTCGGCGTCCATGCGCAGCGCGTAGAGATGCGGCGCGAGCGGCGGCAGCTTCCACAGGTGGCGGTCGCGCAGGCTGCCGTCGGGGTGCAGGCCCACCTCGATGATCCGCGGATGAAGATGGCGGTACATGTAGTGCGCCATGCTAGCGAGCAAGCCGCCCAGCACGCCCCAGTAGATGCTCGGCGCGGTGGCGATGGTCAGCACGAAGGTGCCGAATGCGATGCCGGCCTCGATGCGCGACACGCGCCACAGGGCGACGAAGCTTGCCGGCTTCACCAGCCCCAGAATGGCAGTGACCACCACCGCTGCCAGCACCGCCTGCGGCACGTGATAGAGCAGCGGCATGAGCCACAGCAGCGCACCGGCGACCACCGCCACGCTGAACAAGGTGGCCCAGCCGGTCTGCGCGCCTGCATACAGCGTGATGGCCGAGCGTGAGAACGACGAGCTGGTCGGAAATGCCCCCGAGAAACCGGAGGCCAGCTTGGCGAGGCCTTGGCCGATCAGGTCCTGGTTCTCGTTCCAGAGCGTTCCGGCGCGTGCGTTGTCGATCTTGGCGCTCGATGCCGTCTCCAGAAAGCTCACCAGCGTGATCATTAGTGCGGGCAGCACGAGCGCGCTGAAGGTGTTCAGGGGCAGCAAGCCCGGCCAGTAGAAGGAGGGCAGGCCGGCGGGCAGGCTGCCCACTACGGCGCCGCCGCGCAGCGCGTAGTTGATTGTCCAGCTGATTGCCGCCGCGCCCGCCACCAGCGCCATGGTGGTCGGAAAGCGCGGTGCCACCCGTTTGCCCAGCCACAGCACCGCGATGCTGCCTAGACCGAAGGCGATCGCGACAAGGTCCGGTGGCGGTCCGCCCTGCAGCACTTGTGCAATGGTGCGGCCCGTGAAGCCGAGCAGCGCGGGCAACTGCGAGATGGCAATCAGCACCGCGGCGCCCTGAGTGAAGCCGATCAGCACGGGGGAATTCACCAGCCGCAGCAGCCAGCCGAAACGCCCGGCGCCCAACACCATCTGGATGGCTCCCGAGATCAGCGTCAGCCACACCGCCATGGCCACCCATTCGGTGCTGCCGGGCACCGCCAGCGGCGCGAGCGATGCGCCCACCAGCAGGCTCGTGAGCGCCGTGGGTCCGACCGAAAGCCGCTGCGACGAACTGAAGATCACCGCTACCAGCGCGGGAAACAGCGCCGCATAGACGCCGGTGACCAGCGGCATGCCCGCCAGTGCGGCGTAGGCCACACCCTGCGGAATGACCATCAGCGCCACCGTGACGCCGGCCATGGCCTCGTTGCGCAGCAGCGCGGCCGAAGGACGCGGCCACGCGAGGCAGGGAATCCAGCGCGAGAGGCGTTGGCGCAGGGAAGAAGAAGGGGAGATGGCTGCCGGGTTCATGAAGCGTTACGAGCGCACGGGGAGAAGCGATACGGCCCGTGCGCGGTGCGCCGCGCGCGTGGCACGCGGGAGCGCCGTCAGATCAGCGAAGTGGCGTTTTTCAGCACGTAGTCGCAGGCCTTTTCCTTCACCTTCGACGACAGCATCTTGAGGTTGAGCGTCTTGCCGTCGCCGCCCTTGAGCAGGCCCTTGGCGCCGCTCTCGAAGTTCTTTTCCTGCTGTTTCTGGCCGGTAATTTTGGCCAGGAGCTTGTCCTTCACCGAGGCCGCATCGCCGCCCAGGTAGTTGTTCTTGACGCAATACTGCAGCACGCCGGCCGCACTGCCGATGCTGCTGGAGCCGATCGCGGGCATCTTGAAGCCGAGGTTGCCGAGCGCCGAGCCGCCGCCTTGCGCGCCGGCAGCGGAACCGGCCCGGTCCTTCAGCTCGTCGAGCAGGTTGTTGGCCTGGGCCGAGACGCCAGCCGCGAGCAAGGCAAGGGCGATGAAAGTGGTGCGAGCGTGCATGGTGATCTTCCGTAGCAGGCGAGGGTGAAGGAGCGCCCGCCAGCATACCGGAGAGTCCAGGCCTCCTTCACCGCGAACACCGCGCAGCCGCAGCGAGCCTAGTCCTTGCGGCGGGCGCGCTTCTCCAGCAAGGGGGCGCTCGTGCCCTGCACGCCGACGAGGCCCAGCACGGTGACGAGCGAGTTCTGCGCTCCCTTCCAGCCGTCGGTCACGTCGATCCACTCGGAGAGCGCATGGAAGCCGCCGGTCTTGCCGCCGGCCCCGATGATGATCGCCGGAATGCCGAGCGACATCGGCACGTTGGCGTCGGTGCTCGCACCCGAGAGCAGCGTCTTGTGGCCGAAGGCGGTGTTCGAACGGATGGCCGCTTCCACGATTACCGAGTCGGAGGGCGTCCGGCCGCCGGGCCGGTCGCCGATCAGCTTGTTGCTCGCGCTCAGCGTCGTCACGTTCCAGCGCTTGTTCTCCTCGGCCACCGCCTCGTCGATCGCCGCGAGGATCTTCTTCTCCGTCTCGAGCAGGGGCGCCATTTCGTCCGAGCGGATGTCGATGGCCATGCGCGCGTCG
>Ga0075370_10000321_pt1 | contig 17276 bp, 15 predicted proteins | sample EndMethybrTD3035_FD_71398 | JGI IMG/M metagenome (GOLD analysis project Ga0075370, IMG submission 71398) | Populus endosphere microbial communities from Tennessee, USA - Endosphere MetaG P. TD hybrid TD303-5 | ecosystem: Host-associated > Plants > Roots > Endosphere | place: USA: Tennessee... | reverse complement strand
GCCGCCGCGCGGGCCGCCGAAGCCGCCGCCACCGCCGCCGCGCGGGCCGCCGCCGCCGAAGCGGTCACCGCCGCCAAAGCGATCGCCGCCGCCACCGAAGCGGTCACCACCACCGCCAAAGCGATCGCCACCGCCAGCGCCGCTCATGAACGGGTCGAAACTGTCTTCGCCAAAACCGTCCCGCTTGTCCCGGCCCCGGCCGCGACGTCCTCTGTCAAAACTCATGTTACCGAACGCACCTTCAATTCGCCCTTATCGTCATCGCCAGGTCGCGCGGACAGTCGCGACAAGCGCCATAGAAAGCCCACGCACAGGTTGCACGAAAACCTTCTCTGCAGGATCGTGCATACCCTAAACAATTGACATTGGCGAATCGATTCAAGGGGGAACCAATCCGGCACGTCAGTTGTGTGACATTTGTGCCATGATCGGCGCAACACGCCGCGTGCTTGCCAGCGGCGCCCTGCCTTGGCAGATCAGCGCCAATCTCCACTGATGCACCCACACCCATACAAGGCGACCATGCGCATGTTCCGACAAATTACCGACCAGGTTTACGCCAGCCCGCAGATCGGCCTTGCCGAAGTCGATGAGGCCAAGGCCATGGGCATCAGCCTGATCATCAACAACCGCCCTGAAGGCGAAAGCGATGACCAGACACCGGGCAGTGATATCGAAGCGGCCACTCGCCAGGCCGGAATTGACTACCTTGCCATCCCGGTTACGCACGCAGGCTTCAGCGAAGCGCAAGTGAGCGCCATGGCCGAGGCATTGGCAAATGCGAGCGGGCCAGTGCTTGCCTATTGCCGGTCCGGCACGCGCTCGACGCTACTCTGGGCATTGGCAGAGGCGAGCAAAGGCGGTCAGCCCGACGACATAGCGGCAAAGGCGGCCCGGGCCGGGTATGACATCTCCCCGGTGCGCGCCATCATCGACATGCTGGCCGCGCGCCAGGCGTAGCGCCAGTTTCAATTGCACCGACACCTGCGGCACCGGTCCGTTCCGCAGATAAAAGAAGGGCCCGAGCGGCTGGCTCGGGCCCTTTTGAGGTGTTGTTCGCAGGAGGAACATCGGATGGCGGGAACCGGAGGGAGGAGGAGGAAAGCCGGTCCCCGCCAAACTCTTGGATCAGTAGTTGTAGGCGCGCTCTCCATGTTCAGAGAGGTCAAGGCCTTCACGTTCGGCATCCTCGGCAGGACGCAGACCGAAGATCTTGTCGATGACGAAGAACAGCACCGCGGAGACCGTGCCCGACCACACCAGAGTGAGCAGAACCGCCTTGATCTGGGTCATCACCTGGGCGCCCATGTCATAGGCGCCGACGCCGGCAGGGAACTGGGTGTAATCGAAGTAACCCTGTCCGCCGAGCGCCGGATCGGCAACAATGCCAGTGGCGATCGCGCCGACGATGCCGCCGATGCAGTGCACGCCGAAGACGTCCAGCGTATCGTCGTACTTCAGCTTGTTCTTCACGAAGGACACGAAGAAGTAGCAGACCGGCGAAACGAACAGGCCGAGGTAGATCGAGGTCATTGGCGTAGCGAAGCCCGAAGCCGGGGTGATCGCCACCAGGCCCGCGACCGCGCCAGTGACAGCACCCAGCATCGAAGGCTTCTTGTGGTGGATCTGTTCAACCACGGCCCAGCTGAGCGCAGCAGCGGCAGTCGCCACGAAGGTGTTGATGAAGGCTACGGCAGTGACGCCATTGGCTTCGAGGTTGGAGCCGGCATTGAAGCCGAACCAGCCCACCCACAGCAGAGAGGCGCCGATCATGGTCATGGTCAGCGAGTGCGGCGGCGTGGCTTCCTTGCCGAAACCGACGCGCTTGCCCACCATGAGGCAGCCAACCAGGCCCGCGATACCGGCATTGATGTGGACCACCGTGCCGCCGGCAAAGTCGAGTGCGCCCTTGCCCCACAGATAGCCGTAGTCCGTCGGCGCGTCAGGCAGGAAGTCGGGTCCGGCCCAGTACCACACCATGTGCGCGATCGGGAAATAGGCGATCGTCAGCCACAGCACCATGAACAGCATCAGGGGCCAGAACTTCACGCGTTCAGCGAAAGCACCGACGATCAGCGCCGGCGTGATGCAGGCGAAAGTCATCTGGAACACCACGAAGACGAATTCGGGCAGATAGACGTTGTTCGAGAATGTCGCGGCGTATGTGCCCGAGGTGACGCCAGCGAGGAACGCCTTGTCGAGCCCGCCGACGAAAGCCGGAGCGAATGAATTGGTCGAGGTGAAAGCCATCGAATAGCCCCAGCCCACCCAGACCAGAGCGGCGATCGAAACGATCATGAACACCTGCATCAGCACGCTGAGCATGTTCTTGGTGCGCACCAGGCCGCCATAGAACAGCGCGAGTGCCGGAATGCTCATCATCAGCACCAGCGCCGAGGATACGAGCATCCAGGCAGTGTCGCCCTTGTTGACCATGCCTGCCATCTGTTCGACGGTCGGTGCCTTGATCAGCGTGGTGGCCACAGCAGCGGCGGAAGCGGTTGCTTCGGGAGCAGGCGTAGCGGCCGCAGACGCAGTCGCGGCGGCCTCCTGAGCGAAAGCGGCAGTGGCGGCATAGAGCGATGTGCCCAGCGCGCCGGCGCCGCAAAGAATTTTGCGGATCATTGAGTTTCCCTCCTGTCTGTCTCGCGCATCACAGCGCAGTGTCGCCCGCTTCGCCGGTGCGGATGCGGGTGGCGGATGCGAGATCGAGAACAAAGATCTTGCCATCGCCGATGGCTTCGGTGCTGGCGGTTTGCTGAATCGTTTCGACCACCTGCGCCGCGAGGGCATCGCTGGTGGCGATTTCGATCTTCACTTTCGGCAGCATATTGGTCGAATATTCTGCGCCGCGGTAAATTTCGGTCTGCCCCTTCTGGCGGCCGAATCCCTTCACTTCAGACACGGTCATGCCCGCAACGCCGATTGCACTCAGCGCCTCGCGAACTTCGTCGAGCTTGAAGGGTTTGATAATGGCGATGATGAATTTCATGCCTTGCCCCTGCTTTGCCACCGGGCCCATCGCCGGCACGACAGGTGATGCAAGGGGTGTGCCAGAATCTTAAATGGCTGTTTTCCGGCTCTAAGTTGTTTGACGTAGGATATCCCGCCGTGAAGGAACCGCCCGATTCCCGGGCATGTGCCTAATTTTTAGGCAATTGTATACTTGACAAAGCAAGCTTAATCGGTCATTAAAGGGGCATGGATATCACCGCGCCCCGCTTCACTGACGAAACCGCAGCCCGCCAGTATCTCGAAGGCATTCACTGGCCGAACGGTCCTGTTTGCCCTCACTGTGGTTCGGTCAATGCAACCCGCCTTGAAGGCAAGAAGCACCGCGCCGGTCTGGTCCAGTGCAACGATTGCCGCGAACAGTTCACGGTCACCGTTGGCACTGTGTTCGAACGCTCCAAGGTTCCGCTCAACAAGTGGCTGCTGGCGAACCATCTGCTGTGCGCATCAAAAAAGGGCATCAGTGGCCACCAGATGGCCCGCATGCTTGGCGTTACCTACAAAACCGCATGGTTCATGATGCACCGCATCCGCGAAGCCATGAAAGACACCAGCGGCGATCCCATTGGCGGCTACGGCAAGACCATCGAAGCCGACGAAACCTATGTTGGCGGCAAGGTGACCAACCGCCACGCCAGCGAGCGCAATGGCAAGCACCTCTCGCCGTTCAGCGGCAAGATGCCGGTGTTCAGCCTTGTCGAGCGCGATGGCATGGTGCGCAGCTTCCACCTCGCCAATGTCAACGCCAACACCCTGCGTCATGCCCTTGTCACCAACGCGGATCGCGGTAGCTGGCTGATGACCGACGAACACGCGGGCTATAAGACCGTTGGCAAGGAATATGTCGGGCACGGCGTCGTCGCGCATTCACGCGGCGAATATGGCCGTGCCACCTACTTCCACACCAACACGGTCGAAAACTTCTTTTCCATTCTCAAGCGCGGGATCACTGGCGTCTATCACCATGTCAGCGAAGCGCACTTGAAGCGCTACGTCACTGAATTCGACTTCCGCTACAACACCCGCAAGCTGAACGACTACGAACGCGCCGAAACTGCCTTGCTTGGCGCTGTCGGCAAGCGCCTGACTTATCGGCGGGCTAATCCGCTCACCGCCTGACAGGCTGGAAGTGCCGCCCCGTCGTGGGGAGAGGCGCAGGCGCTGGTCTGATAGTTAATGGACTCGACTCCGCTTAAATGTCGCCCCACCATTCACGCGCATCTGGAAGCAGTCGAGGGGCAAACTCGACCCAGTGAAAGGATGCGCGGTAATGCCAACCGACCAGAAAGGGCGTGCCCAGCCCCTGCAAAGGACAAGCTGGGGGCCGCCGCCGGGCAAAACGGGCGTTTACGCTGACGCCGAGCGCGGGACGTTGGGATGCACGTTACCACCACCAAGATCGGAACCTAGGCCGTGAATGGTGGGGCGATCGCTCGCAACCTGCCTCAGTGGTTGCACTAGGACGTTTCGTATCCCTCAAAGGGCTGCGACCGGTCGTGGCCTTGGGACCTCACCATGAGTAACAAGACCACAGTAACAATTGATGTTCAGATCAACCTTGCGAAATGCCTCTGGCCTATCGCTTGGGCACTTGTCTGGCTTCTTGCGTGAACGGCTTGGGGCGGGCTTCGGCCCGCCCCTGCTTATGCGGCTTCGGCTTGGTTTTCAGCATCCGCCGAAGCACCTCGTCTTCTCTCTCTTGATCGGTGTTAGTCATGAGCGAACCAAAAGACTCTGTGATGATCGAACAGTATGCCGGGTTTATGGAGGAAATCAAAACTCGCTTGGACGCGATCCACCCGATTATTCGGTCACTGGGGAAAGACGGCGGAACGCCTACAGACTTCCTCCAAGCGGAGTTCTGCATTCTCCAAGTCCGATTCGTCTGCGAACTGATCGCCCTGGCGGCTTTGGCGGCGCACCATCATCTCGGACTGACAAAAGACCTGCTCAAAAGCTGGAATGCAGAAAAAACATTCCGCGCCCTTGAGGACATAAACGAACATTGCTTCCCGAAATTTGCAAACATCAACCGCACCGGCAACGGCGTTCATGTGCAGATGAGCCGGGACGTTTTGGACCGGCAAGGACTGCAAGCGATCTATAACCAATGCGGCGAGATGCTTCACAGGGGCGTCATTAAGCACATCATCAGCGGCAGGGAACGAGTTTACGACCTAGACCAAATCGACAAATGGGCAGGGCATCTGGGGGTGCTTCTTTCCACTCACGCCGTCTTGCTCTTGGATTCTGGACTGGTGCTGATCGTCAATATGTCAGGTGGGGTAAACGGGTCGGTTCACATTGCGATTGCACAGGGCGGACCAGCAATATTTCAACCACCGTCTGAATCGAACGACCCTCATAACAAAGGGTGATCTCCTCGCCTTCTTTTAGAAAGGCGGGAGCACCGGCCTGTCCCGGAACAAATGGCGAATCAGTCATAGCTTTGTCAAGTATACAATTGCCAATTTTTAGGCAGCAGTAAGCCTGGCAAAGACCGGCAAGTGATCCGACGCGAGTGCCGAAAGGGCGGAGTGGTGAACGCCTTTGGCGGCGCAGGCCCAGTGGTCCGAGGCTATGATGCGGTCGAGCGCGGCAATTGGCTGGCGGCTAGGAAATGAATTCCCGAGCGGCAGGGTCTGCCAGCCGTCCGTGACTTCGCGCATGGCGCCGCGCAAGTGTGACCACTGGTTGAAGTCGCCCATCAGCACGGTGGGGCAAGGGGCGCCAGTGGCGGCCAGATGATCGAAAACCGCGCGCAGCTGGCGGCGGCGGCGCAGGCCCGACAAATCTAGATGCATGCCGACAACGCAGACATCGCGGCCGCCTGCCACCAGATGTGCGCAGACGGCCCCGCGCGGCTCCAGCATTGGCAGCGGAACCGGTTCCGCCCGGCGCACCTCGATCCCGCGCCGCACCAGCAGGGCATTGCCGTGCCAGCCAATCGAATCGGGCCGCATTTGCAGCGGCACCGTGCGCCAAGGCGTATGATCGTCGATCATCTGGCGCGGCAGGACGGACGAGCGGTCGCCAAAGCGGCGGTCGGCTTCCTGCAGCGCAATCACATCGGCATCGATCTCGCGCAGAACGGCCAGAATGCGCTCAGGATCGCGCCGCCGGTCGAGCCCCACGGCCTTGTGGATGTTGTAACTGGCGAAAGTCAGGTTCACGGGCTGGCTGGCAATCACTGACCCGCGATGTAGCGATCAGTCGGCCTGGCAGGCAGGCCGTCGATGCTTTTCGTGCGGGCGCCGTATTTCGCTGCCCATTCACCCGGATCCTGGGCGGCGTGATATTTCACCAGTGTCTGCCGCTCGGCCGTGGTTTCCATCAGCGGCACGCCCCAGCCGCAGCTGGTCTGCACGCTTTCCACGGCCACGTCGAAAATCTGGCGAGTGCCCGGCAGCAGCGAGAAGTGCGCAGCGAGCTCGCCCCAGTCCGCATCGGCAGGCAACACCGCCCGTCCTTTGCCATATATCCGCAAGATCAGCGCGGGCTGCTGGAAGTTGCACATCATGATGGTGATGCGCCCATCCGCAGCCAGGTGGGCATTGGTCTCATTGCCCGAGCCGGCGAGGTCGAGATAGGCCACCCGGACAGGCGACAGCACGCGAAAAGTATCGGCGAGGCCCTTGGGCGACAAATTGATCCGCGCGCCCGGTGCGGCAGTGGCGACGAAGAACACGCTCTGCCGGGCGATCATCGCAATGTCGTCGTCAGTGAGGGATTCGGTGAAATCGGCCATGCGGCATCGGTAGGGCGGCGTGCGGCCTTCGACAAGCTCGGGCTGAGCGGCTGAACCGATCCCTGCTCCGGTTCATGCGGAGCCGGGCGCAAATTCTGCGCCGTCGCGCGTCCTCAGCGCTCCTTCGTCGCAGAAAACACCAGTTCCGGGTTCTTTTCCTGCTGATAGGAAACGTCCCAGCTGGAGCGCGCCATGAAAACCGGGTCGCCATCGCGGTCGCGCGCGAGGTTGGACTTGTTGAAATCGGCAAAGCTTTTAAGCGCACTGTCGCTGCCCTTGAGCCAGCGCGCCGTGTCAAACGGGGCAGGCTCCAGCGCGGCCTCGACCTTGTATTCCGCTTCCAGCCGCGAAATCAGCACTTCGAGCTGGAGCTGGCCGACAACGCCGACAATCCACTGCGCGCCGATTTCCGGGTAGAAAACCTGGATCACGCCTTCTTCGGACAAGTCGTCGAGCGCCTTGCGCAGCTGCTTGGTCTTGGTCGGGTCCTTCAGCACCACGCGGCGCAGGATTTCCGGCGCGAAATTGGGCAGGCCGGTGAAGCGGATCTCGTTCTTCTCGGACAGCGTGTCGCCCACCCGCAAAGTGCCGTGGTTGGGAATGCCGATGATGTCGCCCGCCTCGGCTGTATCGGCAATCTCGCGGTCCTGCGCAAAAAACAGGATCGGCGAATGGATGGCTATCGGCTTGCCGCTACCCGAAGGGGTCAGCTTCATGCCGCGCTTGAAGGTTCCCGAGACCAACCGCATGAACGCGATCCGGTCGCGGTGCTGCGGGTCCATGTTGGCCTGGACCTTGAAAATGAAGCCGGACACTTCCTTGCCCTCCGGCTCAATCGTGCCTTGCGCACTGGGCTGCGGACGCGGCGGCGGGGCGAAGCGGGCAATGGCATCGATCAGTTCGGCAACACCGAAGTTCTTCAGCGCCGAGCCGAAATAGACCGGTGTGAGGTCGCCGTGCCGATAGGCCTCAATATCGAAGTCGGGATAGCCGCCGCGCGCAAGCTCAACCTCGTCCGCCACTTCGGCGGGCAATTGCGCCTGCTCAGTCTTGCCCAGAAATTCGCGGCTGTCGCCCTCGGGCCGCGCGGTGAGGCCGGTCGCGAAATCGAGAACGCCTGCGAAAATACCGCCCATGCCCACTGGCCAGCTCATCGGGCAGACGTCGAGCGCGAGCGCGTCGGCGACCTCGTCCATGAGATCAAAAGGCGAGCGACCTTCCCGGTCGACCTTGTTGACGAAAGTGATGATCGGCACCGAGCGCAGCCGGCAGACCTCGAACAGCTTGCGCGTCTGCGGCTCGATACCCTTGGCCGCATCGATCACCATGATCGCCGAATCGACCGCTGTCAGCGTGCGGTAGGTGTCTTCGGAAAAATCCTCGTGGCCCGGCGTGTCGAGCAGGTTGAAGGTGATCCCGCTCCGCTCGAAAGTCATGACCGAGGACGTGACCGAAATACCGCGCTGCTGCTCGATCTTCATCCAGTCCGACCGCGCGCGCCGCGCCTGCCCGCGGGCCTTGACCTCGCCCGCCAGATGAATCGCGCCGCCCTGCAGCAGCAGCTTTTCGGTCAGCGTGGTCTTGCCCGCGTCAGGGTGCGAAATAATGGCGAATGTGCGGCGATTGGACATAGTGTTTCTCTTCTCCCCTCCCGCTTGCGGGAGGGGTCGGGGGAGGGTCTGTTGGCCTGGAGGAGGGTGTACATGCCCTCCCCTAACCCCTCCCGCATGCGGGAGGGGAATTATGAGCGCAATGTCGCTCCCAACTTGGCTGCTGCCGTCGTGATCGCGTCGGCGATCGCCTTCAGCTCTGCCTCGTCATAGCTCTTCTCGCCAGGCTGAAGCGTCACTTCGATTGCGAGGCTCTTCTGGCCATCGGGCACGCCCGGACCACGAAACTGGTCGAACAGCCGCGCGGCGACGATGTTGGCCTTGTCGGCAACCTTCACCACCCGCACCAGATCGCCCGCAGGCAAATCCTCCGGAACAAGGAACGCAAAATCGCGCGTCACGGCCTGCAGCGCGGGCGGCGCGTAATTGGTCCGCGCGAAAGATGCCGCGCCTCGTTTACCGGGAATGGCATCGAGGTGAATGCCCGCGACGGCGACCGGAACGTCGATGTCGAAGGCCTTGAGCGTCGACGGATGGACCATGCCGAAGCTGGCGAGCTGTTTCTTCGGCCCCAGTCGCAGCGTGGCCGACTGGCCGGGATGATAGAAGCTTCCCGCCTCGCCCATCACCTGAAGGTTGTCGACCGGCGCGCCGGCGGCGTGCAGCAGTTCAAGCACGGCGGCCTTGGCGTCGAATGCATCGAACGGCTGGGCCTTGCCGCTCGCCCAGCTTCGCGGCGCCTTGTCACCCGCCAGGACGATGGCCAGCGAGGGATGCTCGCCATCGGCAAGATACCGCCGCCCGATCTCGAACAGCCGCACTGTGGGAATACCCCGGTCGAGATTGCGGCGGACCGCCGACAAGAGCCCCGGCAGCAACGAAGGCCGCATGACTTTCAGGTCTTCGCTGATCGGGTTCGACAGCACCCAGTGCCCGCCGCCCACTTCAGCTGCTTCTGCCTCGGAGATGAATGACCAGGTGATTGCTTCATTGAAGCCCAGCGCGGCAGCAGTGCGGCGCAGGCGGCGCTCCTGCTTCTGCGCGGCAGTGGCAGTCGGCCTTGCAACGCCGTCCGCTCGCGGCAATGGCACCGAGGCGACATTGTCCAGCCCGTGGATGCGCACCACTTCCTCGACAATGTCGGGCGCGGCATCGATATCCGGCCGCCAGGGCGGCGTGGTAACGCTCCAGTCGGCAGCGACGGCAAAGCCCAGCGCGGCCAGAATGCGCTTCTGCTCATCTCCGTCGATGGCCACACCGCCAAGGCTGGCGCTGAGCGCCGGATCGTAGGCCACGGTCTTGACGCCGGAAGGCGGCGAGCCCGCCCGGACAACTTCCGATGCCTCGCCGCCACACAGCATCTGGATCAGCCTGGTGAGATGCTGCAGACCCGCCTCGAGGAACTGCGGATCGACCCCGCGTTCGAACCGCGCGCGCGCATCCGAAGTGAGTCCCAGCTTGCGGCCGGTGGCGGCAATTCGCTCGGGATCGAAATAGGCAATCTCGAGCAGCACGTCGCTCGTCGCATCAGTGCAGCCCGAATGCTCTCCACCCATGATCCCGGCAATGTCGTGAACCCCGGCATCGTCGGCGATCACGGTCATTTCCGCGTCCAGCGCGTAGGACTTTTCGTTGAGCGCGGTAACAGTCTCGCCGTCTTTCGCGCGGCGGGCAACGACAGCGCCCGTCAACTTTGCCAAGTCATAGGCATGCGCCGGGCGGCCATAGGCCAGCATGATGAAATTCGTGGCATCGACCAGCGCCGAGATAGGCCGTTGACCAGCGCTCTTGAGCCGGTCCTGCAGCCATTTCGGGCTGGGACCGTTCTTCACTCCCTTGATGACACGTCCATAGAAAGCAGGGCAGCCCTGGGGATCGTCAGTGCGGATCGGCACCGGACAGGCAAAAGTGCCCGGCACGTCGATGGACTCGACCGGCTTCAGCGTACCGAGCCCAGCCGCCGCGAGATCACGGGCAATGCCGTAAAGCCCCATGCAGTCCGGGCGGTTGGGGGTGATGGCGACATCGAACAACGGATCAGCGCCGTGATAGTCGGCAAAGGACGTGCCGATCGGGGCATCGGAGGGCAATTCGATAATGCCCTCATGATCCTCACCCAGTTCGAGTTCGCGCGTCGAGCACATCATGCCATTGCTCTCGACCCCGCGAACGGCGGCGACTTTCAGGACCATGCCATTGGCAGGGACGACCGCGCCCGGCAGCCCCAACACGCCCACCAGGCCCGCGCGGGCATTGGGCGCGCCGCAGACCACCTGCAGCGGCGCGGCGCCGCCGCCCGTGTCGACAGTCAGCACCTGCAGCTTGTCGGCCTGGGGGTGCTTCTCCGCCGTCAGCACTTTGGCAACGCGGAAGCCCGCCAGCTTTTCGGCCGGATCTTCGACCCCCTCCACCTCAATGCCAATAGCATTGAGCTTCGCCGCGATCGCTTCGGCGCTGGCATCGGTTTCTAGATAGTCCTTCAGCCAGGACAGCGAGAACTTCATGCCCCGCCTCCGCTGACTGGCGTTCCGACACCGGCAGAAAGCGTCGGCACATCAAGCGCGCCGAAGCCATAATGCGAAAGCCAGCGCACATCGCCATCAAAGAAGGCGCGCAAGTCATTCATGCCGTATTTGAGCATGGCCAGACGGTCGACCCCGACGCCGAAGGCAAAGCCCTGCCACTCATCGGGATCGAGCCCGCCAGCGGAAAGGACATGCCGGTTGACCATGCCAGAGCCGAGCAATTCCATCCAGCTGTGCCCTGGATCATCGCCGCTGCCGCCGACTACGCGGCGGCCATCGACGAAGCTGTAACCCGTATCGACTTCGACCGAAGGCTCAGTGAAAGGAAAATAAGAAGGGCGCAGGCGCAGGACGATGTCGTCGCGTTCAAAGAAGGCCTTGAGCAGGGTTTCCAGTGTCCATTTGAGGTGGCCCAGGTGAATGCCCTTGTCGATCACCAGACCTTCGATCTGGTGGAACATCGGCGTGTGGGTCGCATCCGAGTCCGAGCGATAGACCCGGCCTGGCGCAATGATGCGCAAGGGCGCGCCTTGCGACAGCATCGAGCGGATCTGGACTGGCGAGGTGTGCGTGCGCAGCAGCATTTCCTCGCCTGCTTCATTGCGGTCCGGGAAATAGAATGTGTCGTGCATCGCCCGCGCCGGATGGCTTTCGGGCATGTTGAGCGCCGTAAAATTGTGCCAGCCGTCCTCGATTTCCGGGCCCGTGGCGACGGCAAAGCCAAGATCGGCGAAAATCTCCGCCAGTTCGTCCATCACCTGGCTGACGGGGTGGATCGACCCGCGCGGCACCACCGGGGCAGGCAGGCTGAGGTCGATCGTCTCGGCGGCAAGGCGGGCGTCGAGCGCGGCGGATTCGAGCTCGGCCTTGCGGGCGGCGAGGGCATCAGTGACACTTTCGCGCAAGGCGTGGATCAAGGGGCCAGTCGTCTGGCGCTCGTCCGGGCTCATTCCGCCCAGCGTCTTAAGCAGGCCCGAGATGGAACCCTGCTTGCCGAGGAACTCAACACGCAGCGCCTCGACGCCGTCAAGCGCATCAGCCGCCGCGATACGCGCCAGTGCCGCTTCTGTCATTGCTGCGTAGTCCACCCGGTCCACCACACTTCATCTTTCTCGAGAAGGCGGCTCCATAGGCACCAAAGCGCCATTTCGCAATCAGCGGTTGGCCCCGCCTCCTTCCGGGCTATCGAGAGTCTGCACCGCCGATCCGGCAAGACGTTCACGTTCGCGCATCACCGCGCCGATCAGCGGCTTGGGCAGGGCCGCGTAATGGCTGGGTGCCATGCCCATGAACTGGCGGCAATCGCGCACGAATTGCGCCTGATCATGATAGGAGCCGTCAATCGCGCCTATCCACTTGAGCGTAGGATCGAGCATGAAGTTCGACAGGCTGCGCATGAAGCGCTGGCGGCGCAGAAGAACTTTGGGCGAAAAGCCGAATGCGCGGCGGCAGATGCGCTCGATCGTGCGCTGGCTGACACCGGCCCGCGAGACGATCTGGCTGACTACCTTAATTTCAGGATCGATCAGCGCGGCGTGGATAGCTGTGATGCGGTGCTCGTCGGCGCATGGTTCATCGATCCGGCTGAGGAAGTAGGCCGCTATCCGGTCATACTCCGCGGTTTCGTCACGCTCCGGTCCGAACAGTCTCTGGGCGAGCGGGCGGAATGGCGCGAATGCAGGGTGAACCAGGCCATCCACCACCCGGTCCGCGAAATCCGCCGCAGGTTCCGCGACGAACTTCGCCCAGCCCAGCGGCAAAAGGCCCACGCCCCACATGCGCGAGGAACCGATGGTAAAATTCATTGCCTGTGAACTGGGGCCGGTAACCGGGAATGGCGTTCCACCCAGACGCTCGCCCGATCGCATGCGCGCCTCCGGATAGTTGCTGGTGTGAAAGCGAAGGTTTGCCCACTCGGGCAGTAAATGGTCCTCGACCCGGGCGCTGCCATCATGGTCGCCCGGGACAGTCCACTCGACGTGGTAGAATGTGGTGAAATAGCGGCGCAGCACCTCGGGAGGTGTCAGAAACCGCACTTGCACCTCGCATTCCTGCGACACCGCTTTCTGCCCCCTCAGATACGCACCCTGTCCGTCGACTTAAATTCTTTCTATTTCAATGAGAAAAAGATCCAAAACAAAGGAAGGCGCGGGCAATCCGCTTGCCCGCGCCTTCCTGGTGCCTGGTTTGCAACTGGCCAGATCAGGCGGGAAGCGCGGCCTTGGCCTGGGAAATCACCGCAGCGAAAACGCCGCCTTCATTCATTGCCAGATCGGCCATTGCCTTGCGGTCCAGCTCGATGCCGGCCAGCTTGGTGCCGTGAATGAACTGCGAATAGGTCAGGCCTTCGGCGCGGACCGCGGCATTGATGCGCTGGATCCACAGTGCGCGGAAAGACCGCTTCTTTACCTTGCGGTCGCGGTAGGCATATTGCCCGGCCTTTTCGACCGCCTGACGGGCGACGCGAATCGTATTCTTGCGGCGGCCACGATAGCCCTTGGCCTGTTCGAGAAGCCGCTTATGCTTGGCGCGGGTGGTTACACCCCTTTTGACACGTGCCATTGTTCAGTACTCCGAAATTTGCTCAACCGAGCCCGTAGGGCGCCCACTTCTTGATCACCTTTGCATCTGCATCGGAAATCACGTCAGTGCCGCGGTGCTGGCGGATGTACTTGGCGTTGTGGCTGATCAGCCGGTGGCGCTTGCCAACCGCGCCGTGCTTGATCTTGCCAGTGGCAGTGAGCTTGAAGCGCTTTTTCACGCCGCTCTTGGTCTTGAGCTTGGGCATTTTCGTCTCCTTGGTTGCGACGCGAAGGACCGGCCCTGGCAGCCCTTGATAGCCAGGCAGGCCCCACTTCACGTGTCGGCGAAGCGCGGGCCTTTAGTTTGGGATGGGCGGAAAGGCAAGGGGAGAGTGGAAAAGCAGGCTAACGGAAATGGTGCGGTAGCCGCAGCCGGAACCTACTTCCGCGCCGCCGCCCGCCCGATCTCCGTCAATTCCTGCGCCAGCAGCAATTCGGCATTCTGGCTGTTGGTGAGCAACGCGACGTGCAGTGCGGTGAGGCGCTCGATCAGCCGCTCCAGGCGTTTGCCGCGCCAGCGCGCTAATTGCTGGCCAATGTCGCGCTTGTCCTTCCAGAAGATGCGCCGCGCCGCCGATTCGCTTTCGACCAGCTTGCCGACATCGCCGCGCGGCCCCAGCTTGGCCGCCAGTCCGCCCAATTGCGCCGCGCGCCTCTCAAATGCCAGCAACAGGCCGACCGGGTTCAGCCCCAGTTCGCGCATGCGCCGCAATTCGCCCGGCACGCGCTTGACCTCGCCCGTCAGTACCGCGTTGACCACCCCGGCAAATCCATCCTCGTCCGTGCTGGCGCCAATCGCGTCGAGGTCGGCGGCCGTGGCCGTGCGCGGGCTGGCCGGGCTGGCATCGAGGTAGAGCGCCAGCTTGGTCACTTCGCTGCGGGCAAGCCGCGTGTCGAGACCGGCGGCGCGGGCAATCCGCTCGGCAATGTCATCGCCAATGCGCAGGCCTGCAGCGCCCGCCATGTCGCGCACTGCTGAGGCGACAGCGCGCGGCTCGGGCGGGTGAAACATCGCGACCAGTGCGTCGGGCCGCCCTTCGAGCAGCTTGGCCGTGCGCGACTTGTCGCTGGCTCCAGCCGCCAGGATCAGCACCGGGCAAGGCGCGGCAGACCCGCTCATCTCGCCCGAAAGTAGCGTCTCGACAGCGCCGTGCGCTTCATCGCCCTGCACCCGCGCGACAATATGGCGCCTGTCGCCAAACAGCGATGCCGAACGCGCTTCATCCCCCAGGCGCACCGGATCGCGGCGCAGTTCCGCGCCGGACAGTTCCACCCGCTCGCCCACTTCGCCCAGCAGAGTAATGATACGTTCGGCCGCGTCCGCCGCACCGGCCTCGTCAGGACCGCAAAAGAAGAAGACCCGCGCCGCACCCACTGCCCGTGCAGCCACGCTGGCAAAGTCGCGCTGGGTGGCTTTCACGCCGCTGTCACTTTGCCCCGCGCAAATGGAGCGCGATGGCAGTGACAATCCGGTCCGCGACATCCTTGCTCAGGTTTTCGAGCGCGGTATTTTCAGCCGCGATCGTCGCATATTCGGATGATACGACATCGATGCCCGCGTCCGATCCCGCTGTCGCATCGAGCACAATTGCCCCCGTGGAGATATCAACCAGCTGATAGCGCGCGCGCAGGGTGCGCCGCTCGCGCCCGATAGTGTCATCCGACAGCAGGCCGAGGCCTTCGAGCTTGTCGTCAAGGCGCACGTCGAGCCGGTAGCGGGCGTTGGCGGATGCGCCAGCCGTGCCGTGCAACCGGTCGGTAAGGGCATTGCGCATCAGCCAGCCTGCGCGGCCTTCGATGGGGGCAATCGTAACTTCGGACAGCCCGCGCGCCACAACGCCGCTGCCGCCGCCCGCATACATCGGCTGAAGACCGCACGCGGCGAGTGTCAGTGGCAACATCAGCGCCATGACAAGCAGGGCGCCGAACCGCCTCATGCAACGAGATTCACCAGCCGGTCGGGCACGACAATCACTTTCTTGACCTCTTTGCCATCGAGCGCACGCTGCACTTTGTCGCTGGCGAGAGCAAGCGCCTCAAGCTGATCCTTGGGCAGGCCCTTGGCCACCGTGATCGTGTCGCGCAACTTGCCGAGCACCTGGATGGCGACAGTCACTTCGTCTTCCACCAGCAGCGCGGGATCATGCGGCGGCCATACGGCATCGGCGACGAGGCCTCCAGAATCACTGGCACCCATCATGGCCCACGCCTCTTCAGCGAGATGCGGCATCATTGGCGCGGTCAGCAGCAGCAGCGCGCGGATCGCGGCCGAACGGCTTGCGGAGGGCGGCGCCTTCTCGACGGCATTTGTCAGTTCGTAAATGCGGGCGACGGCCTTGTTGAAGCCCAGAGATTCAATGTCTTGCGCCACGGCGGCAATCGCCTGATCCCGCTTGCGATCAAGCGCCTTGTCCTCGCCAGTGGCTGCAGCGTCATACTGGCCGAATAGCCGCCACAGCCGCTGAACGAAGCGCGCGCAGCCCTCGATCCCGGCCTCGGACCACGGCAAGTCGCGCTCAGGCGGCGAGTCGGAGAGCATGAACCAGCGGATCGCGTCGGCGCCGTAGCTGGCGACGATCTCGTCGGGATCGACCACGTTCTTCTTCGACTTCGACATCTTGATGACGCGGCCGATTTCGACCGGGCTGCCATCGGCCTTGAGACTCGCCGCATCGCCGCCACGATCGACTTCAGCGGGTGAAAAGAACACCGGCTGGCCGTTCGCAGGATCAATGCGGCTGTAGGTCTCGTGCGTCACCATGCCTTGCGTGAACAGACTGGCGAAAGGCTCCTTGACCTTGATCTTGCCGATGCGCTCGAGCGCGCGGGTCCAGAAACGGGCATAGAGCAAGTGCAGGATCGCGTGCTCGATCCCGCCGATATATTGCTCGACCGGGAGCCAGCGGGCGATTTCTTCCGGATCGAACGGCTTGTCCGCCGGCTGACTGGCAAAGCGCAGGAAATACCAACTTGAATCGACGAAAGTATCGAGCGTGTCGGTCTCGCGCTCCGCCTTGCCGCCGCAGCTCGGGCAATCGACATGCTTCCATGTGGGGTGGCGCAGCAGCGGATTGCCCGGCGTCTTGAAATCGACATCCTCGGGCAGGACCACCGGAAGTTGATCTTTGGGCACCGGGACGACGCCGCAGGCGCCGCAATGGATGAACGGGATCGGCGTGCCCCAGTAACGCTGGCGGGAAACACCCCAGTCGCGCAAGCGGTATTGCGTCTCGCCCGTGCCCCAGCCTTCATGGGCCACCTTGGCAATGACGGCGGCCTTGGCCTCGGCCACGCTCATGCCGGACATCCAGCCGGAGTTCACCAGCTTGCCGGGGCCGGTGTAGGCCTCATTGCCATCAAAATCGGGGTCATCGTTGTCGCCCTCGGCCACCACGCGGCGCACCGGCAGATCATATTTGCGGGCGAAATCGAGATCGCGCTGGTCGTGCGCCGGGCAGCCGAACACCGCGCCAGTGCCATAGTCCATCAGCACGAAATTGGCGACATAGACCGGCAGGTGCCAGTCGGGATCGAGCGGGTGTTCGACTGAAAGGCCTGTGTTGAAACCCAGCTTCTCAGCGGTTTCCAGCTCGGCAGCTGTCGTGCCGCCGCGCTTGCATTCGGCAATGAAGGCCTGCAGCTCGGGCGCGTTTTCCGCCAGCGATGCGGCGAGCGGATGGTCAGCCGCGATGGCCAGGAAGCTGGCGCCATAGAGCGTGTCGGGCCGGGTGGTGAACACCTCGATGCCGCTGAGGAAGTCCCCCTCCCGCTTGCGGGAGGGGCTAGGGGAGGGCGTGTT
>Ga0075370_10000320_pt1 | contig 17286 bp, 19 predicted proteins | sample EndMethybrTD3035_FD_71398 | JGI IMG/M metagenome (GOLD analysis project Ga0075370, IMG submission 71398) | Populus endosphere microbial communities from Tennessee, USA - Endosphere MetaG P. TD hybrid TD303-5 | ecosystem: Host-associated > Plants > Roots > Endosphere | place: USA: Tennessee... | reverse complement strand
CTGCCGTGCGGCGCGCGAACCACGCGGCCGGGAGCGCTGCGAGCGCCGCGCATTGCCGCATCTGCGAGGGTGTGGGGGTCGGTCGATGAGTTCATGAGCGCTTTCCGGTTTCCGCTGTTCGGCTTCGATGGGCAAAGTGGTCTAGACCACTTTGGCGAGCATGCGGGAACTCGGCGGCGCCGTCAACCGTCGGCGAGCGGGAACTAGGGTCGCAGCGCCTGGACGGCGTCGAGCAGGCGCGCGCGCAGCCATTGGTGTGCGCTCGAGCGGTCGTTGCGGATGTGCCAGAGCATCTCGAGATGCAGGCTCGGCAGCGCGAACGGCAACGCACTGGTGACGAGTTGGTCGCGATAGCCGGTGGACTCGATGAAGTAGGCCGGCAGCACGGTGAGCAAGTCGCTGTTGGCGACGACCCGGCCAGCGGTGAAGTACTGGTTCACGGTCAGCACGACCCTGCGCTTGCGATTGAGCCCAGCGAGCACCTGATCGGCCAGGCCAGTGTCGCGACCGGAGAGGCTGACGAGCAGATGGTGCGCGGCGCAGTAAGCATCCAGGGTCAGCGGCTGCTTTGCGAGCGGGTGGCCGCGGCGCATCACGCAGATGTACTCGCCTTCGCTCAGGCGCTGCCGCCGCAGCAGGGCGTTGGCGCCCTGGGCCAGCAGCGCGGCGACGGTCTCGGGGAAGAAGCCGACCGCGATGTCGGCATCACCGCGCTCGAGCAAGGCCGTCGGGTCGCGCACTGTCAGCGGCAGGCTGCGCAGGTTCGCTTGGGCACCGCCTTGTTCGATCTGCGCAACAAGCGAGGGCATGAACAATGCCGCAGTTGCGTCGGCCATGGCGATCCGGAAATTCGCGGCATCGGCCGCTGGATCGAACTCTCCCGGCGCCAGCACGCCGCGCAGTCGCCCCAGAGCCGAACGCACTTCGGGCCACAGCGCCTCCGCTCGCGGCGTCGGGACGACGCCGTGCGCGGATCTTGTGAGCAAGTCTTCACCTACGGCTTCGCGCAGCCTTTTCAAGGCATTGCTCACCGCCGGCTGCGTCAAGGACAGCCGCTCGGCGGCCCGCGTGAGGTTGCGTTCAGCCATCACGACGTCGAAGACGCGCAGCAGGTTGAGATCGAGAGTGCGGAAATTCAGGGCTGGAGACATAACAGCTGTGAATATCTGCGATTCATACGAGTGAGTGGTGAAACTCTCGGGTAAACCCTAATGTATCGGCATTGCTGCGGCGCAACACGCGCCACAGGAACCCAGGAGTCCGCCATGAGCAGTACCTACGCAAACGTTTCCATCCCGACCACTGCGCTTGCCGTCGCCGGCCAGAGCTGGCTGGGCCAGTTCGGCCAGACCGCCCGTCGCGCGCTCGAAGCGATCGCCGGTGCTCGCCCGAGCCAGGGCCTGGAAGAGATGGCAGCGCGATGCGAACGGCTGCAACCGGCGCTCGCACGCGAACTTCGCGCGGCTGCAGCGCGCGTCAGCGAAGGCTGATCAGCCCGCGCGACCTGATCGATTCATACGAGCCAACACACATCATGACCACGTCTACCTTGCACATCGAAGTCGAACGCAGCCGTTTCGCGAACCTGCTGCTCGCCGCCCTAGGCGCCGCCGTTCCGGCGACGCTGGGCACTCTGCTCCGCCGCGACCCGGCCGCATCGGCAGCGCCGATCGATCGCACCAGCGTCGAAGCCCAGGCCGTGCGCGACATGGCCCGCCACTACGCAAAGAGCGACCCGGGCTTCGCTGCGGACCTCTACGCCGCAGCCGACCGCCACGAGACGCTGAACGACCAGTAAGCGTCAGGCGGCCAGCCGCTCCTCGATGCGCGACTTGGTCGCGCTCATCTCGGCCGGCAGGTGATAGGCAAGCTGCTCGAAGAGCTCGCCGTGCAACTGCAGTTCCGCGCGCCACGCCGCCGGATCGATGCTCGTGACTTGGTCGAACTGGGCAGCGCTGAAGTTCAACCCCTTCCAGTTGAGATCGCCATAACGCGGCGTCGTGCCGAACGCGTTCTCGCTGCCGCCAGCCGTGCCCTCGATGCGGCCGATCATCCACTGCAGCACACGCATGTTCTCGCCGTAGCCCGGCCAGACGAACTTGCCGTCGGCGCCCTTGCGGAACCAGTTGACGCAGTAGATCTTCGGCAGCGTTGCGCCGGAGGCCTGCAGCTTCGCGCCCACGTTCAGCCAGTGCTGGAAGTAGTCGCTCATGTTGTAGCCGGTGAACGGCAGCATTGCGAACGGATCGCGACGCACCGCACCATTGCCACCGACCATCGCGGCGGTGGTTTCCGAGCCCATTGTCGCGGCCATGTACACGCCTTCGACCCAGTTGCGCGCTTCGGTCGCGAGCGGCACGGTCGTTGAACGCCGGCCGCCGAAGATGAACGCGTCGATCGGCACGCCGGCCGGGTTGTCCCACTCGGGATCAAGTGCCGGGTTGTTGGTCGCTGCCACCGTGAAACGGGCGTTCGGATGCGCGGCCGGCCGCGGTTTGCCGTCGGCGCCGGTCTCCTTCGCGATGGCGGGCGTCCAATCCTTGCCCTGCCAGTCGATCAGGTGCGCGGGCGGCGTGTCGGTCAGGCCTTCCCACCAGACATCGCCGTCGTCCGTCAGCGCCACGTTCGTGAAGATCACGTCGCGCTTCAGGCTGGCCATGCAGTTCGGGTTGGTCTTCTCGTTCGTGCCCGGGGCAACGCCGAAATAGCCGGCTTCGGGGTTGATCGCATAGAGGCGGCCATCCTGGCCGGGCTTGATCCAGGCGATGTCGTCGCCGATCGTCGTGACCTTCCAGTCGGACATGCCGGCTGGCGGGATCAGCATCGCGAAGTTGGTCTTGCCGCAGGCACTCGGGAACGCCGCCGCGACGTGGTGCTTGCGCCCTTCGGGCGAGGTCACGCCGAGGATCAGCATGTGCTCGGCAAGCCAGCCCTGCTCGCGCCCCATCGTCGAGGCGATGCGCAGTGCGAAGCACTTCTTGCCGAGCAGCGCGTTGCCGCCGTAGCCCGAGCCGTAGCTCCAGATCTCCTGAGTCTCGGGGTAGTGAACGATGTACTTGGTCGTGTTGCACGGCCACGCCACGTCCTTCTGACCGGGCTCCAGCGGCGCGCCCACGGTGTGCACGCAGGGCACGAAGTGGCCGTCGGCACCCAGCACGTCCAGCACCTTGCTGCCCATCCGGGTCATCAACTTCATGTTGACCGCCACGTACGGGCTGTCGGACAGCTCCACGCCGATATGCGCGATCGGCGAACCGAGCGGGCCCATCGAGAACGGCACCACGTACATCGTGCGGCCGCGCATCGCGCCGCGGAACAGCGCCGGCGTGCCGTCGGGCTGGCCGTGCTGCAGGATCGCACGCATCTGTTCGGGCGCCATCCAGTGATTGGTCGGGCCGGCGTCTTCCTTCTTGGCGCTGCAGATGAAGGTGCGGTCTTCGACGCGCGCCACGTCACTCGGGCTGCTGCATGCCAGGTAGCTGTTCGGCCGCAGCTCGGGGTTGAGCTTCTTGAAGGTGCCGCCCTCCACCAGCCGGGCACAGAGGCCGTCGTACTCTTCCGTGGACCCGTCGCACCAGTAGACCTCGCTCGCTTCGGTCAACGCCGCCATCTGGGCAACCCATTCGATCAGCTTCGCGTGGTTCACCGAAGCGGGCACGTTCAGGCGAACGCCTTCCATCACGGGACGATTCATGGCAGGTCCAATCTACAAGTCAAAGAAGCGGAATTGGGCAAATCGATCGCTTTGCGAAGACTTGCCGAATGCCGCTCGACGCCGTGCAGCCGGTTACGCCACGGGTTCGCATCCGAGCGAACTCGCACGACCCCGAATCACCTGGGATAGACCCTCTTCGGCCATTGTCGTTCCAGTGTAATCACGCGGTAACCACCGGCCTGCGGGGTGTCATGCGGTTCCGGTATGACTTTATGCGCGCTTTTTTGACCCCTTGGACGACGCAATAATCGCCGGATGATTTCGCGCCGCCCCCTGTTGGTTGCCACCGGTCTTGCCCTCGTCGGGGCCTCTGCCGCGCAGGCCCAGCAGCGCCGTTCGCTCTCCGATCCGCTGCGAGTGGGCGCCGATGCCGCGCTGCTCGATTCAGGCCTTGCAAGGGCGTTGCAGCAGGCTTTCGGGCGCGACACCGGCATCGCCGTGAAGCTGGTTCGCATGCCCGCGCTTCCGTTGCTTGACGCGCTCGAGCGCGGTGAGCTCGACGTGGGCCTCACGAACTCCGTCGATGCCGAGGTCCGGCTCGACCAGCAAGGGCTCGTGCACGACCGGCAGGCCGTCGCCTCGGGCGAATTCGTGATCGTCGGGCCGCCCGCGCGCGGAAAGACCCCCGACCCCGCGGGAATTGCCGGCACGCGCGACGTCGCCGCCGCGATGGCGAAGATCCGCGACGCGGCGCTTGCGTCGGCCCCCGGCGATGTCAGCTTCGTTTCTGCCGGCGACGGCTCGGGCACGCACACAGCCGAGCAGGCCGCGTGGCGCGCCGCGAAGATCGCGCCGGCCGCGCCCTGGTACGTGAGCGCCGGCTCGACGGCCGCGCTGCCCGCCCTCGCGCGCTCGCGAAACGCGTATGCGCTGGTCGAGCGCGGCGCCTGGGCGGCGGCCGGCGGCAAGCCTCTCGCCGTGCTCATCGAGGGCGACCCGCTGCTCGCAGAACCCGTGCACGTCATGCGCTCGTTTCGCATCAACCACCCAGCGGGAAAAATCTTCGTGGCCTGGATCAGCGGGCCGAAGGGCCGCAAGGTGGTCGAGGCTCAACGAAGCTATCGCGCGCCGGGCGGATGATCGCTGGCGCTAGCGCCGGCAATGCTTGGCGCCGGCGTAGCGGAGTACCGACGCCGCAGTCGACTTGCATGCCGCTTGTTACACACGGCGCATGCACGCGATATCTGCCATCGCGGCCCAGGACTACATTGCAATGCTGCGCTGGCGGCACGCTCTCGCATCTCCGCATCTTCGATCCGGCATGCCGCCTCGCTGTCCCACCACTCACCAGGAAGGCAAGCCATGAGCATCATCAGTTTCTTCAAGGAAGCCGGCGAAAAGCTGTTCGGACACAAGGACACCGAAGCCGCGGCACAACAAGCCCAGGCCGCGCCCGACAACGCCGCGCTCCAGGCGCAGGCGCAGCAGGCGAACCAGACTGCGGCGACCGCGATCCTCACCTACATCAAGACGCAGAACCTTCCCGTCGATGGCCTGGACGTCGCGTTCGACGGTGCGAGCGGCTCGGTGACGGTCGCGGGCATCGCGGCGGACCAGGCGACGAAGGAAAAGGTCGTGCTGTGCTGCGGCAACGTGAACGGCGTCGACAAGGTCAACGACATGCTGACGGTGAAAGAGGCCGCGCCTGAGTCGCGCTGGTACACGGTCGTCAAGGGCGACACGCTGTCGGCGATCTCGAAGGCCCAGTACGGCAACGCGAACGCCTACATGAAGATTTTCGAGGCGAACAAGCCGATGCTGAGCAATCCGGACAAGATCTATCCGGGGCAGTTGCTGCGCATTCCTGTTTGAGCGCTGTGCGCTGATGCAAATCGTCTCGGCGGTCTCGAGGGTCTACAGTTGCACGCTGCAACCCTCCCTCGAACCGCCAGATGCTCGCCTACCGACACGCCTTTCATGCGGGCAACCACGCCGACGTACTCAAGCACACCGTCCTGACGCGCGTGCTGCGCTACATGAACGGCAAGGACAAGGGATACCGGCTCGTCGACACGCATGCGGGCGCCGGCGGTTACTCGCTCGAGGGCCGCTACGCGCAGAAGAAGGGCGAGTTCGAGGCAGGTGTGGCGCGTCTGTGGGGGCGTGACGATCTGCCCGAGGCTGTGGCCGACTACCTCAGCATCGTGCGCCAGTTCAACCCCGACGGCACGCTGACCCAGTACCCCGGCTCGCCGGCGTTTGCGCAGATGCTTCTGCGCCCTCAGGATCAGCTGCGGATGTTCGAGCTGCATCCGACCGATCACCGCATCCTCGCGTCCTATCTCGGCACTGTTCGTGGGGCCGAGGTCTACGACAAGGACGGCTTCGACGGCCTCAAGGGCCAAGTGCCTCCGCCGACCCGGCGCGGCGTGGTGCTGATGGATCCGAGCTACGAAGGCCACGGTGACTACGGGCGTGTGATCGCCTCGCTGCGCGACGCGATCACACGCTTTGCCGAAGGCGTCTACATGGTGTGGTACCCGCAGGTCAGCAAGCTCGAAGCAGCGCAGCTGCCCAAGCGACTCGAAGCGCTCGCACCAAAAGGCTGGCTACACGCGCGGCTCACCGTGCAGCAGCCCGATTCGATGGGCTTCGGACTGGCCGGGAGCGGCGTGTTCATCATCAATCCGCCGTACACGCTGCACGCCGAATTGCTCGAGGTGATGCCGTATCTGACCGAGGTGCTCGGCCAGTACGACGACGCAAACTACCTGCTCGAGCAGCGCGCCGCCTAGCTGTCTGGCGGGCGCCTATTTCGGCTCGGACGCAACCGCCGGCGGCGCCTTCAGGCGCGCGAGCCAGTCGCTCCAGTCGACCGGGCCACTGTCGTGGCGCTTCTTCAGGTTGGCCAGAACGTTGCCCCAGGCGCGGTCGAAGTACGCGTGGGTCTTGTCCCATTCGCCGCCGTCGCCCCAGCCGGTGTGGTGCAAGGTCACTCGCGTCGACTTGCCGTCGACATCGGCGAGCCGCACCACCACGAACGTGCGTTGCTTGCGAATCTCGGGCAACGATGGCGGCGCGTTCCAGTCGAAGCTGAGCATCGTCGGCGGCTGCAGCGCCATGAAGCGCATGTCGTCAGCGCCCTTCATGCCGGGCTCGCCGAATGGATTGATGTGGATGTGAAAGGCACCGCCCACTCTGGGCTCGATCTCGGCCTCAGGTGCGAAGAACGACTCGATGCCGGCCTTCGTGGTCCAGGTCTGCCAGACCGTCTGGATCGGCGCGGCAACAACGACTTCCTTGTCGATCGCCCGTTCAGCGGCATGAGACAAGGCGGCCGGCACGAGTGCGGCCGCGCAGGCCAGCGAGGCGAGGGTGGCGAGATTCATCGGCGATCGGGCGCGCAGCGCGAAGTGGCGGCGCGGCGATCTTAGGCGGGCGCTCTCGCGCCGCCAAGATCAGCGCTGGCGCCGGCGCCGCGCAACGAAGGCAACGGCGCCGAGGCCAGCGGCCAGCAGCGCATAGGTCTCGGGCTCCGGCACGGCATGAACTGCCGAGACAACGTAGTCGGACTGGTTGTTGCAGCTGCCTGCCGTCTGGCACAGGTTGCTGGTCAGCGCCGTGAACACGAGCTTGGTCGCAGCAACATTGCCGAAGGGGTTGCCCGAAACGAGCCAGGCAGCCCCGCCGCTGCTGGTAGGTGCCGACAGGTTGCTGACTGCGCCGAAGCCTGTCCATCCGGCGCCCGGCGAGCTGCCGTCGGCGCCGACCGTGAGAGCGTACTTGCCGAGCAGCGTGGCACCGTTGTAGACGGCGACCTGCGCCATCTCACGGTAGTCACCGAATTCCGGGCCGTTGTAGAGCAGCGCAACGCTGAAGTCAGCGATCACCTGCGCCGCGAAGCTCATCGTGATCGACTGGCCGACGTCGATTTCGCTGCCGGAGGCACCGCCGGTCACACCGAGGCCGCCCCAGCCGTTGACGAACTTGGTGTCGAAGTTGCCGCCGCCGGCCGCGAAGCTCACGCCGTTGACTGCGGCTGCGCTGCTGCCGACCAGGCTGGCGTAGGTGGAACCATCGAGCAGCGACTGGGCGTGTGCCGCGCCGGTGCAAGCCAGCGCGACGGCGGCGAACAGCGGGGCGAGCTTGTTGGTAAGGGTGGTCGACACGGGCAACTCCAGCGGGCAGAGACAGTTGAATGAGGTTTGAGGCGATTTTTCGGGGACGAGCGAAGTGCGCCCATCCCCCGGTCGGGGGCTGAACCCGCGGATACGTGTCATCCACGCATCACCACCACCTGTTCAAGGGGGTCGCTGACCGATGCCGAGCTTCGGAATTGGCTCGCTAACATCCGTGCATGGCAGCCGATCCCCATCGCTCTCCCGCATCGCCGGTCGGCGTCGGCCCGCTTGCCGGCTTGAAGGTCGTCGAGCTCGGCCAACTGATCGCGGGGCCGTTCGCGGCGAAGACGCTCGCGGACTTCGGCGCCGAGGTCATCAAGATCGAGCCACCGGCGACGGAGACGACTCCGGGCGGCGACCCGCTGCGCCAATGGCGGCTGCTGCACAACGGCACGAGCGTCTGGTGGCAGGTGCAGTCACGCAACAAGAAGAGCGTCGCGCTCGACCTGAAGGATCCCGCGTCGCGCGACATCGTTCGGCGGCTGATCGACGAGGCCGACGTGCTCGTCGAGAACTTCAAGCCGGGCGTGATGGAAGATTGGGGCCTGGGCTACGACTCGCTCGCGGCGCGCAACCCGGGGTTGATCATGCTGCGCATCAGCGGTTATGGGCAAACCGGCCCATACCGCGACCGGCCGGGCTTCGGCGTCGTCGCCGAGGCGATGGGCGGCCTGCGGCACCTCACCGCCGAGCCCGGCCGCGTGCCGGTGCGTGTGGGTGTGAGCATCGGGGACACGCTGGCGTCGCTGCATGGCGTGATCGGAATCCTGATGGCACTGCAGCATCGGCACGCGAGCATCTCGCCGGACGCACCGAAGGGCCGCGGCCAGGTGGTCGACGTCGCGTTGTACGAAGCCGTCTTCAACTGCATGGAAAGCCTGTTGCCCGAGTACAGCGCATTCGGCGCGGTGCGCGAAGCGGCCGGCTCCGCGCTTCCGGGCATCGCCCCGAGCAATGCGTACGCCTGTGCCGACGGCTGGGTGCTGGTGGCCGGCAACGGCGATTCAATCTTCAAGCGCCTGATGAACACGATAGGCCGCGACGACCTCGCGAGCGACCCGCAACTCGCCGGCAACGCAGGTCGTGTCGCGCGCGTGGACGAGATCGACGCCGCCATCGGCGCGTGGACAGCACCTCGCCACGTCGCCGCCGTGCTCGACGCGTTGAATGCCGCGGCTGTGCCGGCCGGGCGCATCTACAACGCACGCGACATCGCCGAAGACCCGCACTACCGCGCACGCGAGATGATTGCCCGCGTGCGCACTGCCGACGGGCTCGAGCTCGACGTCCCCGGCATCGTGCCGAAGCTGAGCCTGACGCCAGGCGCGATCACGCGGCGCGCGCCGATGCTCGGCGAAGACGACGCGTCGGTGCTTGCCCGGCTGAACGAGCCGCCGCGTTCGAACTGACGATCGTCGTCAGCGTCGCGTGGTGATCGATGCCGCCGCCGCGCTGTCTGCGACTGGCGTTCGCTTCAGGTCGCGAAACGCCGCGAACAGCCACGAGCGCATCCCGACGATCAGCGTGTAGGGCTTCTTCTGCTCGGAGCTGAGCTTTTGATCGGCAAGGTGCTGCTGCGCGAAGTCCTGCCCTACGCGCTGCAGCCTTTCGACGAATGTCGCGGCCTGGCTGGTGCTGATCTGGCCATGCACGAGCAGCAGCGTTTCGCCGTCGGCGTCGAAGCCGCCGCTGTAGTAGTCGGCCGCCACGTGCTTGCGGAAATACTCCATCACCGGCCCGTGCGGCTGCCAGCGAAAGCCCTTCGCGATCTTCAACCGGTAGCGGTTCAGCGGGCGCAACTCGATGATGCCGAGCTTGTCGAGCTGCAGCAGGTACTTCACGCACTCGGCATCGCTGAGCTGATAGGTTGCGACCATCTGCTCGAAGGTCCATTGGCTGACGCAGCAGATGGCAAGCAGCAGCAGCTTGCGGTCGGCCACCACGGCGCGCTCCTGCTCGAGCGTCAGCTCGCGGCGCAGCGGCTGTGCATCCGCCACCTTGCGCGCGAGCTCTGCGAAGTCCATCTTCAGCACGCGCAGCACCTCGTCGATCCGAGACAGCGGCATGTCGGCCTTCGCGAACACCCGCTTGATGCTCGACTCGGCCATGCCCAGCTGCTGCGCCAGTTCGGCGTAGGTGATGCCGGCGGTCTTCAGTTCGGCCTTCAGCGCGGCGACGAGGTCGTGGGTGGTGCTCACAGCATTGCCTCCAAAAAGTACCGCATAACGATACCAGAGGCATGCTTCCTCGCGACCCTCTCTGGAGGGATAGATACCGTGCGACGGCGTGCCGATCATGCCGCCACCTCAACCACGCTGCCGCAAGGAACCCTCAATGCAACGCACGTCGATCCGCCAAGACACGAAGGTCTGGAAGGCCCCAGGTCTGGATCTCCTTCGGTGTGGCCGCCACGATCTTCAAGGAGTTCACATGACGTCGATCTTGAATCGCCGCGCGCTCGCCGCGGCCCTCGCCAGCCTTGCAATGCTCGCGCCGCTGCACGGCGCGCAGGCGCAATCGAATGCGTCCGACGCGAGTGCGCTCTCGGCGTTGCCGATTGCAGTGTCCGTGGCCGCGCCGGTGATGATCGTCTCGGGAGGCGCGGTGCTGTCCGTCGTTGCCGTCGAAGCATCGGCTGATGGCACGGTCTGGGTTCTGCAGCGCGCGTCCGACGGTGCGCGGGCGAGCGTCCGGCTTGCCGCGCGAGCGGCCGGCGGCGCCTCGGTGGCCGCAGGCACCATCGTGACGGTCGCCGCCATCAGCACAGGCTGGGTGCTCTCGGCAGCCGGTCAAGCGGTCGCCTTCATCCCGAACCAGATCGGTGCCGCGCTGCTCTACAACGAGCGCGTGACGCGATGAGCGCCGCGACGCGCGTGCTGCTCGCTGCCGTGCTGACTCTGGCCGCGTTCGGCGCCCAGGCTGGCCGCAGCTGCGAGAACAAGATACCGAACGCCGCGACGATCGATCGCGCGCTGACCCTTGCCGAGCACACCGCGAGTCGTCTGAACGAGAGCGCAGCGCAAGTGGTCGTGCTGGCACGCGCAGGGCAGAACCTCAGCGCATACGGGCTGCGCTATTCGCACCTCGGCTTCGCGTACCGGGAGGGCGATGCGTGGCGTGTCGTGCACAAGTTGAACCAGTGCGGCACGGCGCGCGCCTCCATCTACCGCCAGGGCCTCGGCGAATTCTTCCTCGACGACCTGTACGAGTACGAAGCCGCGATCGTGATCCCGACGCCGCAGGTGCAGGCAGCGTTGATCGATGCGCTGCGCGACAACGCGCGCATCGCCACGCTGCACACGCCTGCCTACAACATGGTGGCCTACCCTTGGTCGCAGACCTACCAGCAGTCGAACCAATGGGCGATCGAGACGCTCGCGATGACGCAGGACCCGATCGCCGCGCGCAGCCGCGAGCAGGCCCAGGTGTGGCTGCGCGTCAACGGATACACGCCGAGCACGCTGCACATCCCCGCGCTCAAGCGCCTCGGAGCGCGCCTGACGGCGGCGAACATCGCGTTCGACGACCATCCGAACGAGAAGCGATTCACGGACCGGATCGAGACCGTCACCGTCGACTCGGTGTTCGCATGGTTGAATCGCAGCGGCCTGGGCGGCACAGTCCAGGTGATCCGCTAGAGTGCGCGACGAACGGCCCGGCAACGACAACATCGATCGGCAACACGAGACATGAGCCATTCCAACGCCCACGGCCATCCGAACCAGTTCGCGCTGCTCGGCCAGCGCCGCTTCGCCCCGTTCTTCTGGACGCAGTTCCTCGGCGCCGGCAACGACAACCTCTTCAAGTTCGCGTTCACCGTGATGGTGACGTACCAACTGCAGCTCGAATGGCTGCCGCCGTCGCTGGCGGGGCTCGCAATCGCGGCGCTGTTCATCCTGCCGTTCCTGCTGTTCTCGGCAACAGCAGGGCAGGCCACCGACAAGTACGACAAGACGCGCGTAATCCGCTTCGTCAAGAACCTCGAGATCGCCATCATGGCGATCGCGGCCTACGGCTTCTGGACGACCGACGTCTACGCGCTGCTGGCCTGCGTGTTCCTGATGGGCCTGCATTCGACGATCTTCGGACCGGTGAAGTTCGCCTATCTGCCGCAGCACCTGAACGAGCGCGAGCTCACCGGCGGCAACGGCATGGTCGAGATGGGGACCTTCGTCGCAATCCTGCTCGGCCAGGTCGCGGGCGGGCTGCTCGTCGCGATCCCGTCGATCGGACCGCACTACGTGGCGATCGCGTGCATCGCCGTCGCGCTGATCGGCCGTGCGACGGCGCAGTTCGTGCCCTCGTCGCCGTCGACCGACCCGTCGCTCGTGATCAACTGGAATCCAGTCACCGAAACCTGGCGCAACCTGAAACTCGCGCACGAGAACATCGTCGTGTTCCGCTCACTGCTCGGCATCTCGTGGATGTGGTTCTTCGGTGCGGTGTTCCTGAGCCTGTTCCCGGCGTTCGCGAAGGAAGTGCTGCACGGCAACGAGCAGGTCGCGTCGCTGCTGCTGGTCGTGTTCTCGGTGGGCATCGGCATCGGCTCGCTGCTGTGCGAGGTGCTGAGCAAGCGGCACGTCGAGATCGGCCTGGTGCCGATGGGTGCGATCGGGATGAGCGTGTTCGCGATCGACCTGTACTTCGCGTCGCGCGCGCTGCCGCCATCGGCAAGCCTCGCCGCGGCGGAGTTCCTCGCGAAGAGCGGGCATTGGCGCGTGATGGCCGACCTCGCGTTGCTCTCGCTCTTCGCCGGCCTGTACAGCGTGCCCATGTATGCGCTGATCCAGCTGCGCTCGCAGCCCAGCCACCGCGCCCGCATCATTGCAGCCAACAACATCCTGAACGCGCTGTTCATGATCGCGAGTTCGATCATCGTCGGCGTGCTGCTGAAGGCCGGGCTGAGCATTCCCCAGGTGTTTCTGGTGATCGGCCTGCTGAACGCCGTCGTCGCGTTCTACATCTTCATGCTGGTGCCCGAGTACCTGCTGCGTTTCGTCGCGTTCCTGGTCACGCGCTTCGTCTACCGCTTCAAGGTGAGAGGCGACGAGCACATCCCTGTCAGCGGCGCAGCCATCCTCGTCTGCAACCACGTGAGCTTTATCGACCCGGTGCTGATGATGGCGGCGAGCCCGCGCCCGATCCGCTTCATCATGGATCATCAGATCTTCAAGATCCCGCTGCTCGGCTGGTTCTTCAAGCTGGCGAAGGCGATCCCGATCGCCTCGCAGCGCGACGCCCCGCTCGTCTACGAGCAGGCCTTCAAGCGCGCCCGCGAGGCACTCGACGAGGGCGAGCTGCTGTGCATCTTTCCGGAAGGCGCCATCACCCGCAACGGCGAACTGGGCGAGTTCAAGGGCGGGGTGATGAAGCTGCTCGAGTCGAACCCGGTGCCGGTCGTTCCGCTGGCACTGCAGAACCTGTGGGGATCGTTCTTCTCGCGCAAGGAAGGTAGCGCCATGACGAAGCCGTTTCGTCGAGGTTTCTTCAGCTCGGTCGGGCTGGTGGCCGGCGATGCCGTGGCACCGTCCGCAGTGACCCCGAGCGCATTGCGCGAGAGGGTCGGCGCGCTGCTAGCGTCCTAGTCGCTGGTCTTCTCAACTCGTCGAGGCACTTCCGATGGCCTGGGTTCCGAACCGTGCCGCCGTGGCACGTTGTGTTCCGTTTGCGGTGTTCATGCTGCTGCTCGCGCTGCGCGGCATGGTGCCGGCCGACGGTTCATGGGGCATCGATCCGCGCTGGATCTACGCGGTCACGGTGCTTGCCGTCGGGGCGCTGTTGGCCTGGTACTGGCGCGAGTACGGCGAGCTGGTGAGGCAGACGCTCCCGAGCTGGGCCGAGACCGCGCTTGCCGTCGTCGTCGGCCTCGTGGTCTTCGCGTTGTGGATCAGGCTCGACGCGAAGTGGATGCAGCTCAGCGAGCCGACCGCCGCCTTCGTGCCGATCGATGCCAACGGTCAGCTGGTGTGGCCGCTGGTGGTCGTGCGCTGGATAGGCGCGAGCCTGATCGTGCCGGTGATGGAAGAGTTGTTCTGGCGCTCGTTCCTGATGCGCTGGATCCGCAGCCCGCAGTTCGAAACGGTGCTGCCTCAGCAGGTCGGCCTGAAGGCCATCGTGCTCACGACCTTCGTCTTCACGCTCGCACACACGCTGTGGCTGGCGGCCGTGATCGCCGGCCTCGCGTACGCGCTGCTCTACGTGCGGACCGGCAAGCTGTGGGTGCCGGTCATCGCGCACGCGGTCACGAACGGGGCGCTGGGCGTGTGGGTCGTCGCGACGGGGCGCTGGAGCTTCTGGTAACGCCGCTGCGCCTGAGCGGGGCTTCAGGGCGCGGTTGGCGAGTGCTCGGAGATCTCGCGCAGCGTGGCATCGGTTTGCGCGCTCTGGCGCGTAGCCAGATCCCCGAGTGACACGATTCCGACGATCTTGCGCTGATCGTTGAGCACCGCGAGCCGGCGCACCTGGGCCTCGCCCATCAGGTCCATCGCCTGCTGAACACTGTCGTTCTCGCTGCACCAGCGTACGTCGGCCGTCATCACGTCGGAGACGCGCGCCTCCTGCGGCACCATGCCGGCCGCGACACCACGCACCGTGATGTCCCGATCGGTCACGACGCCGACCATCGCGTCACCATCGCAGACTGGCAGCGAGCCGACGTTCAGGCTCTTCATCTTCTGCGCGGCATGCTGCAAGGTGTCGTCCTGCTGAACGATCGCCACGCTTCGGGTCATGATCTCGCCGACTTTCGTCATCGTGCGCTCCGTTGGGTCGTCGCCTGCGGTTCGCCGGCGCCACAAGGTTAGCCATCGGCCAATACCCGGGTGAGCGGCAGAACCCGCGGCGTCTCGTCGGACAACGCTGACGCTGGTACCAACACCGGCGCCGACACGGCCTCACTCGATGCCGCGCCGTCGATCCTGCGAGAAGCGCTGCGCAAACGCGGGGAATGTCCCGGCATCCAACGCCTCGCGCACCTCGCGCATCAGGTTCACGTAGTAGTGCAGGTTGTGCACGCTGGCGAGCATCGGGCCCAGCATTTCGCCGCAACGGTCGAGGTGATGCAGATAGGCGCGCGAGAAGCCGCCGCAGGTCGGGCAGGTGCAGGTCGGGTCGAGCGGGCGCTCATCGCTCTTGTGGCGGGCGTTGCGGATCTTCAGGTCGCCGAAGCGCGTGAACAGATGTCCGTTGCGTGCATTGCGCGTCGGCATCACGCAATCGAACATGTCAACACCTGCAGCGACGCCCTCGACCAGGTCTTCCGGCGTGCCCACGCCCATCAGGTAGCGCGGCTTCGCTGCCGGCAGCCGATGCGGCGTGTGCGCGACGATGCGTTGCATCGCCTCCTTCGGCTCGCCGACGCTCACGCCGCCGATCGCATAACCGGGCAGGTCGAGCTCGACCAGCGACGCGAGCGACTCTTCGCGCAGCGACTCGAACATGCCGCCCTGCACGATGCCGAACAGCGCATTCGCGTTGGCCAGGCGCTTGAACTCGTCGAGACAGCGCCGTGCCCAGCGCAGGCTCAATTCCATCGACGCGCGGGCTTCCTTCTCGGTCGTGATGTGACCCTTCGTCTCGTAGGGCGTGCACTCGTCGAACTGCATCACGATGTCGCTGTTCAGCACGTGCTGGACCTGCATGCTGGTCTCGGGCGTGAGGAACAGCTTGTCGCCGTTGACCGGCGACGCGAACTTGACCCCTTCCTCGCTGATCTTGCGCATCTCGCCGAGCGACCAGACCTGAAAGCCACCGCTGTCCGTCAGGATGGGCCGCTGCCAGTTTTCGAAGCGATGCAGCCCGCCGAACTGGCGCATCACGTCCAGGCCCGGCCGCAGCCACAGATGGAAGGTGTTGCCGAGGATGATCTGCGCGCCCATCGTCTCGAGCGACGACGGCATCACGCCCTTGACAGTGCCGTACGTGCCGACCGGCATGAAGACCGGCGTCTCGACGACGCCGTGATTGAGCGTGAGGCGGCCACGGCGCGCGTGGCCATCGGTCTTGAGCAGTTCGAAGCGGAGCATGCGGGATTGTGGCTTGCAGGGTCGGCGTGGCGGCGATATTATAACGTTTGTTATAACGTTGAATGAGGACCTCACCATGCATGCACTCAAGCTCACCCAGATCGGCAACTCCGTCGGCGTGATCCTCCCGAAGGAAGTCCTGGCGCGCCTGAAGGTGGAGAAGGGCGACACCTTGTACGTGACGGAGTCTCCGACCGGCGTCAATCTGACGCCATACGACCCGGCGCTCGAGGAACAGCTGGCGCTCGGCCGCGACTTCATGCACGAATACCGCGACACGTTCCGTGCGCTCGCGAAATGAAGCGCGAATGGCGTTGGATCGACAAGCGCGCCCTGTTAATGCTGCATGACGAAAGCCTTGCCGAGCACGGCGGCGCCGCGGGGCTGCGCGATGAAGGCTTGCTCGATTCGGCGCTCGCCCGGCCGCTGAACCTCGCTGTCTATGGTGAACCCGACGCGGCCGATCTCGCGGCAGCCTATGGCTTTGGGCTGGCGAAGAACCACCCGTTCGTCGATGGCTACAAGCGTGCGGCGTTTCTCGCCACTGGCTTGTTCCTTGCGATGAACGGGCTTCGACTGCGCGCGACCCAGGCCGAAGCCACCGTCGCGGTGTTCACGCTCGCAGCAGGCGAGATCGACGAAGCAGCCTTCGCGGCTTGGTTGCGCACACACAGCCAAGCTCGCGACTTGACACGCTAGGTGTGCATCAACGCTCGCTGCGCACGAGCATCAGCACGGTCCGATTGCGATCCTCGACCACCCACAGCCGCCCGGCCCCATCGACCGTGATCCCGGTCGGAGCGCCCAGCGGGCGCACACCTGTCGCCGCATCCCATCCGGCGATCCACACCGTCGGCGCGCCTTGCGCACGTCCCTGCGCGTCGAGCCGGTAGCCGACCACCCGATGCCCGGCCGGCCGATAGCCGTGCCACGCAACCAGCAGTTGCCCGGCGAAGGGCGAGCGCACGTCGGCCGGCACGGCAAGCATCTGCAATGGCGCGGCGTGCGCCGGCCACAACATCTGCGGCGCGACGCTGCCTGAGCAATCGAAGCGCTTCTCGTACCCGCGCGCCGCGACACCGGCGCCAACGCAGTACGGCCACCCATAGTGCCGCTCTGCAACCAGCCGATTGAGCTCTTCAGGCGGGTTGTCGACGTCGGCGTAGTCGATCGAGTTCTCGCCTTGCAGCAGCACGTTCGCGCCGGGCACGAACGCGAGCGCGACCGAATTGCGCAGCCCGGTCGCGTACGGGCGCAGCGACTGCAGCGCATGGGCCGGCCCGCCGAGCACCGCCTCGTAGACGGCGGCGCGCGGCCGCGCGCCCGCGAGGTCGGGGCATGGCACGGCCTGCGCGCCTGCATCGTCGCGACAGGCATCGCTCGACGAGCCGACGTTGATGAATAAATGCCCGTCGGCACCGAACAC
>Ga0075370_10000319_pt1 | contig 17293 bp, 15 predicted proteins | sample EndMethybrTD3035_FD_71398 | JGI IMG/M metagenome (GOLD analysis project Ga0075370, IMG submission 71398) | Populus endosphere microbial communities from Tennessee, USA - Endosphere MetaG P. TD hybrid TD303-5 | ecosystem: Host-associated > Plants > Roots > Endosphere | place: USA: Tennessee... | reverse complement strand
CATCGGCGCCGGGAGCGACGTCACCTCGCCGGCCTTGAACGGGACGTGCGACAGCACACCGCCGATGGGCGCCAGCGACGGCGGGGTGCTGCGATTGGCACCCTTGGGAGTGCCGGTCGTACCGCTGGTCAGGATGATGATCGACGAGTGCTTGGTCGCCTTGGGGGCCTGCGCCGAACTGTTCCTGGCGATCAGGTCCGCGATGGTTTCGTCGGTGCTGCCCGAGGGCTCGTCCTTGTCGGGGTTGGTCCCCAGCGCGCGCAGCTTTCCGAAATCCGGATCGGCCTGCGATACAGCGGAGGTGTACTCGTCGTCGTAGATGATGACCTTCGCGCCTTCGCGCTCGGACACCTCCTTGATCTGCGGCCCGGAGAACTCGCTGTTGAGCAGGATGATGCGGGCACCGGCACGGGCCGCGCCGTACACCGACACGAGGAACCACCGGTGGTTGCGCGCCAGGATCGCGACGCCGTCGCCACCCTTGACGCCCATTGCCAGCAGCCCGTTGGCGACCGCGTGCGCCGCATCGTCGAGCTCGGAGAACGTGAACTCGCCCTCGTCGTCGACGACCGCGACGCGGTGCGGGCTACGGCGCGCGTTGAGCGCGGGGATCATGCCGAACTCACCCCAACGCCGGATGTCGGCGAGGAACGCGGCCATGTTCTGCGGCGCCTCCACCTTCAGCGCACCGGCTTCGAACATCTTGCGCGCGTAGTGCAGTTCGGCCGAGCCCCGCTCCACATACTTCTGGGTGGCCTGCGCAATCTTGGCCGCTGCCTGCAAGGGAAGCTCAGTTAGCTTGGGCATGAAACCACAATATGTGACGTCCGTCGCATGTCGGCTGGGAACCTAACATGGACGTATGCCTGCTCCGCTCCACCTGGAGGTCGACGGTCAGCGGGTGCCCATCACCAACCCCGACAAGGTCGTCTTCCCGGGTATCGGCCTGACGAAGATGGACTTGATGCGCTACTACCTGCGCGTCGCCGATGGGGCGCTGCGGGGCGTGACCGACCGGCCGATGATCCTCAAACGGTTCGTCAAAGGGATCACCGAAGAGGCTGTTTTCCAGAAGCGCGCCCCGGCGAAGCGCCCCGATTTCGTCGACGTCGCCGAGCTGAAGTACGCATCGGGGACCTCGGCCGCCGAAGCGGTGATCCGCGACACCGGTGGCCTGGTGTGGGCTGTCAACCTCGGCTGCATCGACCTCAATCCCCACCCGGTGCGCGCCGACGACCTCGCCCACCCCGACGAACTGCGCGTCGACCTGGACCCGATGCCCGGGGTGGACTGGCGCCAGATCGTGGATGTGGCCCTGGTCGCGCGCGAGGTGCTCGAGGACTACGGGCTCACCGCGTGGCCGAAGACCTCCGGTTCGCGGGGCTTCCATATCTATGCCCGCATCGAGCGGCGATGGCCTTTCAAGCAGGTCCGCCTGGCCGCGCAGACGATCGCGCGCGAGGTCGAGCGGCGGGCGCCGGACCTGGCCACCAGCCGGTGGTGGAAAGAGGAACGCGAGGGCGTCTTCGTCGATTTCAATCAGAACGCGTTCGACCGCACGGTGGCATCGGCGTATTCGGTGCGCGCGACCCCCGATGCACGGGTGTCGACTCCGCTGCTGTGGGACGAGGTCCGCGGCTGCCGTCCCGACGAATTCACGGTCGCGACCGTGCCGGACCGGTTCACCGACATGGGCGACCCGTGGGAGGGAATCGACGACTCGGCAGGCGCACTCGACGCGCTGCTCGATCTCGCCGAGGAGCTCGGGCCGCCGGAGAAAGCGCCCCGGGGTGCGAAGAAGGGCACCGGGCGGCGCGAGTCGGTGATGCCGCTGATCGAGATCGCCCGCACCAAGACCAAGGCCGAAGCGATGGCCGCGCTCGAGCAATGGCGCGGACGTTACCCGTCGGTAGCTGAAAAGCTGAAGGCTCCAGACGTTCTGGTGGACGGTATGCGTGGGCCCAGTTCGATCTGGTACCGGATACGGATCAACCTGCAACACGTCCCCGAGGATCAACGCCCGCCTCAAGAGCCGCTGATCGCCGATTACTCCCCCTGGGAGAACTACTCGGGACCGCAATGGATGCGCGGCGACTGAGCCGTATTGCTTTTCGCGTCAAATTATGTTCTTACGAAAGTATTAGCGTTGACTCCCGGTTGCCTTACTTTGCCTGGATACCTTCAGAGACAGGTAATCGAGAGGAGGCACACATGTACGGGAATCCAGCGTTCGACTGCGGTGAGGCCCAGGTTCGTACGGTGTGCCGGCAGTTGGCCACCGTCGTGACGGTCCTGGGTGTGGTCGACAAGACCAACATCGAGCGGGTCACGGCGCTTGCGCTCCGGTCCATCATCGCCGAGAAGCCGTTTGTGCTAGACCTCAGCGGTGTGACTTCGTTTACGGCGCAGGGACTTCCATTGTTGTCCGCCGTCGACGAGAGCTGCTTCTGCAACGATGTCGAGTGGTCGCTGATCCCGAGCGAACCGGTCGTGCACGAGACGTCCGGGCTGAACTTCCCGGTGGCCGACTCGGTTCCCGACGCGCTCCATCACTTCGCCGACAGCATCGACGAGCGGCGGCACCTGTTTCCATTGATGACCCAGCAGATCGCGTAGCAGGAAAGGACGTCACATGCTTCTCGACATTCGGTGGCTCGGGTTCCTGCTCGGCCGCAGGCACCTCGCTGCCAAGCGCTATTCACAGCGCGCACTGGTCGCCGCCTCCTAGGGGTACCTCTGCGCTTTCATCGACCCTCGGTGACCCGATCCCCCGTCCAGTTGGCCAGCAGCTGTAGGGCCGCCTCCGACGGTGATCCCGCTTCGGCCGTGTAGATGCACAGCGTCTGGTCCGGATCGCCGAGCAGCGCGACCGACTCGTACTGCACGGTCAGCTCGCCGACGAGTGGATGGTGGTAGCGCTTCGTGCCGTGCGTCCGTTCGCGCACATTGTGATCGGCCCACCACCGGCGAAACTCCGGACTCTTGACCGACAACTCACCGACCAACTCCATCAGTACCGGATCGTCGGGGTGACGCCCGGCGTCGAGGCGCAGGGTCCCGACGTTGTCGCGTGCGACGTCCTCCCAGTCGACGAACAGCTCCCTTGTGCTCTCGTCAAGGAACGTGTAGCGCAACAGATTTCGCTCACGAGGTGGTAGTGCACCGAAATCCGTGAACAGCGCGCGGGCCAGTTTGTTCGCGGCAAGCACATCCATTCGGCGCCCGAAGACGAAGGCGGGAGTCACATCGTCGAGTGTCTCGAGGATGCGCCGCACCCCGGGCCGGACCCGCTGTGCGGGTGCCGGTGCACGCCGGCGCGGGCGGCGCGGCTTGGTCTTGGCGATCCGGAAGAGGTACGCGCGCTCGGTGTCGTCGAGACGTAGTGCGCGCGCCACGGCGTCGAGGACCTCATCCGACACATTGAGGTGGCGGCCCTGTTCGAGGCGGCTGTAGTAGTCGACGCTCACACCCGCGAGCTGCGCGACTTCTTCGCGCCGCAGGCCCGGTACCCGTCGCGGCCGCCCCGTTCCACCGATGTCGACATCATCGACGCTCAGGCGCGCACGGCGGGTACGCAGGAAGTCCCTCAACTCCGCGTTGTGCTCCATGCGACCAGTCTGACGTCGCCGCCGAATTCGCGCCCGGACAAACGTAGGTCTGCCAAACCTAGGCACAGCGGGGCGCGATGAGGTGGTAAGCATCGGGCGCTCGCGCTGTTGATCAGGACATGACCAACTCAACTCACACCGACAGCAATCCCTCTCTCACCGGCCGCGTCGCGGTGGTGACCGGCGCATCGAGCGGCATCGGTGCGGCCACCGCCAAGAGACTCGCAGCCTCCGGCGCCAAAGTCGCCCTGCTCGCCCGCCGCGCAGACCGACTGTCCACGCTCGTCAACGAGATCCAGCAGTCCGGCGGTACCGCACTCGCCGTACCGGTCGACGTCTCCGATGCCGACGCGGTGCGCGCCGCTGCCGACCGGGTGGCCAACGAGCTGGGAACTGTCGATCTGCTGTTCAACAACGCAGGCGTCATGCTTCCGGCGCCCGTCGAGGAGCTGCGCTTCGATCAGTGGCAGCAGCAGATCGACCTCAACATCAGCGGGCTGATGTACGTGATCGGCGCGTTCGTACCTCAGCTCATCGCCTCGGCCGCCGAGAAGGGTGTGGCCGATCTGATCAACACGTCGTCGATCGGCGCCCAGAACATCTTCCCGAACTTCGCGGTGTACGCGGGAACGAAGGCTTACGTGACGCACATGTCGCGGACGCTGCGTACCGAACTGGGCCCCAAGGGGGTCCGGGTCTCGGCCATCGAGCCCGGCATTGTCGAGACGGAGCTTGCGGACCACGTGACCGACGCCGGAGCCACCGAATGGATCACCGACACCAAGGGACAGATCGACGTGCTCGAGTCCGAGGATGTCGCCGAGGCGATCAACTTCCTCGCCGGCCAGCCGGCGCGGGTGAACTTCCAGCAGCTGACCATCATGCCGACTGCGCAGATTTCGTAGCCGGTTCCCAAGCGGGCGAGCGACCGAGATGGCGAAGAACGCGATCGAGGTCGCTCGCTTCGTCTTCGGGGGGCAGGGCTCTGGCGAACGGAGACTCGTCGGCCGCCCGGAAGTCACCGTCGGGAACGCCGAGCGCGATCGGCAGTACGGCGCTCACCACATCGGCGGGCGGGGCGAAGGGGATTCCGATGCTGCGCGCGACATCCCAGCCGTGGACCACGTAGTCGACGAAGTGAAACCCGATCGCCATCGCACCGGGAACCACTGCGTCGGAACCGAATTCGGGCAGCACGAACGCCGCGTCGAGCACGCCATCTGCGCCGAAGGCATCGAGCAGATCCTGCGCGGCAGCCGAATAGGCCCCGACGGGGTCGGCCGCCACCGCCTCGGCTACCCGCGCCGGTTGCCACACCGCCAAGTCCGCACCGTGGCCGCGGGCGCTTGCGGCGAAACCGTTGTGCTGCACGGTCATATGAGTTAGAAGATCGAGCAGCCTCCAACCGGAACACGGTGTCGGACGCTCTAGGTCGTCGACGGTGACCGACGAGACGACATCGACGGAGGCGCGCACGGCGCGTTGGTGCAATGGACGGAGATCGTCATTAGTATGCATTCGCTTACGATATGCGTCTGTAGACGATTGGTCAATGTCTAGTATTCGTCCATGCCGTCCAAGGCGAGGCGTCCCGATCTCGCGGCGATGTTGGCTCCGCTGCTTCGCGAGTTGATCGCCGCGGAACTCCCGGTGCTCCAGGCGCATGACCTGTCGATGTGGGGCTACGTCGTACTGACCGCCCTCGACGAGTCGCCGGTGCGCACGCAGGCTGCGCTGGCCGAGGCCATCGGCGCCGACAAGACGCGAATCATCGGAACGCTGGACGAGTTGCAGACCAAGGAATACATCGAGCGGCGCGCCGACCCCGACGACCGCCGTGTCCGGCTGCTGGCCATCACCGAGTCGGGCCGAGAGTTGAAGAACAAGGTGCAGTCCGACATCCAGCGTGGCGAGGAACGGTGGCTCGGGGTGCTCTCTGCGCAGGAGCGACGCGTGCTCGTGCGCGCCCTGCAGGAAATGACGCGCGTGCCCGATACCCCTAGGGTCGAAGAGTGAATCGCCTCGATCGCTTCTTCGAGATCTCGGCGCGTGGGTCCACCGTCACCACCGAGATTCGCGGCGGCGTCGTCACGTTCATCACGATGGCCTACATCATCGTGCTGAACCCGATCATTCTGTCGGGCATCGGTGACGTCACCGGTCGCGAGCTGGATTTCAATCAGGTGTCGGCAGTGACCGCGTTGGCCGCCGGCGTGATGACCCTTCTGTTCGGCCTCATCTCGCGGCTGCCGTTCTCCTTCGCCGCCGGCCTCGGGCTTAACACGTTCGTCGCCACCACGCTGGTTGATTCGCTGACGTGGCCCGAGGCGATGGGGTTGGTCGTCATCAATGGGCTGATCATCGTCGCGCTGGCGGCGACCGGCCTGCGCAAACTCGTGTTCGATGCCGTGCCGATGCAGTTGAAGATCGCGATCACTGCCGGTATCGGATTGTTCATCCTGTTCATCGGCCTCGTCGACGCGGGTTTCGTGGGGGCAACGGGAGAAGTCTCGCCGCCGGTCGGTCTGGGCGCCGGCGGCGAAGGCGACATCACCACGATCCCCACGGCCGTGTTCGTGTTCACCCTGCTGCTGACGGCCGTGCTCATGGTGCGGCGTGTGCGCGGCGCGATCCTCATCGGACTCATAGCGGGAACGGTCGTCGCCACCCTGGTCGAGGCGATCTGGCATCTCGGCTCGGCGGTCGACAACCCCGGCGGGTGGACCCTGTCGGTACCCACCTTGTCGGAGGCGCCGTTCGCAGTGCCCGACCTGGCACTGGTCGGCGAGTTCAGCCTGTTCGGCAGCCTCGGCCGCGTCGGTGCGATCGCGGTCGTGATGTTCGTGTTCACTCTGGTCTTCGCAAACTTCTTCGATGCGATGGGTAGCTTCACCGGCCTGGCGCGTCAGGCCGGCCTCGCCGACGACCAGGGAACCTTCCCGCGCGTCCGGTCAGCGCTGATCGTCGAGGGTGCGGGTGCGGTTGTCGGCGGGGCGGTCTCGGCGTCGTCCAATACCGTTTTCGTTGAATCAGGGTCGGGCATCGAGGAAGGTGCGCGCACAGGTCTCGCGAATCTCGTTACAGGCCTGCTGTTTCTGGCGGCGATGTTCATCTCCCCACTGGCATCGATCGTGCCGTCCGAAGTTGCTGCGGCGGCACTGGTGATCGTCGGGGTGATGATGGCCTCACAGCTGCGGCACATCGACATCTCTGAGTTCTCGGTCGCATTGCCTGTCGTACTGACCGCAGCCGCGATGCCGTTCACCTATTCGATCGCCAACGGCATCGGAATCGGCTTCATCGCGTGGGTGGTGACACGATCGGCTGCCGGCAAGGCCCGCGAGATCAGTCCGCTGCTGTGGGTCGTCGCCGCGGGCTTCCTGATCTACTTCGTCCGCAGTGAGGTCGAGTCACTTCTCGGCATGTAGTGACGCCAGATCGTGCGGACCCGCGGCCGGATACCCGTGCGCTTCGCGCACCCCGGCGGAAAACCGCTGCAGGTGAGCGACCGCCGTTTCGAAGTCGTCGCCGAGCGCACGCACGATCGGCACGCACTGCTCGTCGGTACGCACCTCGATCGCCTCGCGCTCCTGTCTGCCCCGCTCCGTCAATGCGCCGTCTGCGATGCGGCCGCGACTTTCGAGTTCGTCGATGCCGGTGTCCAACTCGGCGTCCGACCAGGCGCGGGTCCTGACATACGTCTTCAGCGGCAGGCCCCAGTAGAGCTCGGTCAACAATCCGATCTCCACGGCGGTCAAGCCCGCTGTCGTCCATGCCGCGGTGTGCGCGTCCCCACGGAACTCACGGAGCCGGTCGGCTGACCGCCACGCCGCCCCCAGCGGATCGTCGGGTACCGGCACGCTGCGCAGACCGGCGTACAGCGGGCGACCCGCGACAGGGAGCGACTCACTGATCGGTCGAAGGAGCCTCGCCAGTTCCTCGGCACCGTCCGGATTGTCGCCGAGGATCCGGCGCAGCTGGCCGATCCCCGCCTCGTCGCGCGCTTTGACGATCACGTCGGCGGTGGTCAGCGACCATCCGTGATCGACAGCTGGCACCACGACCGCGGGGTTGAACACCGCGAACGCCGACGCCACCACCTGTCCGGGCACTTGACCGAGGACTGCGCCACGGCTGCAGAAGTACGCCCGCATGTCGGGCATTGCCACGCCGCCGACAAGTCCGGGGCTGCCGGAGAAGCCGAGTTCGGAATATCGCGCATGAGCCTCGGGGGCGAAATACACCTGACCGGCGAATGCCTCCACGGCACCCGCCAAGATCCTCGTCGCGCGAAACGCCCCGTCAGCACCGGCCATTGGCTCACGGTAGCCTCCACACCATGAGGGACACGCGATGAGCGCGGGCCTGTTCGGACTTCTCGACGACATTGCGGCTCTGGCTCGACTGGCCGCAGCCTCGGTGGACGACATCGGTGCCGCGACCGGTCGGGCGACCGCCAAAGCCGCGGGCGTCGTCATCGACGACACCGCGGTCACACCGCAATACGTGCACGGCATCACCGCCGACCGCGAACTGCCGATGATCAAGCGCATCGCCATCGGGTCGCTGCGAAACAAGCTGATCTTCATCCTGCCCGCGGCCTTGCTGCTCAGTCAGTTCGCGCCCTGGTTGGTGACGCCGATTCTGATGGTCGGCGCCACCTATCTCTGCTACGAAGGCGCCGAAAAGGTGCTGGGTTGGGTCACCGGACACGACGCCCACGCGGCCCCGACCGCGACGACGGGACCGGACGCCGAAAAGCAGATGACCGCGGGCGCCATCCGCACCGACTTCATCCTGTCCGCCGAGATCATGGTCATCGCGCTGAACGAAGTGGCGAGCGAGCGGTTCTGGTCGCGCTTCGTGATCCTCGTCGTGGTCGCGGTCGTGATCACCGCGGCGGTGTACGGCGTGGTCGCGGTGATCGTCAAGATGGACGACATCGGTCTGAACCTCGCGCAGCGCTCGTCGACGTTCGCGCAGAAGGTCGGCCGCGGTCTGGTCGCCGCGATGCCCAAACTCCTGTCGGCCCTGTCGACCATCGGCACCGTCGCGATGCTCTGGGTCGGCGGCCACATCCTGCTGATGGGAACGGACACCGTCGGCTGGCATGCACCTTACGGATTCGTGCACCACCTCGAGGACCTGATCAACCGGGCGGTCACCGACAGCGTCGACGGCGTGCTGGCCTGGCTGGCCAACACCGCGATCTCGGCGTTGGTCGGACTGGTGGTCGGGGCCGTCGTGGTGGCGATCATGCACGTGCTGCCGTTCGGCAAGAAGCAGCACGACAAGCACTGATCATCCGCTGACGGCGACAGCGCGCCTGCACAGGTCACGGTCGACGTCCGCCGCGATCCGCCGGTGGCTGGTCGACCGCAGAAACGCCGTGAGGACCCACGTCGCGAACGCGTCGGGAATTCTCGCGCGGTTCAAGACCGCCTCGTTCTGCGACACCGGGCGCGACGCCACCCATGACACCGCGGCGACCCGGCGTCTTCTGGTCTTCTCGTACCATCGCAGCGCGCTCGAGAGATCGCCGCGCTCGGATCTCGTTCGTAAGCCCGAAAGGGCTTCACACAACACCATGGTGTCGAGCAGTGCCTGATTGGTCCCCTGCGCGAGGACGGGGGGCATCGTGTGAGCGGCATCGCCGAGCAGCGTCACTGCGGCCGGCCGCGGCGCGCGAGGAACGGGATGCCGGAAATGCGGGAACGGTGAGGCCGCCAGATCATCGTCGGTCAACCTCGCGAGTACCTCGTCGACCGTGTCGGACCACCCCGCGAAGCGGGACCGGATCACGTCGATCGGGCGTTGCGGTCTGACGAAATCCGGTGACCACCGAAGGTCGAACCACCACTGGAGATCGCAGCCACCCGCGGGCCACAGGCCCAGGCTTCCCTGTTCGCCGATGATCTGCACTGCGACATCGCTTTTCGCGATAGCAGGCACGGTGATCAACCCCTGCCAGCTGCACCAGCCGGTGGGCTTTGCCGGCTTCTCCCCGGTCAGAAGTCGGACTTTCGAGTGCAACCCATCCGCACCGATCAGGACGTCTCCTTCGGCGCTGCGGCCGTCGTCGAACTCGACTCGCACTCCGTCCGGTGTCGTGGAGACCGCAGCCGCACGGGAATCGAGCCGGATGCGATCCGCCGGAAAGCCCGCCAGCAGGCGTTCCAGGAGGACCCGGCGCGGCACCATCCGGACGTAGCCGCCCAGCCTGTCCGCGATCGCGTCCACTGCGATGTTGACCAACGGGCGACCAGTCGACGTCGCGATACGCAGGGTGGACAGCAGCTGCCCAGCACCGTCCATGTCGACGCCGAGCTGTCCGAGCACGCCTGCTCCGTTGGGCCAGATCGTCACCGCACCACCACCTGGCCTGGTGTCCGGCCGCTGTTCGAAGACGGTGACATCGTGTCCATCTCGCAGCAATCCCCGAGCGACGCTGATGCCACCGGCACCCGCCCCGACGACGAGGACCCTCAATGCGGTCATACACGTAATCACGAATCGTGAACGGAATGCGTTCATCTGAGTGAGCGGTGTCACGAAACCTGCTGTCGTTGGACGGCTTTCATGTCGAGGAGGTGACGCAATCGCGCGGCGGTGTCGCTCGCAGGCACCGGGATGAAGGTCACCAGGCGCAGATGCGGACAGTCCGAGGGTGCCAGGATGTGTTGCTCCATGTGCAGGTCACCGACCTCGGGGTGCCGGAACAGACGTACCCGGGTGGGCATCGTGTCGATGTCGAGGCTTTCCCACGCGGTCCGGAATGCCTCGCTGGCTCGAAGCAGACGCCTGACCACGTCGGCGAACGGCGGCTCATCGAGGCGAGTACCGGCCGCGGACCGAAACGAGGCGACGTTGTTCACGCTGGTGAGCTCCCAGTCCGGTATCAGCGCGCGCAGGTAGGGATCGGTGAAGAGCAGCCACAGGAAGTTGCGGTCACCGGCGTCGACTGCCGCCATGTTCGGGTACACCGCGGCATAGGCGGCGTTCCACGCCAATACCGACCAGTCCTGTGCGACCGCCATCGCCGGGTAGTCCGCAAGGGCGTCGAGCAGTCGCTGCATGGGAGTCGGAACGGTGCCGGGGTTCGGGTCATCGTCGGGAGGGGGAGGCCCGTAACCGGCCAGCGCCAAGAGGTACACGTGTTCTACGCGGGAGAGCCTCAGCGTTCGCGCGAGCGAGTCGAGAACCTGCAGGGACGGGGTGACCTCGCGGCCCTGCTCCAGCCACGTGTACCACGTGGCGCTGACGCCGGCCAGGTACGCCACCTCTTCGCGGCGCATCCCGCAGGTCCTGCGCCCGGCCGGAGGTAAACCGTGGTCGGCCCGCACCAGGTGGGTCCGACGGGCCCTGAGGAACTGACCCATCACGGCGGCATTGTGTTTCACGGTTGCGCCTCATAGGTTTTGATCGAGCACGGCCTGGTTCTGGTCTCTGTCCACGATCGCTCTCCGCCGGGGAGATTGTCGCCCCCGCTGTCATCCAAATGGGCATCCCCGCTAGCAGGAATCAGAGCGTCGTTTGCCGCTCTAGGGTGCGGCGATCCGAAGTGGTGGTGTCACTACTAGTGGCGGCGCCACCTGCCGTCACACCGTGGCAATGCCATCGTCGTGTTGACGGTCGCCACCTCGTCGGAAATGAGCGATGACATGACCACACTTCAAAACGACTGTATCGAAGGTGATTTCACACCACTCTACGAGGAGCATGCCTCGGCTCTGTTGCATTACGCATGGCGGCTGACCGGCGACCGGTACCGCGCGCAGGATGTCGTCCAGGAGACGCTGCTCCGCGCTTGGCAGCACCCTGGGGTCACCGATTACAGCGAGCGATCAGCGAAGTCATGGTTGTTCACGGTCGCCCGGCACATGATCATCGACGAAAGCCGCTCTCTGCGCTTCCGGCGGGAGGTGTGCACTTCCGACGCCTCCGGGGTACCTGAGCAGGCCTGCGCGGACCACGTCGATGCCGCGCTGGACCGGCAGCTGATCGACACCGCACTGGCGCGGCTGACGCCCGAGCACCGGGCGGTGATTCAGCGCTCCTACCTTCGGGGATGGACGACTGCGGATATCGCCACCGATCTCGGTATCGCCGAGGGCACGGTCAAATCGCGTCTGCACTATGCACTACGCACACTGCGGGTCACACTGCGCGAAATGGGTGTCACAGCATGACCTTTGCTGCGGCGGCCGCCACCGCGTCGGTGATGGCACCGACCAGAGGACTGTCGAGCTTCCAGCACTGCCAGAACAGCGGCACATCGAGGTGGGCATCGACCACGCGAACGAACGCGCCGTCCGCCATACCCGGTGCGGCCAGATTCGCCTCAGGAAACATGCCCCACCCTAGGCCCGCACGCACGGCGCCGGCGAAGCCCTCTGCCGTCGGCACCAAGTGTTGTGGTCTCGCGATATCGCGACGAAACACCTTGCGCACCAGCATGTCCTGCAAAGCATCGTCGCGATTCCACGCCAACGACGGTGCGGTCGCTACCGCATGCGCCGTGAAGCCGTCGGGTAGGTGTCGTGCGATGAAGGACGGCGAGGCCACCGGCGCGTACCTCATCACGCCCAACGGCCGGACCCGGCAGCCTGACACGGGTGTGCGTTCGGTCGTCACCGCTCCCATCACCACTCCTTCGCGGAGCAGTTGCGCCGAATGGTCCTGGTCCTCGATACGGATGTCGAACAACACCGAGTCCAACGTGCCGAACACCCCGGTGAACCATGTCGCCATCGAATCCGCGTTGACTGCCAGGGCGATACGCGGTGACGAGCCATCACCGCCTTTCATCTCGGCGAGGGCCTCGGCCTGCAGCAGTGCGGTCTGCGCCGCCAATCGCAACAGCGGAACACCTGCCGCCGTGGCGTGACAGGGCTTCTCCCGTACCACGACCACCTGCCCGACCCGCTGTTCCAGTGCTTTGATGCGCTGGCTGATCGCCGACGGAGTGACGTGCAGCTGTGCTGCCGCGGCGTCGAACGAGCCGTGTTCGATCACCGCCGCGAACGCCGCCAGCTGCTGCCCGTCGATCTGCACTAAGCCGTTGCTTCCGTTTCCGGTCGGGGTTTGACTCCCAGATAGACCACGACCGCCGCGGCAGCCAGGGACAGTGCGCCGACCACCCACAGTGCGAGCCTGGCATTGCCGGTCATCCCGGTGAGCCATCCGGTGATGTAGGGCCCGCTGAATCCGCTGAGGTTTCCGATCGAATTGATCAGCGCGATGCCACCCGCGGCGGCCACTCCGGTGAGGAATGTCGACGGCAGCGACCAGAAGACAGGTAAGGCGCACATGACTGAACAGGTGGACAGGGTCACCGCGACCATGGCGAGGTAGGGATCCGTCATGTAGAGCGCGACCGGAATGGACACACCGCCCACGATGGCGGGGATCGCGACGTGCCATACACGTTCGCCGGTCCGGTCGGAATGGCGCGCCCAGGGCACCATCACGATGGCGGCGATGACGTAGGGCACCGAGGTGACGAGGCCACGCTCGATGACGCTCAGATGCGTGCCGTACTGCTCCTGGAAGCCGGCGATGATGGTCGGAAGAAAGAACCCGACCGCATACAGTCCGTAGGTGATCCCGAAGTAGATGAAGGCCAGCAGCAGGATCCTCGGGTGGCTGAGTGCCTTTTTCAGCGGCCAGCTCTGGCCGGTCTCGGCCATCGACCGCTCATAGTCGAGAACCGTTTTTAGCCAGTTCTTTTCGTCATCGTCGAGCCAGGCAGCGTCTGTCGGGCGATCCGTCAGATAGAACCAGCAGAAGAACGCCAGGACGACCGCGGGCAAGCCCTCGATGAGGAACATGACCCGCCAGCCGTCGAGCCCGAAAAGCCCGTGTCCCCAGTCGATGATCAACGAGGACAACGTGGAGCCGATGGCTGTGGATACGGGCACGGCCACCATGAACAGCGAGATCGCTCTAGAGCGTTGCTTCTCGGGGAACCAGAACGTGAGGTAGAGAATCACCCCCGGGAAAAATCCCGCCTCAGCCACGCCGAGCAGGAATCGCAGGACGATCAGGGTCTCGGCATTGGGCACGAATGCTATGGCCGTACTGATGATTCCCCACGTCAGCATGATTCTCGCGAGCCAGCGTCGACCACCGAACTTGTGCAGCGCGATGTTGCTCGGCACCTCTAGCAGGAAGTACCCGATGAAGAAGATGCCCGAGGCGAAGCCGAACATCTTGGCGCTCATCGCAAGGTCTTCGTTCATGCCGTTCGGACCCGCGAAGCTGATGTTCACCCGGTCCAGATAGTTGACGAAATAGAGGAGGACCAGGAAGGGGATCAGCCGCCGAGTGACCTTTGTCATCGTCTGCTGACCCACCGGCGAATCAGGCAGGTGCGTGGTCATCGAAGCGTGACTCCTACCGGCTCAGAGCAGCCCGAGTAGCGCAAGATCGGTGGCGTACTTGACGATAACGGGCGCGGTGACGTGTGGGATGTCATGGTCGGGACCGATCTTCGAGTCCTGCACAGCGGCGTGGAAGTGGTCGGCGGGCGCGTTTGCCCCTCGCGCCGGCTCAGGAGCCCTCACGTCCTTCGTGCTGTGTCGAAGCAGCAGCAGCATCTGCAGCACCGACTGCTGACGCTGTCCGTCGGGCAGTGCACGCAGGCCGGCCTCGAAACGCTCCAGCCACTCGCCGAAATCGTCGATGCGCTCGATCGGGTAACCGGCCTCGATCAGCCAGTCGACGTATTCGTCGATGCCGATGCCGTCGTCGTGCGGGTTCATCACATGGAAAGTGTCGAACCCCTCCACCCGCTGCGTACCCAACCGACCGATTGCCTCGGCCACGAAATCCACTGGGAGGCCGTCGAAGTGCGCACGCTGCCGGTTGCCGTCGGCGTCGAGCTGATAGAACGACGCAGGCGCGACACCGGTGGCGACGATGCTGAGCACCATTCGGGTGACCGTGTCGGACACGTTGAGCTGACCGGCGAACCGCGGGTCGGCCATGATCATGCCCGACCGGAACACCGCGACCGGCAACCCGCACAGATCGTGCGCCTCGCGCAGCAGGACCTCACCGGCCCACTTGCTGTTGCCGTAGCCGTTTGCGTAGCTGCCGTCCACCACCCGGGTCGCGCTGATCTCGCGGATGTCGGCATCCTCGACGAACGCCGACGGCTCGATCTGGCGGCCGACATCTGACGTCGACACGTAGGTGAAAGGTTTGAGCTTCGTGGTCAGCGCGAAGCGGATCAGCTCGGCGGTGCCCACGACGTTGGGTCCGAACAGCGCGCCGTAGGGCAGCACGCCGTTGACGAACGCCGCCGAGTCGACGATCAGATCGACGGACTCGCAGAGCCGCGCATACGTCGCGGCATCCAGACCGAGATCAGCTCGGCCCTTGTCGCCGGCCACGACCTCGAGTCGATTGCCGGCCAGCTCCCGGAAGTGACGTAGCAAGTCGGGGTCGCCGCTGTCGAAGGTCTTCTCCAGACGCGCACGCGCCTGCTCGTCGGACCCAGCCCGCACGAGGCATACCAGCGTTCCGTCGACCTGGTCCATCTGAGCAAGCAGCTGCAGGACCAGGTAACGGCCCAGGAAGCCGGTCGCGCCGGTCAGCAGGACCGTCCGCACTTCTGCGCTCGGGCAGGGCAGCCCAGGCGCCGCGTTCAAGATCGCGGCGTCGAGGAACTTGTCCAGTTTCAGGTCACGTGCATGCAACTCGGTGATGTCGCTGCCGTGCACCGACGCAAAGCTGGGCCCGCGCGTCGGCCCCGCATCTCCGTCGAGAAGCCGACTCAGTCCACTCACGGTCGGCGACTCGAACAACGTGTACACCGCGAGTTGGACATCGAGCGCGGTGTTCACCGCGGCGATCACCCGCATCGCAGAGATCGAATCCCCGCCGAGGTCGAAGAAGGAGTCGTCGACACCGACCCGGTCGGCCCCGAGCACCTGAGCGAAGATGTCGGCCACGACCTCCTCGACCGCGGTCGACGGCGCGCGGTACCGCTCGGCATCGTGGTAAGCCGGCGCGGGTAGCGCACGAGTGTCCAGCTTGCCGGTCACCGTCAACGGCAGAGCGTCCACCGCCACAACTGCTGCAGGAACCATGTATGTCGGCAACTTCTGAGCCAGCGCGCCGCGTATCGACGCCAGATCTACTGCCTCGGCGGCGCATTCGGTGACATAACCCACCAAACGCTTGTCGCCGGGACGGTCCTCCCGGACGATCACCACCGCCTGGTCGACGCCGGTCACACCGGCCAGCGCGGCTTGCACTTCGCCCAGCTCAACGCGGTGGCCGCGAATCTTCACCTGCTCATCGGCTCGACCGAGATACTGCAGTTGGCCGTCCGCGCCCCATCGCACCAGGTCGCCGGTGCGGTACATCCGGGTGCCCGGCGTCCCGAACGGGCACGCCACGAACCGCGCCGAACTCAACCCCGACCGATGGACGTAGCCGACACCCACACCGCGGCCGGCCAGATACAGCTCACCCACCACTCCGGCGGGCAACGGCCGCAACCACTCGTCGAGAACGAAGGTCGCGCCGCCGGACACCGGGGAACCGATCGGCGCCACCGCAGCACCGGGCACCAGTGGTTCACTGATCGCCGCGTAGATCGTGGTCTCCGTTGGACCGTAGGCGTTGATCATCGTGCGACCGACGCCCCAACGATCGACCAACTCGGTCGGACAGGCCTCACCGGCCACCACGAGGGTGGTCTTTTCCAGACCCTGCGGCGACAGCATCCCCACCGCCGACGGAGTCTGGAACAGCACGGTCACCTCTTCGGCGACCAGCAAGTCATGGAGTGCGTCGGGGGAACCGCTGACGGCATCCGGCACGATCACCAGCCGCGAGCCGTGCAACAGCGCACCCCAGATCTCCCACACCGACACGTCGAATACCAGCGAATGCCATTGCGACCACACCTGTCCCGCCCCCGCAGGCATCCGGACATGGAGTGACTCGAGCACCTGGGTCACGTTGTGATGAGTCACCGCAACACCTTTGGGAGTGCCGGTGGTTCCCGATGTGTAAATGATGTAGGCGATGTCGTCGGGCGCGGGAGTGGGCAACGAGATCCCGTCATCGGTGTCGCCGGCAGCGTCATCCTCGACGCCCAACACGAGGCCGTCGTAGCCATGCAGCCGGGCGGCCAGATCGCCGGTGGTGACGACGGCGACCGGCGCGGTGTCGCCGAGTACGAATTCGATCCGGCTGTCGGGATGGGCGGGATCGATCGGCAGATACGCCGCGCCGGTCTTCAGTATCGCCAGCATTGCCACGATTGCGTCGATGGACCGTGGAAACAGCAGCGCCACACAGTCACCCGGCTCCACACCGCCGTCGGTCAGTTGACGCGCCACCCTGCTCGACAACGCATCCAGCTCCTGATACGTCAGAGCGTGACCCCGGCTGGTCACCGCTACCGCATCCGGCGTGCGCGCCACCTGCTCGCCGAACATGGCCGGAATCGACACCGGCGTCACGGTGTGCAGCGTCAACGCCGCTCGATTACCCCACGCATCGAGTTGCTCGTACTCACCGCCGTCGAGCACCTCGATCGACGACAACCGCCGATCCGGATCGGCGGCCATTGCCACCAACACACGCCGGAACCGCTCGACAACAGCCGCGACGGCGGCCCGATCGAACACGTCGGTGTCGTACTCGACCCGCAAGCCCAACTCGTG
>Ga0075370_10000317_pt1 | contig 17336 bp, 14 predicted proteins | sample EndMethybrTD3035_FD_71398 | JGI IMG/M metagenome (GOLD analysis project Ga0075370, IMG submission 71398) | Populus endosphere microbial communities from Tennessee, USA - Endosphere MetaG P. TD hybrid TD303-5 | ecosystem: Host-associated > Plants > Roots > Endosphere | place: USA: Tennessee... | reverse complement strand
GCCACACTCCCCCCATTACGCAGCAAAAACGCATGCCGCACGATCTCGGCCTGCTGTTCGATGCCGTATCGCCCCAGCGGCCAGCCGGGCTTGAGGCAATAGTCATAGCGGCGCGAGAAAGGGCGGTGGAGGGGGAGGTACCAGCGGCCCTTGCGTTGGGTCTGCCAGACGTGAGTCATTTCGTGGATGAACAGGCCTTGGCTGGCGAGGTCTTCGCGGGAGAAGTCATCGCTGTAGTTTTCAGCTGCCGGGTGGAAATGCAGGTGGCCGCACGGTGCCATCACGATCCCGCGCGGCTGGAACGGGAACCAGCGGCGGCGGCGAATGCGCACTGGCCGGCTATCGATTTCGGACCCGAAAATGCCGCGAACGAGATCGATCTCGCCTTTGGTGAGGGAGCGCTCCCCGCCGGCTGGGCAGGCTGTTCCGGTCAGTGCGCCATGCCTTCCATGTCACTGCCACCGGCCGCCTCGATCTTCATCGGCGCGGATACCTTATCGCCATCAGCGAAGGTGACGGTCAGTTCGGTCGTGCCCCCTGCCTTCAGCCTGGGCAGGATGTCGAAAACCATCACGTGCAGTTTGCCCGGCTCGAAGGAAATGCTCGTCGAGGGCGCAATTTCGACCTGATCGACTTTGGTCATGGCATCGCCGATGGTCTGATGGACTTCGGTTTTGCCCGCGCCATCGATTGTGATGGCGGCCACCACCGTGCTGGCCCCGGCGCTGTTGTTGATCTGGAAATAGGCGGCGCCGGGATTGCCGGTCACAGCAGGCAGGACCAGTCGCCCGGCCGACAGCGAAATGCCGGGTTTGGCATCCAGCGCGGACTCGGTCTTGGCGGCGGCCGGCTGCTGCTTGGGCTTGTCGCAGGCACTGAGCGACAGCGCGGCGATTACCGCAAGTGCGAGGGCAGGGGCAGTTGCTGGTTTCACGCGGGCGTCCTTCAGTGCGAATGTTTGCGAATGGTGCATGGCTAATCCGCCGCTGCTCTTGTGCCAAGCAAAACCGCTCCTATATCGCGCTCAATTCGGAGCCGCCGACATGTTCTGCCGGATCGTCGGGGAACGCAGCGCGCGGTGTCAACATTTTGAGCTAAGGAATGGGGAATAATGGCTAAAGTTATCGGTATCGACCTCGGCACCACCAACTCCTGCGTTGCTGTGATGGATGGCGGCAAGCCCAAGGTTATCGAAAATGCGGAAGGTGCGCGCACCACGCCGTCGATCGTCGCATTTGCCAAGGATGGCGAGCGTCTGATCGGCCAGCCTGCCAAGCGCCAGGCCGTGACCAACGGCGACAACACGATTTTCGCAGTGAAGCGCCTGATTGGCCGCCGCTTCGACGATCCGGTGACCAAGAAGGACACCGAGCTGGTCCCCTATCCGATCGTCAAGGGCAAGAACGGCGACGCCTGGGTGCGCGCCGGGGGCGAGGACTATTCGCCCAGCCAGATTTCGGCCTTCATCCTGCAGAAAATGAAGGAAACCGCCGAGAACTATCTTGGCGAGACCGTGACGCAGGCCGTGATCACCGTGCCGGCCTATTTCAACGACGCCCAGCGCCAGGCGACCAAGGATGCCGGCATGATTGCTGGGCTTGAAGTGCTGCGCATCATCAATGAGCCGACGGCGGCCGCGCTCGCCTATGGCCTTGAGAAGAACGAGGGCAAGACCATCGCGGTCTATGACCTTGGCGGCGGTACTTTCGACGTCTCGATCCTCGAGATCGGCGACGGCGTGTTCGAAGTGAAGAGCACCAACGGCGACACGTTCCTGGGCGGCGAAGACTTTGACTCCAAGCTAGTCGAATGGCTGGCGGACAAGTTCAAGGCCAAGGAAAACATGGATCTGAAGACCGACAAGCTCGCGCTTCAGCGTCTGAAGGAAGCCGCCGAAAAGGCCAAGATCGAGCTTTCGAGCACGGCGACGACCGAGATCAACCTGCCGTTCATCACCGCGCGCATGGAAGGCGGCAGCACCACACCGCTGCACCTCGTCGAGACGATTACGCGTTCGGACCTCGAAAAGATGGTTTCCGAGCTGATCAGCCGCACGCTGGAGCCGTGCAAGAAGGCGCTGGCCGATGCGGGCGTGACTGCCGCGCAGATCGACGACGTGATCCTTGTCGGCGGCATGACCCGCATGCCGCGCGTGCGCGAAGTGGTGAAGGACTTCTTCGGCAAGGAGCCGCACACCGGCGTCAATCCCGATGAAGTCGTGGCCATGGGCGCGGCGATTCAGGCCGGCGTGCTGCAGGGCGACGTCAAGGACGTGCTGCTGCTCGACGTGACCCCGCTTAGCCTCGGCATCGAGACTCTGGGCGGCGTGTTCACCCGCATGATCGATCGCAACACCACGATCCCGACCAAGAAGAGCCAGGTCTATTCGACTGCTGATGACAATCAGCAGGCGGTGACCATCCGCGTCTTCCAGGGCGAGCGTGAAATGGCGGCGGACAACAAGCTGCTCGGCCAGTTCGACCTTGTCGGCATTCCTCCCGCAAGGCGCGGAGTGCCGCAGATCGAAGTCACTTTCGACATCGACGCCAATGGCATCGTGCACGTGACTGCCAAGGACAAGGGCACGGGCAAGGAACAGCAGATCAAGATCCAGGCATCTGGCGGTCTGTCGGATGCAGATATCGATCAGATGGTCCGCGATGCCGAGAAGTTTGCCGAGGAAGACAAGAAGCGCCGCGAGGAAGCCGAAGTCCGCAACAACGCGGACAGCCTGATCCACGCGACCGAGCGCCAGCTTGAAGAAAACGGCGACAAGGTCGATGCCGGCATCAAGTCGGAAATCGAGACAGCGCTGACGGAAGCCAAGGCGGCTGTCGAAAGCGGCGATATCGAGGCGATGAAGGCCAAGACCCAGTCGCTGACTGAAGCCGCGATGAAGCTCGGCCAGGCGATCTATGAGAAGGAACAGGCCGCTGCTGCCTCGCCGGGCGCCGGCGCAGGTCAGGCCGAAGACGATGTTGTCGATGCCGAGTTCTCGGAAGTTGACGAAGGCAAGAACTGAGCCTGCAGGCCCTCTCTCCGCACGGGGAGGGGGCCTGATGTCGTCCGGGGTGGGGCATGTCAGCACAAATTGATTTTTACGAATTGCTCGAAGTCGAGCGCGGCGCCGACGAGGCGACGATCAAGTCGTCGTACCGTCGGCTGGCGATGCAATGCCATCCGGATCGCAATCCGGGCTGCGCTGACAGCGAAGCCAAGTTCAAGGCCATCAGCGCCGCCTACGATTGTCTCAAGGACCCGCAGAAGCGCGCGGCCTATGACCAGTTCGGCCATGCCGCCTTCGAAAATGGCGGAATGGGCGGGCATGGGGGCTTTGGAAACGGCGCGGGCTTTTCCGATCTTGGCGATATATTCGAAAGCTTCTTTGGCGGCGCTTTTGGCGGCGGTCGCCAACAGGCGCGGCGAGGCGCGGATCTGCGCTATGACATGGAAATCAGCCTCGAACAGGCATTCCACGGCCATGATGCCCAGATCGAGATTGAAGTGTCGCAAGGCTGCGATCCATGCGGCGGCACGGGCGCCGAGCCCGGCACTGGCGCGCGCCGTTGCAACCTGTGCGGTGGCCATGGCAAAGTGCGCGCGCAGCAGGGATTTTTCACGGTAGAGCGCACTTGTCCGACGTGCCACGGCCGCGGCGAGGTGATCGAAAAGCCTTGCCGGTCTTGCGGGGGTGAGGGCCGCGTCGACCGGGCGCAGGCACTGGAAGTGAATATCCCGCCCGGTGTCGATACGGGCACGCGCATCCGCTTGTCGGGCAAGGGCGAGGCCGGGCCATTTGGATCACCGCCCGGCGATCTTTACATCTTCATCCATATCCGCCGTCACCCTGTGTTCGAGCGCGAAGGGACGATGCTCATTACCCGCGTGCCAATCACGTTCACTACGGCGGCACTGGGCGGCGAGATCGAAATTCCTGGGTTGAATGGTTCGCGCCAGAAAGTCTCGATCCCGGCGGGCATCCAGACCGGCAAGCAGCTGCGCAAGCGCGGCGCGGGCATGCCCGTGCTGCAGGGGCGCGGCCACGGGGATCTGGTGATCGAGATCATGGTCGAGACGCCGACGAAACTCACCGCGCGGCAGAAGGAATTGCTGCGTGAGCTGCAGGAAACCGAAACCGGCGACGAATGCCCTGATTCAAAGGGCTTCTTTGACCGTATCAAGGAAGCGTGGAACGACCTGACGGACTGACGTCTGCCAGTCCGAACCGTTCAAGCGCCAGCTCAGCCTTGAGATGGAGTACGGGATCGTGCGGATAGAGTTGCAGCACGGGTAGCGATACTCCCAGTAGCTGGGCGCTTCCGGCGGCCTCGACATAGCGGGGCGCATTGACATCCAAGCGCAGGACCAACGCTATTGGCGCGCCTTCGCAGACCGGGAATTCGAGCAGACCAAGGCCGCGCACTTCAAGCAAGCCACGCGTGTTGGGATGCGGCCGCGCTGCAAGCATTCCCCCGGAAGCCTCGAGCATCAGTGAATCGTCACCGATCAGCACGGCGCCCCGGTCTATCAACGCGAGCGCGAGGCTGGATTTGCCCGAGCCGGACGCGCCTTCGATCATCAGGGCGCGATTGCCGATCGCGACGGCTGTGGCTTGATAGGCCTGGCTCATTCGCCGCGCTCGCCCCAGGCAGGCAGGACCATCTCGAGGCATGCTCCGCCCGGCGCGCCGTCTTCGCCGGGCTCAGGGTCGCGCGCCAGCAGAGAGCCATCGTGCGCTTCGACAATTGTTCGCGCGATAGCGAGCCCGAGTCCGCTGTGATGGCCGAAATCCTCGCCTACAGGGCGCAGCGAATGAAAGCGTTCGAACACTTTCTCGCGCGCTTCTGGGGGGATGCCCGGCCCTTGGTCGGAAATTCGCAAGGCAATGGTGGAGGGAATTTCATCCTCGCCCTCGTCACGCGAAAGTTCGACTGTGATCTTGCCGCCCGGCGGCGAAAACGAAACGGCATTGTCGAGCAGGTTTTCCAGTACGCGCTCCAGTCGCGCCGGATCGCCGGCAACCAGCCACGGGCCGTCAGCGATGCAATGCATCGTAACTGCACACTCGCCATTGACGCCGCGTTGATCCCGCGCGGCGATCAGCGCCGTGACGAGGCCCCGCAAGTCCACCGCCTCGAAGGCCGTTCGGCTGAGTTCGGCATCGATGCGGCTGGCGTCGGCGATTTCGGAAATCAGGCGGTCCAGCCGCTTCACGTCGTGCGCGGCTATATCGACAAGCTGGCGGCGCAGGTCTGCATCTTCGACCCGTTCGAGCGATTCCAGCGCGCTGCGCAGCGAGGCGAGCGGATTCTTGAGCTCGTGTGCGACATCGGCGGCAAAGCTCTCGACCGCGTCGATGCGGCTGCGCAAGGCCGTGGTCATGTCGGAAATGGCGCGCGCCAGCATGCCGATTTCGTCGCGCCGTTCGGGAAGGCGCGGCACGACAACCGCCCGGTCGCGCCCCAGGCGAACCCGCACGGCTGCCCGGACAAGCAGACGCATTGGCTGGACGATGGTTCGCGCCAGGAACAATGACAGCAGGATCGAAATGATCAGCGCGGCGCCGACGACATTGGCCAGAGTCTGGCGGGCATCGCGCACGCTCTGGGTGATGTCCGTGGCATTGCGAGTGGTCAGCAGCACCTGGCCGCCAGTCCCTACCGGAATGGCAGCGCTGATCACCGGCGTACGGTCGGGCGCCAGGCGCTGACGGATCGCGGTTCGGGCTGACTCTCTCGCCTCCGCGATCTCCGGCCAGGCATCTGCGGTCTGCTTTGCGGGCTCAACATAGGCCGGGACTGGCGGCGTGCCGAGCAGGTAGTCCATGCCCCGGTCGAGCGAGCGGGCAATTTGCAGGTACCAGGGCTCGCCCGAAGGGTCGACAAAATGGAACGAAGGCTCGGCCAGAGTGAAGCTGTCAGCCAGCAAAGTCCCGTCGCGGCCGTAAAGGCGCAGGCGAATGGCCTGGCTGGTGCCGACTGCGCCGAGCAGCGCGCGGCGCTGCGCGCGGTTGCTGATGGCAAGTGCGCTGGCAGTCACTTCGGCTTCGGAGCGGGCGAGGAGATAGCGCTCGGCCAGCAACCGATTGCGATAGGAATCGAGGTAGAACAGGCTGCCCGCCAGTAGGCCCAGGGCAATTACGTTGACCGCCAGAATGCGCGAGGTCAGCGATACGCCAAGGCTCCAGCGCAGCCGCGCAAACCGCCGCGAAAACAGTCCGGGTTCGCGGCGCGCCATGCGGCTCTATTCGCCCATGAACGAATAGCCGGCGCCGTAGAGCGTATCGATCGCGGCAAAGGCAGGATCGACGGCGCGGAACTTGCGGCGCAGGCGCTTGATGTGGCTGTCGATGGTGCGATCGTCGACGAACACGTCGTCGCTGTAGGCCGCATCCATCAGCTGATTGCGGCTTTTGACGACGCCGGGCCGCGCTGCCAGAGCCTCCAGGATGAGAAATTCGGTGACCGTGAGCGCAACGGCGCGGCCGTTCCAGGTTACGGCGTGACGGTCCGGGTCCATTGTCAGCCGCCCGCGCTGCACCACTTCCGGAACCTCGTCGTCTTGGCTGTCGTCGCCGCTCGCCAAGGCCAGTTCTGTGCGCCGCAAGATGGCCCGGATGCGCGCGACCAGCAGCCGCTGGCTGAACGGCTTGGTGATGTAATCATCCGCGCCCAGAGCCAGACCGAGCGCTTCGTCAGGTTCTTCGTCTTTCGATGTCAGGAAGATCACAGGCATGGCGCTGCGTTCGCGCAGGCGCTGGAGCAGCTCCAGCCCGTCCGTTCGCGGCATCTTGATGTCGAAAATCGCCAGGTCGGGTGGGTTTTCCAGCAGCGCCTTCAGCGCAGTCGCGCCGTCGGCATAGACGCGGGTGGCGAATCCTTCTGCCTGCAGGGCAATCGATACGGTGGTGAGGATGTTACGATCGTCGTCAACCAGCGCAATCGTCTGGCGCGGCCGGGCGACAGGCAGGGCCGTTTCCTCCAAGGGTAGGGCTGGCGGGTCCGACATGCTGCGCGAGGGTTAGCCCGATGTGGGCCGCAAGACAACGGCGACAGCCGAAAAGCAACTGTCCTTCCCGCGCCGGGCGGGAAGGACTGACGGTTGCAGATGGCTCAGCGCAGGCGGACCGGCAGATAAGTCGCAGGCTGGCCGCGGCGCTGGACGCGCAGGAGAACAGCGACACGGCTGCTCGACTGGGCGGTGCGGATCGTTTCTTCCAGCCCGGCCACTGTCGTCAGCGTCCGGTAGTTGGCCGAGAGAATGATGTCTCCGCGCTGGAGGCCTTTCGCGCCTGCATCTGATGAAGGATCGACCACCGTGACCACAAGACCCTGCGTGCTCTCGCTGGCGCCAAGCTGGCGGGCGATTTGCGGAGTCAGTGGGATGACTGACAGGCCAAGCGATTTTTCAGTTATGCCGTCACCCTGCTTCTTGGGCGTGCGGCTCAAATCGTCGGGGGTTTCGGCCTGGCTGGGATCGAAAGTCTGCTGGGCAAGCTCTTCTTCCGAAGGGCGCTTGCCGACTGTGGCAGTCAGCGTCATGCGCTTGCCGTCGCGCATCAGTTCGATGGGAATGCGGCTTCCCGGCGCGATGTTGGCGACGATATACGACAGCGTCTGGTCGGGGCCGACTTCGCGGCCATTCACCTTGAGCACTACGTCACCCGGCATAATCCCCGCCACTGCGGCAGGCTTGCCCGGTTCGGTTGCCTGGACGAATTCGCCCTTGCGGTGCGGAATGCCGAGGGAATCGGCCAGATCCTCGTTCAGCGGCTGGATGCGTATGCCCAGATAACCGCGCTCGATCGCCTGTCCGCGCATCAGGCGGTCAACAATGGGCGCTGCGGTTTCGGCGGGAATGGCAAAACCAATGCCGATGCTGCCACCAGTGGGCGAATAGATCGCATTGTTGATGCCGATCACCTGACCCTTCATGTCGAACATCGGGCCGCCGGAATTGCCGCGATTGATTGCCGCGTCGGTCTGCAGGTAGCGGTCATAGGCCGAGCCGGAGCCGGTATTGCGATAGACTGCGGAAATGATGCCCGAGGTCACCGAACCGCCAAGGCCGAAAGGATTGCCGATCGCAATTACCCAGTCGCCCACGCGGGCCGAGCGGGAATCGCCAAACCTGACAAACGGGAAGGGCTTGGCCGCCGTGATTTTGAGCACGGCAAGGTCGGAGGCGGCGTCGCGGCCAACGAGGCGGGCGGTATGCTCGGTGCCGTCAGGCATTGTCACAGTGATCGATTCGATCTCGCCCTGGCCTTCGGCCGTCACCACGTGGTTATTGGTCACCACATAGCCGTCGGCGGAAATGATGAAGCCCGAACCCAGCGACTGCGCCTCGCGCGTCTGGGGCCCTTGCGGCTGGCCGCCGCCGAACATGTCCTCAAAAGGGGTTCCGGCGAAAGGATTGGTGGTCGTAACGCGAACGCGCTGGCGCGTCGAAATGTTGACCACCGCCGGGGCGAGTTGCTGCGTCAGGTCGGCAAAGCTCGCTGGCGCGCCGGCGCGCGGCACGACCGTCTGCATTTGCTGTGAATCGTTCTGGGCGACTTGCGCACCGGCGGGAAAACCGGTCGCGAGTGTAAGGGTGGCACCGCCCAGCAGCAGGGCAGCCGTTACTCCATAAGCATATCGCACAGTGTTCGTTTCCTTCGGTTTGCTCAAGTCCCGGCCGCTTCCGGCCAGCGGTTCCGATACAAGCCCGGCTGGCTTAACCGGAATTGAATGGCGTGCCGCGGCGCGGCGTCATTTTCCCCTGAACTGGCGCAAATAGTCGTTATCCGGCGACAGGATCAGCGTGCTGTTGCCGCCGCCTGCCTTGTCGAACGTGATGTCATAGCTCTTCATCGCGCGGTAAAAATCGTAGAATGCCGGATCCTTGTTGAAGGCTTCGGCATAGATTTTCGCCGCCTGGCTTTCGGCTTCCGCGCGAATAATCTGGGCGTTCTTTTCGCCTTCGGCGCGAATCATCGTCGCTTCCTGCTCGCGCGCGGCTTGCATGCGGGCAAACGTGCTTTCGAGCGCACCTTCAGGCAAGTCGGCCCGTTTGATTCGCACATCGAGCACTTGCGCGCCGTATTCACGCGCCTGCTGGTCAAGACCTTCGCGGATCTTGATCATCGCCGCGCCGCGATCAGCGGTGAGCAATGACTGGAATGTCCGCTTGCCCAGTTCCTGACGAAGCACCGATGTCAGGATCGGCTGGAGCTGTTCCTCGACGCGGGCGGAGGTGCCCGCCGTGCGCACCATGCGCACCGGATCGATGATGCGGAATCGCGCATATGCATCGACCTGGAGCCGAAGCTGATCGGTGGACAGGACTTCCTGCGAATCCATCGAAACCGACAGGATGCGCTTGTCGATCCTCACCAGTCGCTCGATGAACGGGATCCGCCAGGTCAGGCCGGCGCCTGTCTGGCCGAAGTCCGTGCCAGGGCGGAAGCGGTTGATCACCCGGTTGGGCTCGCCCAGGCGCACGACGACGGCCTGTTCGGTTTCCGGCACGACGATGATCGTCGAAAGTGCGACGAGAACCGCCGCAGCAATGGCGATCAGGGAGGTCCGCTGGGTTTCCCACAGTTCGCGCAGCATCACTGGCCTCCCGTCGCAGTCGCGGCGGGCGCCGGTTCGCTGGCAGTCGCCTTTCGGCGCACTTCAGGCAAGGGCAGGTAAGGCGTCACACCACCCGATTCGACCACAACCTTGTCGTTGTTGCGCAAGACCCGCTCCATCGTCTCGTAATAGATGCGCCGCCGGGTCACTTCAGGGGCTAGCTTGTATTGCGCATAGACCTTGTCGAATGCAGCAGCCTCGCCCTGGGCAATGGCCAGCACCTGGCCCGCCCATGCACGCGCGTCGGCCTGATATTTTTCGGCCTGCTGCTGAGCGACATTGACGTTCTGGAAAGCGGTGACGACTTTGGCGGGCGGATCGGTCTTCTTCAGTTCGACGCCCTGGATCAGCACGCCTGCCTTGTAGGCATCGAGCACAGCCTGCATGCGGGCGCGCACGTTCTGCTCGATCATGCCGCGTCCCCGGCCGCCGATGACATCGTTGAGGGCGACTTCCGCCACAGTGGCGCGCATCGCCGCTTCGGCCACTTCCTTCACCGTGTTTTCAGGATCGTCGAGCCGGAATTTGTAGAGCTTGAGATCCTTGATCGTCCAGCGAACGAGGTATGAAAGGTCGACCAGGTTCTTGTCGCTGGTAAGCATCAGCTTTTCACTGTCATCCTCAGGGATGGAATTGCGCCGGATCGAGGTCACGTCCGTCACATCGACGGACTGGAGCGGCCAGGGCAGCGTCAGCGAAACGCCGGGGCCGATCGTATGGCTATAGCTGCCAAAAGTGGTGACAATGCCCTGTTCCTTCGGGCCGACCATGTGGCCGACGCTGAAAAACAGCCAGAGCACGACAATTCCGCCCAGTATGATCGATGTCCAGCTCTTGCCGCCGGGGCGCTGCGGCAGGCCGGGAAAGCCGCCACCAAGGCCGCCACCACCGCCGCCGGGGCGGGGTCCGCCGCCTTTCGGGCGAAACAGGTCTTCCAGATTGGCCGAGCGGCGCGGAGGCGCTCCTTCGGGCGGAAGCCACGGGTTGCGCGGGCCACGTGCGGGCTCGCCGCCTTCGCCTTCGCTGCCACTTCCCGGCGTTTCACCATCGGCGCCGGAATCCTCCGGTCCGCCTTTGTCGCCGCCCCCCCATGGGCTTTTTCGGCCGGCCATTGCCAGCCATCCGCGCGCGCTAGATCCGCCTGTTGTTTTCATGCGCTCTCTTATAGGAATGGCAGCGCAACAAAAACAGTGCCTGACCCCGCTTTTTCCCGCTAGTGGGGACAAAATCTCATCCGGGGCACAAATGAACGGCCAATCAGACGAAAATACTCTCAAGTCCTTGTTGCCTGCGCTGGCGCAAAACCGCCTGCAATCGCTGAAGCTGGAACATGGCGTCGCCACGCTGGTGCTCGATGTGGCGGGCATGGACAAGATCGAGCGCGAGCGGCTGGAAAGCGCGGTGCGCGATGCGCTTGGCGCGGCCAGCGGCGTGGAAGAAGTGCGCGTTGCGATGACGGCGGAGCGCGGCGCGGCTGCTCGCAAGCCGCGCATCATTGCCGTCGCCTCGGGCAAAGGCGGTGTCGGCAAGTCCACGCTTTCAGCCAACCTTGCCGTCGCGCTGGCAAGGGCAGGGCGCAAGACCGGCCTGGTCGATGCCGATATATACGGTCCATCGCAGCCCCGCCTGCTCGCCACCGAAGGTCAGCGGCCGACCGCCGAGGACAAGAAGCTGGTGCCTGTGCCGAGCAAGTTCGGCGTCAGCATGCTGTCCATGGGCCACCTGGTCGAGCCGGGCCGGGCGATTGCCTGGCGCGGACCAATGGCAGGCAATGCGCTCTCGCAGCTGATCGATGCGCAATGGGGCGATACCGAATTGCTCGTGGTCGACCTGCCGCCCGGCACGGGTGACGTGCAGCTGACGATGATGCAGCGATTCAAGCCTGACGGCGCGGTGATTGTGTCAACGCCGCAAGATCTGGCGCTGATGGATGCCACACGCGCCATTCAGCTGTTCGAGCAGGCGCAAGTGCCAGTCATCGGCCTGGTTGAGAACATGGCCGGCTACATCTGTCCGCACTGCGGGGAGGCGAGCGATCCCTTCGGGCACGGCGGCACGGAAACAGCCGCGCGCGATATGGGCCAGGCTTTCCTCGGGCGCATTCCGCTCGATATGGCGATCCGCCTCGCCAGCGACGAAGGCGTGCCGCCAGCTGCCGGCGACAGCCCGCAGGCCGATGCTTTCGCCGCGATTGCTCGGCGCGTTCTGACCTGGCTCGATAACCAGTAAAGCGGCGGGCAAGGGGGCCATGCAACTCAATCGCCGTCAGATCGTCATTGGCGCGCTGGTCGGAGGCGGTCTTGCCATCGGCTATGCGCTGCGCCCGCGCCACTATCCCTCGCCGCTGGTCGCCGGCCGCGATGAAGTGGCTTTCAATGCCTGGATCAAGCTGGCGCGCGACGGCGTGATCACTGTCGCCGTGCCGCAGCTGGAAATGGGGCAGGGCATCACCACCCTCATTCCCCAGATCGTGGCCATGGAACTGGGTGCGGACTGGCGGCAGATCGCGGTCGAGCCGGGCGCGGTCAGTGCGCACTACGCCAACCTGCCGCTCGCCGCACGCTGGTCGGCCTTGTGGATGCCTGTGCTGCCTGCCTTGGGTTCCACGCCCGGCGCACCGATGACGAGCCGCTGGGCGCGCGGCGAACGCTTCATGGCAACAGCCGACGGCACATCGATCGCTGCCTACGAAGGCGCGGTGCGCCACGCGGCGGCCAGTCTGCGCACCCTGCTGGCCATGGCCGCTGCCGACCGCTGGGATGTCGATTGGCAGGCCTGCGAGGTTCGTGACGGTTTTGTCACAAACGGAAGCTCCCGCTTGCCGTTCGGCCAGCTTGCCGACGCGGCCGCAGCCATCACCCCGCCCAATGATCCGGACTTGCGCGCCGAACCCGCGCGTGAGCGTCCCGGCCGACCTGAAACGAGCGCTGCCGGCAAGTTCCCGCGGCTCGACCTGCCCGCCAAAGTTGACGGCAGCTATCTGTTTGCCGGCGATGTTCGCTTGCCGGGCATGCTCCACGCCGCCATCCGCCACGGCCCGATCGGCGAAGTGGCGCTTGCCAATTTCGACAAGGCCAAAGCGCGCGGCATTTCCGGGCTTGTCTCGCTGGTGAAGGGGGAAACCTGGCTTGCGGCCGTCGCCAAGGACTGGTGGGCGGCGGAACGCGCTTTGGCGGCCATTGCGCCCCCTTTCCATGCCCAGGCGCGCGCGGGATCTGACCGCATCGAGGCGCAGCTCGACGAGGCCTTGCTGAAAGGCGATGGCCAATTGCTTTACGAGAACGGCGATGCCGACAATCTCGCCGAAAAGCCCTATGCGCTGGCGCTGCGCTATGACGTTGCGCCGGCCTTGCATGCCACGCTGGAAACCGCCAGCGCCACGGTGCGCCTCACGGATTCCCGATTGGAACTGTGGCTGGCCACGCAGGCGCCCGAAGCCGCGCTGCGCGCCGCTGCCGAAGTTGCCGATCTGCCGCAAAGCCGGGTCGTGCTCTATCCGATGCCCGCTGGCGGCAGTTTCGACCGGCGGCTGGAGCATGATCACGCTATCGAGGCCGTGGCCATTGCCAAGGCCGTCGGCAAGCCTGTGCAACTGACCTGGTCGCGCTGGCAGGAACATCTGGCCGGCTGGCCGCGTCCGCCAGTCTCTGCCGTCATGGCGGCCAAAGTGGGCGAGGGCGGTCGGCTCACTGGCTGGAAAGCGCGCCTCGCCATGCCCTCCAGCGGCTTTGAATTCGGCGCGCGGCTGTTTTCCGGGCTCAAGCCCTCTGCCGCCATGGCCGAAGCGGAAGGGAAGGGCGATGCGCTGGCGCTGGAAGGGGCAGTGCCGCCCTATGCGATTGCCGATATCGCGATTGAACACGTCCCTGTGCGCATTGCACTGCCAACGGGCCGCCTGCGCGGCAATGCCCATGGCTACACGGCTTTCTTCACCGAATGCTTCATTGACGAACTGGCTCGCAAGACCGGGCGCGAGCCGCTGTCCTACCGCATTTCGATGCTGGGGCACGATCAGCGCATGGTTTCCTGCCTGCAGGGCGTGGCGGGCCTTGCCAACTGGGATGCGGGCGCGGACGGAAGCGGCCAGGGGCTGGCATGTCACATGATCGGTGCGGGACGGATCGCCGTGATTGCAACCGCGCGCCGCGATGAGACGGGCGTGCGGGTCGATCGGATCGCTGCAGTCGCCGATATCGGCCGCATTTTGAACCTCGATATTGCCCGCCAGCAAATTGAAGGTGGCCTGATTTTCGGCGTGGGCCTGGCGCTCGGATCCAGCACTACTTATGCCGAGGGCCTGCCTGAAGTGGGCCGGATTGGCGCGCTCGGCCTTCCCTTGCTGGCCGATTGCCCGCAAATCACTGTCGACTTCATTGACAGCCAGGCCGAACCTGCCGACCCGGGCGAACTGGGCGTGGCCGCCGTCGCTCCGGCAATTGCCAATGCGCTGTTTTCTGCCACGGGCTCGCGCTTTCGCCGCCTGCCGCTATTGTCCGAAGAATTATGATCCAGCCCGCCGACCATCCACCTATCCCGGCTGCCAAAGTAGGGGTGCTGCTGGTCAACCTCGGCACGCCAGACGCGCCCACGCCATCAGCCGTGCGGCGGTACCTGAAGCAATTTCTGTCCGACCGCCGCGTGGTCGAACTGCCGCCATTGCTTTGGCAGCCGATCCTGCGCGGGATCGTGCTCAACACCCGTCCTCGCAAATCTGCCCATGCCTATTCGCAGGTCTGGACGAGCGAAGGCTCGCCGCTGGCGGCCATCACCGCCGCTCAAGCCAAGGCCCTGCAGGCGCGGCTGGGCGAGGGCGTGATGGTCGGCTGGGCCATGCGGTATGGCAATCCATCGATAGCTGCGCAGTTGGCGAAGCTCGTCCAGGCAGGCTGCCAGCGCGTGCTGTTTGCCCCGCTCTACCCGCAGTATTCGGGCGCGACTACGGCATCGGCCATGGATGCACTGGGCAACGCGCTGGCAGACCTGCGCTGGCAACCGGCGATCCGCACGCTGCCGCCGTATTTCGACGATTTCTTGCACATCTCGGCCTTGCGGGAAGACCTTGTGCGGCAAATCGGGGCGCTGGCGTTCCGTCCGGAAGTGCTGCTGCTGAGTTTCCATGGCATGCCCCAGCGCACGCTGAACCTGGGCGATCCCTATCATTGCCAATGCCGCAAGACCGCGCGGCTGCTGAGCGAGGCATTGCAAGCCGATTTTCCGGGCCTGCGCATCGAAACGTCATTCCAGTCGCGGTTCGGCAAGGCCAAGTGGCTGGAGCCCGCAACGGACGCGGTGATTGCTGCCGAAGCGGCCAGGGGCACGCGCGCACTCGCGATTGCCGCGCCCGGCTTCTCTGCCGATTGCCTCGAAACCGCCGAGGAACTTGCAATTCGCGGCAAGGCGCAATTCCTCGGTGCTGGCGGGGCGCACTTTGCCGCACTCGCCTGCCTCAATTACAGCACGGCCGGAATGGCCATGCTGGAAGGTCTGGTCAGGCGAGAACTTTCTGGCTGGCTCTAATTGGCAGGAGCACTTGCTGCGGGAGATGCCGCGGGTTCAGCAGGTGTGCTTGCACTAACACTGCCAAAGCCGCACTGGCCGCGCTCCATAGAGATTTGCTTGGTGATCCGCGTGGCATTTTCGGCATAGGCCTCGGTCACCGAACCCTTGTTCACAGTCTTGCCGCGCAGTGGACTGACTTGATCGCAAAGGTGGAAGACATGGGGCGTGGAGGAGCGCTTGGCGCCGTTTTCAGGCGCGATCCAGTAGACCATGTCGAGCCCATTGGGATGCGCGGGATCCTTGGTTGCATCGGCAACGGCGGCACTGTCTCGGGCGATATCCTGGGCTTGACTGGCGACTTCAGGCGAACAGGCCGTCGTGGGTTGCCCCGATTTGATCTGGGCGGCGCACTGATTCATGTCCTGGGTATATTGCTCGGTCGAGGGCGGTTTGAAATCGATGCCGATCGCCGTGGCCGCCAGCGCCAGGACGACGCCGACGATGCCCGCGATCTTCTTGTTCTTGGGGTCCATGTCCTTGTCGAGGAAGATCAGGACAAGCAGCGGCAGGAAGGCGATCAAGGTGATGATTGCGCCCAGCTGGTTCTGGACGAAGAAGCGGAACCCGTCGGCGCGGCTCGCCGGATCGTGGCGGTTGGCAGCCTTCCACATCAGGCTCCCGCCGATTGCGAATGCCGCGATCACCACGAGCAGGCCGATCAGAAGCGGCAGGTTACCATGATCGAACTTGTGCTGCTTCAGCATGACGATACCGGCAATCTCGGTGCCAATCGCCACCACCCAGGCAAGCGCGGCATAAATCCGCAGCCGCTTTGCCGCACTCTTCTGGCCCTGGGTCGCGGCCCAGGCCTTGGTGATGTCAACTTCCGCTGCTGGCTTGTCCTCGGACATATGCGACCTCCCCTAATCCGGCATGCAAGTTATCGCAGGGTATTGGAAAAGGCCAGAGGACATTCATCCTCCTGGCTGCGCAATGCGCGTTGCGATCCAATTCATCCATTCTTGACATATCCCCTTTTTGTTCTACTCCTGTTCGAAAGTAGAGTGATGATGGAGTCGGACTACGATGGCCCAGGCACAATATGCCGTGTGCGAAACAGGCGCGGCGCCAGCTTATACCCATGCGGTGCAGCAGCCTGTGCGGGATGGCGCCGGTCTGCCTGTGGCGCTGTCGATCTTTGCGGACCGGGCGTCGCTGCGCAGCACTATCCGTGATGATGCCTTGGCGGCTGGTTTTCGTGTCTCCTCGTGTGATGAACTCTCAGTCTTGCTGGATGCCGATGCGCGGCCGCTGGGCGAACTGGTGGTGCTCGATTGTCCGCAAGTCACCGGGGCGGAGCTTGCCGCACTGACGCGTCTCGATTTGCGCGCTGCGCATTGCGGCGCGAAATTGATCGTCTCAACCCGGCTTGATGTGCTGGATGACGTGTTTGCCTGCCTTGACCAGTCCGCCCCGCAGATCCTTGTCGATCCTTCCCGGGCTGACCGGGCGATTGCGCTGGGAAGGGCGCTTGGCGAGCTGGCGGGCACGCGCCTGCGCGAACTTGGCGAGGAAGACCGGCTGATGCTGCTGCGCCTGACCGAGCAAGTTGGCCAGATCGCCGAGCGGCTTGAACGGCTGGATGGCGCTGCAGCCGCGGCGATAAGCGGGGACGGCGGCACTGACAGCATTTTCCGCTTCGGCCAGCCCAAACGCACCTATTCCGGGCCGGACGATGCAGGCAGCCGACTGGTGCGCGCCAGCCGTCCGCCATTGCCCGATCCGCGCCTGGTGCGCCGCATCATCCGCCAGCGTCAGCTGCGCGCGCGGTTTTTCGATGGCGACCTGTTTGGCGATCCGGCGTGGGACATGCTGCTCGATCTGACGGCGGCGCGGGCCGAACACACCCGCGTGTCGGTCACATCGCTGTGCATTGCTTCAGGCGTCCCGCCGACCACGGCGCTGCGCTGGATTGGGCAGATGACCGAGGCGGGCCTGTTTGAACGCGTGGAGGACGAGACGGATCGTCGCCGCGCATTCGTTGCCCTGACTGACAAGGCGGCAGATGCCATGGCGCGCTTCTTTGCCGAACTGGGCAGCGGCGCATCGCGGCTCGTATGAACCCTCTTCCGCAAAAGCAAAGCTTGCGCTAAGCGCGCGGTCTTCGGCCACAGTGCCGGGCGGTTAGCTCAGTTGGTAGAGCATCTCGTTTACACC
>Ga0075370_10000316_pt1 | contig 17492 bp, 16 predicted proteins | sample EndMethybrTD3035_FD_71398 | JGI IMG/M metagenome (GOLD analysis project Ga0075370, IMG submission 71398) | Populus endosphere microbial communities from Tennessee, USA - Endosphere MetaG P. TD hybrid TD303-5 | ecosystem: Host-associated > Plants > Roots > Endosphere | place: USA: Tennessee... | reverse complement strand
CCGGCTGCTTCTCGTTCTGCAGGCCGTCGCGCGGGCCCACTTCGACCAGTGTGACGCGGGAGGGAATCATGACGGAGTACTCGGTTTGGTTGATTCAGCGCAGCCGCCCCCCGAGGCCGGGGATGGGCTACGGCGGCTCATTTGCCGACCATCGTGGCACAGGGAATGAATCGACAGGAGCCCAAAGATGGATCCGCAACGATTTCGCCTCGCCACTCGTATCCATTTTGCGCTGCTGCGCAAGTATGGTGAAGATGTGGACGTAGACGCGCTGCTCAAGGCCAGCCCCGAGGCGCGCGAGGCGCTGTGGGTGTGCGAAGCCTCCGACGACCGCGAACTGGTGGAGCTGGCGGCACAGTTCAAGCGCACCGCCGCCAAGCCGCAGGCCCGGATCGCCAGGCCCTTCGAGCCCATCGAGGCGCCGCAGGACGCCGCCTGGGCCCGCAACACGTCAGGCTTCGGCGCAAGCATGCCGTCCGCCTTCGATGCGCAGCCCCGCACGCCGGCTCCGCGTGCGCTGCTGAAGCCTTCGAGCTGGCTGCGCAAGAGCGCTCACTGAAGCCGGCAAGAAGGCCGCATCAGCCGGCAGCAGCCAGCCGCAACAGTTCGCCGCCCTCGTTCACCTGATCGCCCACGGCATAGAGCAGTTCCTCGACGAGCCCGTCGCGCGGCGCTGCAATCGTGTGCTCCATCTTCATCGCCTCCATCACGGCGAGCGGCTGGCCCTGCGTGACGCGCTCGCCGACCTTCGCGAGAAAGGCGATCACCTTGCCGGGCATCGGCGCCGTCAGGCGGCCCGCTTCGGCGGCGCCGTCGGCCGAGTGGGCGATCGGGTCGAACTCCTCGACGAGCGCCGAGCCTTCCGGCGCGAACACGCTGAAGCGTTCGCCGCTCGAATAGACGTGCAGGCTCCAGCGCCGTTCGCCGAGGCTCACGTCGTGCAGCGCGCCACCACGTGCAACAGCGGCGAACGGCCAGCGCTCGCCGTTGCTCGCCAGCACCTGGCCCGAGCTGCTGCCGTTGCCGCGCTCCAGCGTGAACACGTGGTGCACGCCCTGCGCCTGAATGTCGAAGCGCCGCAATGCCGCACCGTGCAGGCGCCAGCCGTCGCGACGTGACCACGGGTCGACGCTTTCAAGCGCACGCTCGGCCGCGAGCGCGTGCGCAACCACTCCTGCTGCCGCGACCTCGATCGCGAGCGGAGCCGCATTGAAGAGCGCCGCGCGCTCGCGCTCGATCAGCGCGGTGTCGAGATCGGCGTTCGCGAACGACGCGCTCGCCACCACCCGGCGCAGAAACGCCACGTTCGTGTGCAGCCCGACGATGTGGGTCTGCGCGAGCGCGGCATCGAGACGCGCCAGGGCCTCGGCACGGTCGCGGCCCCACACGATGAGCTTGGCGATCATCGAGTCGTAGTAGGGCGAGATCGCATCGCCCTCGCGCACGCCGGCGTCGACGCGGACCGCACCTCTCTCGAAACTGCCGGCGCTCGGCGGCGTGCGGTACACCTCGAGCGTGCCGGTCGCCGGCAGGAACTGTGCGTCAGGGTTCTCGGCGCAGATGCGCGCCTCGATCGCATGGCCGTCGATGCGCAGCTGCTCCTGCGTCAGCGGCAGCGGCTCGCCGCTTGCCACACGCAGCTGCCACTCGACCATGTCGAGCCCGGTGATCGCCTCGGTGACCGGGTGTTCAACCTGCAGCCGCGTGTTCATCTCCATGAAGAAGAAGCGCAGGTCACCATCGGCGCTCGGTTCGGCGATGAACTCGACCGTGCCCGCGCCAACGTAGCCGACCGCCTTCGCCGCCGCCACCGCAGCGGCACCCATCTCGCGCCGGCGTGCTTCGCTCATGCCGGGCGCCGGCGCTTCCTCGAGCACCTTCTGGTGGCGCCGCTGCACCGAGCAGTCGCGCTCGAACAGGTAGATGCAGTTGCCGTGGCTGTCGCCGAACACCTGGATCTCGATGTGGCGCGGCTTGGTCACGTAGCGCTCGATCAGCACGGCGTCGTCGCCGAAGCTGTTGATCGCCTCGCGCTTGCACGATGCGAGCGCGGAGTCGAACTCGTCGGCCTTGGTGACGATGCGCATGCCCTTGCCGCCGCCGCCGGCACTCGCCTTGATCAGCACCGGGTAGCCGATGGTGTCAGCCTCGCGCCTGAGCAGCGCCGGGCCCTGGTCGGCGCCGTGATAGCCCGGCACGAGCGGCACGCCGGCCTGCGCCATCAGGCGCTTCGATTCGGCCTTCAGCCCCATCGCCTTGATCGCCGAAGGCGGCGGGCCGATGAATGCGATGCCGGCATCGGCGCAGGCCTGCGCGAAGTCTTCGTTCTCGCTGAGGAATCCGTACCCCGGGTGCACGGCCTGTGCGCCGGTAGCCTTCGCGGCTTCGATGATTCGCTCGGCGCGCAGGTAGCTCTCTTTCGGCGAGGCCGGGCCGATGTGCACGGCCTCGTCGCAGGCCTGAACGTGCTTCGCGTTCGCGTCAGCGTCCGAGTAGACGGCGACGGTGCGCACGCCGAGCCTGCGCGCGGTCGCTGCCACGCGGCAGGCAATCTCTCCGCGGTTGGCGATCAGGATCTTCTTGAACATCGGGTCACCTCAGACAGACGGCTGTCGCGTGGCGAACAGACCGGAAACACGGCGCGCCAGACGGCGCAGGAATTTCGCGAGCACCCAGATCAGCGCGAGGCTGATCACGACCACGACGGCGAGCACGCCGAAGAACACGTACGGGTGCTCCCACGAGAGCCACAGGCTGACCGGCACGAAGCTGTCGCCGAGCAGCGACATCCCGATGTTCGAGAAGGGCTCGGGCGACGTGTTGATGGCGGCGCGGGTGGTTGCCTTCGCGACATGGCTTGTGGCAGCCAGCGTGCCGCCCATCAGCGCCGCGGCCATCGCCCAGCTCGATTGGTCGGCGCCGAACACCGACGCCGCGAGCGCCGCGCCGGCGGGAATACGAACCACCGTGTGGACCATGTCCCACAGGCTGTCGAGCCCGGGAATCTTGTCGGCGAAGAATTCGACGAACAGCATCAGGCCGCTCGCACCGAGCATCACCGGCGACTGAAGAATTTTCAGGCCCGATGGCAGCTCGACCCAGCCCAGGAAGCCGGCCATGCCGGTGAGGAACACGACCGCGTACAGACGCAGCCCACTGGCCCAGCCGAGCGCAGCAGCGATCGCGAGAAGCTGCGCGGTGTCGAGATTGAGGTGTTGCATGGTGCTCTCCTCGTCGGTGTGCCGAGCGATCTGTCGAGCGCGTCAGCTCAACCACGCCGGCTTGCGCTTGCCGAGAAAACTCTGCACGCCTTCACGGCCTTCGTCGCTTGCGCGCACGTCGGCAATGCGGCGGGCCGTTTCTTCACGCAGCGCCGCATCCAGCGGTTGACCGGCCACGTCCTGCACCAGCGCCTTGCAGCCGCGCAGCGCCATCGGACCGTTGGCGACGAGCGCCGCGACGATCTCGTCGACCTTCGCATCGAGCGTGTCGGCTGCGCACAGCTCGTGCACGAAGCCGAGCGCTGCCGCCTGCGCGGCGCTGAAGCGCTCGGCAGTCACGAAGTAGCGGCGCGCCGCCTGCTCGCCCATCGCGCGGATCACGTACGGGCTGATCGTTGCCGGCAGCAGGCCCAGCCTGGCTTCGCTCAGACAGAACTGCACGCCGTCAGCCGCGACCAGCACGTCGCACACGGCCGCGAGCCCGACGCCGCCCGCATAGCAGTCGCCATGAACGCGACCGACGACGGGCACCGGGCAGCGGTAGATGGCCCACAGCATGTCGGCGAGCGCCTGCGCGTCGGCGCGGTTCTGCTCCCAGGTGTAGCCGGCCATCTCCTTCATCCACGACAGGTCGGCACCGGCGCAGAACGCCTTGCCGCGCCCGCCGAGCACGACGGCGCGCAGGGCGGTGTCGCCGGCGAAGCGTTCGAACGCGTCGCGCAGCTCGGCGATCACGTGCTGATTGAACGCGTTGCGAACGTCGGGGCGGTTCAGCCAGACTTCGGCCACCTGCGCCGAGCGGCGGACGATCTCGAGAGAGGAAGTGGCGGCTGTCATCACAAGGCCTCGGTGTTGCCGGGGCCTTGCGCAACGCGCGCCGCGGTCAGTTCGCGGCGGTGGTGGCGGGCGAGCCCGGTTTGATGTAGACGACTCGGTCGTCGATAGCGTACGCCTGGCAGTTCGGACGGCCGGCATCGCGGCAGCGCTTCATGCCGCGCTCCAGCGGATCGGTGGGCTCCATCGGATCCGGCGGCTTGGTGCCCCAGACGCTGTAGAACCAGCCGTTCTCCGAAATGATGAATGCACGCGGCTTCTTGTGCGTCAGCCATTCGCGATACGCCGCGCGGCCACGCTCGCTCACTGGCACCGCCTCGACGTTGTCGATCGCAGCTGTGGACGCGACGCCCGGAGCTGCCTGCGGCACCTGCGCTGCAGGCGCGGCGGCCGGCGACGTGGCCGACGGCGATGACGCGGGCGCCGGCAGGGGCGCCCCGGCGGCCACCGGGGCAATCGTCCCGGCTCCGGCACGCGGCGGAGTGACGAACTTCTGCAGTTCCTCCGCCGCCATGTCGGCGAACTTGTCGTACAGCCAGCCCAGGCGCGCACCGTCCTGGCCGCCGGCCAGGCCGCCCAGCGCGTAGCTCGCCTTCACCTCGAAACTGCGTAGCGGACGCCCCGACGGATCGACCACGCGCACATGTCCGTTGATGTGGTCGTCGCCCGCCATGAACCCGAACATGATCGCCGCAAACGCGCCGCGCACCCGGATGTCGGTGACCACGATCTCGACTTGATGGGTCGCCGCCGGCGCAGTCAGGCCGCGCGACTCGAGCCGGTAACGCAGCCGCGTCGCCAGTTCCTCGCGATTGAACTGCGGGTTGTCGCCCTGCTGCTTGGCCGCATCGGGTGACATCTTCGCGACCACCGTCCCCACGCCCTCCAGGCGCGAAAGATCGCCCTGGACGCGCGCGTCCTGCTTGATCGTCCCGGCGCAGCCGGTCAGCAAGACCATGACCCCCGCTGCTGCCCAGGCAGCCGCTCGTCGGCCCATCCGATCCATTGAATCCATCGTGCCCCCCTCCTTGGATGATTGGGCGTCGATGGTAGGCAGCGGGGCGGCAGGCAACCGCGAGCGTTGCGCAGCCGTCACGACAGGTCGTGAGAAACGTCGTGAGAAGGGTCGCCCGCTCGCGCAGCGTGTCGGCTCGGGTGCGAGCGTGTGCCACTCAATACCTCTTGGCGACTTCGTCGAGCATGACTTCGGTCGCGCCGCCGCCGATCGCGAGGATGCGCGCGTCGCGCCAGAGCCGCTCGATCGCGGTTTCGCGCATGTAGCCCATGCCGCCGTGGAACTGCTGGCAGGTCGAGACGACCTCGTTGACGAGCTCGCCCGTCAACGCCTTCAGCATCGAGACTTCCTGGACCACGTCATGCTTTTGCGTCACGCGCCAGGCGCAGTGGTACATGAACGAGCGCGCCGCCCGCACCTTCGCGTCGAGCATCGCGATGCGCTGGCGGATCACCTGCTTGTCGAACAGCGGGCCGCCGAACGCCTGGCGGTCGCGCACGTGCTGGAGCGTGAGCGCGAGCGCCTGTGTGCAATGGCCGACCGCCATCGCGGCGAGCGCGATGCGCTCGGTCTGGAAGTTCTTCATCACCGAGTAGAAGCCCTTGTCCTGCTCGCCGAGCAGCGCATCGGCGGGCAGCCGCACGTCGTCGAGCACGAGCTCGGCGGTGTCGGACGAGAGCCAGCCGGTCTTCTTCAGCGCACGGCCGACGGAGAACCCGGGCGTTCCCTTCTCGACGATGAACATCGACATCGCGTGGCGCGCCGAGCCGGTCTTTGCCGCGATGAAATACAGGTCGGCGTGCACGCCGTTCGTGATGAAGAGCTTGGTGCCGTTGAGCACCCAGTGCTCTCCATCACGCCGCGCGGTCGTGCGGATGCCCGCCACGTCGGAGCCGGCGCCGGGCTCGGTGATGCCCACCGCGGTGATCGTTCGCCCTGCCGTCACGCCCGGCATGTACTTCGCGAGCTGCGCGGCGCTGCCCGCGTGGTGCAGGTGGGGGCTTGCCATGTCGGTGTGCACGAGCACGGTGATGATGAAGCCGCCGAAGGTCGACTGCGACAACGCCTCGGCGAACACCAGGTTGGTCAGCGCATCGGCCTCGGCGCCGCCGTGCTCGCTCGAATACATCAGCCCGAAGAGGCCCGCGTCGCCCATCTTGCGCAGCACCTCGCGCGGCGTGAAGCCGGCTTCTTCCCAGGCCTGCGCGTGCGGTTCGACTTCGCGGGCGATGAAACGCGCGATCTGCTCGCGCAGCGTTTCGTGCTCCGGGGTCAGGTAGATGTTGTCCATCGAGGTCACATCCGGAACACGCCGAACTTCGCATCCGGGATCGGCATGTTCAGGCTGGCCGAGATCGCGAGCGCGAGCACGCGGCGGGTCTGCGCCGGGTCGATCACGCCGTCGTCCCAGAGGCGGGCACTGGCGTAGTACGGATGGGCCTGGTGCGCGAACTGGTCGAGGATCGGCTGCTTGAACGCCGCCTCTTCGTCGGCGCTCCAGGTGCCGCCCTTCGCTTCGATGCCATCGCGCCGCACGGTTGCGAGCACGCTCGCGGCCTGTTCACCGCCCATCACGCTGATGCGCGCGTTCGGCCACATCCAGAGAAAGCGCGGCGAGTACGCACGCCCGCACATGCCGTAGTTGCCGGCGCCGAAGCTGCCGCCAATGATGACGGTGAACTTCGGCACGTTGACGGTCGAGACCGCCGTCACCATCTTCGCGCCGTGCTTGGCGATGCCTTCGCTCTCGTACTTTCGCCCGACCATGAAGCCGGTGATGTTCTGCAGGAACACGAGCGGGATCTTGCGCTGCCCGCACAACTCGATGAAGTGCGCGCCCTTCAGGGCCGACTCGGAGAACAGCACGCCGTTGTTCGCGACGATGCCCACAGGCATGCCCTCGATGTGCGCAAAGCCGGTCACGAGCGTGGTGCCGTAGCGCGCCTTGAACTCGTCGAACTCGGAGCCGTCGACGATGCGCGCGATGATCTCGTGCACATCGTAGGGCTTGCGCGTGTCGGTCGGGATGACGCCGTGCAGCTCGCTCGGGTCGAACAGCGGCGCGCGCGGCTCCACCAGCCGCTGCTCGTGCGCCTTGCGCCAGTTCAGATGCGCGACGGAGTTGCGCGCGATGGCGAGCGCGTGGGTGTCGTTTTGCGCGAGGTGGTCGGCCACGCCGGACAGCCGCGTGTGCACATCGCCGCCGCCGAGGTCTTCGGCGCTGACCACTTCGCCGATCGCCGCCTTCACGAGCGGCGGTCCGCCGAGGAAGATCGTGCCCTGGTTCTTCACGATGATCGACTCGTCGCTCATCGCCGGCATGTAGGCGCCGCCTGCCGTGCACGAGCCCATCACGACGGCGATCTGCGGAATGCCGTTGGCGCTCATTTGCGCCTGGTTGTAGAAGATGCGGCCGAAATGCTCGCGGTCCGGGAATACGTCGTCCTGGTTCGGCAGATTGGCACCGCCGCTGTCGACGAGATAGATGCACGGCAGCCGGTTCTGCATCGCGATCTCCTGCGCGCGCAGATGCTTCTTGACCGTCATCGGGTAGTAGGTGCCGCCTTTCACGGTCGCGTCGTTGCAGACGATCATGCAGTCGACGCCGCTGACCCGGCCGATGCCGGCGATCAGCCCGGCGCCCGGTGCGTCTCCCTTGTACATGTCGAGCGCTGCGAGAGGCGCGACTTCGAGAAACGGCGTGTCGGGGTCGAGCAGCATCTCGACGCGGTCGCGCGGCAGCAGCTTGCCGCGGCCGAGATGCTTGGCCCGCGGCGCTTCGCCGCCGCCTTGCGCGATCTGCGCGAGCTTCGCGTTCAGGTCATCGACCAGCGCGCGCATTGCAGCGGCATTGGCCCTGAATTCTTCGGAGCGAGGATTGAGCTTGGAGGCCAGAGCAGGCATCGTGTCTCCCATGGTCCGATGCACCTCGCGGCGCTCGGCGTGTTGATGTTCAGCGTGATCGCAGCTCCCGGGCCATTCTAGGCAGCCGAACGCAACGGCAATTTACGCTGCAGTGCGGTACACGGGCGGCCAGAGTGGTTGCAAATCGTGCCACATCGGGCCAGACTCGCCCCCCACGATGCCGACCGCCGCCGCACCCGCCACCGCCTATCCCGCGGTCACGCCGATGGCGTTCGTCCGGGCGATCGTGCTGGCTTACGAGCGCTATGGGGTCGATCCGGCGGCAGCGCTGAAGCAGGCACGGATCACGCCAAGCCAGTTGCAGCGTCCCGGTGCGCGCATCACGGCCGAGCAGATGGAAACGATCAGCGCCGCCGCCATGCAGGAGCTCGACGACGAGGCGCTCGGCTCGTTCTCGCGCAAGTTGCCCTGGGGCAGCTACGGCATGCTCTCGCGCGCATCGCTCACGGCGCCGAACCTCGGGGTCGCCTTGAAACGCTGGTGCCGGCATCACCGGCTGCTGACAGACGACATCGCGCTCAGCCTGTCGGTCAGCGGCTCGGTCGCGACGCTGGCCATCGACGAGCGCAGCCGCCTCGGCCCGATGCGCGAGTTCTGCCTCGTCACCACGCTGCGCAACGTGCACGGCTATGCCTGCTGGTCGATCGACTCGCGCATCGCGCTGCTGCAGGCCACCTTCCCGTACGCCGCGCCGCCGCATCGGGAAGCCTACCCGCTGATGTTCCGCGGCCCGCTGCGCTTCGACGCGGACCGCGCGGGCTTCAGCTTCGACGCGCAGTACCTGTCGCTGCCGCTGCGGCGCGACGAGCGCGCACTGCAGGCCATGCTGCGCCGTGCGCTGCCGCTGATCGTTCTGCAGTACCGGCGTGACCGGCTGCTGGCGCAGCAGGTGCAGGCCCTGCTGCGCAGTCAGCCCGCGCAGGCTACTGCCGAGGCGCTAGCGCAAGCACTGCATCTGTCGGTGCGCACGCTGCATCGCCAACTGCGCGACGAGGGCAGCTCGCTGCAGGAGCTCAAGGATCGGGTGCGACGCGAGCAGGCGATCGAGCAGCTGTGCCGCAGCGCGCGGCCGATCAAGCAGATCGCGTTGGCGGTCGGCTTCGCGAGCGAGAAGAGTTTCGCGCGGGCGTTCCGCGATTGGACGGGCACGTCGCCAAGCGCGTTCAGGCAGGGGGCCAACGACCCTCCTAGAACGGCCTAGAACGGCCCTTTTTCGAGCCAGCGCTCGATCTGCGCACGTCGGTCGTTGCCCCAGAACGGCTCGCCGTCGACGACGAAGAACGGGACGCCGAACACGCCCGCGGCGATCGCCGCGTCGTTGACCTCCTTGAGCCGCGCCTTCCAGACCGAGTTGCTCGCGATCGCCTCGGTCTGCCCGTCTTCGAGGCCGAACTCGGTGCCCAGGCCCGCCAGCGCCTGGTTGTCGGAGAGGTCGACGCCGCGCGTGAAGTAGGCCCGAAGGCAGTGGCGCGCCCATTGACGGGCGCGCGCTTCGTCGGAGTCGTTCAACCACCAGAACACGCGTGCGGCGTTGTGCGTGGAGATGGGGAACTTCTGCGGCAAGGTGAGCGGCACGCCGGCAAACCGCGCCGAGCGCTCGAAGTCGACCATCACGTACTCGCGCTTGAGCGGGTAGGAGACGTTGGCCTTCAGCTCTGTCGCGAGGAACGTCGCACCCAGCAGGATCGCGCGCCAGCTCACGGTGCGGCCATGGCGCGCGGCCAGGGCCTCGATCCATTCGGACGCGATGTACGCGTATGGCGACGAGAAGTCGAAATAGAAGTCGATGGGGCGGGCGGGCATGCACCGAGCCTACGCGCTGATCGAGGCCGGGGCTTGCGCACTTTCCCGGAGCGCCAAGTTCGCCGGTTCGCCGTACAAGCGCTCGAGCGCGTTCGACGCCGCCTCACGCACGATCGCCTCGATCGAGGCCGCGAGCGCGGCCGCCGCTGCGGGGTCTGCGTCGCGGCTGTCGCGCGCTCCGCGCGAGGCCCACAGCGTGGCGAGCGCGTCGCGATGCACGGCGAGCGACTGCGCGATCACGTCCTTCCAGAACGGAGGTGACTCGCCCTGCGCCCAGTCGCCGCGCCCGCGCCCGAAGTGCGCCACCGCGAGGTAGCGCAGCAGCGCGGCGTCGACCATCTGGTCCAGCGCCTCGGCGTTCCACGCCACCCACGAGCGCTCGGTGCCACGCACGAGGTTCACGCAGCGCGCCAACCCCGCCGCGCCGAGCGCGCCGATGAGCCCGCCGGCAAGCAGGCCGCCGCCGAGCGTGAGGCCGCCGCTCAGCAGATCGGCCTTCAGCCCGACCAGCGCGCCGGTCACCACGCCGCCCCAGACGGCGGCCTTCGTCTCGTCGAGTCGCAGGCGCAGCTCGTAGTGCGTGGCGAGGCGGGTCAGGATTTCAGCCTGGGCCGTGCCGCTCAGCCCGTGCAGTTCGATCAGCGCCAGCGTGTTCGCGCGCACCTCGGCATCCAGGCGCTGGGCGAGCGCGGCCTGCGCCTGCGCGGCTGGCGAGTCGTCGGCCTTGCTGAGGCCGAGAGCCTGGCCGAGGCCCTTCAGATTGGCCTGCAGGTTCGCGCGAAATCCGGCGCCGGCCGGCAGCTCCTCGGTGGCCGTGGCCAGGCGCGCGAGGCTGCCAGCGATCGACGCCATCGCCGCATCGAAGGTCTGCTCGCGCTGCGCCTGCCAGGCTGCACGCAGCCGGCTCATCAGAGCGCGCCGCTCGCCCTCGAGCACGTTCTCGATCGCGCGCATCAGGGTGAGCTCCTGGACCCAGCAGCGTGCGAAAGCGTCGAGCGGCAACACGTCGCGCACCGGCACGAAGGCACGCAGCCGGCTGCGCCAGCGCTCGAGTTCAGCGGCTTCGAGCGCGGCCTCGCGCGGTGCGCCGAGCTGGTTCAGCAGCACGATCACCGGCTTGTCGACCCAGCCGAGCAGTTCCATTTCGGGCGCGACGTAGCCGGCCGCGTCCGGCGATTCGGAAGCATTGACGAGATACAGCATCACGTCGGCCTCGTCGCGCACGTTGCGCAGCGCCTGCTGGCTGGCCCAGAACGCGCGATCGCGCCAACGGTCCCAGACGGCGCTCATGAACCAGCCGATCGGGCTCTCCGACTGGCGCAGCCGCTTGACGAGCCGCACGCTGTCGCCGAAGCCGGGCGTGTCCCACAGCTGCAGGCGTTCGCCCTGCGGCGTCTCGAGCATCGTGAACACGTCGGCGAACTCGGTCACGTGCGGCGCGTCGCGCACGTGGCCGACGTCGCGGCCGAGCAGCGTCCGCGCGAGCGTCGTCTTGCCCGCGTTGGTGTGCGAGACGAGGCTCAGCGAGATCGTCGCGCGGCGGTCGCTCGCGGCGGTCGTCATCGCGCCGACTCGGCGCCAACCAGCGAACGCGTGCCCACCGCGTCCTGCGCGATCAGCGCACCGCGCAGCTGCGCTTCGAACCCGGGAACGGCGCCGGCGTCGAGATCGACGAACACCGCGGCGAGCCCGAGCGATTCGCAGCAGGCGCGCCAGGCATCCTGGCGCTGCGCGATGCGTTCCCGCAGCGCGCCGAAGCGCTGGCGAAAGCTCGCCTCGTCGATCAGCACCGCGATCGCCGCACCGGCCGGCAGTGCGGCGGCAACACGCTGAATGAAGCGGCCGTGCGTCTCGGCCTCGGGCGTCGCGTTCAGGTCGAAGAGCACCAGCCCGTGCGTCGTGCCAGGGTCGAGCGCGAGCGGCGCGTCGTCTTCGCCGCCGTACGCGACTGTCGCTGCGATACCGAGGCCGACGCGCGCGCCGAATGCATCGGCCAGCAGCGAGCGCAACGCGAGCGTGGCCTGCGGCGACGGCGTGAACGCATAGGGCCAGACCTGCAAATGCGCCGCACCGCCGCGCTGCAGGCGCACGAGGCGCTGGAAGTACGGCTCGTCGAGCGGCATCGGAAAGCGCCGCGCGCGCAAGCTGGTGCGCGAGGCGTTCCACAGCGCCAGCAGCGCTCGCGGCAGCACGACGAACAGCATCAGCGTGATCGCCAGCAGATGGATCCAGGGCGCGGCGCTCGCACCGGGCTTCGCGTCGCCGTGCACTGCACGCAGCGCGGCAAAGCCATCGAGATCGGGAAGCGCGATGCCCGACAGCTGCGAGGCCGGGCCGAGCACCAGGCCGACGAGCGAATGCGCGACCTCGTTCGACAGGAACGTGCTCTCCCAGACCGCCCGATAGTCGAACACGAGCCCACGCACGTACATGCCGGCGACCAGGCCGAGCGCCAGCGCAGCGGCACCGGCGTGCAGCACGGTCTCGGTCCGCCAGGTCGTGAGCTGGCCGCTGCGCGTGGTCCAGAGCTTGACGAACAGGCGCAGCGCGAGCGCGCTGCCGCCGGCCGAGGCGCGCGGCAGACGCCGCCGCACGCGCAACAGCGAACGCATCGCGCGCACCAACGGGCCTGGCGCCGAGCCGCCGCGGCGCAGCGCTCCGGCCAGTGCGGCGCCGGCGAGCACCAGATAGACGACTGCGTTCCACGCCAGCACGCCCCACAGCGGTGGGGCGAGCAGGTTGATGCGCTGGCTCGCGCCGAACGCGCCGCCCAGGCTGTCGGCCGCGATACCGACGACGAATGCGAGCAACGCGACCACGCCGATCCAGCGTTGCTGCCAGACCGGCTGCGCGAGCCAACGTGCAGCGAGCCGCTCGCGCGGTGCCAGCCGCTGCAGCGCGTGGCGGGCGCGCTGGACGATGAACTCGTCGGGCGCCGTGCCGCTGACCGCCGCTTCGAGCGCCACGCGATCGGCCCAGCCGCGGTCATCCGCGCTCCAGGTGCTGCTTGCCGGCTGGGCGGTCTCGAATGCCTGAAGCAAGGTGACGTCGCGGGCGTTGGCTTCGTTCATCGCCACGGCCTCGGGCTCGCTGGTCAGCCGCCGAGCTGGGCGGCCAGGTCGACGAAATCGGCGGCGGTCACGTCGAAGCGTGCGCTGCCGAGCGGCTCGCGATAGCCGTCATGCCCCCACTCGAACGGGCGAGACACATAGGCCGTGCGCAGGCCGGCGCGCTGCGCGGCGACGAGATCGCTCGGGTGCGCTGCGACCATCAGCAGCGCTTCGTTATCGAATCCAAGCAGACGCGCCGCTCCCTGGTAAACGGCCGGGTCAGGCTTGTACTTGCCGAAGAGCTCGGCGGACAACACGCAGTCCCACGGCAGGGCGGCGTTCTTCGCCATGTCGACGAGCAGCGAGACGTTGCCGTTGGAGAGCGTGGAGATCACGAAACGCGCCTTCAGGCGTTGCAGACCTTCGAGCACGTCGGGCCACGGCGCGAGGCGGTGCCAGACGCGGTTGAGATGCTCGACGTCAGGCTCGTCCAGGACACCGAGGCCGAACCGCGGCCGGATCTCGTCGAGGATGGCGCGATGCAGCGTGTCGATGTTTGCCCACTCGCCGCGCATCGCACGCGCCATCGCCGGTTGATAGCCTTGCCGCCAGGCATCGGCAAAGCCGCGCCAGTCGACATTCAGGCCCTTCGCGGCCGAGAGCGCCTCGCCTTCGCGAATGATCGAACCGCGCCAGTCGACGACGGTGCCGAACACGTCGAACACCAGCGCGCGGATCGAACCCGGATCGAACTCGCTCATGGTGTGCACGCTTCAGGCCAGCGCCCGACCGATGAGGATCTTCTGCACGTCGCTCGTGCCCTCGTAGATCTGGCAGACACGCACGTCGCGGTAGATGCGCTCGACCGGGAAGTCGCTCACGTAGCCGTAGCCGCCGAAAACCTGGATCGCCGCGCTGCAGACGCGCTCGGCCATCTCGCTCGCGAAGAGCTTGGCCATCGCCGCTTCTTTCAGGCAGGGCACGCCGGCGTCCTTCAGGCTCGCCGCGTGGTGGATCAGCTGGCGCGCCGCTTCGATCTGCGTGGCCATGTCAGCGAGACGGAACTGCAATGCCTGGTGCTCGAAGATCGGCTTGCCGAAGGCCTCGCGCTGCTTCGAGTAGACGAGCGCCGCCTCGAATGCCGCGCGCGCCATGCCGACGCTTTGCGACGCGATGCCGATGCGCCCGCCTTCCAACCCCGACAACGCGATCTTCAGGCCCTGGCCCTCTTCGCCGAGCAGGTTGGCGGCCGGAACGCGGCAGTTCTCGAACAGGATTTGCGCAGTGTCGCTCGCGTGCTGGCCCAGCTTGTCTTCGATGCGCGCCACGGTGTAGCCGGGCGTCGAGGTCGGCACGATGAAGGCGCTGATGCCCTTCTTGCCGGCGGCCTTGTCGGTCACGGCCATCACGATCGCGACGTCGCCGTTCTTGCCGCTCGTGATGAACTGCTTCACGCCGTTCAGCACGTAGTGATCGCCGTCCTTGACGGCGGTTGTCTTCAGTCCGTCGGCCTGCGAGCCGACGTGGGGCTCGGTCAGGCAGAACGCACCGAGCATCTCGCCGCGCGCGAGCGGCTTGAGCCATTGCGCCTTCTGCGCATCGTTGGCCCACGCCATAAGGATCGAGCAGACCGGACAGTTGTTGACGCTCACGATGGTCGAGGTAGCGCCGTCGCCGGCCGCGATCTCTTCGAGGATCACCGCGAGCGCGAGGTAGTCGAGCCCGGCGCCGTCCCATTCGGTGGGCACCGCGACGCCATAGCAGCCGAGCTCCGCCAGCCCGCGCAGTTCGGCTTTCGGGAAGTGATGGTTCTTGTCCCACGCGGCCGCCTGCGGCGCGATGTGGTCTTGCACGTAGGCTCGCACGGCGTCCTGCACGGCCCGATGGTCTTCGCTCAGTTGCATGCGGTCCTCATGATGGTCGTGGCTCTGCTCACCAGTCGATCGGCGAGCCGTCGTGATCGAGGAAGCGGCCATTGTCGGCCGGCGTCAGCCCGGCGATCAGCCGCCTGAGGTCGGCAACGCTCTCCTGCGGCGACAGATCGGCCTGCCCAGTGCCCATGTCCGTGCGCACCCAGCCCGGGTGCACGCTCACGCAGATGCAGCGCCCGGCGAGCACCTGCGAGATGTCCTTCAGCACGGAGTTGGCCGCGGATTTCGAGGCACGGTACAGCCAGCCCTGATGGCCTGTGCGCGGCCCGATGGCGCCCATGCGCGAGGACAGCAGCGCGAGCTTCGCGCCCGGCGCAAGCACGTCGGCGAGCGCCGGCAGCACCCGCATCGGGCCGAGCACGTTGGTTGCCATCACCTGCGCGAACTCGGCATCGGTGGGCGGCTCGAGCGCGATGGTGCGCGGGCCGTAGACGCCCGAGACATGCACGATCGCGTCGAATGCCTGCCCGTCGAGCTGCCACGCCAGGCGCGAGGCGCTCTCGGCGCTGGTGACGTCGAGCATGATCGCGCTCGCACCGAGTTCGCGCAGTGCGGCGAGTGCGCTCTCGTCGCGCACGGTGCCCGTCACGGCCCAGCCATCGGCCCGGTACTGGCGGACGAATTCGCGACCGATGCCGCGCGAGGCACCGATGATCAATGCCCGCATCGCGTGCGACTCCTCAGGCCTTGGCCTCGGTGACGATGATGGTGCCGCGGGCGACGATCGCCGGCGGCTGATGCACGACGCCCGCGCTGCCGTCCAGATGGGCGAGCCAGCCTTTGAGCTTGCCGCTCCACTGCACGTTCGCGACCATCCAGCCGAGCGTGACCTCGCGCTCCGCGAAGATCGGGTTCTTGAACGCGAAGTTCATGTTGAGGCACAGCATCTCGCGGCGAACGCCGTCGTCGCGGCGCGAGAAATGGGTGGCGAGCATGCCCATCAGGATTGCCGCGGTCTGCTCGCCGCTCGCGATGATCTCGCCGAAGCGAGCCCGCTGCGCCACGAGGGCATCGTGGTGCAGCGGGTTCTGGTCGTTGCTCAGGCGCGCGAAGGCGGCGATGTCGTCGCGCGAGTAGCGCAGCGTGCGGCTGAGCTTCTCGCCGACGCGGATCAGGTGGTCACCGACTTCCAAGATGGCTCAGACGAGTTCGACGGCCAGCGCAGTCGCCTCGCCGCCACCGATGCACAGGGCCGCGACTCCCTTTTTCAGCCCGCGCTTGCGCAGCGCGCCGAGCAAGGTGACGACGATGCGCGCGCCGCTCGCGCCGATCGGGTGACCGAGCGCGACGGCACCGCCGTTGACGTTGACGATCTCGTGCGGCAGCTTGAACTCGGTCATTGCGGCGAGCGTGACGGCGGCGAACGCCTCGTTCACCTCCCACAGGTCGACGTCCTTCGCGGCCCAGCCCGTCTTCTTGAGCACCTTGTCGATCGCGCCGACCGGCGCGGTCGTGAACCAGTTGGGCGCCTGCGCGTGCACCGCGTGCGCGTGGATGCGCGCGATCGGCTTGACGCCCAGCTTGCTCGCGGTGCTCTCGCGCATCAGCACGAGCGCAGCGGCGCCGTCGGAAATGCTCGAAGAGGTGGCCGCGGTGATCGTGCCGTCTTTCTTGAACGCGGGTTTGAGCCCGGGGATCTTGTCGAGCTTGGCCTTGAACGGCTGCTCGTCGAACTTGATCACGGTGTCGCCCTTCGCGCTCTTCAGCGTGACGTGCGCCATCTCCCAGTCGAAGCTGCCGTCTTCGTTGGCACGCTTGCTGCGCTCGGTCGAGGCGATCGCGAATTTGTCTTGCTGCTCGCGGCTGAAGTTGTATTTCGCGACGCATTCTTCGGCGAACACGCCCATCGCCTTGCCGCCGCCATTGGGCAGCTTCTCGTAGGCGTCTTCCAGGCCGTCGAGCGCCATGTGGTCGTACAGCGAGCTGAGGCCGTACTTCACGCCCTTGCGCATGAAGGTCAGGTGCGGCGCGTTCGTCATGCTCTCCATGCCGCCGGCGACGATCACGTCGGCGGTCTCGCTCTTGAGCATGTCGTGCCCGAACATCATCGCGCGCATGCCCGAGCCGCACATCTTCGACAGCGTGACCGCGCCGACCGATTGCGGCAGCCCCGCGCCGAGCGCCGCCTGGCGTGCAGGCGCCTGGCCCTGGCCGGCCATCAGGCAGTTGCCGAGCAGTACTTCGTCGATGGCATCACCGGTGATGCCGGCCCGCTCGACAGCCGCCTTGATCGCGATCGAGCCAAGCTGATGCGCCGACAGCGCGCTGAAATCGCCCAGGAGGCCGCCGATGGGCGTGCGTGCTGCGGAAACGATGACGATGGGGTCGCTCATGAATTGCTCCTTGAAATATCGGGGTCGCGACGGTGCACGAAGCGCTTGTGCGCGTCGTATGGGAAGACATCATGCACGTATCCGGCCATGATGCGCTCCTTGTGGCCTTGCCAGAAGGCGGCGTCCAGCAGGTCGCCATGATGTTTCATGAAGACCGACCGCACGCCCGGATTGCCGAGCAGGAAAGGGCCGAAGGTTTCGGGGAACACGTCTTTCGGCCCCACGCGGTACCAGACCTCGCTCGACATTTCTTCTTCTTCGTTGCGCGGCGTGGGCACCTTGCGGAAGTTGCAGTCGGTGAGGTATTCGATCTCGTCGTAGTCGTAGAACACGACCTTGCCGTGGCGCGTGACGCCGAAGTTCTTCCACAGCATGTCGCC
>Ga0075370_10000315_pt1 | contig 17497 bp, 17 predicted proteins | sample EndMethybrTD3035_FD_71398 | JGI IMG/M metagenome (GOLD analysis project Ga0075370, IMG submission 71398) | Populus endosphere microbial communities from Tennessee, USA - Endosphere MetaG P. TD hybrid TD303-5 | ecosystem: Host-associated > Plants > Roots > Endosphere | place: USA: Tennessee... | reverse complement strand
CTCCTTCGAGTAGCCCTCCTCCAGCTTGCGCACCATCATCTCGACCGCGATGATCGCGTCGTCCACCAGCAGGCCGAGGGCGATGATCAGCGAGCCGAGCGAGATCTTGTGCAGGCCGACACCCCAGTAGAACATCGTCACGAAGGTGATCGCCATCACCAGCGGGATCGTGATGCCGACCACCAGGCCCGGCCAGATGTCCACCCGCAGCGGGCGCATGTGCAGGCCCAGGCTCAGGAAGCTGACCGCCAGCACGACCACCACCGCCTCGATCAGCACGCCGACGAACTCGTTGACCGAGCGGCTCACGGCCTGGGGCTGGTCCTGGACCTGTGACAGCTCGACACCCACCGGCAGCTGGCTCCTGATCGCCGCCGTCTTCGCATCCAGCGCCTTGCCCAGCTCGATGATGTCGCCGCCCTTGGCCATGGACACGCCCATCGCGATGACCTGCTGGCCCTGGTGACGCACCATCACGGACGGCGGGTCGACGTACTCGCGCTTGATGTCGGCGATGTCGCCCAGGCGCAGCGAGCTGGCCTGTCCGGTGCTCGCGTTGACGGCGCGGATCGGCAGCTGGCGCAGGTCCTCCACCGAAGTGAACGCGCCCGCCACCCGCACCTGCAGGTTCTGCGTGGCCGCGTTCAGCATGCCGGCGCCCTCGACGGCGTTCTGGGCGTTCAGCTGGCTGATGACCTGGTTGAAGTCCAGTCCCAGCTGCGCCAGCCGCTTCTGGGAGATCTCGACGAAGAGCTTCTCGGCTTGCACGCCGAACAGTTCCACCTTGGCGACATTGGGCACACGCAGCAGCTGCGAACGCGTGTCCTCGGCATAGCGTCGCAATTCCTCGGTCGAGAAGCCGTCGGCCGACAGGGCATAGATCGAGCCGTACACGTCGCCGAATTCGTCGTTGAAGAAAGGCCCGACGACGCCCTGCGGCAGGGTGCCGCGCATGTCGCCGATCTTCTTGCGCACCTGGTACCAGACGTCGGTCACCTCCTTCGGCGGCGAAGAATCCTTCAGCTGCAGGATGGTCAGCGACTCGCCGGGCTTGGTGTAGCTGCGGATGATGTCGGAGTGGGGCACCTCCTGCAGCGTGCGCTCGATCTTGTCCGTCACCTGCTCGGCCACCTGCTGAGCCGACGCGCCGGGCCAGAAGACCTGGACCACCATGGCACGGAAGGTGAACGGCGGGTCTTCGTCCTGCCCCAGCTGGAAGTAGGCGAACAGCCCCAGCACCATCAGCACCACCATGAGGTAGCGGGTCAGTGGTGCGTGCTCCAGCGCCCAGCGCGAGACGTTGAAACGCGAGCCTTTGGATTCGCTCATGGTTGTTCTCGTTGTGGTTCGCGTGTGGCGGTGTCAGCGTGAGGCCAGCGAGGCCGCGGCGGGGGCCGAGGCCGAGGCCGGAATGACCTTGCCCGCGTCCGCCGCCGGCTCGACAAAGGGCTTGACCTTCTGCCCCGGCGTCAGCGCATGAGCGCCGGCGATGACCACCTCGTCGCCCGGCTTGATGCCCTGGGCGATGACCACCGTGTTGCCGTCCGCGCCCGCCACCGTCACAGGCTGGGTCCGCACCGTCATGGCCTGGCGGTCGAAGAGCCAGACCACCGTCTGGCCCTTCGCCTCGGCGACCGCCGTCAGCGGCAATCGGATGACGCCGTCGACCGGCTTGCCCTCGATGCGGATGTTGGCTGTCTGGCCCAGTCGAACCGGCGCGTTGCCCACGTCGGCCTTGACGAGGAAGGTGCGAGTCGCCGGATCCGCTGCCGCGGCCACTTCGCGGACGGTCGCCTTCACCGGTTCACCCGAGCCCCAGGGCACCAGCGTGACAGCGCCGTTCTGGTTCAGCAGTTGGCGCAGCGCCCCTACCCGGTCCTCGGGCACCGAGAACACGGCGTCGCGCGGGCCGTCATGGGCCAGGCGCACCACCGGCGTACCCGCCCCCACCACTTGTCCTGGCTCCGCCTCGACGGCAGTCACCACGCCAGGGGCGTCGGCCGCCAGCGAGGCATAGGCGGCCTGGTTGCCCTGCACCGCGGCCTGGGCCTTCGCCTGATCCAGCTGAGCCCGCGCAGTCTTGACCGCGGCCTCGCGGCGATCGAGGTCCGCAGCGCCGATGAATCCCTGATCGCGCAATTCCTTGAAGCGCTTGTAGTCGGCCGAAAGCTGGTCGAAATTGCTCTGGGCGGCAGCGACGGCGGCACGTGCTGCCTCCTGTCCCAGGCGCAAGTCCTGCGGATCGAGCTGGGCCAGGACCTGGCCGGACTTGACCGCCTCTCCCACGTTCACCGCCCGGCTCTGGATCTTGCCCCCCACTCGAAAGCCCAGGCGCGACTCGGTGCGGGCGCGAATCTCTGCCGCGTATTCATGCGACGCCACGCTCTGGCTGCCGCTGACGGTGGCGGTTCGCACGGCGCGCACCGGATCCGGCGGAGCTTCCTTCTTGGCGCAACCACCCAGCCCGAGGATGGTCAGACCGACGGCAGCGCTGATGAGCAGGAGCTTGTTCATGGGAGGACTCGCTATCTGGGCATGCGACTCGGCGCGGCCCGTGGGAGGTGTTAATGACTGACCGGTCAGTAATATAGTGTGCGTCTTGAGCCTCGTCAATGCCCGCCGCGGGCACAATCCCGGCCCCGGGGTCCGCGATCCTCTACATGTCCGTCGAGCACTACGAGAACTTCCCGGTCGCTTCCTGGCTCTGCCCCGCCCGGCTGCGGCCGCCCATCACCGCGATCTACTGGTTCGCCCGTGTCGCCGATGACATGGCGGACGAAGGGACAGCCCCGCAGGCCCAGCGCCGCGCCGAACTGGCTGACTACCGGGCTGAACTGGCTCGGGTGGCCGCAGGCGGAACCGCTGGGCCCCGCTGGGCCGCCATCTTCAATCCGCTGGCTGCAGCCATCCGGGAGCACGGGCTGCCCGTGCGCCTGCTGGACGATCTCATCGATGCCTTCATGCAGGACACGGGCAACCCGCTCTACCCCGACCGGCAGACCTTGCTGGCCTATTGCCGCCGCTCGGCCGATCCCATCGGCCGGCTGCTGCTGCACCTCTATGGCATCCGGAACGAAGGAGCACTGGCCCGCAGCGATGCCATCTGCAGCGCCCTCCAACTGATCAATTTCTGGCAGGACCTCAGCGTCGACCTCCCCCGAGGTCGCTGCTACGTCCCGCAAGCGGACGCTTCCCGCCACGGTCTGCAAGCCGGGGATTTGCGGGCCGGCTCGCCTACGCAGGCCGAAAAGAGCCTGGTGCGTGACCTGTGCCAATGGGCCGCTGACCTGATGCGCGAAGGCGCGCCGCTGGCGCGTGAACTGCCAGGCCGCATCGGCTGGGAACTGCGGCTCGTCGTCCAAGGCGGCCTGCGCATTCTTGAGAAAATCGCCGAGATGGACCACGCCACCCTGTCGCAACGCCCGGCGCTCAGCCGCCGCGACGCCCCACGCCTGTTGTGGCGCGCACTCTTCGCCATGCCGGGAGGCGCTCGGTGAGCGTTCCAGTTGCCGGAACGCCGGCCCAGTACGTGCAGGACAAGGCCGCCGGCAGCGGCTCGTCCTTCTATTACGCATTCATGTTCCTGCCGCCCGAGCGGCGCGCGGCGATCACGGCCTTCTACGCCTTCTGCCGCGAAGTCGACGACGTTGTCGACGAAGTGCACGACCCCCAAGTGGCGCGGACCAAGCTGGCCTGGTGGCGCAGCGAGGTGGCGCAGGCCTATGCCGGGCGGCCGACCCATCCCGTCATGCAGGCCCTGATGCCCCTGGCCGCCGACTACGCCATCGAGGCACGCCACCTCGAGGCCGTGATCGAGGGCTGCGAAACCGATCTCGTCCAGAACCGCTTCCTCGACTTCCGCGTCCTGGCGACCTATTGCCACCTGGTCGCCGGCGTCGTTGGCGAAGTCGCCTGCAACATCTTCGGCCGCCAGCATGAGCAGACGATCGCCTACGCGCACAAGCTGGGTCTGGCCATGCAACTGACCAACATCATTCGCGATGTGGGGGAGGACGCGAGGCGAGGCCGGATCTACCTGCCCATCAACGAGCTGCAGCAGTTCGACGTGAAGGCCCATGAACTGCTCAAGCGCGAGGCCCCCTGGGGCTATAGCGACCGGTTCCAGGCCCTGATGCGATTCCAGGCGGAACGCGCCCACCGGACCTACGAAGAAGCGCTGGCCCTGCTGCCGCCGGCCGACCGCGTCGCGCAGAAGCCCGGCCTCATGATGGCCAACATCTACCGGGCCCTGCTGCGCGAGATCGAGAAGGGCGGCTTCCAGGTGCTGCACCAGCGCATCGCGCTCACGCCCTTGCGAAAGCTCTGGATCGCGGCCAGCACGCATGTGGTCGGACGCTAGGTCCGGCGCCAGGCGAATCGCCGTCATCGGCGGCGGCTGGGGCGGACTGGCCGCCGCCGTTCGCGCGACCCAGCACGGCCATCGCGTGACTTTGTTCGAGATGGCCGGCCGCCTGGGTGGACGGGCTCGCTCGGTCGAACACGCCGGGCGAACGCTGGACAACGGGCAGCACATCCTCGTGGGGGCCTATCGAGACACCCTGGCCTTGATGCGTCAGGTGGGTGTGGACCCGGATGCCGTCCTCTACCGCCAGCCGCTGGCCATCGTCTATCCCGATGGGGATGGCCTGCGCCTGCCGCCAGGGGCCGCGGTCCCGGCATTCGCCCGAGGCGTCCTAGGCTGGACCGCCCTGCCGTGGCGGGATCGGATCGGCCTGCTCGCCTTGGCGCTGCGCTGGCGGCTGACCGGCTTCCGATGCTCCCCGACGATGACGGTGGCCGAGCTGGCGCGAGACTGCCCGGCCCGCGCCTACCGCGAGCTGATCGAACCATTGTGCGTGGCCGCTCTCAACACCCCGGCCGGGCAGGCCAGCGGTCAAGTGCTGCTGACCGTCATGCGCGACGCGCTGTTCGGCGCCCCCGGCGCGGCGGACCTGCTGCTGCCTCGTGCTCCGCTTGACGATCTGCTGCCTCGTGCGGCCGCCCGTTGGCTGCAGGACCGGGGCGCCCGGGTCGTTTGCGGGCAGCGCGTGATGCGCCTGGAGGTCACTGACTCGTCCGTTCTGGTCGACGGGCAGGGCTTTGACCAGGCGATCGTGGCCGCTTCGGCCAGTGAGGCTGCACGCCTTCTGGCGCCGACCGCGCCTGATTGGAGCCGGGACGCCGCGGCTGTGCACTACCAGCCGATCATCACCGCGTGGATCGAGGCACCGCAGGCCCGCTGGGCCCAACCCATGACGGCGCTGCGCTCGGATGCCCGACGCCCGGCGCAATTCGCCTTTGACCTGGGCGCGCTTGGCGGGCCTGCCGGTCTGTTCGCCCTGGTCGTCAGCGGTGCCGCCGCCTGGGTCGAGGCCGGGGCCGATGCGACGCGAGAGGCCTTGATGGAGCAATGGGCGCAGGCTTTCCCCGCCGGCGTCCACGGCCCGGTGCAATGGCTGGCCAGCCGGACGGAAAAGCGCGCCACGTTCGCCTGCTCGCCCGACCTGAAACGCTCACCCGCCGGGGTGCACCCTCGCCTGCGCGTGGCTGGGGATCATGTCGAGGGCCCGTATCCCGCCACGCTGGAAGGCGCGGTTCGATCGGGCCTGGCGGCGGCCGATGCGCTTCACGCCGCGCGTTGATGCAAGCAGCGATCCACGGGCCCGTGACTTTTCGGATGGACGTGTCTGTTTTCGCCATGCAAAATCAGCACATGACCCGAAAAGACAGTTCGTCTCCCAGCATCCAGGTGCTCGCGCGGGCATTCGGCCTGCTCGATGTGCTCGCATCGCACCAGGATCCGGTTTCGCTCAAGGAACTGAGCGAAACCACCGGCCTTCACCCCTCCACCGCCCACCGCATCCTCAATGACCTCGCGGCCGGTCGGCTTGTCGATCGGCCGGAAGCCGGCAGCTATCGCCTGGGAATGCGACTGCTGGAACTGGGGAATCTCGTCAAGGCCCGTCTTGACGTGCGCGACGCCGCGCTCGGCCCGATGCGCGACCTTCACAAGCTGACGCATCAACCGGTCAACCTGTCGGTGCGTCAGGGCGACGAAATCGTCTACATCGAACGAACGTACAGCGAACGTTCGGGGATGCAGGTCGTGCGTGCCGTCGGGGGACGCGCACCGCTGCACCTGACGTCGGTGGGCAAGCTCTTCCTCGCGCACGACGATCCGCAACGCGTACGTGCCTACGCCACGCGGACGGGCCTCGCCGGCCATACCCGCAACAGCCTGACCGACCTGCCGTCGCTCGAGCGCGAACTGGCATCGGTTCGCAGGCTTGCGGCGGCGCGAGACAACGAAGAACTGGAGCTCGGCGTGCGCTGCATGGCCGCCGGAATCTTCGACGATCAGGGCAAGCTGGTCGCCGGCCTGTCCATCTCGGCCCCGGCCGACCGGCTGGAGGAGTCCTGGCTGGAACGGGTCAAGTCCACGGCCGCGCAAATCTCGACCGCCCTCGGTCACCGGGCCTGATTCGCGGAAATGAAGACGGCACCCGAAGGTGCCGTTTCGCCAGAGCGTCGAAAGCCTGGTCAGCCTGCTGGCTGGGCGTGGACTGCGATGTTGGACGCCGGGCCTACCGTCGTCGTGGTGGCCGCACCTCCGGCCGCGCCGGCAGGCGTGGGATTGTTCATCAGCCATTTGCGAATCCGCTCGGCGTCACCGATGCGCGAATACTTGCCGGCCGAATCCAGCAGAACCATGATCAGCTTGCGACCGGCCAGCTGGGCTTGCATGACCAGGCATTGGCCGGCTTCATTGATGTAGCCCGTCTTCTGCAGGCCGATGTCCCAGGCGGGATTGAGCACCAGGCGATTGGTGGTGTGGTACTGCAGTTGCCGGGAGCCCACCGCCACCTGATGCTCCGGTGACGTGGTCAATTCGCGCAGCAGCGGGACCTCGTGGGCCACCCTGACCAGAAGCGCCAGATCGCGCGCGCTGGATTGATTCTGACTCGACAGGCCGGTGGGCTCGACATAGCGGGTGTCGTTCATGCCCAGCAGCTTCGCCTTGGCGTTCATCGCAGCCACGAAACTCGAGAGACCCCCCGGGTAATTCCGGCCGAGAGCGCTGGCGGCCCGGTTCTCCGACGACATCAGGGCCAGGTGCAGCAATTCGCCACGCGACAACTTCGTTCCCACGGCCAGGCGCGATGAACTGCCCTTCTCGGTGTCGACGTCATCCTGCGTGATGGTCAACACTTCGTCCATCGGCAGGCTGGCCTCGCTGATCAGCAGGCCCGTCATCAGCTTGGTGATGGAGGCGATCGGCAGGACCGCCTTGGAGTTCTTGTTGAGCAGGACTTCGTTGGTGTCCTGATCCATCACGAAGGCGACGCTGGACTTGAGATCGAGCGGATCTTCGGTGTCGTGCAGGCCGGCAAGACTGCCGAACGACTGATGGACGGGCTCGACCCGGACGACGGAGCGGCGGGGCGCGACGGTTCTGGTGGTGCGGGTCGCCACGACCGCCTTGGCACGCGCACTGGAAGCGGTCGACCGCTTGGAAACGGAGTTCTGACGGCTAGTGGCAGCATCAGCCGCCATCGTGCCGCCTAGTAGACCGATGGTCAGGCCCAACATGCCCAGCCAGCGGCGCGAGATTCTGATCGTGAGCATTTCTACAGCTGCCTTTTCGGTGCGCCGAGTCTATTTGAAACAAAAAAGACATGCAAGATCAAAAGCTTGCATGCCTTTCCTCAAGTGCGCCGTAGGGCTCACCGACTCGAACCGAAACGGCCGACGGGCCGTGGAGGTTTACCCCTGGGCCGCCACCCGCTCGCCCTTGGCGTGCAGCTTGTTCAGCGCTGCGAGGTACGCCTTGGCGGAAGCGACGACGATGTCCGGATCGCTGCCCACGCCATTGACCACCCGACCCCCATGCTGCAGTCGAACGGTGACCTCGCCTTGCGATTCTGTGCTGCCTGAGGTGATCGCATTGACCGAATACAGCAACATTTCCGCACCACTTTGGACTTTGGACTCGATGGCCTTCAGACTGGCGTCCACCGGGCCGTTGCCGTCGCTCTCGGCCACCTGCTCCTCGCCGCCCATGGCGAACGCCACGCGCGCGTGCGGCCGCTCACCGGTCTCCGAGCGCTGCGACAGCGCGACGAACCGGTAGTGCTCCTGGTCCTGGCTCACGCTCTCGTCGCCCACGAGCGCGATGATGTCCTCGTCGAAGATCTCGCTCTTGCGGTCCGCCAGGTCCTTGAAACGTGCGAAGGCGGCATTGATCTCGGCTTCGGACTCCATCTCGACGCCAAGCTCCTGCAGCCGCTGCTTGAACGCGTTGCGGCCCGAGAGCTTGCCCAGCACGATCTTGTTGGCGGACCAGCCCACATCTTCGGCACGCATGATTTCGTAGGTGTCCCGCGCCTTGAGCACGCCGTCCTGGTGAATGCCGCTGGCATGCGCGAAGGCATTGGCGCCCACCACGGCCTTGTTGGGTTGCACCACGAAACCGGTGGTCTGGCTGACCATGCGAGAGGCCGGCACGATCTGCGTCGTGTCGATGCCGATGTCGAGGCCGAAATGGTCCCGGCGAGTCTTCACCGCCATCACCACCTCTTCAAGTGAACAGTTGCCCGCCCGCTCGCCCAGGCCGTTGATGGTGCATTCGACCTGCCGTGCCCCGCCGATCTTGACGCCGGCCAGCGAGTTGGCCACAGCCATGCCCAGGTCGTTGTGGCAGTGAACCGACCAGATGGCCTTGTCCGAATTGGGAATCCGTTCGCGCAAATCCTTGATGAAGTTGCCGTACAGCTCCGGAATGGCATATCCGACGGTGTCGGGCAGGTTGATCGTCGTCGCCCCTTCGGCGATCACCGCTTCAATGACGCGACACAGAAAATCCGGCTCGGAGCGATAGCCGTCTTCCGGCGAGAACTCGATGTCGCCGCAAAGATTGCGTGCAAACCTCACGGCGAGCTTGGCCTGCTCGAACACCTGATCAGGCGTCATCCGCAGCTTCTTCTCCATGTGCAGCGGGCTGGTGGCGATGAAGGTGTGGATCCGGCCACGGGCCGCGCCGGCCAGCGCCTCGGCGGCCCGCGAAATGTCCCTGTCGTTCGCGCGCGCCAACGAGCACACCGCCGACTCCCTGATGTGGCCCGCGATGGACTTCACGGCTTCGAAGTCGCCATTGGACGAGGCCGCAAAGCCCGCCTCGATCACGTCGACTCGCAGCCGCTCGAGCTGGCGTGCGATGCGCAGCTTCTCGTCCTTGGTCATCGAGGCGCCCGGCGATTGCTCGCCGTCTCGCAAGGTGGTGTCGAAGATGATGAGCTTGTCGGCCATGGCAGTCTCGAGGTTGGAAAGGGAAAACAAAAACGGCCCGCTGCTTGCGCAAGGCGGGCCGTTGATCGGAGAGAAACCTACTGGTGGTGACGGACGTGTTCGATCAGCGAGCCCAGGGCGCTCCTAGTAGCAGCGTGGCAATGGCGATCGACGGTCGGGTCATGAGCTCAATATAGCATGCCGATTCGGCAAATCGGCAGCCGGCCTTGCTCAATGCAGGCCGCGCTCGTCCGGCTCGTCGGTCGAGGTGGCGATCACGCTGACGGGCTTGCCCTTGACCTTGCGATAGACGTACACCGCATAGCCCGACAGGCCGTAGGCGCAGAAAACGCCAAACAGGACCATCGGGGGATGGATGTTGATCAGCGCGATGCCGAGCGCGATGGCCACGATCACGATGAAGGGCACGGTGCGCTTGAAGCTCACGTCCTTGAAACTGTAGAACGGCACGTTGGTGACCATCGTCAGCCCGGCATACAAGGTCAGCGCGAAAGCACCCCACGCCAGCGCCGGAAGCGTGCTGACCCCCTTGAAGCCAGCGTCGTCCATGACCCAGATGAATCCAATCACGAGTGCCGCGGCGGCCGGGCTTGGCAAGCCCTGGAAGAAGCGCTTGTCGACGATTCCGATGTTGGTGTTGAACCGGGCCAGCCGCAATGCCGCGCAGGCGCAATAGACGAATGCGGCGATCCAGCCCGCCTTGGCCAGGCCCTTGAGCGCCCACTCGTAGACGATCAGGGCCGGCGCCGCACCGAAGCTGACCATGTCCGACAGGCTGTCCATCTGCTCGCCGAACGCACTCTGGGTGTTCGTCATGCGCGCGACGCGCCCGTCCAGGCTGTCCAGCAAAGCAGCGGTGAAGATACCGTAGGCAGCCAGCTCGAAGCGCCCGTTCATCGCCATGACGATGGCGTAGAAACCACCGAACAGGGCGGCCAGGGTGAACAAGTTCGGCAGGATGTAGATGCCTCTGCGACGCGGGCGGCGCGGCTCGTGGAATTCTGCGTCGTCGTCGGGCAAGGCCACGGCAACGTCGGGCGGCGAGAGGTCCGGTTCAGGCATGGGCGGGGAGCATAACCCAGTAGCTGTATGAAAAAAGGCCGCCCCGATTCGGGGGCGGCCTTGGTGCGGCAAACGCGATGCCCGCGTCTGCGCCGGTTCAGTTGCGGCTCTTGTCGACCAGCTTGTTGGCCTTGATCCAGGGCATCATGGCGCGCAGCTTTTCGCCCACGACCTCGATGGGATGCTCTGCAGTGAGGCGGCGGCGCGAGATCAGCGTCGGCGCCCCGGCACGGTTTTCCAGGATGAAGCTCTTGGCGTACTCGCCGGTCTGGATGTCCTTCAGGCATTGCTTCATGGCCTTGCGGGTCTCGTCGGTCACCACGCGCGGCCCCGTCACGTACTCACCGTACTCGGCGTTGTTCGAGATCGAGTAGTTCATGTTCGCGATGCCGCCTTCGTAGATCAGGTCGACGATCAGCTTGAGTTCGTGCAGGCACTCGAAGTAGGCCATCTCGGGCGCATAGCCTGCTTCCACCAGCGTGTCGAAGCCCGCCTTGATCAGCTCGACGGTGCCACCGCACAGCACGGCCTGCTCTCCGAAGAGGTCGGTCTCGGTCTCTTCGCGGAAGTTGGTCTCGATGATGCCTGCCTTGCCGCCACCGTTGGCCGCGGCGTAGCTCAGGGCCAGGTCGCGCGCCTTGCCGCTCTTGTCGGCGTGGACGGCGATCAGGTGCGGCACGCCGCCACCTTGCGTGTAGGTGTTGCGCACAGTGTGGCCGGGAGCCTTCGGCGCCACCATCCAGACATCCAGGTCTTCGCGCGGCTGGACCTGGCCGTAGTGCACGTTGAAGCCGTGCGCGAAAGCCAGCGAGGCGCCATCGCGGATGTTCGGCTCGACTTCCTTCTTGTAGACCTCGGCGATCTGCTCGTCGGGCAACAGGATCATGACGACGTCCGCGCCCTTCACCGCTTCAGCCACCTCGGCCACCTTCAGGCCGGCCTTCTCGACCTTGCCCCAAGACGCGCCACCGCGGCGCAGGCCGACAGTCACCTTGACCCCGCTGTCGTTCAGGTTCTGGGCATGGGCGTGGCCTTGTGAGCCGTAGCCGATGATGGTGACGTTCTTGCCCTTGATGAGGCTGAGATCGGCGTCCTTGTCGTAGTAGACCTTCATGATGTTTCTCTCTGGCTGGCGGGGGAAATGGGTTCGTGGGATTCGGGCATCAGACCCGGAGGATTCGCTCACCGCGGCCGATGCCGCTGGTGCCGGTGCGCACCGTCTCGAGAATGGCTGCGCGGTCGATGGCCTCGATGAAGGCGTCCAGCTTGCCGGCATCGCCGGTGAGCTCGACGGTGTAGCTCTTCTCGGTCACGTCGATGATGCGGCCGCGGAAGATGTCGGCCATTCGCTTCATCTCTTCGCGCTCCTTGCCGACGGCGCGCACCTTGATGAGCATCAGCTCACGCTCGGTGAACTGGCCTTCGGTCAGGTCGACCACCTTGACCACGTCGACCAGGCGGTTCAGGTGCTTGGTGATCTGCTCGATCACCTCGTCCGAGCCGGTGGTCACGATGGTCATCCGGGACAGCGATGCGTCCTCCGTAGGCGCGACCGTGAGGCTTTCGATGTTGTAGCCGCGGGCGGAGAACAGCGCCACCACGCGTGACAAGGCGCCGGGCTCGTTCTCGAGCAGCACGGCGATGATGTGTTTCATGAGTGAACTCCTGGCGCGCTCTTCACGGCCGGCGGCGGTAACCGCCGGCGCTTGGCCACGCCTTCAAGTCGAACGAAAAATGAATGGTCAGAGGCTGTTCTGACGATCCGGCCGCCTTTCCCGCGCGGCGGTAACCGCGCGGAAGCAGCCAGCCTTCACGCCGTCACAGGTCCTCGGACCCCAGCAGCATCTCGCTGATGCCCTTGCCCGCCTGCACCATCGGCCAGACGTTCTCGGTCGGGTCGGTGCGCACGTCGAGGAAGACGGTACGGTCCTTCAGGCGGATCAGCTCCTTGAGCGCCGGCTCCACCTCGGAAGGCTTCTCGATCTTGATGCCGACGTGACCATAGGCCTCGGCCAGCTTGACGAAGTCGGGCAGCGCGTCCATGTAGCTGTGCGAGTAGCGACCACCGTAGTCCAGCTCCTGCCACTGCCGGACCATGCCGAGATAGCGGTTGTTCAAGGAGATGATCTTGACCGGCGTCTTGTACTGCTGGCAGGTGGACAGCTCCTGGATGCACATCTGGATCGAGCCTTCGCCGGTGATGCAGAAGACGTCCGAATCAGGCTTCGCGAGCTTGATGCCCATCGCGTACGGCAACCCCACGCCCATCGTGCCCAGGCCGCCGGAGTTGATCCAGCGGCGCGGCTCGGCAAAGCCGTAGAACTGCGCGGCCCACATCTGGTGCTGACCGACGTCCGAGGTGATGTAGGTGTCCCGGTTGCGGGTCAGCTTCCACAGGGTCTCGATGACCTGCTGCGGCTTGATCACCTCGTCGCTCTTGCGGTAGGCCAGGCACTCCTTCTTGCGCCAGTCGTTGATCTGGCTCCACCAGGCGTTGATCGCGTCCTTGTCGGGCTTGGCGCTTGACTCCTTCAGGTGAGCGATCAGCTCCTGCAGCACGTCCCTCACATCGCCGACGATGGGAATGTCCACCTTGACGCGCTTGGAGATCGACGAAGGATCGATGTCGACGTGGATGATCTTTCGCTCCACCGAGGCGAAGTGCTTCGGGTTGCCGATCACCCGGTCGTCGAAGCGCGCACCGACGGCCAGCAGCACATCGCAGTGCTGCATCGTCATGTTGGCTTCGTAGGTGCCGTGCATGCCGAGCATGCCGAGGAACTTGGGGTCACTCGCCGAGATGGCGCCCAGGCCCATGAGGGTGTTGGTGCAGGGGAATCCCAGCAGGTCCGCCAGCTCGCGAAGCTCCGGCGCCGCATTGCCAAGCACCACGCCGCCGCCGGTGTAAATGTAGGGCCGCTTGGCGCCCAGCAGAAGCTGGGCAGCCTTGCGGATCTGGCCGCCATGGCCCTTCTTCACCGGGTTGTACGAGCGCATCTCGACGCGCTCGGGGTAATGGAACGGCGCCGTCTTCAGCGAGACGTCCTTGGGGATGTCCACCACGACCGGGCCCGGCCGGCCGGTGCTCGCGATGTGAAAAGCCTTCTTGATGGTCGTTGCCAGCTCGCGAACGTCCTTGACCAGGAAGTTGTGCTTGACGATCGGTCGGGTGATACCGACGGTGTCGCACTCCTGGAAGGCGTCGAGGCCGATGGCCGGCGTGGGGACCTGCCCGGTGATGATCACCATCGGGATCGAATCCATGTACGCCGTCGCGATGCCGGTCACCGCGTTCGTGACACCCGGGCCGGATGTGACCAGCGCCACGCCGACGTCTCCCGTGGCGCGGGCATAGCCGTCAGCCGCGTGGATCGCCGCCTGCTCGTGTCGCACCAGCACGTGCTGGATGCTCTCCTGCTTGTACAGCGCGTCGTAGATGTAGAGAACCGCGCCACCTGGGTAGCCCCACAGGTACTTCACGCCTTCGGCCTGAAGGCAGCGCACGAGGATCTCGGAGCCGTTCGGCTCCTGGGAGGAAGAAGAGGGATGCGGTTGTGCCGAAGCGGCACGCTTGACTTCCGCGGCAGACATGTCCATTTCGAACCTTTGTGAATTTCTCTGACGAAAAACCATCGGTGCCCCTCCTCTCGCCCTCGTGGGGCGGATTTGGAACCTGCGCGTTACAAAGATGCCTGCAGCCCGTGGTCGGGTCGGCCTGAACGACGAGTTCGCAAATTGTGCGAAGCAGCATTATTGCACTGTTGTCCGAGGCCGACGGTTTTCGTGGGGCGAATGACATAATCGCCGCCGATTTCGCAGGGGCTGCGGCCTCCTGACGTCCGCCTTGGCCACCGACAAAGAACTCACCGATTTCCTCAAGAGCGTCGAGAAGCGCGCATTCAAGCGAACGGTCTATGCCGTGCGTGATGATGACGCCGCGCTGGACATCGTCCAGGACTCGATGATCCGCCTGGCCCAGAAGTACGCCGACCGTCCGGCGGCCGAGTTGCCGCTGGTGTTCCAGCGCATCATGTCCAACGCGACGATGGACTGGTTCCGGCGCCAGAAGGTGCGCAACGCGGTCATCCAGAACCTGTCCGACTTCGACACCGGTGACGACGACGGCGACTTCGACTTGCTGGAATTGCTCACCACGGTCGAGGGCTCGCTCGGCTCCGAGAGCGCGGCAGATACAGTCGGACGGGAACAGATATTGCTTTTGATCGAAAAGGAAATTGCCCTGCTTCCTGGCCGTCAACGAGAGGCCTTCCTGCTTCGTTACTGGGAGGAACTGGATGTTGCAGAGACAGCCACGGTCATGGGTTGCTCCGAGGGCAGCGTGAAGACGCATTGCTCGCGTGCAGTGCATGCCCTGGCGAAATCGCTCAGAGCCAAGGGAATCGCGCCATGAACAGCACTGTCAACCGCCAGGCGGCCGAAGCCGAGCGCCTGGAGGCCCGCTTCGGGCTCCGCCTGGGTGCCCTGCTGAACGAGCAGGCCGCCCGAACTCCGCATGACATATCGGAGCGCTTGCGTGTCGCGCGCGAGCAGGCGTTGGCGAGCGCGCGTTCATCCCGGCTGTTGACAGCCAGCACGGACACCGTGGTCGGCAATGGTCGCAGCGCCGTGCTGGGCCGCCTGCCGGGCTGGTTGTTCCGCTTTGCCTCGGTGATGCCGCTGGTCGTCCTGGTCGCCGGCATGGTGCTGATCGACGAGTGGCACGATCGCGCCCAGATCGAAGCCGCCGCTGACGTGGACGTCAACCTGCTCGCCGATGACCTGCCGCCGGACGCCTACAGCGACGCCGGCTTTGTCGAGTTCCTGAAAGAAGACGCGCAGTGATCAGAGGGCTCCCGCTCGTCGCCGCGTGCCTGAGCGTTGCGCTGAGCTGGCCTGTGCTTGCCATGGCGCAGGGTCCGGCCGGTGGGCCCGCCTGGGCGGAGCTTTCGCCGGATCAGCAGATCGCCCTGGCGCCCCTGAAGAACGACTGGAACTCCCTGGACACCGTCCGCAAGCAGAAATGGCTCGAGGTCGCGTCGCGCTTCGGCTCGATGAAGCCTGAGCGCCAGGAGCGCGTTCGCGAGCGCATGACCGAATGGGCCCGGCTGTCGCCCTCACAGCGCACCGAGGCCCGGGTGAACTATCAGCAGTCCAAGCAGTTGCCTCCCGAGGATCGCCAAGCTCGCTGGGAGGCCTATCAGGCGCTGTCGCCCGAAGAACGCGCCGCGCTTGCCGCCCGCGCCCGGCCTCCAGTCAACACCGCGCCCTCCAGCCCGGCCCAGGCCTTGCGCCGGGCGCCGGTGGATGCCCAGTTGCCGAAGTCCAATATCGTCGCCCCGAACCGCGCCGTCGTCCCCCCGCTCAGGCCGGTGGCACCGACCGTAGTGCAGGGCAATCCCGGTGCGACGACAACCCTCGTGACCGCCACGCCCAAGCCGCCGCCGCACCAGGAGCCGGGCCAGCCCAAGATCGCGGCCACCCCCAAGCTGGTCGACAAGACCACGCTGCTGCCCAAGAGCGGGCCGCAGGCCGCGGGCACCTCCCAGAAGCCGCCCAGGCCCGGGGGCCCGGCGCAGGGGTCCACTGCGTCGAAGCCGCAGTGAGTCGTGGTCCGCTGGCCCAGGGCCTTGACGCCCTGCCGGCCCCGACGCTCTTGCGTCGGCTCGCCGCTTTCGTCTACGAGGGCGTGTTGCTGTTCGGGGTGTTGATGATCGCCGCCATCGCCTATTCCGCCTCGACAGGTCTGCGTGACCCGGATGCGCAGGGCACCCTGGGGCTGCAGGTTTTCCTGTTTGTCGTCCTGGGGACGTACTTCGGCTGGTTCTGGTCGCACGGCGGGCAGACCGTGGCCATGAAGGCCTGGCACATCCGCCTCACCAGCGCCACCGGTGGCGCCGTGTCCATGGGCCGCGCTCTGGTGCGCTACGTGCTGAGCTGGCTCTGGTTTGCGCCGGCATTGTTGACCGCCCATCTGTCGGGCCTGAAAAGTGGAGGGAGCCTGTTCGGCATCGTGACGACCGGCGTGCTCGCCTATGCAGCCCTGTCCCGGTTGAGCCCGGAGCGACAGTTCTGGCACGACATGGTCTGTGGCACCCGGCTGGTGGACGTCCGAACGCACAAGAAGCCTGCGCACGCCTGAGCGGGCGTCCGGCGCCCTGTCAGAATCAGACCGATGAGGAATCAGCCGTTTTCTGTCTGCGTGTACTGCGGTTCGCGATTTGGCAACTCGCCCGCGTTCTTGTCGGCGGCTCGGGCTCTGGGCGAGGCGATTGCCTCGCGAGGTTGGCGTCTCGTCTATGGGGGCGGAAACGTGGGCCTGATGGGGGCGACGGCAGACGCGGCGCTCGAGGCCGGCGGCCATGTCGTCGGCGTCATTCCCGAGCGCTTGATGAACCGCGAAGTCGGCCATCGAGGCCTGACCGAACTGCATGTCGTGCAGACGATGCACGAGCGCAAGAAGGTGATGGCCGAGCTGGCAGACGCCTTCGTCGCGCTGCCTGGCGGCATCGGCACGCTGGAAGAGCTGTTCGAAGTCTGGACCTGGCGCCATCTCGGCTACCACGACCAGCCCATCGGTCTGCTGAATGTCGGCGGCTTCTACGACCCTCTGCTGACCTTCATGAACCACACGCGGGATGCCGGCTTCATCGATGACGCGCAGCAGGAGATGCTGACAGTCTCGGCCGACGCGGCCGACCTGCTGGAGCGCCTGGCCACCGAAGCGACCCGCGCAGGCGGCCCCGAGGACTTCAGCCGGATCTAGACGGCGGCTTCGTCCGTTTCGCCGGTGCGGATGCGCACCACCTGCTCGACGGCCGTGACGAAGATCTTGCCGTCGCCGATCTTGCCGGTCTTGGCCGCCTTGACGATCGCCTCGATCGAGCGCTCTACATCGTCATCGCGCACCACCACTTCGACTTTCACCTTGGGCAGGAAGTCGACCACGTATTCGGCACCGCGGTAGAGCTCGGTGTGCCCCTTCTGGCGACCGAATCCCTTCACTTCCGTGACCGTCAGGCCGGAGACGCCCACCTCCGCCAGGGCCTCGCGCACTTCCTCGAGCTTGAAAGGCTTGATGATGGCGGTGATCTGCTTCATGGCGGGCTCCGTTGGGTCAGTCAACAGTGAG
>Ga0075370_10000314_pt1 | contig 17501 bp, 14 predicted proteins | sample EndMethybrTD3035_FD_71398 | JGI IMG/M metagenome (GOLD analysis project Ga0075370, IMG submission 71398) | Populus endosphere microbial communities from Tennessee, USA - Endosphere MetaG P. TD hybrid TD303-5 | ecosystem: Host-associated > Plants > Roots > Endosphere | place: USA: Tennessee... | reverse complement strand
TGTGGGCCACATGACCGGCGTCGGCCCGGTCGGCACCGGCAAGACCACGTTCCTGGGCTTTTGCATGGTGGCGATCTGCAACCGGCTGGACGCAACGCAGGTGATTTTCGACAAGGACGAGGGCCTGCACATCCTGGTGCGGGCGCTGGGCGGCCAGTACCTGCCGCTGCGCAACGGGGAGCCGACCGGCTGCAATCCGCTCCAGCTCGACGAAACCGTCCCCGACAACGTCGAGTTCATGCGCCACTGGCTGCGCCGGCTGGTGCTGCGCACGCCGACCGACACCCTGACCGTGCGGCAGGAAGACGACCTCGACCAGGCGCTGCGCGGCACGCTCAAGCTCGACCCACCGTTCCGGCGGCTCTCCCGCCTTGTCGCATTCCTGGACATCACCGATCCCGAGGGCATGCACGCGCGGCTTCGCAAGTGGTGCGCCTCCGAGCACGGCGACTACGCCTGGGTCTTCGACAACCCCTACGACGAAATCGCACCCCTCCTTGCCAGCCACTCGCTGGTCGGCTTCGACGTCACGGATTTTTTGGACAACGAGGTCGTGCGGGCGCCGCTCACCATGTACCTGTTCCATCTGGTCAACCGCATGGTGGATGGGCGCAAGCTCGTGTGCTGGATGGACGAGTTCGCCAAGCTGCTCAACGATCCGGCCTTCGCGAAGTTCGCCAAGAACGGCCTGGAGACCTGGCGCAAGAAGAACGCGAACCTGGAGACCTTCACGCAGAGCACCAGCCACGTCCTGGACTCCAGCATCGCCCGTGCGATCGTCGAACAGACGCCAACCAAGATCCTGTTCCCCAACCCCGAAGCCGATTACAAGGAATACACGGAAGGCTTCAACCTGACGGATCGGGAGTTCGCGCTGATCAAGCAGGAACTCGAGCCCGGCTCGCGACAGTTCCTCATCAAGCAGAACCACGTCAGCGTTGTCGCACAGCTCGATCTGAATGGCTTCGACGATGCGTTGCACGTGATCTCGGGCCGCACCGCCAACGTGCGCCTCATGCGGCAGCTGATCGACACACACGGCCCGCACCCCGACCAATGGCTGCCGCATTTCCGCGCAGCGCTTGCAAGCACCTCACCGACCGCCCTCCCCTCGTCCAAGGAGATCTCCCATGCGTAAGCAACTAATCGGAATATTGATTGCGGCCGCCGCATTCCTGGCACCGCTTAATGCCAACGCCGGCATTCCCGTGATCGACTTCGCCGCGATCGCCAACCTGATGCAGCAGGTGATGGCCTGGCAACAGCAGTTGCAGGGCATGCAAAAGCAGTACGACCAGCTCAAACAGTCCAAGGATCAGCTGCAGCAGACCTACAACTCGATGACCGGCAGCCGCGGCATGGAGCAGCTGCTTCCCACATCGGATCTCGCACGCAACTACCTGCCGTCGAGCTACAGCGAGCTGATGAACACCGTCAACGGTTCATCAGCCAACTACTCCGGGTTGTCAAACCAGGTGCAGGCGATCATGAAGGCCAACAGCGTGTTGTCGGGCACGCAGATGGAGGCGCTCAGCCCTGAGATGCGCCAGGTTGTGGAACAGGGTCGACAGGCCTCGGCGATGTTGAACGGCATGACGCAGAGCGCATACCAGAACACCAGCCAGCGATTCTCTGCGCTTCAACAGTTGATCAGTCGGATCGGCACCGCTACGGATCCGAAGGCCATCGAGGATTTGCAAGCGAGGATTCAGGCCGAGCAGGCCATGCTCACGAACGAGCAGACAAAGCTGCAGAGCTTGTACCAAGTCGCTCAATCGGACGAACTCGCGCGACGCCAGCGAATACGCGAACGCACCGCTGCGGACATCGGTTCTGTTCGTTCGCTAGGCACCGTCGACTATTGAGGGCCTTGTAGTGTCAAAACTTACATGGATCTCTTCTCTCATCGTGCTTGCGGTCGGAGCGGGTGGGACGGCTTACTACTACGTCAAACATCAGAGTTTGGAAGCCCCCGCGGCTGTCGCTCCGGCAGCGCCTGAATCCCCTGCGGTGCAGCCTTCAACCCCGAAGCGAGACGATGAAATGCAGCGTCGAAAGCTCGAAGGCATCGGTAGCACCCGAGACCTCAAGCCAGTTCCGATCCCCAAAGGCGATGCACGCTAGGGAGCAGCGCAATGGGTTTCTTTGCTCAGTTCTTCGCCTGGATCAATGCCCAGGTCGCGACCTACGTGAGTACGAACACGGTTCGCGTTGCCTCCGCGATTGAGCCCGCCGCAGTAACGCTTGCGACCATGTACGTAATGATGTGGGGATTCCTGAGCCTTACCGGACGAATTCAAGAGCCCATCTGGGAAGGCATTAGACGCATCGTGATGATCGGTCTGATTCTCGGCGTAGCTCTCCGGCTCTGGACCTACAACGATGTCATCACCAACACATTCTTCACGGCTCCTGACCAGCTTGCTGCAGCCGTGATCGGCGCCCCGAATGTTGTCAGCGTTGTGGATCAAGTCTGGCTGGACGGCACAGCCATTGCCGAGCAACTTCTTAAAAAGGGCAGCATTCTCGACAGTGACTTCGCTTTCTACGCAGCCGGATTTCTCGTGTACCTGCTTGTCGGCCTCGCGGTCGTCGTCACGGCTTTCATGCTTGCCCTTTCCAAAGTAGCGCTCGCAATTCTGCTGGCTCTTGGGCCGCTGTTCATCGTGATGCTCTTCTTTGACGCCACAAAGCGATTCTTCGAAGCGTGGGTTGCACAGCTCGCGAACTACGCGTTGATCGGCATCCTCACGCTCTTCACCTCCGCTTTGCTGCTCACGGTGCTCAGGGCTTACGCATCGAATGCGGCTGCCTTGGGCACAGGCATATCGATCGCCGAAAGTGCGCGTGTCTGCATGGTTTCGGTTCTGGTGTTTCTCGTGATGCGTCAGGTCATGCCCATTTCTGCGGGCCTCGCGAGTGGGGTCGCGCTAAGCACCTACGGCGTGGTGAGCGGAACAATTCGATGGGGAATGGGTGGCGCAAAACGATCCACTTACGAATTCGGTCGAGGCGTCCTTGATGGAATTCGTCGTGAGCCGGGCAGCAAGTGGGATTCCCTGCGCCGTCTTGCAGGCAACCGCGTCGGTTCGGGTGTCGCCAATACATGGAGCCGCATCGGCGGTCCGCGCCGCGGCGGGACAGTGATTCCACGAGAGCAGGTCATGCCCAACCCGAACAGGCTTGGATAGCGATCAGGGCCGCCAATGAAACACCTTCTAGTCATCGCCTTGGCTGCCGCCCTGATCGGCTGCGGCACCCGACCACCTCTGCCGCCAGAGTGCGAGGGCGCGCTCAGCCCGATCAACAACCAGTCCAGCGCCTCGACCACAGGAGTGATACGTGAATCGCGAGCCAACCCTTGATCGGTACCTGCTGGAAGCCCAGAGCTGGGAGATGGATCGCGCGCGTCGCGCGATGCGTTCCTCGAAGATCGCATGGGCCGTGGCCAGCGTCGCCTCCGTCATCGCGCTCCTTGCGGTGGGCGCGGTCGCGGGCCTGACTCCGCTCAAGCAGCCCGTGCCCGTCGTCATCCGCGTCGACAGCAGCAGCGGCATCGTCGACATCGTGCCGACCTACGAGGGGACGACCGACGTCGAGCAGGTGGTCACGCGCAACCTGCTTTCAAATTACGTCATCGCACGCGAGCGCTACTTCTACGGCACCGCAGAGGCGGACTACGAGCTGGTCGCCGCCGAGAACTCGCCTCGCCTCAACCAGGACTGGGCGACGCTCTGGAACGTCAACAACCCGCTCTCGCCGCTCAACGTGTTCAAGGACGGCACCACGGTGCGCACGCAGGTGCGTTCCGTCACCTTCCTCAAACTCGAAAGCGGCAAGGACAGACTGGCCCAGGTGCGCTTTAGCCGCTACACGCGCCCGGGCGGCACCGGCGAGGAGCAGGCCAGCCACTGGGTCTCGACCATCGAGTTCGCGTACACGCAACCCTCCAAGGACGACAAGACGCGTTCGCTCAATCCCCTCGGATTCCGCGTCATCGAGTACCGGCGTGAGCCCGAGGTTGCGGCGAGCGGCGTCGAGCCCCCTGCGAAGGCGACCACCCGATGAAATTTCTCACGGCAACGCTGCTGTTGAGCGCATCGACCCTGGCCGGCTTGCCAGTCGTCCCGGCCTTCGCCGCCACGGTGCCGCCCGTCGGTAAAGTGGATGCGCGCATCCGCGTCGTGGCCTACAACCCCGACGATGTCGTCACGCTGCGGGGCTACGTCGGCTACCAGATCCACCTGCAATGGGCCGAGGGCGAGGAGTTCGTCAACCTGGGCTCCGGCGACAACGGCGCTTTCGATGTGGGTGCCGAGCGCAACCACTTCTTCATCAAGCCGAAGGAGGCCCACGCGTCGACGAACCTCACGGTGCTCACGAACCGTCGGGCCTATCACTTCGACTACGCCGTCTCCGCCAACGCGCCCACCGGTGCCGCCGCCCGGCGCATGGTGTACTCGATCCGGTTCACCTACCCGGAAGACGATGCACGCCTCGCGGCCGCCGCGCGCGAGCAACAGCAGACCGAAGCGCGCATGAAACAGGCGGGCGCCGACCGCCCCCGCAACACGGACTACTGGTTCTGCGGCAGCGGCAGCCTCAAGCCCATGAGCGCCTACGACGATGGCGTGCAGACCCGCCTGCGCTTCCAGGCCCGCTCGGAGTTCCCAGCGATGTTCGTCCAGAACGACGACGGCACCGAGTCCCTGCTGAACTTCAACATCGAGGACGACGAGGTCGTGATCCACCGGGTCGCGCGGCGCTTCGTGCTGCGGCGCGGCAAGCTCGTGGGCTGCGTGGTGAACCAGTCCTTCGCGGTTGACCGAGGGAATGGCGCACGCACCAGGACGAACACGAACGTGCCGGGCGTCCAGCGCGCCACCGCAGGAGAGGGCCCATGACCTGGCAGGATCGGTTCCGTCGTTCTTCGGGTTCGACCCCGTCGCAGAACAACGGTGCGGACGACATTGACCGCGAGACGGGCGAGATCCTGTCCAGGCGAGAGGACGCCCCGCGACCGAACGGTGACCCGCCCTCCGATGCGGGTGCAACCACCGTCCAGGGCGAGCGCGCCATTCCCTCGGTCAACCGCGAACGCTCGATCCAGTCCCGCATCAGCAGCTCGTTGGCGCTGGGCACCATCGTGCTGCTCGGGGCGGGCTTTCTGTTCTGGTACTACAACACCCAGTACTCGAAGACCCATGAGGCTGAGGAGGCCGCCCGGAAGGCCGCCGCAGCGCGCGCCGCTGGCGAAATGAAGGTGCCGCCCCTGGGCCGCATCGACCCGCCCAAGCCAGCGCCGAACACCACGGACGCCGCGACGAACCCGGCCCTGCCCCCACCGCCTGCGGCATCCGCTCCCCACGCGAACGCCGGCCCCCCGCAAAAGACGCCCGAGCAACTCGCCCTCGAGCGCCAGCTCGGCATGCCGGTGCTTCGGCGCGCCCAGACGGACCAGCCAGCCGGCGCCTCGTCACCCTACGGTGCCTCCGCGGCCGCGCAGCCGACATCGGGCGGCATCCCGAGCATGTCGCAGATGCTGGGCTCGCTGCAGCTGCCCGGCGCCAGCCCACCTGCCGCCGCCGGGGCAACCCTGGCCGCCAACCTCAAGCCGACGCCCACGCCCGCGGTATCGGCACAGGTGCTGCCGACCCGCCGCATGCTCCTGCCCAAAGGCGCGTTCATCGACTGCACGCTGGAGACGGCCATCGACTCCACCTACGAAGGCATGACCACCTGCATCGGTGCGAGCGACATCTACGGCGCCGACGGCAAGGTCGTGCTGCTGGAGCGCGGCACCAAGTACGTCGGGGAACAGCGCGGAGAGCCGCGGCAGGGCCAGGGGCGGGTCTTCGTGGTCTGGAACGAGGCGCGCACCCCCACCGGGGTGGTCGTTCAGCTCGCCTCGCCCGGCACCGACGAGCTCGGCCGCAACGGCCTGCCGGGTTTTGTCGACACCCACTTCTGGCAGCGCTTCGGCGCAGCCATCCTCGTGTCCGTCATCGACGGCACGATGCAGGCGATCGCAGCGAACCAGCAGAGCGGCACCAACGTCGGCAGCGGCGGCGGGGTCGTGCTCGGCCCGCAGAGCGGGCGCGATGTCGTGACGGAAGTGCTGCGCAGCACCGTCAACATTCCCCCGACCGTCATCAAGAACCAGGGCGAACGTATCCAGATCCTCGTGGCGCGGGATGTGGACTTCAGGACTGTCTATGCACTCCGAAACGATCCAGCCACGCCGTGAGCCGCACCGGACGGCGCCGGCTCTGGAGGCACCCGGCCCCGCGGGGGCACGCGCGCTCCCCATGGAGGAGCCCTCGTCGCTCGCCCTCTTCCTCGGCCCGCTCGCGCCGCTGCTGGACGACCCGCAGGTGACCGAGATCTGCATCAACCAGCCCGGCACGGCGTTCGTCGAGCGACAGTCCGGCTGGACACAGGACGCCCTGCCCTTCGCCACCTTCGACTGGTGCATGTCGATCGCCAAACTGGTCGCCAACTTCACGCGCCAGCGCATCTCGGCCAGCGAACCGCTGTTGTCGGCGACGTTGCCCGGCGGCGAGCGCATCCAGATCGTGCTGCCACCGGCGACCGAAGACCGGACGGTGTCGATCACCATCCGCCGGCCCTCGAACATCCTGTGGACGCTCGACGAACTCGAGGCCCTGCACATCTTCGAATCGACGCGCAGCACGCCCGCGGTTCGGTACCGGCCGGACGGCGAGGCGGCGCTGTCGGCAGCAGACCGCGAGCTCACGGGCCTCCTGGCCAAACGCCAGTTCGTGCAGTTCCTGCGCCGCGCGGTTCAACTGCGCAAGAACATCCTGTTGTCCGGGGCAACCGGCTCCGGCAAGACCACGGTCAGCAAGGCGTTGATCCTGGAGGTGCCGGCCGACGACCGGCTGGTGACGATCGAGGACGTCAAGGAGTTGTCGCTGCGCAACCAGCCCAACCACGTACGGCTTTTCTACTCGCAGGGCGCGCAGGGCCAGGCCTCGGTGACGCCCGGGCAGCTGCTCGCGAGCGCCAAGCGCCAGCGGCCTGATCGCGTGTTCGTATCCGAGCTGCGCACGGGCGACGAGGTCTACGACTACCTGGTGTCCGTCAACACCGGGCATCCGGGCTCGATCACCAGCGTGCACGCGGACAGCGCGGAGATGGCCTTTGTCGCGCTCGCGCAGCTGATGAAGCGAAGCGGCGCCGGACAGGGCATGAGCACCCGCGAAGGGGTCGAGCTCGCGCAGCTCAGTGTGGATGTGGTGGTGCAGTGCGCGCGCGAGCGGCAGCGTCGTGTCGTGCGGGAGATCTGGTTTGACCCGGGTACCAAACTCCGAGGGCTCGCCTAGCCCGCTCAAGGTCGCGGTCGCCCTGCTGCTCGCAGCAGGGATGGGCCTGTACCTGGCCGGCTACTTCTTCCTGATGGCGGTAAAGCTCCCGCCGCACGAGGCGACGCCGCTCACGACCTACCGCTACTGGCAGGACTATGGCGAGCGACCGGATGTCCGTCGCGCGCTACTCATGGCGCTGGCCGGCGGTGAGGGCCTGGCGCTCGGCGTCATCGGCTTCGCGATGCTGCCGCGGCGCCGGCCGCTGCACGGCGAGGCGCGCTTCGCCAGGAAAAAGGAAATCGAGCAGGCGGGCCTGCTCGGCGAAGGCGGCATCATCCTCGGGCGACTCGGCAACCGCTACCTCGTCCTGCCGGGCCAGCAGGGGGTTGAACTCGAGGCGCCGCCGCGCAGCGGCAAGGGCGTGGGCCTGGTCATCCCGAACCTGCTGAACTGGCCCGGCTCGACCATCGTTAGCGACATCAAGGGCGAGAACTTCCTGCGCACGGGGGGTTTTAGGCGGGCGCATGGCCAGGAAGTTCACCTGTTCGACCCGTTGTCCGAGCGGGAACGCTCCGCGCGCTGGAACCCCCTGGGCTATGTCTCCGAGATTCCCTACCGCTGCATCGACGACCTGCAGCGCATCGGCACCATGCTGTTTCCGGATCCGCACGCGGGCGATCCGTTCTGGACGTCGTCGGCGCGCTCGCTGTTCCTGGGCATTGCGCTGTATCTGTTCGAGACCGAAGGCGCGACCCGCACGCTCGGCGAGGTGCTGCGCCAGGGGATGGCGAGCGACGACGAGGGCTTCCAGAAGCACTGGAAGCGCGTGATCGATGCCTGCGAGCGGGCCGGCTATCCGCTCTCCCAGGAAACGGTGCAAAGCCTCTACGACGTGATCGACCTCGCGCCGACGACGGCGTCCAGCATCCGCAAGACCTTCACCAGTCGCCTCGACCTCTGGCTCAACCCCATGATCGACGCGGCGACTTCGGCCAACGACTTCGACCTGCGCGATCTGCGCAAGCGCCCGATCTCGATCTACGTCCAGATCAACCCGGACAACATCGCGCGCCTGCAGCCGCTCCTGAACCTCTTTTTCCAGCAGGCGATCGGCCTGCAGACGCGCGAGCTCCCCGAGAACAACCCCGAGCTTGCCCACCAGCTGCTGCTCATGCTCGACGAGTTCCCGGCGTTGGGCCGCATTCCCGTCATTGCCGAGTCCACCGCCTTCCTGCCCGGCTACAACGTGCGAACCGTCGTCATCGTTCAATCGAACTCGCAATTGATCGAGAAGTACGGCGTCGAAGGCGCCAAATCGATCCGCAAGATGCTGGCCGCCCGCATCGTCTTCCCGCCCAAGGAGTTCGAGGATGCCGAGGCGGTCTCGCGCGAACTGGGCACCTACACGGTCCAGCAAAAGAACATCAGCCGTCCGATGTGGGGCGGTGCGGGCAAGTCGCCCACCGTCAGCATCAGCGAGCAGCCGCGGCGCCTCTTGCTGCCGCAGGAGGTCAAGGAGCTTGGCGCCGACCGGATGATCCTGTTCTACGAAGGCCTGCGGCCTGTGCTGGCGCACCGTGTTTATTACTTTCGGGACAAGTACTTTGCGAAGCGGGAGCTCCCGCCGCCGGAAGTTCCGAAGCTGGACATCGCAAAGGCCGCCGGGCTGCGCCCGCCTGCGGCATCGGCCGCGCCCAAGGCCAACCCCGCCGGTTCCGTTCGCCCCGCCGCATCCAGCGGCCACACCCTGTCCAAGGAGGTACCCGAGATGCAAGACGCTCTCGCTCGTCTTGACGAGCTCGACCTGAACGATTTCTCCCTGGATTTCGACGACGTCGAGATTCCGAAAGCCCAGATGACGGACGCCGAGATCCAGGCCGCGGCCGACAGCTTCATCTCGAAGCTGCTCGATTGAGATCACGCGAAGGAGACGAACATGTCCGCCACTCAAAGCGACAACGACGACCCGAACGCCGCCGGCTCGGTCGGCGAGCATCCACCGAACCCGGCCGGCCGAGCAAGTGCCGCGAACCGGATCGTGCCCGACGCCGTCGCGCGCCGCTTTCTGCGCATCGACGACCGGTACTTCTTTGCGGATCGCACGCTCGCCTTCGTCGACACCGGCACGCGCCTGAAGGTGCGAACGCACAACCTGGAGGTCGTGCACAGCATCGTGGCCATCATGCAGGCGCGGGGCTGGCAGACGATCAGTCTTAAGGGCACGCACGAGTTCCGCCAGAAGGTCTGGCATGAAGCGACCTTGCAAGGCATTGGTGTCCACGGGTACGAGCCGAGCGCGCTGGAAATGCAGCAGTTGCAGCGGGCGCTGGATCGCGACCGCGCGATGCAGCAAGGTCGATCCGCTGCGGAGGTCGCACCTGCCGCCAGGCCAGCGTCCACCGAAGAAAGAAGAGCCCCGCGCGACGGGCTGCGCCCGCCGACGGTGGGTGTGCTGCTCGCGCACGCCGCGGCGCCGTACCAGTTCGACCCGATGCAGCGAATGTCCTACTACGTGCGCATCCAGACCGAGGTCGGCGAGCGCACGCTGTGGGGAACGGATCTGGAACGCGCCATGGTCGAATCCCGCTCCGGCGTGCAGGTGGGCGACGAGGTCGTGCTCAGCCAGCGCGGCGCCCGGCCGGTTACCGTTCGCGTGCCCGATCGCAATGAACGGGACGAGCTGGTGGGCGAGAAGAAGCAGATCGCGCAGCGCATGACCTGGAGCGTGGAAAAGACCGAGTACATCGAGTCGCTGGACCGGAAGGCAACCCTGCTCCGGAACGGCGGCGTCGCAGCCGACGCCGTGCTGTCGCAGTACCCCGAGCTGGCCGGTGCCGTGGCCGGCATGCGGCTGGCAGAGCAGTTCGCACAGCGCCTGACGCCGCGCGTCGACGACCAGGACCGGGTCGTGCAGGCGATCCGTACCCGTCTTGCCGATGCCATCGCCCAGGGCCAGGAAGTCAAACTCCCGCCACAACGAATGCGCCAGGCCCACGTTCATCAGCGGGGTCGTTCGACGCCGACGCTGGAGGATCCTGGGCATTTCCGCGCCTGACTCTTTACGACACACCATGCTCCGACAGCACCAACACTCCATCCGTACGAGGCGTTTGCTGCGGCCCATACTGGCCGCCTGCATCCTCGCAGCGGCCCTGCCCGCCCCTGCACAGTTCGTGGCTGCTTCCCAGTCATCGGTCGCGGCCGCCTTCACACCGGGACAAGCCTTGCCCATGGTGCTCGACACGATCCGCAGTGCGCGTTCGACGATCTTCGTGGCGGCCTACTCCTTCACCAGCAAGCCAGTGGCCACGGCCCTGCGCGATGCCAGTCGACGCGGCGTGAAGGTGTTCGTGCTGGCCGATGCTGCAGAGGCCGAAAAAGGCTACTCCGCGATTCGCTTCCTCGCGAACGAACGGGTGCCGGTGCGCACCAATGGACGCTACGCGATCCAGCACAACAAGTTCATGGTGATCGACGGGCACACCGTGCAGACCGGCAGCTTCAACTACACGTCGTCGGCCGCGCAGCGCAACGCAGAAAACGTGCTCGTGGTACGCAACGCGCCCGCCCTCGCGGCGCAGTACGACGCCGAATGGCGGCGCCTTTGGAATGAAGGCACGCAACTCTCCCCTTCCTACTGAGGCCGCCGCCCCGCTTCGGGCGACGGGTACTCAAGCCACGCGCGAGGATGCGCAGGGCCTGGTCATCGCCGACGGAACGCTGGAAGCGCTGAAGTGGCTGGGCATGGTGCTGATGGCGCTGGACCATACCAACAATTACCTGCTCGGCGAGTCAAGCGCCGTGCTGTTCGATCTCGGCCGCATGGTGATGCCGCTGTTCGGTTTTGTGCTGATGTACAACCTGGCGCGGCCGGGCGCGCTGGCTGCGGGCGTGCATGGGCGCGTCATGCGGCGGTTGCTGGTATTCGGTGCGCTGTCCACGCCGGTGTTCGTTGCGCTGGTGGGCTGGTGGCCGCTGAACATCCTCTTCATGCTGCTGCTGGCGACGGGCATCGTCTGGCTGCTCGAGCGCGGCGGATCAGCGCGCATCGCCTTGGCGATCCTTGCCCTCGTGGTGGCCGGTGCACTGGTCGAGTTCTGGTGGTTCGGGGTGCTCAGTTGCCTCGGGGCATGGGCCTACTGCCGGCGGCCCACACCGTTGCGCCTTGCGCTGTGGTGCCTGGCCCTAGCATCCCTCTGGATCGTGAACCGGAACTTCGCCGCGCTGGCCGTGCTGCCGCTGCTTTGGGGCGCCACGCGCGTCGATGTCCCGCTCGAGCGAAGCCGCTGGATCTTCTATGCGTTCTACCCGCTCCACTTGGCAGTGCTTTGGCTGGCCGTGAAGCTGCCTTGAGCTCGTCCCCTCCAAAAGAAACCACTGCCGAGCGTCTTGACCCTTCCGCCGTGTAGCGTGGATTCAACTGGTCGATCAGTGCTCGCGCAGAACTCTCACCACACGACCTCAGCCTGATGTGTGAACGAATTCACGCCCAATCCCAGGGCACCACCAGAACGGCGAGCCCGAATCGCTGCGTGTCGGTACAGTCGCACCCACAAAACATCACCCGCAACCAGCCCGATGCGTATCGTTCGTCAGTTCCTGCCCATGGCGCTCGCCATCACGCTTCTTGGCGGTTGTGCCAGCAATCCCACTCCGAAGACCGCGCAGATCTCTCCAAAGGACATCGTTTGGCGCGATGCGTCGCCCGAGCAATCGGTCGTCTACCTTCTTCGAACGCCTCACGACCATTCTCAAGTGATCGCGTCCATTGACGGCATGAACGTCGCAACGCTGGCGGTCAGCACCTATACAGCGGTGTTTTTACCCCCAGGAAAACATCGTCTTGTCGCAACCGAAGCAGGAGCGGGAGATGGCGTTTCGCCCATGCTGGAACTCGATTTGAAGCCCGGTGAACGCCGCTTCTTCTATCTGTCGGGCTTGCTCGCGACCCAGAGCCAGGCGTCCCGAATAGCGGGTGCACTCGCTGGCCCCATCGTCTCTACAGCCCTTTACTTGAATGCCACGGGAAATCGAACAGCGGAGAAGGGAAGCCACAGCTGGACCGAATGCTCCGAACTTGACGCACGAGGTCTTGCGTCTATTGCTTCCTTCGTGGCGTCCGTTCAAGGCACCCCCTGAGCGAGTACCGAAATAGGCCGTGCCGACATTCATCCCGGCGCCCGGTATTGGTGCTCATAAATGCATCGAGTTCAGGCGAGTGGATTGATCCGCGGACCTCTTCCAAGAATCGTAAGGCCCTACCCCCGGCCACAACCGGTCGCATGGGCCGCGCTCCGACCGTGCGCCGGACCAACGTTGGTATGCACAACCGGTCTCAGTCTTTCCTCGGAGACAAGACCATGAAAAACATGACACAAATGAACTGCAGAATTCTTGTTCTCGTCGTGCTGATGGCGGCATCGAATGTGCATGCGCAGATGACTCCCAACTACACCATTGACGAGCGGGATAGCTACCACGACGCTCATGTCTACCATGTGATGGTCCGCACTCAAGCAGAAGCGGCGGAGATTTACACCTCCCTGCGCGGTGTGCCGAAAGATCGGCTTCTGCCGGCCTTCAAAGCGGCTGCAAAGGCAAAGAGCATCGATCCAGGGTCCAGTCAAGCCGGCGGCGATCTCGGTGTGATTAAAGAAGGAACGATGGTGCGGCCTTTTGAGAAGGTTGCCTTTTCCACGCCGAAGGGCCAGATGGGCGGACCGGTGCAGACCGAGTTCGGGTGGCATCTGCTGTACGTTCAATCCGCAAACTCGATTCCCGCCACACGCTTGTGCGCTCAGACTCTCGAGCAAACTCTGAAGACGACACCCGGGGTGCCATCTGACGCAATCGTCCTAACGAAGGGATTCAAAGCCGGATCGTCATCGCAAGAGAAGCGGATTCAGAAACTCCTCGGCCCCGCCTGGGGGCCAGCAATGAAAGACGGCGATGGCAACCTGACGTTCCTCAAAGTTGAAAAAAGTGATGGATCGGGCGTCACGGAGTTGTTGCAACATACGGAATACCCGTACGGCCGGCTCCATATCTCCCCGCTGGCCTGCAAGCGCTCTGTACGATTTCGGTACGAAGTGAACTGCCCAAACGGAACTGTCCAGCTTCGGAGTTACGAAGAAATGGAGTTGCGCGGTGGACAAGGGCCCGTGGCAAATCGATCAACTAGCGCATCGTGGAACGCCATCAAGCCGACGCCGGGCGCATTCTTTCAACAGCTCCAAGAGTTCGCTTGCAATCCGAAGCGCAAGGCGTAGAGCGCGCAGCCACCCGATTCGAACGGGGCACGGCTGTCGGCGACGTCCTGATGGCAAGCGAGCGCTAGCGTGCGGCCACAATGGGCCTGAAGCTCCTGATACCCGACAGGCCACAGTCGGCCATGACCGGACTTTCGACTAGGCCCTCAGCCTCCTTCGATGAAGCCTTTCCGCCCTCAGCGAGTTTGGTACGCGTATCGACGTTCAAGAGCAGGCAGAATTCGCTCAGGCGCGATGAGCAAAAGATGAACTTTCACGGTCGAGATTTTGAGACGGTCATGGGCTCTGACGTGCAGCGTGACGGCATGTTCCTGGAACTCCGAGAGATAGGCGGCAAAGACTGCGCTGAGGTTTTCTACAGCGATTTGACGCACGACTTCACCGTGACGATGTTCGAACCATCATTGCCAGAGGCAGCCCTGACATGGCTTATCAACGAGGCGCATAGTCGTTTGCCCGCGAGGGACACAACTTTGAATGGTGGCGCTTCCCCGTAAGGCGGCACCCGGCGGCGGATTCAACGGGTCGATGCAACACACTAAAAACTGCGTAAGCAGAAGGAGTGTTGCAAATGAAGTATCGAACGCGCACCTACTACACAGACGCTCAGAAGGCACTGATGTGGGATCGATGGAAGCAAGGCTGGACGCTTCATCAGATTGCCCACTTGTTCAATCGATCGCACACCTCGGTGCAGGGGATTCTGTCTCGCACCGGCGGCTTTCGGCCACCGTTGCGCAGTCGCTGCGCAACAGCGCTGACCCTGGGTGAGCGGGAGGAGATCTCGCGTGCTGTGGTGAACGGCCAATCGATTCGCTCCATTGCTGCTCTGCTGGGTCGAGCGCCATCAGCCATCAGTCGCGAAATCAACCGCAATGGCGGTCGATCGGACTACCGGGCCACTGAAGCAGAAGGTGCTGCTTGGCATCGTGCGCTTCGCCCCAAGCAATGCAAACTGGTCGAGAACAGAGCCTTGGCCCGTGTCGTGACCGACAAGCTTCGGTCGCTGTGGTCGCCGGAACAAATCGCTGGATGGCTCAAGCATACTTACCCGGGCGACGAGAGCCATCACGTGTCACACGAGACCATCTACCGCAGTCTGTTCATCCAAGCGCGTGGTGCCTTGAAGAAGGAACTGCTGGAGCATCTGCGACGAACTCGCGGCATGTGCCGCTCACGGCACTACACCCAGAAGACGGCAATTCATGGGCAAATCGTGGACGCCGTGTCTATCAGCGAGCGGCCAGCATCTGTTGAGGATCGTGCAGTGCCTGGCCACTGGGAAGGCGACTTGGTGTTTGGCAGCGGCAACAGCCAGATCGCCACGTTGGTTGAGCGTCAAACGCGATACGTCATGTTGGTGAAGGTGGGCAGCAAAGATACCCAGACCGTCGTGGATGCGCTGATCAAGAACGCTCGCAAGCTGCCGCAGGAGCTCTACAAGTCGTTGACCTGGGATCGGGGTAAAGAGATGGCCGCCCACAAGCGGTTCACGATTGCCACCGACATCCAGGTGTTCTTCTGTGATCCGCAAAGTCCCTGGCAACGCGGAAGCAACGAGAACACGAACGGCCTGCTCAGACAGTACATGCCCAAGGGCATCGACATCTCGGGCTACTCACAGCATCAGCTCAATGCGATCGCGAGACAATTGAACGAGAGGCCGCGCAAAACGCTCGGCTTCCAGACGCCCGCTGAGATGTTCAGCGAATCTGTTGCATCGACCCGTTGAATCCGCCGCCGACTGTAGCCGGTCGCGCTGCTGTCGCGGAAGGGCCAAAGCGGACCTCAGTAACTCGAGCCCTTCATCACCCGCTCTCGCCAGAACGGACCAACGACCTCCATCACTTCAGCCGCCAGTCTCCGAGGGTTCTGCCAGGCTGCGTGCTGCATGTCTTTTAGCGATCCAGCCGCAGTAGGGGGGCCACTTCTGGCCTCAACCGCAACGGCCTTCACACTGGCACGCAGTCGCTCGATAGAGCGCACCTGCTCGGCAGACAGGAGGCTTCTCGACTCGTCCAGCAAAGTAAGCGTGGCCTCAAGGCCCTCTGGCGCGACGACGCGGGCATGAGCAGGATCGCCTGATCATGCTCACGCTTGGATGTGTGCATTTAACTGGTACGTGCACACATGGACAAGCGAATCACTTCGGGCAAGGACACCCGGCGCAGGCACAGCGAAGAGCTGAAGCAGGAATTGGTCGAACGCAGCCTGGAACCTGGTGCGTCGGTCGCCGCCATCGCGCAGGAGCACGGCATCAATGCGAACCTGCTGTTCAACTGGCGTCGGCTTCGCCTGCGCGCCGGGGCACCTGCAGTCGAGGGCGCAGCGGCACCGACGCTCTTGCCGGTGACGGTGCAAATGGAACCTCAGCAAAAAGTCCCGAAGGCCGTTGCGCCGCGCCCTTCGAGCGGCGTGATCGAGATCGATGTTGGCGCCACACGGGTTCGGCTGCGCGGAGCGGTCGACGAGGCCAGCGTGCGCTGCGTACTGCGCCTGCTCGGTGTCATCGCGTGATTGGGCTTCCCTCGAACACCCGCGTGTGGATCGTGGCCGGCCACACCGACATGAGGAAGGGCTTCGATGGCCTGGCCGCGATGGTGCAGACGGCGCTCGCGGCCAATCCGTTCTGCGGCCACGTCTTCGTCTTCCGCGGCAAGCGCGGCGACATCCTGAAGGTACTGTGGTTCGATGGCCAGGGACTGATACTGCTGGCCAAGCGCCTCGAGCGCGGCCGCTTCGTCTGGCCCCAGGCCACGTCCGGCAGCGTCTCGCTCACGCCGGCGCAACTCTCCATGCTGCTGGAAGGCATTGACTGGCGCATGCCGGTGCGCACGCATGAGCCGCTGCTCGCAGCGTGACCAACTGCGCCACCACTGTATGAAGAATCCTCCGGTGTAGCACCGATGTTCGACGTACCGAACGCACGGCACAGTGGAGAACGTGCCGACGCCCACCAACGCCTCCACCACGCCCCACACCGTTGAAGGTTTGCTGCGAGTGGTCGAGGAGAGAGATGCCGAAGTGGTGCTCCTGAAGCTCATGGTCGACAAGCTCAAGTTGCAGTTGCTGCGCAGCCTTCGGGCCCGCTTCGGATCGTCCAGCGAGCAGCTGGATGACCCTCAAATCGCTCTTCTGGAAGGCGCACCACTGTATGAAGTTCCGGCGCCGGTGGTGCCGGCTGCGCCTGATGCTGCCAACGCGCCACAGATCGATCGCAAGCTCCCCGCCCACCTGCCGCGCGAGAGTCAGGTGTACCGGCCGGAAACGAGCACCGCTCACCATGACGCAAGTGGCCAGCCCTGCGGCTGCGCTGCTTGCGGCGGTCGTCTTCGTCTGATCGGCCAGGACATCTCCGAGCAACTGGAGTACGTGCCGTCTCGCTTCAAGGTGATCCGCCATGTGCGGCCCAAGCTGGCCTGCGTCGCTTGCGAAGCGATCTTCCAGGCGCCCGCACCGAGCCGGCCGATCGCGCGCGGCATGGCTGGCCCCGGGCTGCTGGCCAACGTGCTGGTGTCCAAGTACTGCGACCACATCCCACTTCACCGCCTTGGCCGCATCTACGGGCGCGACGGTGTCGTCATTGACCCGTCGACCATGGCCGGCTGGGTCGGCCAGAGCGAGAAGCTGCTCGACCCGCTGGTGGCGGCGCTCGGGCGCTACGTGCTGGCCGGCGAGAAGATGCATGCCGATGACACGCCGGTGGCGGTGCTCGATCCCGGCCGGGGCCGCACCAAGACCGGCCGGCTGTGGGTCTACGTGCGCGACGACCGGCCGGCCGGAAACACACAGCCGCCTGCGGCCTGGTATCGCTACTCGCCCAACCGCAAGGGCGAACACCCGCAGGCACACCTTGCGAACTACAGCGGCATCCTCCAAGCCGATGCCTATGGCGGGTACGGCA
>Ga0075370_10000313_pt1 | contig 17553 bp, 15 predicted proteins | sample EndMethybrTD3035_FD_71398 | JGI IMG/M metagenome (GOLD analysis project Ga0075370, IMG submission 71398) | Populus endosphere microbial communities from Tennessee, USA - Endosphere MetaG P. TD hybrid TD303-5 | ecosystem: Host-associated > Plants > Roots > Endosphere | place: USA: Tennessee... | reverse complement strand
CGCAGGAGAGCGGCGTGCAACGCAAGCATGAAGTCTGTTTGCAGCAATGCGTCTGTCAGAAATGCCTTTACCGCGGGCACTATTTCCGCCTGAGCAAATATGCCCCGATATTCGCCATCCGCCATAAGTTCGTATCGATAAGAATTGACCTTAATGGTGAGGTAATGATGTCCCCACTGTGACTTCAGCGGTACGACGAGGCCCCGAAAAAGCTCTTTCAATTCCCCGGATAAGACTTTCGGGCACTCGATCAACCATCTGGTTCCATTCAAATGGAGGGCAAAGACTGAAGTCGAACTGGCGCACGTATCGAGGATACCCAACTCGATATATCGGTCGAGTAAATTTCCAGCATCTTCGCTTGTCAGCCCGAACTCGGATGAAAATTTGGTCAGCAAATGCCTGCGGCTCATGCCTGCAGTGCTGTTGAAGACACGTTGCCATGCCCAAGCCGCGAGCTTGTCTATTTCATAGAGATGCTGCTCCCGGCTGTTGAATAATGCAAAAGCATCACCCAATTGCGTAATCGAAATCCTTCGGCCGGGCAGCAGCATTATATTCATAGGCGGGTCGATCAGCGATTCACGTCTTCCTTACCGGAGTGACCTGGCACGCCATCTCCGCCGCCATTGCCAAACCCATTGTTGCCATTACCCGACTTGGCGATAGCCCCTGAAGTCATTGTAGTGGAGAGCAGGAAGGTCAAAACGGGCGGTGCCAAAGCGGCGTACTTTCCGCAACCTTCGACGAACTCGCGCCGGCTTGGGCCAACTTTTTCTCTTTGATCTTCTCTGTCCATAAAAACCTCCCCAAAACACGCGGGATGAAAGTATTTTCATCCCGTCTGAGCATAATTTATTCCTTGCAGGCAGTTTAATAAACGAGACTTACCACAATAAGTATACTGACACAGTATGTAGTTTCGTGCAATATCGCAATAAACATGTCCGTAACGGATTTAGAATATTAAACAATCGGCTTATTATGATTATAATTTCAGATATATTCTGAAGTGGAACGTAATTATGTTTCATAATGTCTTGTTAAAAGCCAAGATCATTATTTGAATGCAGATTCATGGCCAAATATTCTGAAGAATAATTAGTTATACAGACAGTCGCAGCGCATCCCTGGCATCTGGTGAGCTATGGATGAGCAGACCTAGCTTTGTGAAACAACTGACCACTTAGCGAATGGCGAAGGATCTTAGATCAGCAATTGCGAAAATGGACGCGGCTGCAAGTTTCCGGATGCACGGCTAACGACTCGCCACGCGTAAGCCCTTAAAAAAGAAGCACAATAGCAGAGCGGTCGACATGGACCGATTATATCACGAACGTGCAATGCGGCCCGATAGGGCGTTCTTTAAGGGGGAAATAAGATGGTATCTACTCGTTCGACAATACAGATCAGCAAGCCTCAACATTCTGCTAATGACGCGTATCGCGCAGTTGAGCGCGAGGAAGTGCTTGCTGTGGCTTTTCGAGATTTCGTGCATGCGACGCTTGTTGCAGGTTGGAAGGAGCCCGAGGTCGCGTTGACTTTGGCCGACATCGCCGACGACTACGTGATGGCTCTCGCCGGAAGGGTTACAGAAATCTAGTGATGCGTGAGCGTCCGCGCGCCAGAGTGGTGAGCGCAAGCGGATGCCGGTAACTCTTCGGCCAAGCCGCCGGCGGCGCCACTCGACAAGAAGGTGGCTCGCCGGCGGCATGACTTTTATCGGATAGCGGCCAAGTTCGTCGCAAGGCCTTGTTCTATCCAGGATTGCCGTACGAAGAAGGACAATACGATGAAGATCAGACAACATCTCTGGTTTCGACGCGATATGGAATCTGCGATCGAACTCTACACGTCGTTAATCCCAGGCTCCTCGATCGGCTGGATTTCGAACATTCCTGCCGACAACCCGAACGGGCCGGCCGGCTGCGTAAAAGTAGCGGGAATCACCCTTTGCAATCATTCTTACATGGCATTCGAAGCGGGGCCACTCGCACCGTTCGATCATGACTCCTCAATAACCGTCTTGTGTGAGACGCAGGCGGAGATTGAGAGCCTGTATGATACGTTGAAGGAGGGTGCCTCGACGGAGCAGGGCGGCATTTTGCAAGACCGCTGGGGCTTGCGCTGGAAAATCCTGCCTAGGCAGCTTGGCGATCGTGTACCGGCACCAGCCAAGACTGAGCATGTAGGCGAGGACCAACTCCATAAGGCGAAGTTCGATATCGCTGGGTTGGAAGCGACGGCAAAAGGCTGAACACCGCTTATGCGACGCTCGCAGCACCTCACGTCAGTCGCAGATCCAGGCTCGGGTGCAATTTCTTCAGATTCGGCAGTGATTTCATCTGCCAGGGGACCTGTGAGGAGCCGCGCACCGTCAGATGGAGATGCGGATGCTTGCGCGCCTCGATCGTGAGCTTGGCAAGCAGATTGATACCGGACGAATTCAAGAATTGCAGGCCGGTCAGATCGAAAACAGCCTTGCCACTCTTATCTTCAAGCGCTTTCATAGCCAGATTGTAAATCGGCGCATAGGCGTCAGGCCCCGCCAATCGCATGGTTCCATCAAAATAAACGGCAGTGCCTTCGGACCAAACGCGGAACGCTTCTTCTCTGATTTCCATGGCATTTCTCCCGCGGGTTTAGGACAGCGCAATTGCCATCGCAGCGTAAGTCTCAAGTTTCGTTCGTTTATGCGGACCGTCATCCTCGAAGCGCCAGGCGAGATGCGCTTGGTAGTCGCTCATGAGGGTCAATAATCCCAAACCAGACGTGTTGCCGCTTGCAGCAACACTTGCTTCGATCTGCTGAATGAGGAGTTCGCCCGGATCTCCTGTCGTCACACCCGACAGGAAGCGTTGAAATCTCACTGCCGTTTCCTCATCGACAAAGTTCGATACTCGCATTCTAAAGCTGTCGGTTTCCACCAGTGCCTCGATGACGATGTCGCCTTGCGTGCGAAACTTAATAGCATTCTCGATTAGCTCGTTCGTCAGATAACCAATATCATGCCTGACTACTTTATATCGCTGTATCGAAAGTCGACAGCTGAGTGCGATCATCTCCGCAATGAAATCTGATGTTATGGCAGAATGCTTCCAGGCAAGATGGAGCGGCCCGTCGAGGAGACGAAGCCGTAGCGCGTGGCTCGTGTCGAATGAGACAAGATGCTCTCTGCCGTAAAGTACAGTTGTCATGCTCTCACCTGTGCTTCATCACGACGAGCGTAATGTCATCGTGTATTTTTTGTGTGCTGATATAGCCCATCAGATGATCGAGAATCCCTTTCAGCACTTCTTCCGAGGTTCCGCCGTGCAGGCGTCGCGCATCTTCGCAAAGCCGTTCGAAACCAAATAACTCGCCGCTGGGATTTTCTGCCTCGGTGACACCGTCGGTGTGCAGAACGATCATATCACCCTTCTGAAAGGATATTTCCCGGGTCTCGATGAATGGTGATATGTCGGGCTCAAGACCGACAGGAAGGCCGAGATCGCCAGTATCGATACGCTCTAGCTCGCCGTTCCGGCGAACGACGATCATGTCCTCATGCTGGCCTGATACCGTTAAGCGTTCGCCATCGTAATCGAGAAAGGACAATGTCAGATGTTTATCGGTCTCCGTCCGCTCGATGTTCTTGAAGATCGCGCGGTTAAGGTCGGTCAGGAATTTCGCAGGGGTCATCTCGCCGGTCTCCTGCAGGGCACGGGCGATTGACTGTACCATGAGCATGAGCACGCCGCTCTCCAGCCCGTGGCCTGTCACATCTCCGATACCTATCTTCAGATTGTTCCCGTTCTGCAAAACATCATAGTAGTCTCCGCCGACCTCATCGGCGGGGCGCATATAGGCGGCAATCTCCAAATGCTCGATTGCCATAAGCTCTTTAGCGCGCGGAAGGACCATGAGCTGTATTTGCCGCGCTACGTCCAATTCGGCACCAAGACGCGAGTTTTCGCTCTTCAGCTGACCATTGAGGACGGAGATCTCTTCCTTGGCCGCTTCGATCTCCGTAGTGCGCTCTACGACCAGTTTCTCAAGATTTTCAGTGTGGAAGCTGATCTCTTCCGCCATGCGGTTAAATGCGAAGCCCGCTTCAGCGACTTCATCCTTGGTTGGAATATCGACCCTTACAGAGTAATCCTTTGCCTGTATTCGTTTTGCGGCATCTGCCAACGCGCTGATGCCGCTCGTGATGCGCTTCGAGGCGGCAAACACAGCAGCCGTGACGATCATAAGTGACACGAGAACCGCGAGGATCTGATAGAGCAAGATGCGGTTGGTAGCGCGCGATATCTGGTCTTTGGCGGCTATCAGCGATGCATAGATCTCGCGCTCCGGCACGACGATGCCGAGTGACATGACCTCGCGCTGGACAGGGCCATTGACCCAGAGATTGGTCGGACGCAACTGTTTCACCACAACAAGGTAGGGAACATCTTCACCTTGCTCGTTAAGCGAAATGTGTTGGATGGCGCCATCGGCGTCGAGCGGCAAGGTCGAAATGGCCTTTTGCGTGCTGTTACGCAGAGAGCGGTCAAGACCGGTCACGCCCTTGTTGGCTAAATCACTCGCTGAGCGAAGGCCGATGATCTTTTCACCAACGGGATTGATGGCAACAACGTTTCCATTCGACATGGTCAAAAAACCGAAGCCGCTTTGGGCGACTTTCACGTTCTCAACGATCTCGGCGAGCTGATTGAGGGTAATATCAGCCCCCGCCGCGCCTGCCACGTTATGTCGATCGGCTGTCCAAAGTGGATGGAAGAAACTGACGATCTGTTTTCCTGTGATCGCGTCGGTATAGGGAGCGGTCTGCGTGATATCGTCGGCAACCGGTCGGGACGTGGGATTCAAGGCCCATTGCTGCCAGGATTCGTAGAGGCCGGGAAAGAAGAAATTCCAGAAGTCCGCACTGTTGTGGCCGGGATAGAGCCGATCGAATGTTTGCGCTTGCGCCGTGTATGGCGCAGTCCTGAAAAGCGGGCGCTCTTTCGGGCCGATATAGTACATCTGCAGCTTCGATGCGCCGTTATTGAGGAGAGACGGGGCAACAAGATCAAGCACAGCGCTCGTATCGATATCCGCCTGGACTTGCGGCAAGGGATGGTGGTCCTTGTCCAGCAAATAGCCCCACACGCTGACGACTGAAGGGGATCCGGGAAGATTTTGCGCCCATTGGCCGGTCGTGTCGTACGTTACGGTCACGGCGCCCGGGGAGGCCTTCGCCATAGCCGCACCTATGTCATTGTTCCGGGTCGGTTGATCGATCTGCCCCTGAAGCACACCTGTCAGTGCCTTAACGTCGGAGTGGACTTGATCGAGCAACAGAGCGACCTGGGAGGCGGTAGAGTTCGTGTAGGAGCGAATGTAGTCTTGGCTCGCTTTTTCGAGGCCTTCGCCGACCTCAGCGGTGGCATTGCGAGAAAGACGCTGAACGTTCCAAAGCGCCAGCCCCCCGCTGACAAGCAGGTCGAAGAGGACTGCTCCCCCGACCACGATCAGAAACTTGGCTCGAAACGAGCGCAGGCCGAGCCTTTGTTCTGTGATGGGCGACCACATCATAGCGGCTTCTGCCCTGATGCTGCCCAAATGGGCCAGCCGGCATAACCTCTTGGATGAAGAGCGGCGAAAATATGATCTGCGAAGCCCTGTTTGAAACGCTTGATGAACGCGGGTGAATCGCCCCGTTTGATCGCCATTTCGTCGGCGTAGACGTTTTGCCACGCCGCAATGATGTCAGCAAATTCCTGAGGGTCGCCATCGAGATTGGTCACCATGAAACTTTCCAATTTGACGGCCGTGAAGCCGGCATCCAGCAACATGCGACGGCCCTTTGGGCCCATTTCGACGTCCATGTCGAAATATTCGAAGAGCTTCGCGACCTCGTTGTATGTCCACTGGATGGTGTCAGCTCGTGGTTCGCCGAGACAATGAGAATTCTTCTCGTTGGTAATGTAGACCCTGCCGCCCGGTTTGCATATCCGATAGAGCTCTCGTAGCAACACATCCGGACGGTCGAAGATTTGCAGCGAGTGACGGCATGTCACAAAATCGAATTGATTGCTTTCGAACAGCATCTGCGATGCGTCGCCATAGGTGTATTCGATGTCTTGCACATCGAAATCTTCTGCCACCGTGCGTGCGTAGTCGAGACTCAACATGGAATGGTCGAGGGCAACGATTCTCGATGGCCGGAATTCCTTTCTTAACAGCATCGCGAAATCGCCTATGCCGCAGCAAATGTCGGCAATGATCATGCCTTCACGAAGCCCGTGACGCGGTAGGATCTCTCGCTCATGTCGCCAGGTCATCTTGGTTTGCGTCCTGAGGATCGGGATGAAGCTCTGGTTCTCAACGAATGTCTGACCGGGATAAAAAGCCGAGTCGTAGATCTCGACTGCAATATTCGGTGAAAGGTCGCTTAAGTGGTGAAACAACCGCGATGCCCATGCAACGACGCTTGAGGCGATCACCACAAGCTTAAGCTCCGGCCGCGAGCGGGAGGCATCGACCAATACGTGCGTTAAAGCGCGAAAAGCCGTATTGTTCATATGGGTCACACGCTTGAGATTGATGTAGAAAACGCCCTTGACGGTCTCGATTCCGTTTCTCAGCAACGCGAGGTCGTCGGCAAGCTCGGCCACAGAGTGTGGTCTGAGCACCCCCGCGAAAGAGAACTCCTGATTGTTGATGTCGAACCGTGCCGTGAAGCCGGCGGAAATATCCTGGCTCAATTAAGTAGCCTCTCGAGCGGCAGATCGACAATAAAGGTCAGGGCGCTAGTGCCCAGATCCCTGGCTTTTATGTCTGCATCGTAATTAACCGCCAGGCCGAACAAGATCGCTCGATCGGCGGGCGCTGCATCATTGGCAATGACATCGAGATAGCTTGCAAGCGCCTGCTCGCCTTGTAGTTCCTGAACGATTTCATGGTAGAATCGGCGCTTCTGAGGCGAACACGGAAAGGTCAGCTCTATGCGCTCCGTTTCGCGGTAGCGATAGAACCGGTAAACGAATTCGCCATCGTACTCATTCGAATGAAACGACATTTCCAAAAGCTCGTTGAGAGCCGATGAAAGCAGATTTGCGTGTCGGATGGGATCGCGGCGGTCATGGCTGACCATTCGGGCGACATAATTGGAGCATTGATCGCAATGCAACCAGTCCGCGGTAAAGGCGGCCATATTCATTTTCAGATCGAGGAGTGGCTCGAACCCAATATCCGTTGGCGTCTCTTTTATGTTCAATCGAGATCTCCTTGAGGAAATGGCCTTGCAAACGGTCAGGGTCCAGCGCGAACCCCGTCGAAGGAAACAGTTGGGTGTGTGCGGCTCCTTTGCGCTATGAAGTCGGCCAATCGGTCAGCGCCCATCGGTGGGCTGAGAAAATAGCCTTGCAAACGGTCGCAGCCCTCGCTCTGGAGCCACGTAGCTTGTTGCGCTGTCTCCACGCCCTCGGCCGTGACGCGCATATCCAGGCCGTGCGCCAAGGCAATGACGGAGCGGACAATGGTTTGGCTTTTGCCATCCCTCAGGAGATCCTTTATAAAATACTTGTCGATCTTGATGTTATCGAACGGAAAATTCTTGAGGTAGCTCAAGGACGAATACTCGGTCCCAAAATCATCGAGTGAAATCTGGATGCCGAGCACGTTGAGCGTGTTCAGCGTATCGAGATTGTTGATGGTGCGTTCCAGCAAGACGCTTTCGGTGATCTCAAGTTCCAGACGTTCGGAGGGGAACCCGACAACATCGAGCGTTTGCGCGACGCGGTCGGTAAAGCCCGGCGTCAGAAATTCGGCTGGCGACAGATTGACGGCTACGGTGTAGTGCACCGGCCATGTAAGCGCTTCGCGGCACGCTTGCTCAAGTATCCATTCGCCGATCTCACTCATCAAACCATCGGCCTCTGCCATCGGGATAAAGGCTATTGGCGGAATGATCCCCAAACTGGGATGTCGCCAGCGCAATAGTGCCTCAAAGCCGACGACCGTAAACGGCGGCTCCACCAATGGCTGATACTCGAGGAAGAATTCATCGCGCTGGAGTGCCACACGTAAACTGCGTCGCAACAGTTCCCTTTGCTCCAACACCACAAGCATGCCTGGATCGAACGTTCGTGCCCGTCGGCGCCCATCCTTCTTGGCGGCATAGAGGGCGACGTCGGCAGCTTTCATCAACTGCTCCCCCTCATTACCGTCACGAGGTGCAATTGCTACCCCGATGCTTGCGCCGACGAACAGCGAGATGCCGTCAACGACGAACGGCTTCTTGAATTCGGCAACCAATGCCTCTGCCAGTCTTTCGGCCTCCATTGGCTGCTGCGCGGCGACCTGGATGATGGCGAACTCATCGCCGGCGAGACGGTATGCCACTTCATCGTGAGCAAGGGTTCGGCTTATCCTTTCGGCAGCAAGCCGAAGCACGATGTCACCGGCACCATGCCCCATGGTATCGTTGACGGGTTTGAAGTCGTCCAGATCGATCTGCATCAGCGCGAGACCTGCTTCGTCACCGGTCGGCAGAAGCCTGTCCAGCTCCTGGCTAAATTGGCGGCGATTGGGCAACCCAGTTAGAACGTCATGCGTGGCCTGATGGAGGAGCCGTGCCCGCTCCTGGTCTTCGGGTAATGTCGCTCTGTTGGTGCCGCTGCTGTCGATTTCGATAACAGCAAGACCGTCTCGAGTATGGAATAGCAGCAAATCTTGGCCTGCGGACATCGAGGGGTTGAGCCGTACACGTCGCGAATGCCCGGTATCGACCACGAACTGAACCAAGTCCGCGAACGCGGGATTTGCCAAAGAGGGATAGATCTCCCACAACGTCATGGCCGTCAGGGAAGCAGTGCCTGCCCGGTCCTTGAGCTCCTCCGAGCAGTCAATAAGCTTGAAATCCAGGCCCCAGAGCGAGAACAGCGCCTCAGGACGATCGTCAAATTCAGACTTTTGTGGAACCAGCAGCGGCCAATTCGCACGGTTTTCGGGCATGGGGCTAGTCTCCTCCCAACCTCAGCAGCCTATGTCGTATCAGAGCCTACGCGTCTTGTTGCAATCACAGCGAACGCGCCATTGCGCGTTTATTACTTTACACATGAGCGGCGCCTCATTCTCAATCAATATATTACAGGATGTTTGATTAGAAAATAGCCAATAAATGCGGCCACATATACTGCCAAAGGTTCGTTGCTCCGGAAGACGGACTGAGCATCATCATCGAAATATCCCTCAACGGTCCACTGCGACTTTTCAGACCCGGTCGGAACGGCGCTCCAATCTATAAAGTCTATAGTCTATGAAGGTGGGAGGGCGGCAACCTGTTGCTGCCTTGGCCTCTGCCAGGAAAGGCAAGCATTTTGTTCAAGAGGGGCTGGCATTTGCGGACGTCGCTGGATTTCGGCGGGACCACATGAGGCTTGCCAAGCTTGTCTTCCTTGGTCTCTGCGAGATCGGTCCGCCCCGCACACCAAAGCCTATCTGGGCGGCATATCTCGTTCAACGTGTCAGTGTGTTCTGACATTGAAATGCAGCAAGATCCTGGATGTGCTGGAAGATGCCACAATCTCGGGAGGAAATTGCCTGGACATTAACCGGCAGCAGGGAGATACTTGAACTGTAGCCCGCTGTTAGCCGGAGTCGAAATGCCGCTAACGCGGCGAGCGTATTTGAGGGCCGGGCTCTGGAGAGGCCACATTGTCGGACTTTCGGCGCGAAGAACGAGTTGCAGCCAACGCTATCAAAGCCAAAGATGGCATGCGAAGCGAGGAAACTGCACCGCCGCATGGTGAGCGCCGTCGTTTCCCACGGCAGGCAGCAGCAACTGAAGAAGGGCAACCGGCTTCGTCGGCACTGAAGCCATTGCTGTTTTCCACGCGAGATCTGGCGCCGATAGATCAATTTGCTGCTTGGCAGGCCTATGTGGCCCCCCTGATGGACATTCAGCGTCCGGATGTTTCCTCCCAGGATACGGAGTTCGTTGCCGATCACGCGTCGTGGAATCTCGGAGGAATGCTGGTCGTCCAACAAAATGCACCTCCCCACAGCTACATGCGCTCGCAGGCGAAGGTGAGATCGGATCTCATCGACCATTGGCATGTCTCGATATTGCGCAACGGCCATATGTGGACTGAAGTCGATGGGCATGTCTCGGAGGGTGAGCCGGGAAATGTAGAGTTGCGATCCCTGGGGCACCCTTTTCGGGGTCGATCAACCCAGTCGCGGAGCCTGTCGCTTTATTTGCCTCGCGAACTATTTTTTGACATTCCCGGCTCCACGGAGATCAAGAACAACACCGCATTGTCCGGCACCTACACCAAATTGCTGATAGAATATCTGGACAGTCTCGAGGAAAACCTTTCACGCTTTGCCGCAAAGGATCTTCCCCATGTGGTACAGACGACGCGCGATATGATTTTGACCTGTGTTTCGTCGTCGGCCGTTGATGCGACTGTCTCGGAGCAGCACAGCAACTGGGCTTTGATGGAACGCATGCGGCGTCTCGTGCAGCGCAATTTGATGTCGCCCGATCTCACGACGGAGTGGCTATGTCGGGAACTCGGCGTTTCGCGCACCCGCCTCTACCAACTGCTCGAGCCGGATGGCGGAATTCATCACTACATTCAGCGGCGCCGTCTTCTGTCTGCTCATGTGGCCCTCAGCGATATCACCAATCGGCAGCAAATCGGCGATATTGCCTTTGCCGTTGGGTTTTCGTCTGCCGCCCACTTCAGCCGGGCCTTCAGCAAAGAATTTGGCTATAGTCCTCGTGAGGCACGGAACCTGACTGTTCCGCCTTATCTTGGGCATGTAGCTGCACCGACGTCTGAGATCGAAGATGATCACTCCTTCGACAAGTGGCTGAGAATGCTCGGCCATAGCCGCTAACCCGGGTTAGTCGACATCGGGCGGACTCTGGCATCGACATGTTGCAGTTCAAGCCGCGCCCACGCATGCGTTCAGCGGCTTGATCGGTGGGTTAATTTCCTCCTCACAAAGCGTCCGAGCACAATTGGCAACATTCGTTGTCGATTGCCGCTGCGCCGATTTTGATCCGCCAGGACTCCCGCGCCGTCAATGCCATCAGAATAACAGTAGCCGGGCTCCTAGTTCTCAACGCACCCGGCCAACAAAGGAGATCAATTTTCAGCGCGGTATCCGCTCAAGGGGAGATTAACTACAAAGTTTTTCCCGAGAACTACATAAATCACACGGATAATATTCGACTGTCTCCTGTATTTGTTTGTTTTAACTATGCCAATTTGAGAAAAATAATATGGACGAAATGTAAAGTTTTTGAATTCCCGGATAACGACAGTTAGAAGAAATATATTTAAGTTATAATTAGCGATGCAAAAATTGATTAACTATCGCTGACGCTAGAAGGCAAGAAGTTAAAAGTTCTTTTTGCCTGAATATGTTGAGCGTAAAACAAAATAGTGGGGAGAGTTTTATGAGCATGACCTTCAGATCTTCACATCTATCTCTGATGCATACCGCAAGACGCGTAATTCTTGTTGCCGGAGGCGCAGGATTTCTCGGATCGCATCTTTGTGAGCGTCTGTTACTTGAAGGTCACGAAGTGATCTGTGTGGACGATTTCTCGACGGGGCGGATGGAGAATATGCGGCATCTGCTGCGCTTCGATACTTTCAGTTTTATCCGCCATGATATTATCGGGTCGATCGATCTGCCCGTTGACGAGATTTACAATCTAGCTTGCCCGGCTTCACCGCAGCATTATCAGGCAGACCCGATCCATACCTTGAAAACATGCGTATTCGGATCGTTAAACCTTCTAGAGCTGGCCGCCCATCATCAGGCAAGGATATTCCAGGCTTCCACTTCGGAAATCTATGGAGATCCCCAGGTCCATCCGCAGCCTGAAGGCTATTGGGGCCATGTTAATTCCTTCGGTCCGCGCTCCTGCTATGATGAAGGCAAGCGTTCTGCAGAGACGCTTTTCTACGATTTCCATAAGAAATATGGCGTCGATATCAGAATTGCGCGCATCTTCAATACTTACGGGCCGCGCATGCGTCCTGACGATGGCCGCGTCGTTTCCAATTTCATCGTCCAAGCGCTCAAGGGGCAGGATATCACCATCTACGGCGATGGTTCGCAGACGCGCTCCTTCTGTTATGTCGATGATCTGATCGAGGGTTTCACTCGGCTGATGCGCAGCCAGCCGGCAATTCACACGCCGGTCAACCTTGGCAATCCGACCGAGTTTAGTATCCGCAATCTCGCGGAACAGGTCGTCGCGATGACGGGATCACCATCGAAAATTGTCTATCAGCCACTGCCGGTCGATGATCCTCGCCAGCGCCGACCCGATATTACGGTCGCAAAACGGGAATTGAAGTGGGAGCCGTCTGTCGCATTGGCGGACGGTCTGAAGTCGACGGTTTCCTATTTCGAACGTCAACTCGTTCGCCCCAATGGCGAGCTTGTCGAGGTGGCGTGATGTCCATGCGAAACATACTCGTCGTAGGTGGTGCCGGCTTCATCGGCAGCCACACCGCCAAGCTTTTGCGCAAGCAAGGCTATGAGCCGATTGTTTATGACAATCTCTCGACAGGCCATGAAGAGTCGGTACGCTGGGGTCCTCTTGAAAAGGGGGATATTCTCGACACGCAACGTCTCGTCGAGGTTCTCACAAAATACAGCCCTGATGCGGTGATACATTTCGCGGCCTCGGCCTATGTGGGTGAGTCCGTTGAAGATCCAGCGAAATACTACGCCAACAATGTGAACGGCACTCATTCGTTACTGGAAGCATGTCGCCGCTCGGGTACGGACAAGCTAATCTTCTCATCGAGCTGCGCGATCTACGGCATTCCGGATCATCTACCGATCCGCGAGCACCAGATCCCGCAGCCGATAAATCCTTACGGCAGAACAAAGCTGATTGCGGAACATATGCTTGCTGACTATTCGGCGGCCTACGGGCTGCATTATGCAGCACTCCGCTATTTCAACGCGTCAGGCGCCGATCCGGAGCAAGAACTCGGCGAGTGGCATGATCCTGAGACACATCTGATCCCTCGTGCACTGCTTGCCGCAAGCGGCTCTATCGACTTTCTTCAAGTCTACGGCGACGACTACGACACGCCGGACGGCACATGCATCCGCGACTACATCCATGTCATGGATCTTGCGCGCGCTCACATACTAGCCGTTGAATATCTGATGAGAGGTGGCGCCAATCTCGCCGTTAACCTGGGTACTGGCCACGGAACATCCATTAAGGAGATTCTGACCGCGATCAGGCGAATTTCCCGATGCCCGGTGCCGGTCGAAATGCGTGCCCGTCGGGCAGGCGATCCACCTGCGCTCTATGCAGCTTCGGGTCTTGCAGCCGAGAAACTCGGCTTTCAGCCTCTTTATTCAAACATTGAAACGATCATCCGAACTGCCGCTCCTTTCTTCGGATTGGAGGTGCACGAATGAGTGTGCGCGAGATACAAGCTCAAGCAATACGAGACGAACCGCTGATGGTGCCAGTCCTGGCCGGTTATCGGCGCGCTGAATATCTTGCCGGCACCGCTTTATGGCTTGCCGCGGTTGTCTACTTCTGGCGCTGGTGGTTTGTCCCCGCGCACCATGTTTATCTTGTCGGATCCATTTTGGTGACCTCGGTGCTGGCCTGGGTCACAATCATTCCGGTCTATTTTATTGTCGTCTTTTACCGCGCGCGGAAACCAGGCGGACGGCTGCGTTTGCCTGCCGGCGGCCGCGTGGCAATGGTGGTGACGAAGGCACCATCGGAGCCTTTCGAAATCGTGGCTAAGACATTGTCCGCCATGTTGGCGCAAAAAGTGCCGCACGACACCTGGCTTGCCGATGAAGATCCTTCGCCCGCGACACTGGACTGGTGCCACAAACAAGGCGTTCATGTTTCCACTCGTAAGGGTCGTGAGGATTATCACCGCCAGACATGGCCGCGCCGTACTCGTTGCAAGGAAGGCAATCTCGCCTTCTTTTATGATCACTATGGCTATGCGCGCTATGATTTCGTCGCTCAGCTTGATGCCGATCATGTGCCGGAACCTGACTATCTTTATCAGATGCTGCGTCCCTTCGCCGACCCGGCGGTTGGCTATGTCTCCGCGCCCAGCATATGTGACCATAACGCCCATGAAAGTTGGTCAGCGCGTGGTCGTCTCTATGCCGAAGCCAGCATGCATGGATCGCTGCAGGCAGGCTTCAATGGCGGGCTGGCACCGCTTTGCATCGGCTCGCACTACGCCGTTCGAACCGCAGCCCTCAAGGATATAGGTGGGCTTGGTCCTGAACTTGCCGAGGATCACTCGACCACGTTGATGATGAACGCGCACGGTTGGCGCGGTGTTCATGCACTCGACGCCATCGCTCATGGCGATGGTCCGCGTACCTTCACAGATCTCATTACGCAAGAGTTCCAATGGTCGCGCAGCCTGATGATGATTCTGCTGCAATATTCGCCGAAGCTGGTCGGACATCTGCCATTGCGGCTGAAGATGCAGTTCCTGTTCTCGCAGCTTTGGTACTGTCTCTTCTCGCTCTTCATGGCGTTGATGTTTTTTCTGCCCGTGGCCGCGCTTATAAGCGGAAGGATTTTCGTTGATGTGTCCTATCCTGACTTTCTGCTTCATTTCGTGCCACAGTCGGTGTTGCTGATCCTGCTTGCCTATCGGTGGCGCAAAACCGGCACCTTCCGGCCGATCGATGCCAAGATTCTCAGTTGGGAAATGACATTGTTTCTGTTCGCCCGCTGGCCGTGGGCACTTGCGGGAACTCTGGCGGCGATGCGCGACTGGGCAATGGGATCTTTCGTGGATTTTCGGGTCACGCCGAAGGGCACGTCTGATGTCGATCCACTCCCTTCCAGGGTTCTCGCGCCTTATATCTTGCTGTCGCTGATCTCAGTTCTGCCGGTACTGTTCGTCGCCAATGCCAGAGACACCGGCGGCTTCTACATTTTCGCCACGGTGAACGCAGCCATCTATACGCTGCTCGTCTTGGTTATCGTTCTGCAGCATGCTCGCGAAAACATCGTGTGCATGGCCAGCCGCTTTTATCGTCCGGCGCTCGCCGGAAGCCTGCTCACCCTGATCGTTTTGCCATGTGTTGCCACCATCGAGCGCGGCCGTAGCGGGATCGAGTCGCTGACCTGGGACACGAGCGGCTACACGCTGTTCGAATACCGTTTTTCGGTCGCAGGCGCCGGAATAGGCGGACATGACCTGCACAGGATCGTGTTCAATCCCCGTTGGCGTACGAGTGGCGCTAACACAAATTGATAACAGGAAAGGGCGCCATTGGCGCGAACGCAAATGAAAATAGCTGTTATCGGAACCGGATATGTAGGCTTGGTTAGCGGCACATGCTTTGCCGAATGGGGCAACACTGTTGTCTGTGTGGATAAAAATGCGCGGAAGATTGCAGACCTCCAGCAGGGCAGAATGCCGATCTACGAGCCCGAACTCGACGAATTGGTCGAGCGCAACTACGCCTCGGGACGGCTTGACTTCACCTGCAACCTGGCCGAGGCGGTAGACGGAGCCGCGGTCGTCTTCATAGCCGTCGGCACGCCGCCACGCGCCGATCATGGAGATGCGGACCTTTCCTTCGTCTATATGGCAGCGCGCGAACTTGCGCCGTTGATCGCGGACAACACGGTTGTGGTGGTCAAATCGACCGTGCCCGTCGGCACGGGGGACGTGGTGCAGAAGATCATCGGTTCTGTCCGCAAAGCCGGCACGTTCTCTGTTGCCTCCAATCCGGAATTCTTACGCGAAGGCGTCGCGGTCAGCGACTTCCTTGCGCCGGACCGCGTTGTGATCGGCGTCGAGGACGAGCGTGCGTCCAAGCGTCTTATCGAACTCTATGACGGTCCGATCGCGTCGCAGAACACGCCGGTTCTCATCACCATGCGGCGCACCTCGGAACTGATCAAATATGCCGCGAACGCATTTCTGGCGACCAAGATCACCTTCATCAATGAACTGGCCGATCTTTGCGAACAGGTGGGTAGCGACGTAAACGAGCTGGCGCTCGGCATTGGGCTCGACAAGCGTATTGGGACAAGCTTTCTCACCGCCGGGCCTGGCTATGGCGGCTCCTGTTTTCCAAAGGATACGCTGGCGCTTCTGCGGACAGCGCAGGATCATGGGGTAGCTCTTCGCATTGTGGAGGAGACCGTCAGCGCCAATGAGGCACGTAAGCGACGCATGGCGCTGAAAGTGATGGAAGCACTTGGCAACGACATAGACGGCCTGACCATCGCCATCTTCGGCCTCACGTTCAAACCCGATACCGACGACATGCGCGATGCGCCCTCTGTGCCACTCATAGAAGCGTTGCAACGTTTCGGCGGCCGCATCCGCGCCTATGACCCTGTCGGCATGGAGAATGCTGCGAAAATCCTCAACGACGTCGAATTCTGTGACGACCCCTATGAATGCGCGAGAGGCGCCGCCGCCGTTGTCGTCATCACGGAATGGGAAACCATCAAGAAGATCGATCTGGCTCAACTCAAGCAGAACATGCGTCAGCCAATTCTCATAGATCTTAGAAACGCTTTGAATGCCGATGCGGCCGAACAGCTTGGGTTTCGCGTTTCATCCATCGGCCGGTCGGCCAGGACAGAGAGCGATATTCAAAACACCGCGAGGCGGAGGAACAGTACCCTACGGGCGGTCAACATAACAACGGCAAAAGCTGCCTCGGTTGCTGTGCGGGAGGAACAAAAATGACGCCATCGAACAACAAAACCACCCACCTTGCTTGTGCGACAGCGCTGGCCTTCGCCACTGCGTTCGGGCTTGCCGCGTCGAGCAATGCCGCCGCCGCCAAGGTCGATGTCAAGCTGCCTACAAGCGCCCGGCCCATGACGGCGGGTGAACTCTATGTGCTTTATCGTGACAAGACTTGGCAGTGGTCCGATGGCGCGGGACGAATGCAGGATGCAGATCGCCGGTTTTTCGCCTGGATCGATGGAGCAGGAGGTCAGTCCTGGGCCGAGGGCCGTTGGACAGTAACCGATACGGGTCGCCTATGTTTCGTGGCGGCTTGGCATGCGACAAACGGCAAGTTCCCGGCAAAAACCTGCTTTGTCCATCAAATTAGCAATGGAACCATCTACCAAAGGCATGAGCCGGATGGGTCCTGGTTCGTATTTCGTCATGCCGTCGCCCAAAAAGCCGATGAGGCGGAGAAGCTGGTCGCTGATGACCTGGTTTCGCAGCGACTAGATGTCGTGAAAGCCACCTTGAGCGCGGGCAAAACCGAGCAGAAGAAGGAGACACTCCAATGAAAACCATATCCAAACTGACGGCAGCTATGCTTTGCACTGCCGCTATTTGCGGAGCAGCTTACACTGCCAGTGATGTTCTGGAGGCAAAGGCCGAGAACCAAAGCCTGTTCCATGATAAGAGGCCGATCATCACCCCGCAATCGCTTGCTTCGGGTGCCTATGATCCGAATGGGGATTTTGCCAACGACCATAATCCCAAGATCGAGCATCTCTTCCTAGCCTGGGAAGATGTCGATCTCGCAACTCTCAGCACGGCGGATGCT
>Ga0075370_10000312_pt1 | contig 17559 bp, 17 predicted proteins | sample EndMethybrTD3035_FD_71398 | JGI IMG/M metagenome (GOLD analysis project Ga0075370, IMG submission 71398) | Populus endosphere microbial communities from Tennessee, USA - Endosphere MetaG P. TD hybrid TD303-5 | ecosystem: Host-associated > Plants > Roots > Endosphere | place: USA: Tennessee... | reverse complement strand
ATCGCGGTGCAGGGTCTCCCGAAGGACGCCGTCGCCGACCGCCTCGACGACGTGCTGCTCGACGGAGAGCCGGCGTACGTCGTCCGGTGGACCACGCCGGCCGACCAGGTCATCCAGTACGACGTCGGCACCCAGCGCGCCGGCCGGGTGGTCGTGGTGCACCTCGACCTCCGCAAGGACGACCCGGACACCGCCGAGTCGACGGTGGCCGCGGTGCTGGCGTCGTTCCTCTGGCACTAGCCGTCACGTCCCCGCCCTCGCCTACTGTGCGTGGCGTGCCGAGCCGGATCTCCGACTTCCTCGACCTGGTCCGCCAGCTCGACGACGTGGTGCAGTCCGACCACGGGCGCTACCTCAAGCTCGAGGTCGCCGGCCGGACCTTCGGCTACCTCTGGGAACCGACCCGGACCGTCGGCCTGAAGCAGACGATCGCGGAGCAGCAGGCGCTGGTGGCCGAGCGGCCCGACGTGTTCGAGGTCCAGTACACGGCCTACGGGTTCGGCTGGGTCGTCGTCCACCTGGACGGCATCGAGCGCGACGAGCTGGCCGAGCTCAGCTTCGAGGCGTGGCGACTCAGCGCCCCGGCCGACCTGGTCGAGAGCCGCGCGGACCGCCTGCCGTCCTGACCGACGTGACCCTAGGGGCCGAATGGCCCGGATGGGTCTGTCCCCATGGGGCCGTTCGGGCGTCCCATGGAGACGAACGGCGGAGCCCATGGGGGTGCCTCGCCGGTTCAAGGGGGATGTGCCGATGTCTTGGGATCTTCGGAAGAGCATGACGAGCGACGCCAGCAGCACGGCGGTGGAGTCGCTGCTCCGGACGCTCGACGACGCCGCCGAGTGGGAGCACCGGGCGGCGAGCCGGGTCCGGGCGTTCGCGACGTCGCCGTCCGGCCCCTTGAGGGACGGATCCGCGTCCGTCCTCGGCATCACACCGCTGAAACCGACCGGGTGAGCCGGATTTTCAACGAATTCGGACTCACTGCGTGGACCTGAAGGCAACCGAATTGTCACGGGAATTGAAAAGCTCCTCGGTATTCGCGGCGTGGTAACAAGGCCGCGACCGCGCTAGACCGGTGGGGGTATTTTTCGCCCCGGCGCGAGCGCGCCTGTCGTTACCTTTTCAACCGTCGAGTGAACGTTTCCGCGTCCCTCACCCTCGAGGGTGAGGGGGAACCTAGCGTCCTGATCGCTGGCTTGTTCACCGCGTGCACGGGGATGCGCACGAAATCTCGGGAGAAGAACGTGACCTCCGTGCTTCCGGTCGTCCTGGCAACCGTCCTCGCCCTCGTGCTCGCCCGCCATCCCGGGGGCTCGGCGATCTCCGGCAGGGCCGTCGACCAGGCCCGGTCACAGGGTCATCGGGGGGTGGGCACGCCTCCTCGGCAGCTGGGGCTGACGAGCGAGGCTTACGCCCACCTCCCCGACCCCGGCCCAGCACCTGCGCTGACGGGACGTCGTACCGACCCTGGCGACCCCGAGGACCTGCACGACCTCGTGGATCGGGCGAAGGCGGGCGACGCCGAAGCCTTCGGACAGCTGTTCGACCACTTCCACGGACCGGTCTTCCGCCAGCTGTTCACGCTGACCCGGTCCCGGACCCTGGCCGAGGACCTGACCTCCGAGACGTTCTTCAAGGCCCTCCGGGCGATGGGCGGGTTCGCCCTTCCGAGCGAGCTGTTCGGCCCGTGGTTGCGACGCATCGCGCGCAACCTGGCCAACGACCACTTCAAGGCAAGCAGCACCCGTCGTGAGCTCGTCACCTCGGACCTGAGCTTCTTCGACGGTGTCGTCGACGGACCCGACGACCTCCTGGTCACGAGCCTGGACCTCGATGCGCTCCGAGACGCCATGCACCGCCTGCCGGTGAACCAGCGCCGCGCGCTGGCCCTGCGGTTCCTGCGCGAGCGGAGCATCACCGAGACTGCGAAGGAGCTGGGCTGCTCCGAGGGGGCCGCCAAGCAGCTGCAGTGGCGCGGGCTCCGGAACCTGGCCCGGCTGCTGCGCGACGGGGCGGGGTGAGTCATGTGGGCCCGCGTCCGGGCGCAGCAGGCCGTCACCGCCGAGATGGCCCTCGACCTCGACGAGCCGGGAAGTGGTGTAGACCGGCGTGTCCGCGCCGCTCCGTGTGTCGTCTTCATCAGTGAGGGACGGGAGCGTGGGGACGCTCTCGAGAATTGAATGATCCTTGGGGGGACAACATGAGTACTGCCATTTCGAACGAGTCGAATATCGGAATTGGCTGGGTGATTCACGACGGCGCTTTCCAGATCCTGCGCGAGAATCTCGCTCAGGAGAAGAAGTGGGAGCGGCGCACGGCCAGTCGGGTGCGGCGCTTCGTGCCGGAGCAGCTTCGTGCTCCCAAGCACCGCGCCGAGTCCGTCAGTGATGGCTGATGAACCCGCCGTCCACGATGATCTCGCTCCCGGTGACGAACGAGGCCCTCGGTGACATGAGGAAGCCCACCGCCTCCGCGACCTCGCGCGGCTGACCCAGCCGGCCCAGTGCGGCCCCGCTCTCGAGCTCGGCCTTGAGCTCAGCGATCTCGAGGGCGGGGCCGAGCATCGGCGTCTCGATGAAGCCGGGGCAGACCGCGTTCACCCGGATGCCGTCCGGACCCAGCTGCGCCGCCATCGAGCGGGTGAGCCCGAGCATGCCCGCCTTCGACGCGCAGTACGCCGGGATCCACGCGCTCGCGACGATGCCCTCGATCGAGGCGATGCCGACGACCGACGCGTTCTCCGCGTCCTTGAGGTGCGGGTACATGAGCTGCACCAGCAGTGCGTGCGCCCGCAGGTTGAGGTCCAGGACGGCGTCCCACGAGTCGGCCGTGAAGGCGCCCACGGGCTCGACCGCCACGGCACCGGCCGCATGGACCAGTCCGTCGAGGCCACCCAGCGCCTCGGCGGCCCTGCCCACCGGATCGGCGAGGTCGCCGGACACGTCGACCACCTCGTACGGCATGTCGAGGTGCTCGGCCCGCTCGGCCACCTCCGGCGCGATGTCCCAGAGCATGACCCGTCGCCCTTGCTCCACGAGCACCTCGGCGCAGGCCAGCCCGATGCCGGACGCGGCGCCGGTGACGATGGCGCCGCTCATGCCCACCCCTCCGGGCGCAGGGTCACCTTCACGCAGTCGGCCGACCTCTCGGCAACGGCGGCGTACGCCGCAGCCGCGTCGTCGAGGGCGAAGTGGTGGGTGAAGACGCCGGTCGTGTCGATCCCGCCCTCCTGGATGAGCGGGACCAGCTCGGGCCACGTCGCGTGGATCGGTGCGGTGGTCATCCGCAGCGTGATGCTGCGGTAGAGGCCCATCAGGACGCCGAGCGGGTACGGGTTCAGGTCGTGCACGCCGATCACGTTGATCGTGCCCCCGGCGCGGACCGAGGCGAACGCGTCGTCGAGCGTGGCGTCCTTGGCCACCGCGTCGATCACCGCGTCGGCGCCGCGGCCGCCGGTCGCCGCGAGCACCGCCTCGGCGGTCGGCCCCTCCAGGGCGATGGCCCCGGAGGCGACCGCCCGGGCTCGCCGTCCCTCGACCGGGTCCGCCACCAGCACGCGTTCGGCCCCCAGGGCGAGCGCGCTGCGGACGGCGCAGAGTCCGACCGCCCCCAACCCGATCACGAGGACGGTCGAGCCGGGGACGACGTCGGCCCGCTTCGCGCCCGCCCAACCGGTCGCCAGGTTGTCCGTGAGGAGCAGCGCCGCCTCGTCGTCGATCCCGTCGGGGATCCTCATCAGCTGGAAGTCCGCGCCCGGCACCGCGAGGGCGTCGGCCTGCGCGCCGCCGAGCTCGCCCGCGCCGAAGACCTTGGCGCCGCTCTCGCACAGGATCGGGTCGCGGTGCGTGGTGCACCCCTCGCAGTGGCCGCAACCGGCGACCGAAGCGACCAGCACCGTGTCGCCGACCGACACGGTGCTCACGTCCGACCCCACCTCGAGCACCGTGCCGACCGCCTCGTGACCGACGGCGACCGGGTACATCGGGATGTCCCCGTCGTAGAAGTGCATGTCGGAGCCGCAGATCGCACTCAGCGACACCTGCACGACTGCACCGTCGGGGCCCGGCAGCACCGGGTCGTCACGTTCCTCGACGGCCACCTCTCGGGGGCCGGAGATCACCGCGGTCCGCATGGGTGGCGACGCTAGGGGACTGGACAGATTCCGACAAGTGTCCACAATGGCGCATGCGCAACCCGCACTCCGGCGTCCCGTTCACGGCCGCGCAGTTCTCCGACGAGCAGATCGCCGACGCACTGAAGGACGTCTCGATCCCGACGCTCCTGCTGTCCTGCGTACACATGACCGAGGACCCCGCGGTCCGGGAGTCGATCCTCACCGGACCGATCAAGCCGCAGGGGCTGTTCCTGAACGAGGTCCAGGGCTTCATGTCCGAGGAGGACCAGCAGGCCGCGCGTGAGCTCGCGCTGCCGATCATCGCCGCCTGGCGCGACCGCGGCTGCCCCGAGCCGGAGCCGGTCGACCCGGTCCTGCTGAAGCGGATGATGGACTGGATCGTCTGCGAGGAGGTCGGTGCCGAGTACGTGCCGATGATGCTGGAGGAGATGGAGCTGGACGGCGCCGACGCCCGGTCGACCGGCGCCGTGGCCACGTCCGACCCGCGTCCCGTCGTCATCGTCGGGCTCGGCATGTCCGGCCTGCTCGCCGCGATCCGGCTGCAGGAGGCCGGCATCCCGTACGTCGTGTTCGAGAAGAACGACGGCGTCGGCGGCACCTGGTGGGAGAACTCCTACCCTGGCGCCCGGGTCGACGTCGGCAACCACTTCTACTGCTACAGCTTCGAGCCCAGCGACGCGTGGACCGAGTTCTTCGCGCAGCAGCCCGAGCTGCAGTCGTACTTCCAGCGGGTCATGGAGGACCACGGCGTCGAGGCGCACACCGAGTTCGGGGTCGAGGTGACCGGCGCGAGCTGGGACGACGACACGGCGACGTGGAGCGTGACGCTCGACGACGGCCGGACCGTCGAAGGCCGGGCGGTGATCAGCGCCGTGGGCCAGCTCAACCGCCCGCTGCTGCCCGACGTACCCGGCGCGTTCGCCGGACCGTCCTTCCACACCGCCCGCTGGGACCACTCGGTCGACATCGCGGGCAAGAAGGTGGTCATGGTCGGCGCCGGCGCGACCGGGTTCCAGGTCGCCCCAGCCATCGCCGACGCGGTCGAGCACCTCACCGTCATCCAGCGCACCGCGCAGTGGATGTTCCCGAACCCGAACTACCACGCCCAGGTCGGCGACGGCGTCCGCTGGGCGCTGAAGCACCTCCCGTTCTACGGGCGCTGGTACCGGTTCCTCATCTTCTGGCCGGGCTGCGACACCGGACTGGTGGCCGCCAAGGTCGACCCGGAGTGGGAGCCGCAGCAGCAGTCCGTGAGCGAGGTCAACGACATCACTCGGGTGATGTTCACCGACTGGATCGTCAGCCAGGTCGACAACGACCCGGAGCTGGTGGCCAAGGTGGTGCCGGACTACCCGCCCACCGGCAAGCGGACGCTGCAGGACAACGGCAGCTGGCTCACGACGCTCACCAAGCCGAACGTCGAGCTGGTGCGCGCCGGGGTCGAGCGGCTCGAGCCGAACGGGGTCGTCGACTCCGACGGCACGTTCCACGAGGCCGACGTGATCGTCTGGGCGACCGGGTTCCGGGTGAACGAGCCGCTGGTGCCGATGGCGATCACCGGTCGCGGCGGCCTCGACCTCCGCGAGCACTGGGGGGTACGGCCGCGGGCCTACCTCGGGATGACGGTGCCTGAGTTCCCGAACTTCTTCTGTCTCTACGGCCCGGGCACCAACCTGGCCAGCGGCGGCAGCCTGATCTTCCACTCCGAGTGCGAGATCCGGTACATCGTCCAGTGCCTGCAGGCGGTCGACGCCGCCGGTGCCAGGGCGATCGAGCCGCGCCGCGAGAGGTACGACGAGTGGTACGACAAGTGCCAGGCCGAGCTGAGGACGACGGTGTGGTCCTCGCCGTACATCGAGCACAACTTCTACAAGAACGTGGACGGCGACGTGCACTCGCTCAGCCCCTGGCGGCTGGTCGACTTCTGGACCTGGACGCGGACCCCCGACCTCGAGGACTTCGTCCTGTCGTGACCGCGACCGACACGAGGACCGTCCGGGACCGGTTGCTCGACGCGGCCGAGGACTGCCTCCGCCGCGACGGCATCCGGCGCACGACGATGATCGACATCGCCGAGACGGCCGGCGTCTCGCGCACCTGGCTCTACCAGCACTTCCCGGACAAGCAGTCGATCCTCGGCGCCGCGCTGGTCCGGCTCGACGAGACGTTCTGGGCCGATGCCCACCAGCGGGTCGGTGCCCGGCGCTCGTTCCCCGCCAAGGTCGCCGAGGCGATCCTCATCGCCCGGTCCTCGGAGCTCGGGCCCCTCGCCCTGGAGCTCAAGGCCCGTGAGCCCGCAGAGTTCGAGGCCGTGATGGGTCGGTTCCTCCACGACGCCGTCCCCGGGATGGTGGTGTTCTGGGAGGTGCACCTGACGGCGGCGCGGGACAAGGGCGAGCTGCGGCCGGACCTCGATGTCGCCGGCGCCGCTGAATGGGTGCTCCGGGCGGTGGTCTCGCTCGTGACCATGCCCGGTGGCACCGTCGACGCCGACGACCGTCGCGCCCTGACCCGGCACCTGGCGACGTACCTGATGCCCGCACTCGTGCCCACCCCGTGAAGGAGCAGTAGTGGATCCCTCTCGCTGGCCAAGCCTCGACCCGGAGCTCGTCCCGCTCGTCGAGCTGCTGCCCGACATGGCGGACGGTCTCGACGACATCGACGCGGCGCGCGAGATGCTCGCCGGCTTCATCCCGAACGACCCGCCGGCCGCCGAGGACCGCGTCGAGATGACCGAGGTCCCGGTCGGTGGCACGACGGTGCGGATCTACCGGCCACGTGGTGTCGAGGGCGACCTTCCCGGCCTGCTCCACATCCACGGCGGCGGGTTCGCCCTCGGCAGTGCCGAGATCGACCACCCGCAGTCGGTCGGGCTGGCCGACGAGCTCCAGGCCGTGGTCGCGACCGTCGACTACCGGCTCGCACCCGAGCACCCGTATCCCGCGGGCGTCGACGACTGTTATGCGGCCCTGGAGCTGCTCGCCGGGTGGGACGGCGTCGACCCGACGCGGATCGCGGTGCAGGGCCAGAGCGCGGGCGGCGCTCTGGCCGCGGCCGTCACGCTGCTGGCTCGCGACCGGGGCGGACCTCGGATCCACTTCCAGGTGCTCGAGATCCCGGTCCTCGACGACCGGCTCGACACCCCGTCGATGCGCGCCCACGTCGACACGCCGCTCTGGAGCCGTCCGCAGGCCGAGCAGTCCTGGCGCTACTACCTCGCCGGCCAGGAGGCGGACCAGTACGCCGCCCCGGCGCGTGCCGAGGACCTGTCCGGGCTACCGCCGGCCTACGTGCTGACCTGCGAGCTCGACCCGCTGCGCGACGAGGGCATCCGGTACGCCGCGCGGCTGCTCGAGGCCGGTGTCTCGGTGGAGCTGCACAGCTACCCGGGCGCGTTCCACGGCACCACGATGGCGCAGGGCAGCGAGATCGCGACCCGGATGATGACCGAACGCCTCGCCGCGCTGACCAGAGCTTTGGCGCCCGGCTGACCCACCTGGGTGGCCGGCACTCACGTCACCTGTCGTGAGCCGCGCTTCACCTGCATCGTGCGCGCGTGCCGGACCGGGCTCGACGGCACCTGGGAGTCGTCGACCAGCCACCAGTCCGCGCGGACCCGTGCGCCGTCGACGTCCACGATGAGGTAGCCGCAACGCGAGCTCTCGCGGTACTTCACCCACTGGTTGAACCCCGCTTCGTTGGCGCTGAACACACTCTCGATCGCCGTGTCGGCGCCGGGGATGAACTGGGCGATGATCGTGCTGATCGCCGGCGAGCTGATGCCGGGAGCGATGAGCTCGACGGCCACCGACTCGCCGGTCGCCGAGTAGGTGCCGACGTCGCGGGGGATCTCGCAGGCATAGCTCTGGTGCACGTCGCCGGTGAGCACCACGACGTCCTCGACCTCGGTCATCGTCGTCACGAGCCGCTGCCGCTCGGCCGGGTAGCCGTTCCAGTCGTCCACGTAGTACGCCGCCGGCTCGTGCGCCAGGGCCGGCGACACCGGCTCGAGGATCGCCGACAGCGCCTCGGGGTAGCCCGGACCGAGGACCGTCGGGAAGAACGGCACCTGGTTGCCGATCACCTTCCACGTCGCGGTGCTCTCCTCGAGACCCTTGCGCAGCCAGGCCAGCTGCGCCTCGCCCAGCATCGTCCGCTTCGGGTCCTCGCGGTCCGGGTCGACCGAACCGGCGCTGAAGGCTGCGCTGTCCGGCTGCTCGTCGCGGAACCGGCGCTCGTCGAGCATCCACAGGTCGACGTGCTTCCCGAGCCGCAGCCGCCGGTGGATGCGGTATGGCAGCGAGCGCGACCGGCGCCGGACGGGCAGCCACTCGGTCCACGCCCGCCGCGCGCCCTTGGACCGCGCCGCCCAGCTGCCCTCGCCGGCGTCGTGGTTCTCCGCGCCACCGCGCCAGGTGTCGTTGGCGATCTCGTGGTCGTCCCACACCGCGATGACCGGATGCCGGGCGTGCAGCGCCTGCAGGTCCGGGTCGAGCCGGTAGCTGCCATGACGGATCCGGTAGTCCTGGCCCGTCGTGCACTCGTGCGGTGGGTCCGCGTGCCGTGGCGAGTACGGCGCGGGCATGCCCTCGCCGAGCGGCCCGTCGGGGCCGTACTCGTAGATGTAGTCGCCGAGGTGCAGCACCGCGTCGACGTCCTGGGCCGCCAGGTGCCGGTACGAGGCGAAGTAGCCCCAGTCGTAGTTGGCGCACGACACGACCCCGAGCCGCACGGGAACGTCGGCGCCGCGCTTCGGTGCGGTGCGGGTCCGACCCACCGGCGAGGTGACGCCGAGCGCGTGGAAGCGGTACCAGTACGTCCGTCCCGGGTGCAGCCCGCGGACGTCGACGTGGACGGTGTGGTCGTGCCGGTGGGTCGCCTTGGTGCGGCCACGCCGAACGACGTTCCGGAACTTCTCGTCCCCGGCGACCTCCCACCTCACGTGCACGGCCGGCCCCCGGCCCGAGCCGGGCTGGGCATGCCTGCTGGGCGTCACGCGGGTCCACAGGACGATGCCGCGGGGGAGCGGGTCGCCCGACGCGACGCCGTGCACGAACGGCGCCTTGGCGGCGTACGCGGTGTCCCAGCCGCCCAGTGCCACCGCCGTCCCGGTGGCGGCGATGCCCGCGGCGCCACGGGCCAGCAAGGTGCGACGGTCGAGGGTGGTCACGCGTCCTCAACGACCGCGCCGAGAGGGGGTTAGGCCGGGTGGGGACAGCGCTGTCAAGGGACCTTGGTCCCCCTTGCCACGGGACCTACGAATTCAATGTCGGAACGTCGTAACAAGGTGTCACAGACATTGTTTCCACTAATCGCTGGATTAGATCACTCAGGAATGCCTGAAAATGCCCGTTGTAGAACTCGTGGGCTAGACCGTCGTAACCTCCGAGCTGCGGCAAAACCGCACGTCAGCGTGTGTATATGGCCACCAGTTGGTGACATTTCGCGTTTCCGGGACACGAGCGATATGCCCATGCGCATACCTTTCTCGCATCCCCCCGTAAAACGCTTTCAAGAATCTCGGAGAAAGTCCGTGAACCCACCACCGTCTTTCATTGTTCTCGCAGCAGTCCTCCTGTCGCTCGCCGGCCTTCCCGGGGGCTCGGCGATCTCACGGAGACCAGTCCGCGGTGGTGGGCTCCGGGACCAGGAACCGTCGACCACGTCCGGCGACGACTCCGCCGCCGAGGACGAGCGCGTCGAGGCGCTGGTCGACCGGGCATGTGCCGGCGACCCGCTGGCCTTCGGTGAGCTCTTCGAGCACTTCCATGGACCGATCTACCGCCAGCTCTACTTCCTGACCCGGTCCACCGCGGTGGCGGAGGACCTGACGTCGGAGACGTTCTTCCGTGCGCTGCGAGCGATGCGCCGTGCCCAGATGCCCGGTCCCTACTTCGGCCCGTGGCTGCGCAAGATCGCGCGCAACCTGGCGATGGACCACGTGACGTCGCGGACGACCCGGAGCGAGCACGTCACCGACGACTTCTCCTGGTGGCCGGAGGTCGGGGTGCAGGACGCCGCGATCACCGCGACCGTCGAGTCGGACGCGATGCGCCGTGCCCTGTCACGGCTCCCCGAGAGCCAGCGCCGCGTGCTGACCCTGCGGTTCCTGTGCCAGCTCTCCGTCGAGGAGACGGCCCGTGAGGTGGGTTGTAGCCACGGTGCCGCCAAGCAGCTCCAGTGGCGCGGGCTCCGCAACCTCGAGCGGGTCCTCGGCGAGCAGGAGGTGCACTGATCATGGTGATCGGGTTGGCAGCGAACGTGGCCGTGCTGGTCGTGGCCCTGGTGGCCGCACTGGTCGTGGACCGGGACGAGAACCGTCGACGACGTGCCGGACGTCTCGCCCTGGTGAGCCTGGTGCTCGTGGTGACCGTCGTCCCGCTGGCGGCCGCGATCCGTCGGGTCCTGGTCGGCGAACGCACCGGTGCTCGCGACCTGGGTGACGCCTGGAGCTGGGGCCTGGTGCTGGTCGCCTCCCTCTCCGTCGCCGCCGTGGTCCACCGCTGGTCGATGTGGCGACGGCCGGTCCCCGTGGTCGTCGAGGCCCCGCGCCGGCTCCAGCTCGAGAAGTCCGACGCATGAGCGCCCATCAGCTCCGGGTCGTGCTCGTCGACGACTCGCCGGACATGCGGGAGCTGGCGCGGATCGTGCTGTGCCGTGCTGGCCACCAGGTCGTGGGCGAAGCCGGCGACGGCGCGTCCGGCGTCCTGGTCGCCCGTGGTGAGGACCCGGACCTCGTCGTGATCGACCTCGAGATGCCGGTGATGGACGGGTACACCGCGCTGCCCCTCATGCGCCTGGCGGTCCCGGAGGCGAGGATCGTGGTGTTCTCGCACGACGTGTCGATCCACAACACCGCGCTCCTGCGCGACCTGGGAGCCGACGACTCGGTGCGCAAGGGCGTGCCCCTCGCCCAGGTCCTGAGGATCCTCGAGGGGAACCTCGGGCTCGCGGCCCGAGGTGCGCTCGAGGGAGTCGAGTAGGCATCGTGTCTACCGAGGTCGCCGCGAGCCGGACCCGAGCGTTCGTGCGGGTCCAGGACTACGTACCCAAGCACCGTGCAGAGCCGCGCCCGTCACCGGACGTCCGCGACATCACCAGCCGAGCCGCGTCAGCTCGCGCCCCGCATCCACTGCACGGTGCGCTGCGCGATCTCGACGCCTGCGTCCTCCTGGACGAAGTGGCCACCTGACAGCCGCGCATGGGGCTGGCCGGCCGCGCCGGGCACGTGGACCTGCAAGGCCCGGTCCGCCCGGCCGAGGATCGGGTCGTCCTCGCCGAACAGCGTGAGGAACGGCTTCGACCAGAGGCCCAGGGACGCCCATGCCTGGCGATTGGCCGGGACCGCGGGGTCGTCCTTGGTGATCGGCACCAGGTGCGGCATCGCCCGCGGCCCGGTGCGAGAGCCCCGCGTCGGGAACGGCGCCTCGTACGCCGCCCGCTCCTGCCGGCTCAGCTTGCGGTTGGTGCCGGTGTCGACGATGCGCCCGATCGGGAACACCGGAGAGTTGCGGGCGAACGAGCGCCAGATCCGGAACGCCGTGTTGGCGCGGTGCTCAGCGGTCGGCAGGAAGCCGTTGGCCACGACCACGCGGGAGAACCGGTCGCCCATCTCGCCGATCAGGCGCAGCCCGATCAGCGATCCCCAGTCCTGGCACACCAGGGTGATCCCCCGCAGGTCGAGCGCCTCGACCCAGCCGCCGACCCAGGCGACGTGCTTGGCGTAGCTGTGCTCGGACCGCTTCTCCGGCTTGTCCGAGCGGCCGAAGCCGATGAGGTCAGGTGCCAGCGCCCGAAACCCCGCGTCGGCGAACACCGGGACCATGTGCCGGTAGAGGTAGCTCCAGGTCGGCTCGCCATGGAGCATCAGCACCGGCAACCCGTCACGCGGACCCTCGTCGAGGTAGTGCATCCGCAGCTCTCCGGCGAGCGTCAGGTAGTGCGGCTCGAACGGGAAGTCCGGGAGACCGGCGAACCGGTCGTCGGGGGTGCGGAAGACCAACGTCAGGCCCTTCTGCTGAGGCGGCTGCGGCGAACCCTAGCCCTGCAGACGCTCGAGCATGGTCGGAGCCCAGATGGTTCGGCCGAGGAACGTGGCGCGCTCCTCGTCGGTCGCCCCGAGCAGCCACCCGACCACGGCGCCGACGGCGCCCGGGTCGGCGGAGGGGAAGCCTGCGTCGTTCAACGTGTCGTTGCCTCCTCGGGCCGCGCCGGCCTCGGTGACCACGAACCCCGGGTCGACGTTGAAGGCCAGCAGGCCCCGGTCCTTGTACTCGGCGTTGATCGCGCCCGCGATGCGGCCGAACGCGGCCTTCGACGCGGCGTACGCGAGACCCCACCCGCCCTCGCCGGGAGGGCCCGGCGGGTCGTGGACGGCGCTGGACGACGCCACGTCGACCACCAGCCCGCCGCCGGCCTCGAGCATGGCGGGCAGCAGGGCCTGGGTGAGCAGGTACTGGTGCAGGAAGTTCCCGGTCCAGGTGGCCGCCAGCACGGCCGTGTCATGGTCGAGGAACCGCAGCTGCGGCTCGTGGACGATGCCGTTGTTCACCAGGACCCTGGGGGCACCCCACGTGGCGAGCACGGTGGCCGCCGCCGCGTGGACGGACGGGAGCGACCTGAGGTCCATCTCGATCGCCAGGCAGCGCTGGCCACGCTCCTCGATCTCCTGCGCGGTCGTCTCCAGGCTGCCGGGCACCGGGACCTCGTCGCCGTCGCCGGCCACGCGCGCGGCGACCCGGCCGTCGCCCTCGCGCCGGGTTCGTCCGGTGATCGCGACGTCGTACCCGGCATCGGCGAGAGCCAGGGCCGTGTGACGGCCGATTCCGCGGGTGGCGCCGGTGACCAGGGCGTGCATGGGCACAGCCTGCACGATTCGGACGTGTCCCGGCGTTCGGCTATCCTCGACCAGTCCTTCGGCCAGCCGTGGGACGGGCGCCCGTAGCTCAACGGATAGAGCATCTGACTACGGATCAGAAGGTTTGGGGTTCGAATCCCTACGGGCGCGCAGCGAGGTCGAGAAGGAAAGCCAGCGCCGATGACGGCGCTGGCTTTCGTGCTAGGTGGTCCGGTACGTCTTCTTGCCGGACCCCGCGGCGTACTGGCCGTCACCGGCGTAGGTCGCCTTGACCTTCAGCTTCGCCTGGGTGGTCGCCGGGAGCTTGAACGTCGCGACGCCGTTCTTGAGCGTGGCCCGGAACTTCCTGGTGCCGACCTTGATGGTGATCTTGCCGCTCGCCGCGCTGCCAGCGACGGACGTGATCGCGATCTTGATCTTGCCGGGCTTGCCCTTCTTGATCGACCCGGAGAACGTCAGCACGGACGGCGACCTGGCGACCGGCACCGAGGTCGCCGTGGACGACGCCGGGTCGAACAGGCCGTCGCCGGCGTACGTCGCCACCAGCTGCGCGGTGCCCGCGGTCGTCGGGGTCCAGGTGAGCGTCGCGGTGCCGCCCACTCCGAGCGTCACGGTGCCCAGCGTGGTGGCGCCGTTCTTGACGGTGACCTGGCCCGTGGGCCTGGGCCCGGCCGGCCCGGCCACGGTGATCGTGGTGGTCACCGGCTTGCCGCGCGTGGCCGCCGGGGTGACCAGGCTGACCGTCGCGGACCGTGCGGTGATGTCGACGTCGACCTGCGCCGTGTCCTGGCCGCCGTGGCCGTCCGACACCGTCACGGTGAACGTCTCCGTGCCCGACCGGGTGGCCGGCGTGTACGTGACGTCGGCACCGGAGAACGTCACCGAGCCGTGCGCCGGTGTGGTCGCGGAGGTGATCGTGACGGTGTCACCGTCCGGGTCCGAGGTGGTGAGCGTCGCCGTCACCGGCGTACCGGCGGTCGTGCTCAAGGCGGCGTCAGCCACCGTGGGCGGGTCGTTGACGCCGTCGACGGTGACGGACACCGTCGCCGCCGACGAGGTGAGGGTCCCGTCCGACACGGTGAACGTGAACGAGTCGGGTCCGTGATAGCCGGCGGCGGGGGTGTACGTCGCCGCACCGGTCGGTGTGACCGAGACCGTGCCGTGGGCGGGATCGCTGGCCTTGGCGAACGTCAGCGTGTCGCCGTCGATATCGGCGCCGGCCAGGTCGATCACCGTGGCGGTGTCCTCGTTCGTCGTGGCCGAGGCGGCGGTCGCGGTCGGGGTGTCGTTGACCGAGTCCACGGTGATGCTCACCGCGACCGGGGCCGAGTTCGATGTTCCGTCGTTGACCCTGAAGGCGAACGAGTCGGGACCGTGGTAGTTCGCGGCCGGCGAGTACGTCGCCGAGCCGGCGGCCGTGATGGTGACCGTGCCGTGCGCGGGGTCGGTGGTCTTCGCGAAGGTGAGGGTGTCCTCGGGGTCGGCGTCGGTGCCGGTGAGGGTGACCACCTTCGCGGTGTCCTCGGGCGTGGACGTGCTCGCGGCCGTGGCCACGGGGACGTCGTTGACCGATCCGACCGCGATGGTCACCGTGGCCGGCTCCGAGGTCGTGTTGCCGTCGCTGACGGTGAAGGTGAATGAGTCCGGACCGTGGTAGTTCGCCGCCGGCGTGTAGGTGGCCTGGCCACCTGTCGTCATCGACACGGTGCCGTGGAACGGGTCGCTGTCCTTGGCGAAGGTCAGCGTCTGGCCGTCGGCGTCGGTGCCAGCCAGGTTGATCACCTTGACGGTGTCCTCCAGCGTCGACGTGCTCGACCCGGTGGCGAACGGGGGGTCGTCGACGGGAGTGATCGTGATCGAGGCGGTGGAGCTCGCAGTACTGGTGCCGTCCGTCACCGACCAGGCGAACGAGTCGTTCCCATTGGTGTTCGGGTCCGGGGTGTAGGTCACCGACTTGCCGGTCCGGGTGAACGAGCCCTTCGTGGGCTGACTGGTGATGATGTAGGTCAGCTGGTCGCCGTCGGCGTCGGTGGCGGTCAGGTCGAAGGTCTTCGGAGTGTCCTCGTTCGTCGTGGCCGACACCGTCGTCGCCACGGGCGCGTTGGGCGAGTTGCCGACGGTCACGGCGACCTCGCCGGTCGGCGACTGGGCGTTCGAGCTGTCTGTGGCGCGGTAGGTGAAGCTGTCGTCGCCGCTGAAGCTCGCGGACGAGTAGGTCGCGACGTTCCCGTTGATGGTGACCGAGCCGCGGGCAGGTTGGACCACGACCGAGTAGGTCAGGACGTCGCCCGGGTCCACGTCGTTGCCAAGCAGGGTGATCTGCTTGCTGTTGTCCTTCGGGACCTGGACCGGGCCGATGTCCTGGACCGTGGGCTGGTGGTTGACCGCGACGATCGTGATGGTCACGGTGGCGGGGACCACGTGGCCGTGGCCGTCATCCACCTTGACCCCGACCTGGTCGGTGCCGCTGTAGCCGGCACTCGGCGTGTAGCTCAGGCTGAAGCTCGGCGCCGAGCCGATGATCGACGCGGTGCCGTGCTGGGCCGGCGCCGCGGCGTTGAGCGTCCAGGTGAGCGGGTCGCCGTCCGCGTCCGTGGCGACGAGCGGGATGGTGGTGGCGCCGGAGTTCTCGGCGATCGTCTTGCTCATCGTCCCGGGTACGGGCGCCTGGTTCGTGACCGCGCACGTGGCCGGTGGCACGCTGCTGCCCCAGATCGAGCAGACCCACTCGGGGTGGTCGATGAACGGGTTGCGGTTGTGCTGGTAGTTCGAGTCGATGAGGTTGTTGCGGGTGCGCTCCGTGTCGTCCGGCGGGTCCGCCTGGGACCAGGTGACCAGGGTCGAGAGCCGGCCGATGAACGGGTTGCTGCTGGGCACCGTCTCGGTCAGCTCGAGGTCGCCGGACGAGTTGCCCTCACCCAGCTCGTACCGGACGGCCATGTACATCAGGCCCCGGGCGAGGTCACCCTTGATCGCTGCCCGGGGTTCGAACGTGTTGGACGTGGCGTGGCAGACACTGCACCCGGGCACGCTCGCCGCGCCTCCGTTGTCGAAGTCCTTGTTGCCGCGCGAGGAGTTCGTGTTCTCCCGAAGCGGCCTCATGTGGAACAGGTCGGTGCCGGCCCCGGCGGTCGTCCCGAAGCCACCGTGGCTCTGGGGGAAGGTGTGTTCGCGGTTCCACGAGTTGGCGTCGGTGCACGGGTTGCACGTGTTGGTCTTGAGGATCGGGTCGCCGGAGTAGAAGTCGATGATCTTGGTGGGATCGTTCGGGTCCTCGTCCAGCAGCTTGAGTGCGTCCCACACGCCTGGCGTGTAGCTCAACGCGGTGGTGCCCGCCGAGATGATCGTGTGCAGCTGGTCCTGCAGCGCTGCGCCGGACAGACCCGCCGCGCTCGCGTAGTACGTCGCCGGGTCGTGCGGCGGCTGCACGTCCGCCTGAGCCGGCGTGGCGACGACCACGGCCAGCACGGCCCACAAGGGGGCGACTGCGGCGAGCACGGCAGTCAGGCGACGAGAGTGCGACACGTGGAGCTCCAGGGCGGCATTGACCAGGACGGTCGCTGCACCGTAATCGCTGTCGGCGTCTGCACCTAGTTCTGGATGTGATCTGGCTCATGTCCCGTTGATCGATCCAATATGGCCGAGCGCCGCAGATGGGTACTGTCGCGGGCATCCCGAGGGCCGCCGGCTGCCGCTTGGCCCGCCTCGCATCCCCGGACCGGAGATCAGTCGCCGACAACGACGCCGCGCGAACTCAGCAGCAACCGCATTGCGCGAGAGGAACAGAGCCTCATGACCGCCACCCAGGACGCTCCCAGCCATTCGTCGGCCGAGGCGCCCACGACCCACCAGGGCATCCTCGACTTCGTCAACGAGGTCGCAGCGCTGACCAAGCCCGACCGCATCCACTGGTGCACCGGCTCGGACGAGGAGTGGACCGAGCTGACCGAGACCCTCGTCTCGACCGGGACGTTCGTCCAGCTCAACCCCGACATCAAGCCGAACTCCTTCTACGCCGCCAGCGACCCGATCGACGTCGCGCGGGTGGAGGACCGCACCTACATCTGCTCGGTCGAGGAGAAGGACTGCGGGCCCACCAACAACTGGATGGCCCCGGCCGAGATGAAGACCCTGATGCGCGGCCTCTACGACGGCTGCATGGCCGGGCGCACGATGTACGTGATCCCGTTCGTGATGGGCCACCTCGAGGCCGAGAAGCCGATGTTCGGCATCGAGGTCACGGACTCGGCGTACGTCACGGCCTCGATGCGGGTGATGGCCCGCATGGGCAGCAACGTGCTCGCGCGGATGACCGAGCTGAACGCCGACTTCGTCCAGGCCGTGCACTCCGTGGGCCACCCGCTCGCCGAGGGCGAGGCCGACGTCAAGTGGCCGTGCAACGACACCAAGTACATCGTGCAGTTCCCCGAGGAGCGGACCATCTGGTCATACGGCTCCGGCTACGGCGGCAACGCCCTGCTCGGCAAGAAGTGCTACGCACTGCGCATCGCCAGCGTGATGGCCCGCGACGAGGGCTGGCTCGCCGAGCACATGCTGATCCTCAAGC
>Ga0075370_10000311_pt1 | contig 17600 bp, 16 predicted proteins | sample EndMethybrTD3035_FD_71398 | JGI IMG/M metagenome (GOLD analysis project Ga0075370, IMG submission 71398) | Populus endosphere microbial communities from Tennessee, USA - Endosphere MetaG P. TD hybrid TD303-5 | ecosystem: Host-associated > Plants > Roots > Endosphere | place: USA: Tennessee... | reverse complement strand
GGCCGAGCGACGGGCGTTACCGTTCGCGACGCGAAGGGAGACCTGATCGAGGCCGAGCTTCTGACAGCGGGCGAACGCCTGCTTGCGGCGGGCGTCGTCAAAGGTGCGGTCATCCATGCCCCGGAGATCTGCTTCTGGTTTGCGCCCGGCGCGTTGCCCGTCGTCATACGTTCGCGGCCCGTCGACCCGAGCGACATCGTCAGCACAGTCGGTGCCGGCGATGCCTTTTGCGCCGCCGTCCTTTACGGTCTGCATGAGAACTGGCCGGTCGAGCGCATATGCGTCGTCGCTCATGGCGCGGCCGCGCGTTGCTTAGGCGGCGCGACAGCCACCGACGGCATCCCCGACATGGCGGTCCTTCTGGAGGATACGAAAGAGACGACTCCGGTATCCGGTTAGCCCGTCGGGGTCGCCTTGAGAGAAGGCGGTTCCGGTCATGATCCAAGCAAGTGGAGGAGCAGACATGAAGCTATACGGAAAGGTGGCATTGGTCACGGGAGGCGCAAGCGGTATCGGCAAGGCAGTATGCGAGCGCTTCGCGGCGGAAGGCGCCAGGGTTATCGTGGCGGATCTGGATGGCGAACGATGCCGAGGGGTCGCGAAGGTGATCGGCTCCGGTGCCTGGGGTGTAGCGCTCGACGTGACCAGCCAGGACAGCATCGATGCCGCCGTGGACTTCTCGATAAAGGCCGCCGGCCAGATCGACATCCTGGTCAACGCAGCCGGCATTTATGAGGTGCAATCCATTCTGGAGATATCGCGCGAGCGTACCGCCAAGGTCTTTGCGGTCAATGTCGAAGGCCTGATTTTCATGACGCAGGCGGTTGCCCGGCATATGGTGGAGCGCGGTCAGGGCGGGCGTATCATCAACTTCTCGTCTCAGGCTGGCCGTCGTGGCGAGGGGCCGGCGGTGGCCTATTGCGCTTCCAAGGCGGCCGTCATCAGCATCACCCAAAGCTGCGCTCTGGAACTGATCCGGTACGGGATCAACGTGAATGCCATCGCTCCCGGCGTGGTCGACACGCCGATGTGGGATGTCGTCGATGCGAAACTCGGTAGCAGGGAGGGTTTGCAGCCGGGCGACGTGAAGCGCCGTGTGGCCGCCGCTGTTCCAGCCGGACGATTTGGCATGGCCGAAGAGCAGGCTGCCATGGCTGCCTTCCTGGCCGGGCCGGATGCGGCATACATCGTCGCGCAGTGCTACAATGTCGATGGCGGCAACGTCATGAGCTGATCATTCTGCAATGCGGGTTCATCAGCGAGGAGGAGGAGAAAAATGAAAGCTGTCCGTTTGGAATCGATCGGGTTCATGACCATGCGCAGCGTCGAGAAACCGGTTGCCGGGCGGGGCGAACTGCTTGTTCGCGTCCTTGCAGCCGGCATCTGCGGTTCCGATCGTCACATGTACAAGGGGGAGTATCCGACTGCGATCCCGGTGACGATGGGTCATGAATTCAGTGGCATCGTGGAAGAGATAGGAGATGACGTCATAGGCTTTGCCGGCGGCGAGCTTGTCACTGTCGATCCCAACATCGCCTGCGGTCGCTGTCATGCCTGCACGCGCGGGCGACCGAATCTGTGCGAGGGTTTGACTGCAATCGGCGTGACACGGGATGGCGGGTTTGCCGACTATGTGGCGGTGCCGCACCGGCAGGCATTCACACTGCCCGCCGATCTCGATCCCGTGCATGGCGCTTTCTGCGAGCCGCTTGCCTGCTGCCTTCATGCCATCGACAAGGCCGAGATCCGTGCGGGCGACAGTGTCGTGATCCTGGGAGGGGGCGTGATCGGCCTGCTCATGGTGCAATTGGCACGTTTGGCCGGGGCGAGCGAGGTGATCCTGATCACGCGGCAGCTCTCAAGACGCCAGACCGCGCTGCATCTTGGAGCGTCGCATGCCTTCGACCCGACAGCTTCGGACGCGGTTGCCGCTGTTCGAGATGTCACCCAAGGCGGCGCGGATGTCGTGATAGAGTGCGCCGGCGTTCCCGAAACCATGCAGACTGGCCTGAGGATGGCGCGGCGCGGCGGCATCTTCGTGCTTTTCGGAGTGACGCCCGCGGGTGTCGAGGTGCCCGTTCTGCCGTTCGACCTGCTCGTCAACGAGGTCGACATAAGGCCGGCCTATCTCAATCCGTTCACCCATTCGCGTGCTGCGGCCATGGTCGCGAGCGGGGTGTTGGAGCTGGATATGCTGGTGACCAGGACCATCGGTCTCGAAGACGTCGCCGGCGTGGTGGGCGGCGCGCCATTGCCAGGCGAAATCAAGGTCATCGTCCGACCCTAGAGCATGCCATGGACCCGGCCCGGCTTAGCTGCGGACGGGGCCGGTGGAGTCGCGCTGGATCAGGGTGACCGGCACTTTCACCACGGTGGCCTGGCGTGGCTCATGCCCCATCTGGTGTTCCGCGATCAGCGCTTCCAGCCGCTGTGCCGCCCACTGCCCGACATCGCGGATCGGCTGTGCGACCGTCGTTAGCCGGGGAAAGACATAAGCTGCCTCGGGCAAGTCGTCGAAACCGATCACCGAATAATCGCCCGGAACGGAAAAACCGCGATCGAGGACGGCATGGATTGCCGCGATCGCTGAGATATCGCTCGTGCCGATGATCGCCGTGATCTCCGGCCGGGTCGCCAGCAGATCCCGCGCCAGCGGGTAGGTTGCGCCAAAGCTATGTTCCTCGGCCATGGTCACGGCGGCGGGCGTGATCCCGTTTCTCGCCATTTCCGCCGTAATGCCCCGGAGGCGAAGCTGGACAGGCTGGCTATGGGCCGGTGCGCCGACGATGGCGATCGACCGGTGGCCGAGACCGATCAGGTGGCGCGCCATCAGCGCCCCGCCTTCCTCGTGATCGGCCATGACCGCTTCGTCGGCGATGCCGTTCAGCTCGCGGTCGATGGCGATAATCGGAATACGAGCGTCCCGCAGCACTTCGAAATGCTCGGCTCTGCCGAAGGCGCTTGCCACGATCACGCCATCGACGCGCTGGGCGAGCAGCATCGAAATATAGCGCGCCTCGTGGTCGATGTTTTCGGCCGTGCTGCAGATCAGCGTCTGATAGCCGCGCTGGAACAAATCCTGCTCAATGGCATGGGCCAGGATGCCGAAAAAAGGCACGTCAATCGACGGCAGCATCAGTCCGATCATCCGGCTTTGCGCGCCGCGCAGCATGCGCGCGTCCTTGCTGGGCGTGTATTTCAGCGTCCGAATGGCTGCTTCCACCCTGTCCCTGAGATCGGGCGAGGTGTAGCCGCTATTGTTCAGCACGCGTGAGACCGAAGAGACCGATGTTCCTGCAAGCTTGGCGATATGTCTGATGTTGGTCGTCACTTGCTCGCATTTCTCTGTCTGGTGGCCGAACATTCATGAGGCGCGCCGCAGACGTTCACCTTCATGTTGGCACCTTCATGTTGGCAATGTGATACTCGCAGCGAAGATGGCAAGCAATCTCGGCGCCATGCCGACCTTTCCGATAGTGATTGCCTTTGTACGTCGGCCATGACCTATGGCCGATCGCAGCGATGGCGATCGATCAGGCCGTCAACATTGCGGCATTGATGTCACCGTCGGGTTCGACGAGCGTGCGTTGAAATTCGGCACGCAGGAATGTCGCAAGCTGCCTCACGGGCAGGCGAGGCTGCTGCGGTAGAACCATTGCCAGCCGCAAAGTCGGAAGTTCCGGCATGCCATCCTCCGGCCCGAGCTTTCGCCAACTGGCCGGGACCGCCGACTCCGGAAGCACCGTCAGCAAATCTCCGGAATGAACAGCCAGCTGAATGCCGGCAATGTCGGAGGACGAATAGACGATCCGCCACCGGCGGTCTGCTCGATCCAGCGCCGACAGTACCTGCGGCCGGGCACGGCAGCCTTCCGGAAACAGCGCGAGCTGAATGCAGTTCTCGCGTTCCGGATAGCGATCCGCCGCCGCACACCAGACTTGCTTTTCCAGCCGAATGATCTCCCCTTTCGGCTCCACAGCATTCTGCGTGATGATGGCGATGTCCAGCTCGCGGCTTTCGACCATATATTCAAGACGGTGTGAGAAATCATATTGAAGGTCGAGACTGACCTTTGGATATTGCGGCACGAAGCGCTGCATCAAAGCGGTGCCGAACAGCGTCAGATAGTCGTCCGGCATGCCGAGCCGAACCCGGCTTTCGTTCCGGCCCTCGAGCAGGGTGGCCAAAGCCTCGTCTTCGATCGCGCGTATCCTGCGCGCATATCCCAACAGCCTTTCCCCGATCGGCGTAAGCGTGACGCGGCGATGGCCGCGGTCGAACAGACGCAGATCGAGGCGCTCCTCCCACTTGCCGATGGCCATGCTGACGGCCGCCTGCGTGCGGCCCAGTCTCTCGGCCGCCGCCGTGAAGCTTCCGGTTTCGGCCACCGCCACAAAGCTGGCCAGAGCATCGCTATCGAGGTTGCGCATGTGTCATACTCCTGTCGCCAGGCATTCATCCCAGGCCGTAGATCTATTTCCCCATCCTGTTCAAGTAACCATCCGGGGCTGGCGGCAGCAATGCCTGCCGTATGCGGAGAGCCCTGAGCTTGCGGGCATGTATCAGCGGCGCTTATGCGAGAATAACAAATCTGTCATTTTCAACACCGCTCCGCCGATTATCTTGATGCTGCGTCAACACAACAAGAACGTAAAGGGGAATTCATGTTTCGTCGTATGGAACGCAATCGTTTTGTCACAATAATGGCCGGCGGCGTTATTTGCCTGTCGAGCCTCTGGGCCAGTACGGCGGATGCCGAGACTACCTTGAGGCTGGCCCACGCTTCCGCGCCCGAAAGTCTCATCAATCAGGCCGTCCAGAAATTCGCGGATGAAGTGAGCGAGATTTCGAAGGGGTCGGTCAAGGTACAGATATTTCCGAATGCACAATTGGGCGATGAAGGCCCGATCGCCGACGGCGTGGGTGCAGGGGCAATCGACATCGGCCTCGGTGGCGCGGTGGATGCCATCGATCCGCGCCTCAACGTGCTGTCGCTGCCGTTCCTCTTCAAAGACGCGGACAATGTGCACAAATTTCTCGATAGCGACGAAGGTCAGAAGGTCCAGCACCTTGGAGAAGACCGCGGCTATCTGATGCTCGGCGTCCTGGATTCCGGCTTCCGCCAGTTCGCGACGAACAAGGCCATCGAAACGCCTGCCGATCTGGCCGGCGTCAAGATCCGCACACCTCCCAATCCGGTGATCCTTGCAACGATGAAGCAGCTCGGTGCGCTCGCGGAATCGATCCCCTTCGGCCAGGTCTACACCGCCCTGCAGTCGCATGTGGTGGCGGCCGTCGAACCTGAGATGCGCGATTATTACGACTCCAAATGGTACGAAGTGGCCAAGAACCTCTCGATATCGAACTACATCTGGACCGCCAATTGGTGGTATATGAACAAGGACAAGTTCGAGTCCCTGAGCCCTGAGGAGCAGGCAGCGGTCAAGAAGTCGGCGCTCGACACCGTGGCCTGGTATCGGGGCGAATTGTCGAAGACATATGCCGATACCCAGAAGAAGCTCGAGGATAAGGGCGTCAAGGTGACCACCGTCAACACGGCACCGTTCGTCGCGCTGGTTGCGCCGGTATACGCCCAGTTTTCGACAGAGTGGGGCGCCGATCTGGTTTCCGCCGTGAAACAAGCCGCCGCTTCCAACTGAGGTAATCCCAATGAATCAAGGTCTTGTGAACCCCTCGCCCGATGGGCGAGGGTGGCTGACGCGCATTTTTGAATTCGTCGGGGTGATTGCCTTCGTCGTCATGTTCGGCTCGACGCTTCTGGGTGTTATCGCACGCTATTTCGAATTCGGCGGGGTCGAGTGGTCCTTCGAGGTCGCCGGCATCGCCTTCATCTGGATAACCTTCATCGGCGTCATCAATGCGGAGATACGCGGCGAGAATGTCGCGTTCGAGGCTTTGAAGCATAGCGCGCCGCCTCGGCTCCGGGCCGTATTCGAGACCATCTCCACCCTGGTTCTGCTCGCGATGGGAGTTGCCTTCCTCATCAGCGGCTGGGCCGTGTGGCAGCGGTCCTGGATGGTCCCGACCTCGGTGCTGCGTCTTCCAACCGGCGTGATAACCGCGACGGTTCTGATCCTCGGACTGTCTGCGGTCTGCATCGCGATTTCGCGTCTTCCGAAGGTCATCCAGCCGCTTGTCTCCAAACATGAAAAGGAGCGGGCGCTATGACCATCGCGGTTCTCATTCTCAGTTTTTCGTTTCTTCTCCTGATTGGCGTGCCGATCGCCTGGTGCATGGGTGTCGCCAGTCTTCTGACGATCTATGTGGGTCATCTCGGTCTGCCCTTCGCCTGGTTTGCGCAGCAAACCGTCCGTGGCGCGGATGCCATCACGCTGGCGGCCATCCCGCTATTCCTGTTCGCCGGCGAACTGATGAACCGCGGCGGCCTGACCGCCCGCATCATGCGGGTCGCCGAACACGTCTTCGGCCGCATCACCGGCGGTCTCGGATTGGTCAACGTCGCCACGGCCCTGGTTTACGGCGGGATCAGCGGATCCGCCACCGCCGATACCGGCGCGGTCGGATCGATCATGATCCCGGCAATGGCGGAGCGCGGCTATCCCAAGGCCTTTGCGGCAGCGGTCACAGCTGCGTCGGGAACGCTCGGCATCATCGGGCCGCAGAGCGTCATCCTGATCCTCTATGGTGTGCTGACAGGAACGTCGATCGGCGGCCTGCTCGTCGCCGCCTTGATCCCTGGCCTCTTCATTGCGGCCACCTTCATGATCACCTCCTATGTCGTGGCACGGCGACACAACTTCCCGCGCAATGAGACGCCCGCCAGCTGGAGCGAAATCGGAAAGGATGCTCTGGGAGCCCTGCCCGCGCTCCTGATGCCGGCGCTGGTTCTCGGATCGATCATCGGCGGCATCGCCACGGCAACGGAGGCATCGGCGCTTGCTGTCGTCTATTCCTTCCTCGTCGGCATTCTGGTCTATCGCGAACTGCCGTTGCGTTCGCTATATTCCGCAGCCTCCGCGGCGGTGGCGACAACGGGTGTGATCATGATGATCATGGCGCTTGCAACGCCGTTCGGATGGATCCTGACCGTCGAACAGGTTCCGGCAAATGCCGCCGCCTGGATCACGGGCCTGCACACGACACCGCTCGTCACCATCATTCTGGTTCTGGTTCTGTTGAAGGTGGTCGGTTTCTGGCTGGATCTGGGGCCTGCCCTCATCATCCTCGCCCCGATCCTCGTTCCGATCGCGCTCGCCGCCGGGCTTACGCCCTATCAGACCGGGATCGTGTTCACGATGACCTTGGGTATCGGGCTGTTCACGCCGCCGATCGGCACCAACATCTTCGTGGTCTGCAATGTCGCAAAGATCGACATGTGGTCCGTCTCGGTGTGGCTCGTTCCCTACTGGATCGCCAGCGTCGTCTGCGTCGCAGCCCTCGTTGCCTTCCCGTCACTGACCGAGTGGCTTCCCCATCTGTTTGGAGTTTAAATAATGCAACACCTGGTTTGCGGGATATCCAGCGGCGGCAGAGCCGTGCCCGATCTCGACGGCAGGCGGTTTCTCGTTGCCAACGCCCAAGGCCCCTATGTATGGGATGATCTTGGCAGAAGATATGTCGATACGGCACTCGGTTTCGGGGCCACGTTCCTTGGGCACACCGATCCGGTCGTGACGGATGCCATTCGCAAAGCACTGGAAAAAGGCTCGATGCCGGCCTATGCCCATGCGCTCGAAGAAGAGGCTGCCGCCAGCCTCGCCTCGCATACGCAGGATCTCACCAAGGTGGTGTTCCTGAATTCGGGCAGCGAGGCCGTGCACTTGGCGTGCTGCACGGCGCGGGCGCTGACCGGTCGCCACAAGATCGTCAAGATGGCGGCCGGCTATGATGGCTGGTTCGATGATGTGGCGTTCGGCAATGCAGGTTCGCCCGAAGCGAAGATGGCGATGAACAATCGGCCGTCGAAGGGCGACACCCTGCTCCTGCGCTTCAACGATCGTCAGGATGCTGAGCTGCTGTTCCAGGAGTGCGACGACATTGCCGCGATCGTGCTTGAGCCGATGATGGCGAATGCGGGATGCATTCTGGCGGACCCCGACTATCTGCAATTCGTCTCGTCGCTTGCCCGGCGTCACGGCGCGCTGGTGATCATGGACGAGGTTCTGATGGGGTTCCGCCGCCATGCGGGCCTGGCCAGCCATCTGATGGGCGTTAACCCGGACCTTGCGACCGTCGGCAAGGCGATCGGCAACGGGGTTGCGGTCGCCGCGCTGCTGGGCACACCGGAGCTTATGTCGGCATTTGAGGATCAACGGGTCAACCGGGCGGGCACGTATAACGGCAATCCGGTTGCCTGCGCTGCGGTCAAGGCGGCAATGAGCGTCCTTGACGAGGTCGATTACCCGGCTCTCGACATGGCCGGCGACCGGCTGAGGCGGCACGCGGTCGAAGCCTTCGCGCGGGTGGGTGTGGACGTCTGCACGAGTGGCTACGGCACCGTATTCACCATCTGGCGCGGCAAAGACGTTCCTTCGAACTATCGCGAGGCAGTTCAAACAGCCGACGCCGACTTCACCGCCAAGCTTCACATGGAGCTAAGGCGCAACGGCGTCATGTCGATGTACAGCACCTATGGCCGTCACTATCTGTCTTCAAGGCATGACGAGCACGCGCTTCAACAATGGGCTGATGCACTGGAGCACGCCGCACAGTCTTTTGTGGACTGATATCCGTGTGGCTCGTGAATGCGCAGACGCGGAGCCGGCAAGGTGCCATGATCGGAACACGGAAGACGAAAGGATAAAGATTTGAACACGATATTCCTTCTCAATGGACCGAACCTCAACCTCCTCGGTAAACGCCAGCCAGAGATTTACGGGTCAGAAACGCTTGAAGATATCGGCGTGCGCTGCCGCAAAATCTGCGATGATCTGGGACTGCAGCTGCGCTTTCACCAAAGCAATCGCGAATACGAGATCATCGACTGGATCCATGAGGCGCGCGAGACCGCTTTCGGCATCATCATCAACCCCGGCGCCTTCACCCACACATCCGTCGCAATTCTGGACGCGTTGAATGCTTTCGACGGCAAGGTGATCGAGGTTCACATCTCGAACATCCACAAGCGCGAGGAGTTCCGCCATCACTCCTACGTCTCCTTGCGCGCGGATGGTGTGATCGCCGGATTTGGCACCGAAGGCTATGATCTTGCGCTCAAGCGCATGTCGAGCCTGGGTGCATGAGGGCCGCAACCTTGTCCATCTGCCGGATGGTCAGACGAACATGTCATACGGCTTGTTAATTGCCGGCACTTGCTCGATGCGGTGACGGGTTTTAGCCTTCGAAACCGAACCTCTCTGTATCGAAGTCATCCTCGGCGATCTCGGAAGTATCGCTCCAGGCACCGGCTGCATTGTGCTCCAGAGGGAGCGCGGTGCCGACTATGCTCGGCAGTGTCATTTCCATCGTGGTGCCCGGAGGCTGCAAGGCCCATGCGACGAGGGCGCTGGTGGACATGGTGCCGACACCGGCGGATACTTCGCGGGAAGCGGGAGCTTGCAGGATTGCCATGGGCTGCAGCGTGGCTGTGTCGCTGTTCATGGAAGCCTTTAGCTGGTCCGAAAGCTGCAATTTTCCAGCGGGGTTTCGGCCCACCACCAGGCTTGCGAAAGCCATGGGACTGGGTTTGGCGGTCGGGGTCGTGCCGGTCCCGTCGCTGACAACTGGCCGCAGTGTCGGCAGCGGTACGACATAGGATGCCAGGTCGGTGAAGCGTGGAGTTTCCTTGCTCGCGTTTACCTGTTTGTTGAGTTGAAGCTCCAGCCCGCTATTGACCCGCTTTTGAGGTATCGGCAGCATGCTGGTCACGAGGCTTGCGCTCGTCGTGGCCCCGGCGGTGTCTTCCTCAGCCGTAATGCTGGCAATTTCGCTGCGGGCCGGGCGGATGCGCTTATTGGCGTCCGCGACTGCCAGTTCGTAACGCGGCAGCGGTGAGCCGTCCGCGGGCAAATGCTGGGTTCGCCCATCCGGGAAAAGCCGCACCAGTTCCTGGCGCGACATTCTCGGCCATGCACGGACATTGCCGACATCCAGATGCACAAACGGCGATCCGGAGTTCGGGTAGAAGCCGACGCCGCCAACCTGCATCTGCATGGCGACCGCGCGCAGGGTCGCAAGCTTCACGCCCGGTATGTAGAAGTCCATCGCCTTGCCGAGCGTATGCTGGCTGTGCTTTGCGACACCGGAGCTGCGGGACCGGCCCCGCAACATATTGTTGGTGGATGGCGAGCGATAGGCCGAGACCACATGAATGGCTTCCCTCGCGCCGCTGCGGCGGTAGACCTCCCAGACGAGGTCAAGCAGTTCCGGATCAATCCTCGTCGGCTCGTTCTTTCGCCAGTCACGCAGGAAGCGATTGATCTGCGCCAGGCCCTTCGGATCGAATTTGCCGTTGCGCTTGAAGACGATGGTCGCCTTTTCGCCCGTGTGGGTGAAGAAGAGCTTGAGTGCCCGGTCCTCGGCCGCTGCTGCTGTTGATCCCGCAAAGGCGGCAAGAACCAGCATTGCGATCAGCGCTACACGATGAGCGACGAATGACAAAATCATGGCCGACATTGCCGCTAGAATGGAGAGAAACGCTTGGTGCACGGACACGACTTTCGTCTTTGGTAAAAGACAGGGAACACTAGTGGCGCCGCATCTGCGACGTCGCTTCACCTCCAATTATGGTCAACAGATCCCTAACAGACGGTTTACGGGTGGAATCGCCAAGTGTAGCGCCTCGGACAGCTACCGCCGTTGACGGCCCGATGCGCGCCGCGAGCACCTTGAAGTTGCATGAACTCTGCCGGATGTTCTGCGTCTAGTTGAAGGTCGCGTGAAGTCTGAACTGAAGTCCGGATTTGTGGATGTGCGGTTCGTTTTTTCTCGAAGCGATGGGTTGGGATCTCTAGCGCTCAATCCAAGGCGGACAAGTCATTCAAGCTTAAATAGGCTGAGCTAATAAGTATTGTTTCGTCAAATGCGTGGAAGTTGACCTGTTTTGAAGCAATAAATGAGAAGTTCTTCATGAGTTACGGTTGATATAGCGGATTTTGTTTTGACACTTAACGAATCTCTAATTTACATCAAATATTGCAAAGTAAATATTAACCAAAATCCCCTTATAAATCTTCAGCTCGATAACCGTCTTGCGGAGGGGTAATAGTGAGAAAGACCATACTGGCTGCTTTTGTGATGGCGATATCCGCCTCGACTGCAAGTGCACAGACGATCGGCGTATCGATGTCCGGTCTGGATAAATTCAGAACAGCATTGCTCAACGGAGTCCTTTCGCAGGGAAAGACGATTTCCGGGCTGAAACTTGTCGTACAGAACGCCGAAGGCGACAAGGAGGTTCAGAAGGCACAAGTCCAGCAGTTCATAGCCGATAAAGTCGATGCCATTATCCTGGCTGTCTCCGATGGCGATCTCGGCCCGCAGATGACCAAGCTTGCCGCCGACGCCCATATTCCGCTGGTCTATATCAATAACGTCCCCTCGAACCTGGCGGATCTGCCGGAAAACCAGGTCGTGGTCGCGTCCGATGAAGCGGAATCGGGAACGATGCAGACGAAGGAAGTCTGCTCTCTCCTGAAGGGCAAGGGGCGCCTCGTGGTGCTGATGGGCGAACCCTTCCATGCGGCTGCCCGCGCCCGCACGCAGGACATCGACAATGTCATCGCCACGCCTGAATGCAAGGGTCTCCAGATCGTGGAGCGCCAGGCTGCCTATTGGTCGAGCGATTATGCCGATCAGCAGATGCAGGAATGGCTGTCGGCAGGGGTGAAGTTCGACGCGGTCATTGCCAATAACGACGAGATGGCGGTCGGTGCGATCCGCGCCATGAAGAGGAACGGCATGTCGATGAAGGACGTCGTCGTTGCAGGCGTCGATGCCACCGACGATGCCCTGGCAGCGATGCAGGCCGGCGATCTCGATGTCACCATTCTACAGAGCGCCGTCGGGCAGGGCGCGACATCGGTCGATGCCGCAATCAAGCTCATCAACGGGCAGAAGGTGCCGCGAGAAAACAACGTGCCCTTCGAGCTCGTGACGCCACAAAATATCGCCCAATATCTGCCGAAGACCCAGTGAGCATAAGGGGATCATCATGTTGCGCTTTTGGAATAAACTAGGCATCCGCGCGCAGATTACGGCGGGCTTTCTGCCGTTGATCCTGCTTATGAGCTTGCTCTCGGTCAATGCGATTTCCGGTATGGAGGGACTTTCGTCCATCTTCTCCTCCTACCGCAGCACCGCCGGCCAGAGCCTCGCCATTTCCGGCTACAGCGACCAGCTGAACGAGATCCAGATGTCGGTGGAAGCTTTCCGGTCCAGCCCGACCCAGGAGGTCGTGAACCGTTTTCGCGCCGGCGTGAAGGCGTTTGACGCCGACGACCAGCGTTTTGCGGGCGACAGTACTCTGCAGACTGGAATGGCAGCCATCCGTCAGGACATTGCCACCTACGGCAAGGCTTTCGAGCAGATCGTATCCCTGCACGCACGGCGCGATGCCTTGATCTCCAAGGTCACCGAGTTCGGCCCCTGGACCAGCATTGCGCTCAACGACGTCATGCGCAGCGCCTGGCGACAGAACGATGTGACGCTGCTGCACATGACCGGCGCGACGCTCGAGGCATTGAACCGCAGCCTCTATTTCTCTGAGCGCTTCATCCATGCGGGCGATCTGGCATCCTACGACACCGCTCAGTCGGCGCTCGACGACGCCATGGCTTTGAACGATGCGGCAGCCAAGGCGGCAAAGGGTGACCTGCAACGCAAGCGTATTCTGGGCGCTGGTCAGCTGATGCAGAACTATACAAGCCGTCTGGGTGACGTAAGGGACGTATTGCTGGCGACCAACAAGATCCGCGAAAGTGAACTGAATGTCCTGGCACCGAAAATCGCCACCGGCTTCAAGGATCTGCAGGCCACCGTCATGGATGCGCAGAAGGCCCTCGATGGCTCAGTCGATACGACGGTCGCCTCTGCGGCCCGCTCGACGCTCGTAATCAGCGGTCTTCTGATCGTAATTGGTCTCGTGCTTGCCTATTTCGTCGGCCAGCTGATTTCATCGGCTGTGCGCAAGATGGCACGGACGATGGAGCGGCTTGCGCATGGCGACGACACGATGGTGGTGGACGGCACCGAACATCGCCACGAGCTCGGCGCGATGGCACGCTCGCTGAAGGTCTTCCAGGAAACGGGACGCGGCAAGGTCATGGCGGAAGCCAATGCCGAACGTGCCCGCCTTGCGGCCGAAGAGGAGCGTCTGCGCCAGGAAGCCGAGCGGCTTGCCGATGCCCAGGTGATGGAACATGCCTTCCAGCAGATTTCCCTGGGTCTCGATGCGCTCTCGAAGGGCGACCTTACCGTCCGTGTCGGCGAGGTTGACGGTCGTTATATCCGCATCCGGGATCATTTCAACAACTCGGTCTCCAGTCTGGAAGAGGCTCTCGATTCCGTCATCCGCGCGGTCGGCACGATCAGGTCCGGCCTTACGGAGATATCAACGGCTTCGAACGATCTCGCTCGCCGCACGGAACAGCAGGCCGCTTCGCTTGAGGAGACCGTGGCTGCGCTGGGCGATGTAACGCGGGGCGTCAATGGCACGGCGGAAGGCGCAAGTCATGCTCAGGGCGCGGTTGCCACTGCGCGCGCCAATGCCGAGAACGGCGGGGCGATCGTTGCTCGCGCCATCGCGGCCATGACCGAGATCCAAAGCTCATCGTCGAAGATCGGCAATATTATCGGCGTCATCGACGAAATCGCCTTCCAGACCAACCTTCTCGCCCTGAATGCGGGCGTGGAAGCGGCGCGTGCGGGCGAAGCGGGGAAAGGCTTTGCCGTCGTCGCCCAGGAAGTGCGCGAGCTTGCACAACGGTCAGCCAGCGCCGCCAGGGAGATCAAGGCACTGATCTCTACGTCTTCCGCCCAGGTTAAGGCAGGCGTGGAACTCGTCGGTGAATCCGGCACGTCGCTCGCGCAGATCGTCGAGCAGGTTAGCGCGATGAGCGCCACGGTCGCAGAGATCGCGGTGGCTGCGCGTGAACAGGCTGCCAGCCTGAGAGAGGTCTCGGCGGCCGGGGATCAGATGGACAAGGTCACTCAACAGAACGCAGCGATGGTGGAAGAGACCACGGCGGCGGCCCAGAGCCTGACCCAGGAGACCGAAAACCTCGCCGATCTGGTGCACCGGTTCAGGACACGCAGCGCGGCGACATCAGGACAACGTCAGTACGCCATGGCATCTTAGTGCCGGCGCCAGAAGCATGCTGAAGAACGGGCCGGGTTGCCGACTGCGCAACCCGGCCCGTTCGTCCTGTGCCTATTGGACACGATCGCGGATCGTGGGAGTGCACCAGTCACAAGTGGCTACTTGGTGTTCTTCGCCTGCTGCCATTCGCCCTCGGCATCCATTTCGACGCGCTTGTTGCCGCGGTAGAAGATCGGCTTTCCTGTGTTTTTGTCCATGGAAAACCGGCTGGGCGAAAATTTCGCCTTCTCACGTCCCTGCAAAGCGAGCGCAAGCGCTTCCTTAAACTTCCCATTTTTGCAAAGAGCGATGAAATCTTCTTCGTTCATTGAACATACCTGATTGACGCTAGGCTGGTTTCTTTAACCAGAAAACCGCTCAGAGTCTTCGACAACCATCGACCCAGGAACAGTTTTTCGCCTTGCATCTTCGATACCCCATCTTCGCGGAGCGGCCAAGGGTTGGCAGATCCGTGGTTCAGGAGGCCTTTGCTTCGAAAGCGGGTGGGAAGTCACCCAGCGATTTCGCCTTGAGGATCAGAGCCTCGATATCCTGCTCGACGATCGCTTCAAGGTCAGCGAAGCTGTCGATGACATAGTAGATCGGCTGGACGATATCGATCCGGTAGGGCGTTCTGAGGACATCCAGCAGATCGAAGGGCCGGAACTCGCACGCCTTGCCCTCCATGGCGGCCTTCGCTTCGCTTGGAGATGAGACGATACCCGCGCCGAAGCAGCGGCGGCCCTCCGGCGTATTGATCAGACCGAATTCGACGGTGAACCAGAAGATACGGAACAGATGCCAGGAATAGCCCTTGCCGAGGCGGACGGCGGTTTCGCCGAAATGTCGCACGAAATTGGCATAGCTCTGGTTGGTCAGCAGCGGGCAGTGGCCGAAGACCTCATGGAACAGGTCTGGTTCCTCGATATAGTCGATATGCTCGCGGCGGCGCAGGAAGGTTGCGAGCGGAAACTTGCCCTGTGACAGGAGTTCGTAGAAGCGCGAAGGCGGAATGAGCGCCGGTACGCCTTCGACGCCGAAGCCGGTGGTCTCGTTCAGGCGCCGGTTGACGTCGAGAAGCTGGGGGACCTTGTCCGCCTTAAGCCCCACGGTTTTGACACCGTCCAGATATTCGCGGCAGGCCATGTTGGTCAGCAGTTTCAACTGGCGTTCGTAGAGTTCGCCCCAGATCGCATCCTCTTCGGCGGTGTAAGCATATAGACCATCCGGGCCAGGCAATTTGGCGGTGTAGCTGCTTTCCTTGACCATAGCTCGATCCTCCCAGATGCTGCGATATTCTTGTAATTATGCTCCGGATTTGGAGGATTTTCTTTTCTTTCGTGCTGGATATTGCCATGTTGATGGCAAATATTCTCGGATCTGGTATGGGAAATGAAAGAACCTGGGAATTTTCATCGCAAGCTTCTGCAATTGATTCAGGCCGATGGCAGCCTTTCGCTGGCGGAGTTGGCGGAAAAAGCCGGGATGTCGCAAAGCTCAGCCTGGCGGAAGATCCAGGAGCTGGAGGCAGACGGCGTCGTGCGCAAGCGCGTGACGCTGCTCGATCCGGGAAAGCTCGATCTCAAGCTCTGCGTGATTGCCCATGTCACGCTCGAAGATCACCATGAGGAGGCGGTTGCGTCTTTCGCCTCGGTCGTGCTGGAGCGGCCGGAGATCATGGAGTGCTATGCGCTATCCGGCGCCTTTGACTACATGCTGAAGATCCGGGCTAAGGATGTAGAAAGCTACGAGGCTTTTATGACCCGCTATCTCATGCGCAACCCGCATGTACGCACGGTGGTGTCGAGCTTCGTGCTGCGCGAGCTGAAATTCTCGACCGAATTGCCGCTCTAGCACGCGGTCAGTTATGTGGCATCGGGACGGGAAGTCCCTCAAACGTCTTGAGTGTGTCGAGGACGATCGAGGTCTTCACATGCTGCACGGACTCGTGCGGCAACAGAATGTCGTTGACGAACCTCGAGAGGTCGGTGAGCCCGCGGGTCGCTACCTTCAGGTGATAATCCATTTCACCGGTCAGCGCGTAGGCTTCGAGAACTTCCGGCAATCCGCTGATGAGCTGGGAAAATCGTTGAGCATTGTCTCTGTTGTGGGTTGCGAGCGTCACCGAAATGACCACCAGCATATCCAGGCCCAGCTTCTGCCTGTCCAGATTGGCCTGGTAGCCGCGAATATATCCCTCAGCCTCCAGTCTCGTCCGCCGGCGCGAGCACTGCGAAGGTGAAAGCGCGATCCGCTCGCCCAACTCATTATTCGTCAACCTGCCGTCCTTTTGCAGCTCCTGAAGCAGGCGCAAATCGAACTTATCGAGCTGTTCATCCATTGCATGAAATCCATAAAATTCTCACGATCCGTGCATAAAATCCGCCATTTGCATGAAAAATGCAAGTACATTGCATGCATTTTGGATCACACTTTGCGCAGTCGAAATGCAAATTTCTCTGGAGGAGAAAATGGGTCCTTTTCCGCACGATGCGCCGCCACCGGAAATCAGCGCTGACAATCCAGCTGGTACCGACGGCTTCGAATTCGTCGAATTCGCTCATCCGGAGCCTGAGAAGCTGCGCGAGCTCTTCACGCGCATGGGTTATGTTCCGGTCGCCAAGCACAAGACGAAAGACATCACCGTCTGGCGGCAGGGCGATATCAATTATCTCCTCAATGCCGAAGTGGGCAGCCATGCCGCCCGTTTCGTTGGAGAGCACGGCCCCGCCGCCCCGTCGATGGCCTGGCGCGTTGTCGATGCCAAGCATGCCTTCGATCATGCCGTGTCGAAAGGTGCCGTTCCCTATGAGGGGGACGACAAGGCACTCGATGTCCCGGCGATCGTCGGCATCGGCGGTTCGCTGCTCTATTTCATCGAGACCTATGGTGCGAAGGGGTCGGCTTATGACGCGGACTTCAATTGGCTCGGCGATCGCGACCCGCGTCCCGAAGGCGTCGGCTTCTATTATCTTGACCATCTGACCCACAATGTCTTCCGCGGCAATATGGACAAGTGGTGGGCTTTTTACCGCGAATTGTTCAACTTCAAGCAGATCCACTTCTTCGACATCGACGGGCGCATTACTGGTCTGGTGAGCCGCGCCATCACCTCGCCCTGCGGCAAGATCCGCATTCCGCTGAATGAATCGAAGGATGATACGAGCCAGATCGAGGAGTTTCTGAAGAAGTACAAGGGCGAGGGCATCCAGCACATCGCTGTGGGAACGGAAGACATCTACGAAGGCACCGACAGGCTCGCCGACAATGGGCTGCGTTTCATGCCCGGTCCTCCGGAGACCTATTACGACATGTCCTATGC
>Ga0075370_10000310_pt1 | contig 17620 bp, 12 predicted proteins | sample EndMethybrTD3035_FD_71398 | JGI IMG/M metagenome (GOLD analysis project Ga0075370, IMG submission 71398) | Populus endosphere microbial communities from Tennessee, USA - Endosphere MetaG P. TD hybrid TD303-5 | ecosystem: Host-associated > Plants > Roots > Endosphere | place: USA: Tennessee... | reverse complement strand
ATGTTGAGTTCGGCGATCTCGCGGATTGGCGTGGCGCTGAAGAAGTAGTCGCCGAAGCCTGGGGTGTCGTACACCAGCGCACGGTAGGCCGCCATGCTGGCCGCCGATAGCTCGGCGCCGGCGAGCTTCCTGGCCGCAGGCAGCAGCGTGGCCTCCAGCGTGGCCGCGACGAGCGTCTCGAGGTTGCGTCGGCCGATCTCGCGGTTGGCGTACTTGGAGCCGATCACCTCGCCCTGCTCGGTAAGGCGGATCTGGCCGCGCACCGTGCCCGGCGGCTGCGCGAGGATCGCCTGGTAGCTGGGGCCGCCGCCGCGACCCACCGTGCCGCCGCGTCCATGGAACATGCGCAGGCGGATTGAAGTCCCGGACTTCTTGTTCAGCTCGTCGAACAGGGCGACCAGCGCGGTGCCTGCGCGGTAGAGCTCCCAGTTGCTGGTGAAGATCCCGCCGTCCTTGTTGCTGTCGCTGTAGCCCAGCATCACGTCCTGCTCGGCGCCTGAGCGCTGCACCAGGTCCTGGACGCCGGGCAGGCCGTAGAAGGCGCGCACGATCGGCGCTGCATTGCGCAGGTCCTCGATGGTCTCGAAAAGGGGCACCACGATCAGGTCGCAGGTAGCGTTGTGGTCCAGCGTGCCGCGCAGCAGGCCGACCTCCTTTTGCAACAGCAGCGCCTCCAACAGGTCGCTCACCGTCTCGGTGTGGCTGATGATGTAGTGGCGGATCGCCGCCGCGCCGTAGCGCGCACGGGCGGTGCGCGCGGCCGCGAAGATCGCGAGCTCGCTCTGAGCGAGCGGCGAGTAGACGGCGTCGGGCACGCGCAGCGGGCGGGCGTCGTCGAGCAGGCGCAGCAGCAGTGTCTGCTTGGCTTCCTCGGCCAGCGCCGCGTAGTCTGGCTCGATGCGCGCGGTGGCCAGCAGCTCGGCCACCACTGCCTCGTGCTTGTCCGAGCTCTGGCGCAGGTCCACCGTCGCCAGGTGGAAGCCGAACACCTCAACCGCGCGGATCAGCGGGCCGAGCCTTTGCGCAACCATGGCGACGCCGTGCTTGTCGACGAGCGATTCCTGGATCACGCGCAAGTCGGCCAGGAACTCCTGCGCCTGGTGGTACGGGTTCTGCGGTGCGACCGCATGGCGCGCCGCCTCGCCGCCCGTGAGCTCGCGCAGCGTGGCCGCCAGGCGCGCGTAGATGCCGGTCAGGGCGCGGCGGTAGGGTTCGTCCTGGCGGTGCTCGTTGTGGTCGGGCGAGTGCTCGGCCAGCGCCTGCATCTCCACCGATACGTCGACCAGCGTGGCCGACAGCGAGAGCTCGCCGCCGAGAAAGTGCACCTCGGTGAGGTAGTAGCGCAGTGCCAGTTCGGCCTGGCGGCGCATCGCGTACTCGAGACTCTCGGCGCTGACATTGGGGTTGCCGTCGCGGTCTCCGCCGATCCACTGGCCCATGCGCAGGAAGGGCGCGATCTCGGTCTGGCCCAGGGCCTTCTCGAGGTCGGCATAGACGCGGGGGATTTCGCGCAGGAAGGTGGCCTCGTAGTAGCTCAGCGCATTTTCGATCTCGTCGGCCACCGTGAGCTTGGAGAAGCGCAGCAGCCGCGTCTGCCAAAGCTGGGTCACGCGAGAGCGCATGCGGCTCTCGTTCTCGGCCAGCGCGAGGGGCGTGAGCGCGTCTTTGGTGCCGGCGAAGGCGCGCTGGCGCAGCTTGATGTCGTCGCGCTCGGTGAGCAGCAGCGCGATGGCGCGCTCGGCGTCCAGAATGCTCTTGCGCTGCACCTCGGTCGGATGGGCGGTGAGCACCGGCGACACATAGCTGTGCGCCAGCGACTCCACCACCGCCGCCGGCGCGATCCCGGCCTTGCGGATGCGAGCCAGCGCCAGCTCGATGCTGCCCGCGCCGGCGCTTTCGCCGGCGCGCTCGGCCTCGGTGCGGCGGCGGATCAGGTGGCGGTCCTCGGCGAGGTTCGCCAGGTGGCTGAAGTAGGTGAAGGCGCGGATCACGCGCACCGTCTCGGCCGCGCTCAGGCCCTTGAGCAGGTTCTTGAGGGTCCGGTCGGCCGCATGATCGGCATCGCGCCGGAAGGAGACCGACAGCGTGCGGATCTTCTCGACCAGCGCGAAGGCTTCCTCGCCCTCCTGCTCGCGGATCACGTCGCCGAGGATGCGGCCCAGCAGGCGGATGTCGTCGATCAGCGGCTGTTCTTCGCTGCTGTCGCGGCGCCTGCTGGCGGGGGTGGGACTGCTCTTCATTCGGAATATCTCCTCGATCGACCTGGTCTGCGCCGTCGTTGCTGCGTTGCAACAATGCTAGCATCTCCTCGATCCCCCACAGCAACGGAAACGGCCCCTTGAGCAACATCGTCATCGCCACGCGCGAAAGCCGCCTGGCCCTCTGGCAGGCCGAGCATGTGCAGGCCCTGCTCCGGCAGCAAGGCCACACGGTCAGCCTGCTCGGCATGACGACCCGCGGCGACCAGATCCTCGATCGCTCGCTCTCCAAGGTCGGCGGCAAGGGCCTGTTCGTGAAGGAGCTCGAGCTGGCGATCGAGGAGGGCCGTGCCGACATCGCGGTGCACTCGCTCAAGGACGTGCCCATGGACCTGCCCGACGGTTTCGCGCTGGCGTGCGTGCTGGAGCGCGAGGATCCGCGCGACGCTCTGGTGTCGCCGCGCCACGATTCGCTGGAGTCCCTGCCGCAGGGCGCGGTGGTCGGCACCTCCAGCCTGCGCCGCGTGGTGCTGCTGCGCGCGCTGCGGCCTGACCTGCGCATCGAGCCCTTGCGCGGCAATCTCGACACCCGCCTGCGCAAGCTCGACGAAGGGCAGTACGACGCCATCGTGCTGGCGGCTGCCGGCCTCAAGCGGCTGGGCCTGGAGCGTCGCATTCGCACTGTCTTCGAACCCGAGGTCATGCTGCCGGCCGCCGGGCAGGGCGCGCTGGGCATCGAGGTGCGATCCGACCGCAGCGACCTGATCGACTTGCTGGCGCCGCTGGCCAGTCCTCGGGACCAACTCGCGACCGCGGCCGAGCGCGCTGTCAGCCGGGCCATGGGTGGCAGCTGCTCGATGCCGCTGGCTGCCCATGCGCGCTGGCAAGCCGGTGACAGCCTGCGCATCGATGCGGCCTGGGGCGATCCCGATGGCGCGGCGCAGCTGGTCCGCGTCCACGCGCAAGCCGCGGTCGCCGATGCCGCGCAGGCCGCCGCGCTCGGCGACAAGGCCGCCCGCCAGCTGCGCGAGGCCGGTGCGCACTGAATGAGATGACGGCGCCCCGAGTGATCGTCACGCGCCCTGCGCGCGAGGCGGCGCGCTGGACGGAGTCGCTGCGCGCCGCCGGACTGGACGCACAGGCGCTCCCCCTGATCGCGATTGCGCCAGTGGCCGACGCGACGAAGCTCCGGGCCGCGCGTCAGAGCCTCGACCACTATGCCGCGCTGATGTTCGTGAGCGCTGCCGCAGCCGAACACTTTTTCGACGACGATGCCGGCGCCATCGCTCCCACCCTGTGCTCGCGCTGCTGGGCCACGGGCCCCGGCACCATGCGCGCTTTGCAGCAGGCCGGCGTGCCAAGCTCCGCGATCGATGCGCCGGCCGCCGACGCGGCGCAGCTCGATTCCGAGGCGCTGTGGGCCCGGGTTCATGGGCAGGTGCACGCGGGCGTGCGCGTGCTCATCGTGCGCGGCGGCGATGCGGCGGGGCAGCCGGCCGGCCGCGCGTGGCTGGCGCGCGAGATCGCCGCGGCCGGCGGCGCCTGCGATACCGTCGTCGCCTACCGGCGGCTGCCGGCGCCCCTCGACGACGCCGCTCGCGCATTGGCCGGGGAGGGTGCACGCGGCGAGGCGATCTGGCTCTTCAGCAGCGCCGAGGCGATCGCTCGTTTGCGCGCTGCGCTGCCCGGCACCCTGTGGACGTCGGCGCGCGCGATCGCCACCCATCCCCGTATCGCGGAAGCCGCGCAGGACGCGGGTTTCGGGACGGTGCGCGTCTCTTCTCCGGCCCTGGCCGCGCTGGTCGCGTCGATAGAATCCTTCGCATGAGCGACGCCTCCGTTTTGAACGAATCCATGCAGGACCCGGCGGCGCGCGCGCCCGTGCCGGTGCCTCTGCAGACGGCGCCGCTTCCCGCCACCACGCTTTCGAAGATCCTGCTCGTTCTCCTGGCCGCCGCCGCAGTGCTGGCGCTGGTGGCGGTGCTGGTCCTCTGGCAGAAGGTCAGCGGGATGCAGGAGCAGTTGGCGCGACAGAGCGCCGACGCCATGGCGCAATCCATGGAGGCCCGCACCTTGGCGCGCCAGGCCCAGGAAACGGTACGAGACACGGCGGCGCGGCTGGCCCTCAACGAGACTCGGGTCGCGGAAGTGGCGCTGCAGCGCTCGCAGCTCGAGGAACTGATGCAGAGCCTCTCGCGCTCCCGCGACGAGAACCTGGTCGTCGACATCGAGGCCGCCGTGCGCCTCGCGCTGCAGCAGGCCGAGGTCACGGGCAACGTCCAGCCGCTCCTGGCTGCCCTCAAGGCCGGCGACCAGCGCATCGCGCGCGCCGCCCAGCCGCGCCTTGCACCCCTGCAGCGCTCGATGCAGCGCGATGCCGAGCGCCTCCAGGCCAGCGCCACCGCCGACAGCGGCGAGGCGCTGCGCAAACTCGACGACCTCATGCGCATGGTGGACGAACTGCCGCCGCTCAACGCGGTGGCCACGCGCGGCGCCGGTCTCAACCCCTGGCAAGCCGAGCCGGCGCCGGCCGATGCGCCCTGGTGGCAGCGCGCGCTGCTGATGGTGCGCAACGAGGCGCGCTCGCTGCTGCGCGTGGGACGCATCGACCGCCCCGAGGCGGTGCTGCTGTCGCCCGACCAGACCTTCTTCCTGCGCGAGAACCTGAAACTCCAGCTGCTCAACGCGCGGCTGGCCCTGCTGTCCAGGCAGTTCGACACGACGCGCCACGAGCTGGCCACCGTTGCGGCCTCCCTCAATCGCTATTTCGATCCGGCATCGCGCCGCGTCCAGTCCGCGGCCACGCTGCTGCAGCAGTTGCAGGCCCAGATCAAGACCAGCGAGACGCCGCGCATCGACGATACCTTGGCCGCGCTCACGACGGCGGCGGCAGGGCGCTAGGGTCAGAGCAGGGTATGCGCGCGGCACTCTGGTTCCTGGCTCTTTTCGGCATTGCGGCGGCGGTGGCGCTGTTCGCCGGCAACAACCAGGGCACCATCACTGTCTTCTGGCCGCCGTGGCGGGTCGACCTGTCGCTCAACCTCACGCTGCTGATCCTGCTGCTGACCTTCGGACTGCTGCACGTCGCCCTGCGCGCCTTGTCCGCGCTGTTCTCGCTGCCGCGGCAGGCGCGCCAATGGCGCTTGCAACAGAAGGAGCGCTCCCTGCACGCGGCCCTGCTCGACGCCCTGGCGCAATTGCTGGCTGGCCGCTTCTCGCGCTCGCGCAAGGCGGCGCAGGCCGCGCTCGCACAGGAACGAACGCTCGCCGCGCTGGATGCGCGCCTGCCGCAGGCGCAGCAGATCCGCGTGCTGTCGCATCTGCTTGCAGCCGAGAGCGCCCAGGCCCTGCAGGACCGGGCCGCGCGCGATGCGCACCTGCAGCAGGCCCTCAACGAGAGCGCCGAGCGGGGCGTGCTCGCCAGCCCGGAGACGCGCGAAGGCGTGCAATTGCGCGCCGCCCGGTGGGCACTCGACGACCGCGACGCCCCCGCCGCGCTTGCGCGCCTGGAGGAGCTTCCTCAGGGCGCGCAGCGCCGCACGCTGGCTTTGCGCCTGCGGCTCAAGGCGGCGCGTCAGGACCGGCGCACGCTGGAGGCGCTCGAGACGGCTCGCCTCTTGGCGAAGCATCGGGCCTTCTCCGATGCTGCTGCGCAGAGCATCGTGCGAGGGCTGGCGACCGAGCTGCTCTCCGGCGCACATGACACGACGCAGCTGCTGCGCGCATGGGGCGAATTCGAGCCTGCGGAGCGCGAAATGCCCGAGGTCGCCATCCACGCCGCGCAGCGCATGGTGGCGCTGCGCGGCGACCTCACGCTGGCGCGCGCCTGGCTGCTGCCGGTCTGGGAGCGCATGGTGGAGCAGCCTCGCAGCTTGGGCGAGTCCCTGCGCGTGAAACTGGTGCGGGCGCTCGAGGCGGGGCTCGATTCGGTCGACGCCGACTGGCTGGCACGCATCGAATCCGCGCAGCTCGGCAACCCGCGCGATGCCAATCTGCAGTACCTCGCGGGCATGGCCTGCCTGAAGCGCCAGCTGTGGGGCAAGGCGCAACAACTGCTCACGCATGCCGGCCTGGGGTTACAAGATCCTGTCCTGCACCGCCGTGCCTGGCAGGCCCTGGCGCAACTGGCGGAAGCTCGCGACGACTCCGATCAGGCATCGGCCGCCTGGAAGCGAGCAGCTCAGATCGAGAGCCCCTGAGGGGACTCCATCCCCCTTGGTGCCAGCTATCTTTTTGATAGCTGAAACCCTAATTCCCGTCTGAATTGCGCTGTGTAGGAGCTCGCTTACCCCATCAGAGCCCACACCCGTTTACTCTGCCTAACGCTCTAAGCCAAGAAAGAATTTGAGCGGGGCGCTTTGCTGATGTACAGTCGTAACTGTTTGCAAAAGTATTCATTCGGGGTCTTGACGCGGAGTCGGGTTTGAAACGTTTTCTATTACATGCCACTTTGTTCGCCTTGGCGGGGCTGCTGTTACAGGCGTGCGCGCCTTTGGCGCCGGGCTTCCGCTCGGCGGGCAACGATGCTGACCAGGCCGTGTCGCCGTCGGGCTTCTCCACTGCGGAAATCGATCCGCCGCCGCCTGGCGCGATCACCGAGATCACGCCGCAGCTGATCCGTGCGCAGCGCGCTGCTCTCGGCACCAATGTGCCGGCCGAGGTGCGTGCGCTGGTCGGCGAGGCGCCGGTCTACAAGATCGGTCCCGGGGACGTGGTGAGCGTCGTCGTCTACGACCATCCGGAAATCGTGTTCAGCGGCATCCCCGCGACCACCGTGGCCGACCAGTCGAGCGTGTCGCCGGCCCCGGGCTTCATCGTGTCCAACACGGGCTTCATGAGCTTTCCCTACGTCGGCCAGATCAAGGCCGAGGGCATGACGATCCAGGAGTTGGAAGAGACGCTGGTCAAGCGGCTGTCCCGGGTCTTCAAGGACCCGCAGTTGAGCGTGCGCGTCAACGCCTTCCGCAGCAAGCGCACCTACGTCGAAGGCGAGGTGCGCCAGCCGGGCTTGCAGATCTTCACCGACATCCCGATGACACTGGCCGAAGCGATCAGCCGCGCGGGCGGGTTCTCGGCGAACGGAGACCGCTCCGCCGTCACCCTGACGCGCGATGGCAAGACCGTCTCGCTCGACCTGATGTCCATGGCGGAGGCCGGCATCGATCCCACCCGAATCCCGCTCCGATCGGGCGACCTGGTGATGGTGCGCAGCCGCGACGAGCGCAAGGTCACGGTCATGGGCGAAGTCAACATCCAGACGGGCGTGATGATGCGCAATGGCCGTCTGTCGCTGAACGATGCGCTGACCGAGGTCGGCGGCGTCAATCTCGGGACCGCCAACCCGCGCCAGATCTACGTGATCCGCAACGAGACCAACGGCCTGTCGATCTTCCACCTGGACGCCCGCACGCCGACGGCGATCGCGATGGCGGACGGCTTCGCGCTCAGGCCCAAGGACGTGGTCTACGTCGACCCGGTGCCGCTGGTCCAGTGGAACCGCGTGCTGAGCCTGATCCTTCCGACCGCCACGACCGCGACCTCCTATCGCGACCTGGGCTCGCGCACCGGGAGCGGCAGATAGTGACTATCCAGAACGTCCTCGTCGTGTGCATCGGCAACATCTGCCGCAGCCCGATGGCCGAAGGCCTGATGACGGCCGCCCTGCCCGGGATGCAGGTCGGCTCGGCCGGGCTGCAGGCACTGGTCGGCCAGCCGGCAGACCCCACCGCCTGCGAGCTGCTGGAAGAGCGCGGCATCGACATCGGAGAGCACCGGGCGCAGCAGCTCGATGCCGACCTGTGCCAGCAGGCCGACCTGATCCTGGTGATGGACCGCGAACAGCGCCGCGCTGTGCAGGAGCGCTATCTCTTCGCTGCCGGGAAGGTGTTCCGTCTGTGCGAGTTCAGCGACGAGGACGTGCCCGATCCCTACCGTGCGGATCGTGGCGTCTTCGAGCACTCGCTCCGGCTCATCGAAGGCGGCGCCAGGCAGTGGGCCCAACGCATCTCAAGAGTATCCAGTTGATGACTTCCTCAATCATTACCAAAACGAACCCCACTCCGGCGAGCGCGGCGGACGACGAAGACCTCGATCTCGCGCGTTACATCGACGTCCTGGTCTCGAACAAGTGGCTGATCGCTGCGATCACGCTCGTCGTGTTCCTGATCGGCGCGACCTATGCCTTCCTGGAGCGTCCGGTCTACGAGTCCAACATGGTGATCCAGGTCGAGGACGTCGAACCCGGCGGCAAGGGCATCCTGGCCGAGGCCGGCGGCCTGGTGGACGTCAAGACGCCCGCGAGCGCCGAGATCGAGATCATCCGCTCGCGCATGATCGCGGGCCAGGCGGTGGAGGCTACCAAGCTCTACATCGTCGCCGCGCCGCGCTATGTGCCCTACATCGGCGGCTGGCTGGCGCGGCGCGCCAACGGACTGTCGGACCCTGGCTTTCTCTGGCTGAGCGGCTATGTGTCGGGCACGGAGCGCATCCTCGTGTCGCAGTTCGACGTGCCGACTTCGATGGAAGGCGGCCTCTTCACCGTGACCGCGGCGGCGAACAACCAGTACACCCTGGACTACCCGGGAATGCAGCAGGTCAAGGGCACGGTCGGCACGCTGCTGAAGACCGACACGCCCGAAGGACCCATCTCGTTGCAGATCGACCAGCTTGCCGGCAAGCCCGGGGCGCTGTTCAACCTGTACCGCTATGCGAAGCTGCCGACCACCATCGGGCTGCAGTCCAGCCTCAACCTCACCGAGCGGGGCAAGAACTCCGGCATCGTCAACGTGCAGCTGCAGGACACCGATCCCTTCAAGCTGACGCGGGTGCTCAACGCCGTGGGTGCCCAGTACGTCAAGCAGAACATCGAGCGCAAGGCCGCGGAGGCGCAGAAGACCCTGGCCTTCCTGGACGTGCAGCTGCCCCTGTTCAAGAAGCAGCTGGAGGCCTCGGAAGAGGTCTACAACCGCTATCGCAACCAGAAGGGCACGGTGGCCTTCAGCGAGGAAGCCGCGCTGATCCTGGGGCAGTCGGTCGACCGCCAGACCAAGCTGCTGGATGCCCAGCAGCGCCGGCGTGAGCTGGAGTCGCGCTTCACCTCCGCGCACCCGGCGGTCCAGACCCTGGACAACCAGATCGCGGCGCTGAAGTCCGACATGGGCAGCATCCAGGAACGCATCAAGGGCCTGCCGGCGATCCAGCAGGAAGCGGTGCGCATGGAGCGCGACGTCAAGGTGAACACCGAGCTCTACCAGTCGCTGCTCAACAACGCGCTGCAGCTGCGCCTGGTGAAAGAGGGCAAGGTCGGCAACGTGCGCGTGCTCGACGAGGCGGTGATTCCCACCCAGCCGGTCAAGCCGAACCGCAAGGTGATCATGGCCGCCGCGTTCGCGCTGGGTCTTTTCCTCGGCATCGTGGCCGCCTTCATCCGCAGCTCCTTCGTCGAGCAGCGACTGCGCGACCCGCACGAGGTCGAGGCCGACACCGGCCTGCCGGTCTTCTCGACCATTCCGCTGAGTCCCTCGCAGTCCGCCATCGCCAAGCGGCGCCTCAGCGGCGCCACCGGCGTTCGCCTGCTGGCGATCGAGAACCCCGACGACCCGGCGGTGGAAAGCCTGCGCAGCCTGCGCACCGCGATGCAGTTCGCGATGCTGGAGTCGCCCAACAACCGAGTGCTGATCAGCGGGCCGACGCCGGGCGTCGGCAAGAGCTTCGTGACAGCCAATTTCGCCGCCCTGATGGCCGCAGCCGGCAAGCGCACGCTTCTGATCGACGCCGACCTGCGACGCGGCCACACGCACCAGTACTTCGGCCTGCAGCGCCACGGCGGCCTGTCCGAGCTGATCGCGGGCAGCCTGACGGTGCAGCAGACCGTGCACCGCCAAGTCGTGCCCAACCTCGACTTCCTTGCCACCGGCCAGCTGCCGCCGAACCCGGCGGAACTGCTGGTGTCGGATTCGTTCAAGACCACGCTGGAGCGCCTGTCCGAGCAGTACGACCTGGTCGTCATCGACACGCCGCCGGTGCTGGTAGCGGCCGACACGTCCACCGTGGCGGCCCATGCAGGCACCGTGCTGCTGGTCGCGCGCGCCGACCAGTCCACCATGGGCGAGCTGAAGGAAAGCACGCGCCGCCTCGCCATGAGCGGCAAGGCCGCCACGGGCGTGCTTCTCAACGCGATGGACCTGGGGCGGCGCACCTTCGCGCCCTACAAGTACGGGCGCTATCGCTACACCAGCTACAACTACGAGAGCATCCTGCCCGAAGAGCAGTGAAGCAAAAAAGCCGGGCTCGACCCGGCTTTTTTTCGAGGGGCAGGCAGGCTCAGCGCCGGGCTGCGCACGCCAGCATGTCCCGCTCGAACTGGGCCAGCACGGCGTCGCGATCGAAACGTGCCTCGGCAACGGCGCGCGCCTGCAATCCCAGCTCGCGCCGGCGCTCGGGCTGCGATGCCAGGGCGAGCACGGCCTGCGCGAAGGCCTTGGCGTCGTCCGGCGCCACGGCGATGCCGCATTCCGCCGTCACCTTGCCAAGCTCGGTTTCGGGGCGTGCACCAGCCACCACTGGCCTGCCGCTGCTGAGCATGCCGGTCAGCTTGGAGGGCATCACCAGGTCCGCTGCGTCGGCGCGCTGGGGCAGCAGGTGGATGTCCGCCAAGCCGAGAAAGTCCCCGAGACGTTCGACGGGTTGCAGGTCGAGAAAGCGCACGTTCGAGAGCGATTCGCAGCGCTTGACCAACTCGGCACGACCGGCGCCGTTGCCGCAGAACACGAACTCGAGGCCGGGCTGGTCCTTGAGCATCAAGGCCATCTCGGCCAGCAGCTCCAGACCCTGCTTGGCGCCCATGTTGCCCGAGTACAGCGCCACCACCGCGTCGGGGTGGATGCCCAGCTCGGCACGATACGGGCTCGTGCCTTGCAGCGGCTGGATGGCGGAGACGTCGGCCCAGTTGGGCAATGAGACCAGCCGCGCATCCTCGGTGCCCTTGCTGCGCGCGCGTTCGAGCATGCGCTGCGAGATGGTCGAGATGCGGTCGAAGCGGCGCATCAGCCAGCGTTCGGCCGCCGCGACGAAGGCACGCGTGCGCACGCCCTTGAGAAGGCCCAGCTCGAAGGCGGCGTCCACCTCGTAGTCCTGGATGTGCAGCCAGGCCTTGGCCGAGCGCAGCCGCGCGAAAGCCAGGGCTGCCGGCGAACAGAAGAGCGGAGGCTCTGTCACCCACACGACGTCCGGCTTCCAGTGCCATTGGGCGAGCAGGGCCGGCACGCTGCCGGCGGCGAAGCTCGCCAGGTGCAGCAGCCGCTTCGTGCCGGTCACCTTGCGCGGCACCCACAGCGGCGTGCGCAGCACCTGGGCGCCTTGCCATTCGTGCCGGGTGTAGCGCCCCGCGTGGTAGCCGGGCCGCACTTTCCAGTCGGGGTAGTAGGGCGGGGCCGTCACCACGCGAACCTCGTGCCCGTGGGCCGCGAGCCAGGCCACCATCTCCCCGGTGTACTTGCCGATGCCGGTCAGCTCCGGCGCGAAATTGATTCCATAGACGAGCACCTTCATGTGTCGGCAGACCCTAGGCGAGATGCGGCGCGTGCGTGCGGATGATGTCCACCAGCGTCGAAGCCACCTGTTCCATGCGGAAGCGCTGCTCGAAGGAGCGCAGCGCGGCAGCGCGCATTGCGTCCAGTTCGGTCGGCGTCGCGGCCAACCAGCGCTGCAGCAGGGCAGTCGTGCCTTCCAGCGTATCGGACTCGACGAAGCCGGCGCGGTCCTCCGCTATCTCGCGCCAGATGTTGACCTTGTCACTGATCAGCACCGGCCGGCTGCAGGCCATGGCCTCCACCACGGCGATGCCGAAGTTCTCCTGGTGGGAGGGCAGGCAGAACACCTCGCAGGCATGGAAGGCGCCCCACTTGAGATCGCCCGAAACCATACCGGGCCAGCTGATGCGCCCGGCCAGGCCCAGGCTCTGGGCGCGCGACTGCAACTGGCGCGTGAGCGCTTCGTCGCCGGGGCCGGCCATGACCAGGTGGACCTCGGGCGTGGCCGACGCAACGCGCGCGAAAGCCTCGATCAGCAGGTCGCATCCTTTCTTCTCGTGGATGCGACCCAGGAACAGCAGCAGGCGCTTGTTCCGCAGTTCGGGGTAGGACGAGAGAAAGAGCTCCGAGAGGCGCTGTGCGTCGCGGGGCGGCGTGCTCGTGCCATAGGAGCCGACCACCTCGCGGCAGCGATAGAGCCAGAACGATTGGCGCGCCAGCAGCCGTTCTTCCTCGCAGGTGAAGACCACCGCCGACGCATCGCGCAGCACGCGGTACTCGCCCCAGGGCCAGTAAAGCCACTTCTTCAGGTGCTTGAGCGGATAGCGGCGCTTGAACCACGGGTCCAGCATGCCGTGGCTGTAGACGAAGTACGGCGTGCCCGACCCGTGCAGGGCGCGTCGTGCAGCGAAGCCCACGTACTGCCAGAGCCCGTTGACGATGACTGCGTCATAGGTGCGGGCATGCGCCTTCAGCCAGGGCAGCAGGCGCTCGTTGTAGCCGTAGCTGGAGACCGAGGGACCCGTTGCGACGACCGGGCCCGGATAGGCGCTCACGCAGGCCGCGTCCGGGCTGTCGAGGCTCACCAGGTCGCCGCTATGGCCCATGGCCGCGAGCGCCTCGTGGATGCGGCGCACTCCCTCGATGACACCGCCGCCCTGGGGATCGACGGACGGGACCAGATGCAGCAGTCTCACGGGCGCTGCGGGGAACGTGGCGGAAAGATCTCGAGCCTCGGGTACCGGAATACGAGGAGAGCGTAGGCGAGCATGAGCCCCAGCAGGGCATTGGCGGTCAATTGTCCGAGCGCGGGCCAGCTGACCACTGCCAGCGCGGTCGTCAACCACACCAGCAGCGGATACGGGGAGTTGGTGTTGACCGAGATCTTCAGACTGCGCATCACGCCGAGCGCGAGCACCAGGTACTTCACCGCGATGTAGGCGAAGCCCAGCAGGCCGCCTTCCATCAGGATGCGGCCGCCCTCGGCTTCGGCAAGCGCGAAGACATCGGCGGAGCCGGTACGCACATAAGTAGCCAGGTTGGAGCCGAAGCCCACGCCGTAGCCGATCCAGGTGACGAGGTCGAGCACCCAGGGCTCGCCGAACAGGACCGTGAGCACCCGTTCGACGAAATTTTCCGCGGCAGAAGCCTGCTCGAAGCGCGTCTGCGTCACGCCGATGGCTTCGCGGAACACGTAGGCGAACAGGGCCGTCAATCCGCCGGCCACGATCACCGCGAGCGCTGCCCCGATCTTGTTGCGTGCTTTCGAGAACAGCAGCCGTCCGAGCAAGTAGGCGGCCAGCATCCCGGCCGAGGTGATCGCCGCCGTTCTGGAGCCGCTCACCAGCGCGCCGGTGACGAAGGCCACGAACACGGCAATGGCGAAGAGGAACTGAAACTGGGAGCGCTTGCGTGCCCCCAGGATGCCGAACACCAGCGGCGCGACCATGGTGAGATAAGTGGCATAGCCCGAGGTGAAGCTGAAGGTGCCGGTGGTGCGGACCACCCCCACCACGGCGACGAACACGCTTTCCTCGTCGCCGTCGATCTGGGTGTTGATGCGAGCGCCGGGTGGTGAGTAGTGCTGCAGCACCGCCAGGGGTGCCAGCAGAAGCATCACGAGCGCGGCCGCCATGAGGGCGGCGCGATAGTCCGCTTCGTTCATGGCTGCTGCGGCGGCCACCGCGAACCAGATGTAGAGCAGCCAGAAGCGCAGGCCGATCACGAACACGACTGGCGTGCTCTGCCCGCCGACGAGCTGCAGCAGCCCCCAGCCGACCACCACGCAAGTCCAGGCCAGCATGGCGGCGGTGATCTTCCTGTGCCGCCTCAGGTGGCCGTGCCGCCAGGCGTAGACGACCATCATCAGCGCCAGCATGTCGCGCAGCAGGATCAGCGGCAGGGTGGACGCGGACGACACCCATTTGCGCACCGAGCCCTCGAAAACGATGATCAGGAAGACGGCGAGAAAGAGCTTGCCCGCACGGCTCAGCGACACCGCCCGGCTGGATGTGGGTGTCGCCCGTACCGTTGCGGGGGAGATGGCGCTCATCGGTGTACCCCGCTCGCGAGCGTGCGCAGAGCCGCCACATGGGCGTCGACGCGATGCGGCTCGTACCACCGGCGCGCCTCGCTGCCTACGCTGCGCGCATCGATGGCGGCAGCGTCGAGCGCGCCGAAGCCGCGCATGTAGTGCACGTTGGCGGTCAGGCCATCGTGCTGGCCGTAGTCCTTGGCCAACAGGATGGGGCAGACTCCATGCGCACAGTAGGCCGCGAAGATGCTGCTCTTGGACACGTAGTCCGGAGGATAGGCCAGCGCGCCGTAGTCCGCGCTGGACAGCGCCGCGCTGACCTGCTCGACTGCCAGCTTGCCGTGCGCGACCACGCCTTCATGCGCCATGCGCTGCGACAGCGTGCCTTCCGGCATGGCCGGACCGATGTCGTGGATCTCGAGGCCGCGGCGCTTCGCACTGCGAAAGATCTCGCCGTCGCCCCACTCGTAGACCTGGGACCGGATGCCGGCGCTGCCGAACACGACCAGCCTGGGCTGGCGCTCGGTGTCGATCGCGTCGAGCTCGCCGACGTTCGAGAAGACGGGCAGCACACGGTGTGGCGTCGACGTCGACCTTGTCAGCAGCCAGCGCGCGGCGTCTTCGCGGTTCGTCAGCCAGAAGTCGGACAAGAGCAGCAACTCGCGTGCAATGCGTTGCTGCATGCCGCTGAGCCAGAAGGCCGAGCCCCACGGCGGTCCGGTCGCGAAGAGCTCATGGAACACCACGCCGACAGCCTTGAATTGCTTGCGCAGGCCACGAATCCTCCGGACTAGCCACAGGGGAACGCCGCGCTTCTCGAAGCCGTAGCCGCTGAAATGCAGCAGCACGAAGTCGCCGGAGAGCGAGGCGGTGTCGGTGTCTTGTTTCAACTCCATCAGCGGCGCGTGGAGCGGATGGCCCACTGCGGACGCATAGTCTCGCACACCGCCCGTGCCGGGCGGAATGAGGGAGAGCGAGGAAGCGTTCATGCAGCGACGCGGCAGAAGCCGACTCCTCAGGAAGGAACGAGTTCTTCGCTGCGGAAGTCCTCGTAGGCGCGCGCCACGCCTTCGCGCAGGTTCATCTCTGGCTTCCAGCCGAGCTCGCGAATGCGCGAGATATCGAGCAGCTTGCGCGGCGTGCCGTCCGGCTTGCTGGTGTCGTAGTGGATCTCACCCTGGTAGCCCACGACCTCGCTCACAAGCCGCGCGAGTTGCGCGATCGACAAGTCCTCGCCGGTGCCGACGTTGATGTGGCTGGTCGTCACGTCGGTGTGGGCTGCATAGGCCTCGCGCGACAGGTCCATCACGTGCACGCAGGCGCGGGCCATGTCGTCGACGTAGAGGAACTCGCGCTTGGGAGAGCCGGTGCCCCAGATGACCACGGCGGGTGCGTCGGCGAGCTTGGCTTCGTGGAAGCGCCGGATCATGGCCGGCAGCACGTGGCTGTTCTCCGGGTGGTAGTTGTCGCCCGGACCATAGAGGTTGGTCGGCATCACGCTGCGGAAATCGCAGCCGTACTGGCGGTTGTAGCTTTCGCACAGCTTGATCCCGGCGATCTTGGCAATCGCATAGGGCTCGTTGGTCGGCTCCAGCTTGCCAGTCAGCAAGGCATCCTCGGCCATGGGCTGGGCCGCGAGCCGCGGATAGATGCAGCTCGAGCCCAGGAAGAGCAGCTTGTTCACGCCGTTGCGCCAGGCCTCGTGGATCACGTTCGCCTCGACCATCAGGTTGGAGTAGATGAATTCGGCGGGATAGCTGTTGTTGGCATGGATGCCGCCCACTTTCGCAGCAGCCACGTACACCTCCTGCGGCTTTTCCTCGGCGAAGAAGGCGCGGACCTGCGCCTGGTCGGTCAGGTCCAGCTCGGCGCGGGTTCGGCAGACGATATTGCTGTAGCCCTGCTCGACCAGGCAGCGCACGATCGCACTGCCGACCATGCCGCGGTGCCCCGCCACGAAAATCCGCTTCTGAAACTGGCTCATGGAATATCGACTTTCCGCGCAGGATGGAGAGGGACCGGAACGTTCCGAGGCGGAACGCTCAGGCCAGCTTCTTGTCTTTGGCGATGGCGCCGACGGCCACGTCCTCGAAGCGGACGATGTCGTCCTCGCCGAGGTAGCCGCCGGTTTGGACTTCGATCACCTCGAGCACGGTCTTGCCGGCATTTTCGAGCCGGTATTTTGCGCCGACGGGGATGTAGATCGATTCGTCTTCCTTGACCAGGCAGGCCTCGCCGTTGCACAGCACCCGGGCCGTTCCCTTCACGACCACCCAGTGCTCGGCGCGATGATGGTGCATGCGCAGTGCCAGGCGCGCGCCAGGCTTCACCGTGAGGCGCTTGACGGCGAAGCGATCGCCGTCGTCGACGCTGTCGTAGGCACCCCAGGGGCGTGGAATGCGGCGGTGGCGCGTGGCCTGGCTGTGGCCTCGGGTGGTCAGCAATGCGACCGCGTCCTTCACCTGTTCGGCGAAATCGGCGTGAGCGACGAGCAATGCATCCGGCGTGTCCACCACCAGCAGGTCCCTGGTGCCCAGCGTCACGACCGGACGGTTGGGCGCGTAGACGAAGGTGTTGGTCGCGCCGATGGCGAAGCCCTGGCCGCTGATCCGGTTGCCGTGCTCGTCCGCTTCATGCAGATCGGCAACGGCATTCCAGCTCCCGACGTCGCTCCAGCGCCCCTGGAAAGGAAGCACCGCAACCTTCTCGCATTTTTCAAGCACCGCATAGTCGATGCTCTGGCTGCGGCAGCGGCCGAAGGCGGTGGCGTCCATGCGAAGGAAGTCGCCATCGGCTTCGACGGAGGCCGTGGCCTCGCGGCAGCTCTGCAGGATGTCGGGTGCATGCTGCTCCAGCGCTGCGATCAGCACCTTGGCCTGGACCAGCAGGATGCCGGCGTTCCAGAGATGGCCGCCTGCCAGCAGCAGTTGCTCGGCGTGCGCGGCGGCGGGCTTCTCGATGAAGGCGGCCACTGCGTGGCCAGCGTTCTCGCCCAGCGAGGCCGCGAGCGGCTCGCCTTGGCGGATATAGCCATAGGCCGTGCTCGGAAAACTGGGCTGGACGCCGAAGGTCACGAGATGGCCGGCGTGCGCGGCAGGCACGCCCTTGCGGATCGTCGCAACGAAGCGCTCCGCGTCCGGTATGTGATGGTCGGCCGGAGCGAACAGCAGCAGCTGGTCGGGCTCGGCCAGGAGGGCGACCGCAGCCATGGCCGCTGCCGTGTTGCGCGCGACAGGCTCGAGCAACTGCTGGCCGCGCACGTCGGCGGCCTCGATGCTCTCCTGGACCAGGAAACGGTGCTCCTCTGCGGCCACGCAGGTCACCTCGGGGCTCAGCAGCCGCAGGCGTTCCAGCGTGAG
>Ga0075370_10000309_pt1 | contig 17630 bp, 17 predicted proteins | sample EndMethybrTD3035_FD_71398 | JGI IMG/M metagenome (GOLD analysis project Ga0075370, IMG submission 71398) | Populus endosphere microbial communities from Tennessee, USA - Endosphere MetaG P. TD hybrid TD303-5 | ecosystem: Host-associated > Plants > Roots > Endosphere | place: USA: Tennessee... | reverse complement strand
CTCGTCATCAGCCACTGCGAGAGTGCCACGTAGCCCACGCTCAGCAGGGCGATCGCCACAACGCGTGCTGGCATGGCAGCAATCTCAAGTGGTGCGATGCGCCGCGATGTGGTCGGTCAGGCTGGCGAGCGACGTGAAGATGCGGATGTTGTCTTCATCGTCGGACCGCAACTGAAAGCCGTAACGCTGCGAGACGACCAACGCAACTTCGAGGATATCGATCGAATCGAGGCCCAGGCCCTCGCCATACAGCGGAGCCTGCGGATCGATCGATTCGGGGGTGATGTCGAGGTTCAGGGCCTCGACGAGGAGCGCGGCGACCTCGCGCTGCAATTCGGGATGGGCTGGAGTCATGCGTGAGGCTGAATCGGCTGGCGGCTGCCGCGAACCCCCAAAGCCCGCTCCGCGACGGCGGACGAGCTGGCAGCGCGCGGACAGACTCGTTGTCTATCGAGCCCGGGCGACCGCGGGCAATCTGAGGCGCAAGTTTACCAAAGTGCCCCTTTGCGGCCCCCGGTGACTGCCCTAGTCGTCGGCGATCAGCCGCTTGAGCATCGGGTCGGCCATGATTTCACGGACGCGGCCGGCATTGTCGAAGGTGACCTGGAACTCCGAGAAACTCGAGACCCAGTAGCGCCAGGTGGTTGCATCAAGGCGCGGGTTTTCGCTCGAGATCGGGTAGCCGACCGCCATCAGCACCTGCTCGCGCGTCATCCCGCGGCTGAGGCGGCCGGCCTGAATGGCGTCGCGCAGCTTCGCCGGGTAGGTGGCAAGCTTGGCCTTCGGATCTTCCGTGACGACGTAGCGCTTCGCGAAGTCTTCGAGGGACAGGTCGCGGCTGTAGTCGTTGCCGATCGCCTGGCGCTTGCCATCGATCGTGACCTGCACCCGATAGCGGCCGTAGCCGGTGACCTTCGTCGGCGTCCCGAGCGGCACGACCCGTTGGCCTGCATCGTTGTAGTTGCTGTCGCTGATCCAATCGCCGGTCGTGCGCATGTTGCAGCACAGGAAGCCGTCGAACGTGGCTTGCGCGAATGCGGAGGTTGCCGCCGATGCGGCGGTGGCGGCGGCGAACAGCAATGGGATCAGGGCACGCTTTTTCACGGAAACGGGTCTCCCTCGGGTGGTTGAACGGTTTGTTGGGCGTAAGAAAACGTGTCAATTGTCGTTTTGCGACGTCGAGTCGGCCATCCCCAACTGTCGGATTTTTCGCGCTTTGTCGGTCAGCGCTTCGAGTTCGACGGTTGCGCGAACCGAGGGCGCCGTATGCTGCGCGGCCACACTTCAGGAGCGCGTCAATGCAACGCTGGCTTCATTCGTTGGGACTGGTCTCGATCGGCGCACTCGTCTCGGGCGCGGCATGGGCGCAGGCGGCTGCGCCGAGCGCAGCAAACGCCGTGCGGGTCGGCTTCATCTGCCCGTTCACCGGCGGGTCGCAGGACTTCGGCAACAGCGCGCGTCTGGGCGCGGAGCTGGCAGTCAAGGAGATCAACGAGGTCGGCGGCTACCTGGGCCGGCCGATCGAGCTGGTCGAGCGCGACGACAAGGCGAACCCCGACGAAGGGCGCAAGGTCGCGGAAGACCTGGTGCTCAAGGAGAAGGTCGCGTTCACGATCGGCTTCTGCAACTCCGGCGTGGCGCTCAAGTCGCTCGACGTGTTCCAGGACAACAAGCACCTGCTGCTGGTGCCGGTCGCGACGGGCACCGCGCTCACCGCGAAGTACCCGGCGGCGTCGAGCTACATCTTTCGGGCATCGGCGCGCGACTTCCTGCAAGGCGCCGCGATCGTCGACGACATCGTCAAGCGCGGCCTGAACCGTGTCGCGATCCTCGCCGACAAGACCGGCTACGGAGAGGGCGGCGTCAAGGACGTCGAGAAGCTGCTGGCCGACAAGGGCTTGAAGCCGGTGTTCGTCGCCCGCTTCGATCTGGGCGTGAAGAGCCTGACCCAGCAGGTGCTGGACGCGAAGGCGGCCGGTGCCGACGTGATCGTCGGCTACAGCGTCGGCCCCGAACTCGCGGTGCTTGCGCAGGCGCGCTCCGAAGCGCACTTCGCCGGCCCGCTGTATGGGCCGTGGACGCTGTCGTTCCGCACGGTGGCCGAGAAGGCCGGGCCCGCCGTCGAGGGGGCGGTGATGGTGCAGACCATCATCCAGGACTTGTCGAACGAGCGCCGCACCTCGTTCATCGCGCGGCTGAATCGTTCGGCCGGCGGGCAGCCGATCAGCTCGCTGATGGCGGCGGCGCAAAGCTACGACGCGATGCACCTGATGCTGCGGGCCCTGTTCCAGACCAAGGGCAACACCTCGGCCGAGGCGTTGAAGACGGCGCTGGAGAACCTTGATCATCCGTATGCGGGTGTCGTCACCACGCACGATCGCCCGTTCTCGCCCAACGATCACGACGCGTTCACGCGCAACATGACCTGGCTCGGCGTCTGGCGGCGCGGCGAGGTGCATTTCCAGTACCCGGAAGACGCGAAGCGCGCCTCGATGATCCGGCGCAAGGAACAGGGCTGACGCCGGCGGCTCGGTGCCGCGGCGGGATCACTCGGCGCGCGCGCCGCTGGATCGCACGACCTTCTCGTACTTCGCGAGCTCGCCCTTCACGAACGCGCCGAACTGCTCGGGCGTGGACGGCATGCCTTCGGCCAGCAGCGTGGCCAGCCGCGCCTTCAGTTCGGCGGAGTTCAAGGCATCGACGAATGCCTTGTTCAGGCGCTGGGTGACCTCGGCGGGCAGTCTTGCGGGACCGAACAGGCCGAACCAGGTATTGATGTCGAACTCGCCGAGGCCGAGCCGCTTGCCGCTTTCGGCAATCGTCGGCAGCTCGGGCATGGCGCTCGAGCGCGTGCGGGTCGTGACTGCGATCGCCTTCAGCTTGCCCGACTTGATGTTCGCGGCGGCGGCGGCGAGGTTGTCGAAGTTCAGATCGACCTGGGCCGCGAGCAGCGCGAGCTGGGCCGGGTTGCCACCGGCGTACGGGATGTGCGTCATGAACACGCCGGCCTGCGACTTGAACATCTCGCCGGCCAGGTGGCCGGCACTGCCATTGCCGCCCGAGCCATAGTTCAGCGCGCCGGGATGGCCCTTCGCGTAGTTGACGAGGTCGGCCACGCTCGCCACGCCCAGCTTCGCGGCGGTGGCGGTGTTCATCACGAGCACGTTCGGCACCTGCGCGATGCCGGTGATCGGCGTGAAGTCGTGGACAGGGTCGTATGGCAGCTTCGCGTACAGCCACGGGTTGATCGCATGCGTCGCGACCGCGCCCATCACGATCGTGTGGCCGTCGGGTGCCGACTTCGCGACCAGGTCGGCGCCCAGATTGCCGCCGGCGCCGGGCCTGTTGTCGACGATCACGGTGCCCAGGGTGTCGTGCACCTTCTCGGCCAGGGCGCGGGCGACGAGGTCCAGCGGGCCGCCGGGAGGGTATGGAACGACCAGCCTGAGTTGCCGGGCCTGCGCCCACGCGGGCCAGGCCAGCGCCGCGAGCGCGGCGGCGGGAGCGAGGCGCAGTGCGGCGCGGCGACGCAGCGCCATCACTGCTTGCGCAGCAGGATCGCCTTGATCCAGCCGTCGCCACGCGATGCCGTCACCTTCACGAAGCCGTTGCGCTCTTCGCCGAGCGTCAGCACCTCGTCGTTCTTGTTCAGCGTCTGCAGTTCGCCGGAACCGTCGGCCGGCGAGCGCAGCACCTTCACGCCGTTGATCTTCGGCATCATCACGTCGCCGGCGTTGACCGGGTTCGCCTTCACGCTGGCCGCTGCGTTCTGCAGCGAGGCCTGGCTGCGCCCCTGGATCAGCGACGGGTTGTCGCGGATGTTGCGCACGATGTTGTTCCAGTTGTCGACAAACGAGGCGACGATCATCTTGCCTTCGTTGGTGTTGCTGTAGCCGCCGAAGCCACCCCCGCCGCCGCGCCCGAACAGCACGCCGCCGAGCGCGAAGTCGGCCTTCTCGGCGCTGCCGGTCGCCGACGCGACCTGGATGCCGGTGCGCGAGTCGACGAGCAGCATGCTGGTCTCGGCCTGCTTGAACTTGACCCCGCCGGCCACGCCGCCCACCAGCGCGCCGGCGCGCCCGCCGATCAGCCCGCCGAGCGCACCGCCCATGCCGCCGGCGTTGTTCTCGCTGAACACGACGTTCGGGTTGACGATGAAGTCGGCCACCGCCATCTGGCCCTTGCCGATGTTCGAGTTCTGCTGCAGCTCGCCCGATTGCGCGAGCGCGCGCTCCTGCATCATGTTGCCCATCGCCGCGCCGCGCTCGACGACCTGGAAGCAGTTCGACTGCTGGATCAGCATGCGCAGCACGGCGGTCGGCGAGCCGAGGCCGTAGCGCTGCAGGTTGCCGATCACCTGGCTCTGCGGCTCGACGACCGCGAGCGTGCCCTTGTTGGAGTCGCAACGCTCGAGCTGCGCATTGGCGTTGGTCGAGCCGTTCGGCCCGGCGCCGCCGGTCGCCATCGAGCCGCCTTTGCCGAGCTCCTGCGCACCGGCCGCAAGCGGCAGCAGCAGCGCGAGGGCGAGCGTGGACACGGCAGGAGAGTGACGGCAAGACGGCGTGGGCATGGCACGAACCTCCAGGTTTGTTGTGGCGCGCGGCAGCGCGAAGATCGTGCGGTGCCTGCGGCGAAGGGCTCGGATTCTAGGCGCCGCTTTGCCCGTCGACACTCCCTAGCGTCACCGCAACCAGGGGGTCGTACCACCTTGTGGCGCAGGCTGGCGCTATTCGCCGTGCTTGTCAGCCTCCGACGTGAACGCGTCGGCGTAGAACTCGTCGTCCGGCAGCCCGCACTTGAGCACGAAGTCGTGTTTCGCCGACTCGACCATGATCGGCGCACCGCAGGCATAGACCTGCCAGTCCATCAGGTTTGGGTGGTCGTGCATCACGGCGCGGTGGACCAGCCCGGTGCGGCCGGTCCAGGCATCTTCGGCCTTCGCTTCCGACAGCACCGGGATGTACTTCAGGTGCGGCAGCGTGCGCGCCGCGTTCTCGGCCCAGTCGTGCAGGTACAGGTCGGCCTTGCTGCGGCAGCCCCAATACAGATGCGCCTTGCGCTGGCTGCCGGTGTGCTGCAGGTGCTCGATGATCGCCTTGATCGGTGCGAAGCCGGTGCCCGAGGCGAGCAGGATCATCGGCTTGTCGGTGTCCTCGCGCAGGAAGAAGCTGCCGAACGGGCCCTCCATGCGCAGGATTTCCTTCTCCTTCATCGCCGTGAACACGTGGTCGGTGAACTTGCCGCCCGGCAGGTGGCGGATGTGCAGCTCGATGCCCGGCTTGGTCTCCTGCGTGTGCGGCGCGTTGGCCATCGAATAGCTGCGCCGCGAGCCGTCGCGCAGGATGAACTCGACGTACTGGCCGGCGCGGTACTTGAGCTGGTCGTTGGCCGGCAGCTGCATCTGCAGCACCGCCACATCGTGCGTGGGGCGTTCGATCGTCGTCACGCGGGTCGGCATCTTGCGGATCGGGTTCTCGCCGGCGCCGGGCACGGTGCGGGCCTCGATCACGACATCGGTCTGCGGCGTGGCCTGGCAGGTCAGCGTCCAGCCGGCCGCTTCTTCCTCGGCGCTCAGCGCCTTCGACTGATGGGCGCCGTGGATCACGCGGCCTTCGAGAAGACGGCTTTTGCACGAGCCGCACGCGCCGTCCTTGCAGCCGTAGGGGAGGCCGACGCCCTGACGGATCGCCGCCCCGAGGATGGGTTCGTCGCGCTCGACGGTGAAAGTGCGGCCGCTGGGCTGAACGGTGACTTGAAACGCCATGGTGAGTGATGAGCCTGCTCTTAAACTGTGGCTCGATTTTGCCCGCACATCGAACACCCCTTTGGCCGACGCTCCGAACCGCTTCAAGCGACCGACCTTGCTGATCGTCGGCTGCGGCGATATCGGGATGCGCGTCGTGAAGCTGCTCCGCGGGCGCTGGCGCATCCTCGCCTTGACCCCGAACCCGGCGCGGCGAGCCGAACTGCGCGCGGCCGGTGCGGTCCCGCTGCTCGGCGATCTCGACGCCGCCGCGACGCTGGCGCGCCTGGCCGGCCTCGCGGACGCGGTACTGCACCTGGCGCCGCCGCCTTCGAGCGGCCCCGTCGACACGCGCACCGCGAGCCTGCTTCGTGCGTTGGCTCGCAAGGGCCGCACTGCGCGCATCGTGTACGCCAGCACGAGCGGCGTGTACGGCGACTGCGCCGGTGCCCGTTTCGACGAGACGCGCCGCATCGCGCCGGCCACCGAGCGCGCGCAGCGCCGCGTCGATGCGGAAGCGCGCGTGCGCCACCACGGGCTGGCGTTCGGCGCGCGCGCCAGCGTGCTGCGCATTCCCGGCATCTACGCGGCGGATCGGCCGGGCGGCCATCCGCGCGAGCGGCTGCTGCGCGGCACGCCGGTGCTCGCAGCCGGCGACGATGTCTACACCAACCACATCCATGCCGACGATCTCGCGCGCATCTGCGTGGCCGCACTGGCGCGCGGAGCGCCGCAGCGCATCTATCACGCGAGCGACGACACCGAGATGAAGATGGGCGACTACTTCGACCTCGCGGCCGACCTCGCCGGGCTGCCACGCCCGCCGCGCACCCCGCGCGCGGAGGCTGCGGCGCAGTTCTCGTCGATGCAGATGAGCTTCTTGAACGAGTCGCGCCGCCTCGACAACCGGCGCCTCAAGCGCGAGCTGCGCGTGCGGCTGCGTTATCCGACGGTGCGCGAGGGCTTGCCCGGCTGACGGCGCGATGCGGTAAGTTCGTGCCATGAAAACCCTGCTCGTCACCGCACCGATGCCCGCCGGCTACTTCGAGGGCGCGATCCGCGCCATCGATCCGCACATCGATCTGATCGAACATCGCGACGACATCGGCGACGCCGAGCTCGCGCAGGTCGATGCCGCGCTCGCCTGGCGCCTCCCGTCCGGCCTGGTCGGTCGCATGCCGAAGCTGAAGTGGGTGTGTGCCGTTTCGGCCGGCGTCGAGAAGCTGCTCGTGCCTGAGCTGGCGCGGCACGTGATGGTCTCGCGCATCGTCGACGTCGAGCAGGCCGAAGGCATTGCCCAGTTCGTCGTGCTGATGGCGCTGCGCCACGCGCGCGGCCTCGCGCAATACGAAGCGCAGCAGCGCGACCGCCAATGGAAGCGGCAACCGGTCGCCGTCGTGCGAAGCCGCGTGGCGGTGCTCGGCATGGGAGCGATGGGCAGCGTCGTCGCGAGGTTGCTGACCCAGGTCGGCTTCGAGGTCAGCGGCTGGAGCCGGCGCAGCGAAGCCTCGCTCGACGAGGTACTCGCAGCCAACGAGATCGTCGTCTGCGCGTTGCCGCTGACGGCCGAGACCGACGGCCTGCTCGATGCGCGCGCGTTTGCACGGATGCCGCGCGGCAGCTACTTGATCAACATCGCGCGCGGATCGCACGTGGTCGAGGCCGATCTGATCGACGCCGTCCAGCGCGGACATCTGGCCGGCGCCGCGCTGGACGTTCAGCGCAACGAGCCGATGCTGGCGGATGACCCGCTGTGGAACGTCCCGGGCATCACGATCACGCCGCACATCGCGGCGCAGTCGTCGCCGCGGACGATCGCGACCCAGTTCGTCGCCGGTTTGCGTTGCCTCGAGCGCGGCGAGGTGCCGCCGCAGACCGTCGACCGCGCGCGCGGTTACTGAGCGTCTCGCGAGGGCTCAGCGCCGCCCGAACGGCGGGCGGCCGCGCCAGTACTGGATCATCAGGAAGCCGCCCAGCATGCCGCCCAGGTGCGCGAAGTGCGCAATGCCCCCGGTCGGGCTGTAGACACCGAGGAGCAGTTCGATCGCGCCAAAGACCGCGACGAAGACCTTTGCCTTCATCGGGATCGGCGGGATCAGCAGCATGATCTGGCGGTTCGGGAACAGCATGCCGAACGCGAGCAGCAGGCCGAACAGCGCGCCAGAGGCGCCGACTGTCGGGTACACACCGCCGGTCAGCATCGCGACCAGCAATTGCGCGAGCGCGGCCGTCAGCAGGCTCACCATGTAGAACTGCAGATAGCGCTTCGGCCCCCAGACGCGCTCGATCTCGGAGCCGAACATCCACAGGCCCATCATGTTGAAGAACAGGTGGAACAGGCTGCCGTGCAGAAACGCATAGCTGACGAGCTGCCACGGAAGAAAGCCGTGCCCGATCGGCCACAGCGCGAGCGCGCGCGTGAACCAGGCGCCAAGGAAATAGTCGATGCAGAACGCCGCGACGTTGATCAGCAGCAGGGCTTGGGTGACGGGAGCGAGCGGCGGCATGCGCGAACTTTCGGAAGCGGAGCGAAGCTGCGAAGTCTAAGTGCCGGGACTGTCGTGGCAAAATGCCCCCTCTCCAGCACACCGGCCTCGGTGGCGAAATTGGTAGACGCGCGGGACTCAAAATCCCGTTCCGCAAGGAGTGTCGGTTCGATTCCGACCCGAGGCACCACCGACGCACGCGCCCGCGATCAATTCATCGATCGCGCTTGCCGTCCCCGCGCATGATCTCGTTGAGCGAATCGGTGCGGCGCGTGAATTCACGTTCGAACGTGTGCTCGGCAGCGAAGTCGCGTGCCGCGTGGGACATGCGGCCCAGCGTTTGGGCGTCGCCTGCCAACTCGCCGACGCGCCGGGCCAATTCGTCGATCCGACTCATGGGCACCGCGTACCCGGCTGCCGACTCTGCGCACAGGCGGGCCCACATGCGGTTGCCGTAGCCCACGATCGGCAGGCCGGCACCCATCGATTCGATGTATGTGCACGATGGATCGGACTGGATGTGGCAGCAGACGAAGGCGTCGAACTCTCTGGCCTTCTGCGCCAGCACCGGGTACGCGATGGCATCGTTCACGACGATGCTGCCGGGCTGGCTCGACTGCGCCGCCAGGAGCGACATCTCGTCCTTCAACGAGCCTTGTCCGAACGTGTGCAGTTCGACGGCCACGCCCAGGCGCTGTGCGGCGAGCGCAACCTTGACGGCATCCAGTGCCCCCTTCGAGGGCTCGTATCTGCCCGAGAACAGCAGGCGCAAGGGTCCCGAACGAGCGGCCAGCCGTGCCGTCAGCGCCTGCGAATCCATGACCATCTCGCTGGCCATGCGCGAATCGAGGTAGAGCAGACGGCGCGTGTTGAAGCGCTCGGTCTCGTCGAACACCGGATACCCGTTGCAGTGGACCGCGACGGCGGCGCGCAAGTCCGGTATCTCGGCACGATGGGTCGCATAGGCGCGGGCCGCGCGGACCAACCGGCGCACGGGATTCGTCGTCGACGAGGTTGCGAACACCACGTGCGTGCCCAGGTCGTACTCGAGCACCGGCACGTAGGGGACCTGCAGCTTGCGCGCGATGGCCGCTGTGCCGAAGTGGTTTCCGTACATCAGCCGCGTCTTGCCCAGCACATCGGCCAGCTCGCCACGGCGCTGCGGCACGACGAGCTGGTCGCGCCCGATCGGCAGCGTGGCGACCTTGAACGCGAGACTGCCGACGGGCACCTCGACCGGGTCCATGATCGGCGCGCCGGGCGACGCTTCGGGATGAATCGAGCAGATTGGTTCGCGAATCCGCTCGATGTAGGCCTGCATGCCGGCCAGGAACTTGCGGTCGACCCGAAGCACGTCGCCGGTAATGCGCGCCGCATTGGCATGGATCATGGTCAGCACGATGAACTCGCTTTCGTCGGCCGCGTGGCCCTCGTCTTGGTGGGTGACATGCCGTCGCGGGCGCGAGGTTACAGGCATTTTGACGCGCTGCGTCGAGCAAAGCTTTCCGGGCCGCGCGAAGGATCCATTTCCAGGGCCGCAAGCGCTCCCTTTCTCGCCCTGCGAGAATCGCGGGCAAGGAGAGTTCATGAGCGAACCCAGCTATCTGACGGTCGAAGACGCGATCGGCAACACGCCGCTGGTGCGGCTGGTGCGCCTGCCCGGCGCCGAGAACGAACGGCGCGGCAACATGATCCTCGGCAAGCTCGAGGGCAACAACCCGGCCGGCTCGGTGAAAGACCGCCCGGCGATCAGCATGATCCGGCGCGCCGAAGAACGCGGCGATATCAAGCCCGGCGACACGCTGATCGAGGCGACCTCCGGCAACACCGGGATCGCGCTCGCGATGGCGGCCGCGATCCGCGGGTACCGCATGCTTCTGATCATGCCGGAGGACCTGAGCGTCGAGCGCGCGCAGACGATGAAGGCGTTTGGCGCCGAGCTGGTCCTGACGCCGCGCTCGGGCGGCATGGAATACGCGCGCGATCTCGCCGAGCAGATGCAGCGCGACGGCAAGGGCCGCGTGCTCGACCAGTTCGCCAATGCCGACAACCCGCGCGTGCACTACGAGACGACGGGCCCCGAGATCTGGCGCGACACCGGCGGGCGCATCACCCACTTCGTCAGCGCGATGGGCACGACCGGCACGATCACCGGCGTCTCGCGCTTCCTGAAGGAAAAGAACAAGGCGGTGCGCGTCATCGGCGCGCAGCCGAACGAGGGCTCCCGCATTCCTGGCATCCGCAAGTGGCCCGAGGCTTACCTGCCGAAGATCTACGACCCGACCTGGATCGACGAGATGATCTACGTCAGCCAGTCCGATGCCGAGGAGATGGCGCGCCGCCTGGCGCGTGAGGAAGGGCTTTTCGCGGGCATTTCGGCGGCGGGCGCACTGTGGGTAGCACTCGAGATCGCCAAGAAGGTCGAGAACGCAACCATCGTGTTTGTCGTCTGTGATCGCGGGGACCGCTATCTTTCCACCGGCGTGTTCCCCGCCTGATCGCGATGACGCATCAGTTCAATTTCTGTCCCAACTGCGCGACGCCGCTGCAACTGCTCGCGCAGATGGAAGATGGCGGCGAGAAGGCGCGGCTGCGCTGTCCGGCCTGCGCATGGACGCACTGGAACAACCCGACGCCGGTGCTCGCCGCGATCATCGAATGCGCCGACCGCGACGGCATGGTCCTGCTGGCGCGCAATGCGGCCTGGACCCATCGGATGTTTGCGCTGATCACGGGGTTCATGGAAGCGGGCGAGACGCCGGAAGAGGGCATCGCGCGCGAAGTGGCCGAGGAGACGAACCTCGTCGTCGACGAGCTGAACCTGGTGGGCGTGTACGACTTCCAGCGCATGAACCAGGTGATCGTCGCGTACCACGCGGTGGCGCACGGCGAGGTCGTGCTGTCGCCCGAGCTCGCCGAGTACCGGCTCTATCGACCGCAGGACATCAAGTGCTGGCGCGCCGGCACCGGCTACGCGATGGCGAAGTGGCTGACCGATCGCGGACACACGCCGCAATGGGTGGAACTGCCGCCGCGCCCGCCGCAGGCTGCCGCCTAGAATCGGCGGCGCACGAACAAGGACTCGCCACGATGGATGCCCAGAAAGAACTCGACACTCGCGGCCTGAACTGCCCGTTGCCTATCCTCAAGGCCAAGAAGGCGCTCGCCGAGATGCGCAGCGGCGAAGTGCTGAAGGTGGTGTCGACCGACCCGGGCTCGATGCGCGACTTCCAGGCCTTCGCGCGCCAGACCGGCAACGAGCTCGTCGAGCAGGAAAGCACTGTCGACGAGTTCGTGCACTTCCTTCGCAGGCGCTAGATCTCCACACCTCGCAGGTAATCGCGAAAGCCGGCGCCGAGCTGCGGGTGCGCGAGCGCGAGTTCGACGTTCGCCTGCAGGAAGCCTTCCTTGCTGCCGCAGTCGTAGCGCTTGCCTTCGTAGCGGTAGGCAAACACCTTCTCGCGGCGCAGCAGCCCGGCGATGCCGTCGGTCAGCTGAATCTCGCCACCCACCCCGCGCTGCTGGTTCGCGATCTCGTGGAACACGCCGGGCGTCAGGATGTAGCGGCCGGCCACGCCCAGGCGTGATGGTGCGTCTTCCGGCGCCGGCTTTTCGACGATGCGGCTCACGTCCATCAGCCGGTCGTTGACCTCCGTGCCCGCGACGATGCCGTAGCGCCGCGTGTGCTCGGGCGGCACTTCCTGCACCGCGATGATCGAGGCACGCCAGTCGGCGTACTGCTCGACCATCTGCTTGAGGATCGGCTTCGTGCCCACCATCAGGTCGTCGGCCAGCAGTACCGCGAACGGGTTGTTGCCCACCAGCCGCTGAGCACACAGCACCGCGTGGCCGAGCCCGAGCGCCTGTGCCTGGCGGACGTAGATGCACTCCATGTCGTCCGGCTTGACGCCGCGTACCACGTCGAGGAGCTCCTGCTTACCCGCTTGTTCGAGGGCTACCTCGAGCTCGAAAGTCATGTCAAAGTGATCTTCGATGGGCCTTTTGTGCCGGCCCGTGACAAAAATCATTTCGCGAACCCCCGCCGAGTAGGCCTCCTCCACGGCGTACTGGATCAAGGGTTTGTCGACCACTGGGAGCATTTCTTTGGGCTGGGCTTTGGTTGCGGGCAAAAATCGAGTGCCCAGGCCAGCCACGGGAAAGATCGCCTTGTTGACTAACATTTCCTTACAATCGTTGGGGAAGACGGTTCATTCTGGCATGGCGTACCGCAATCGCGCGTCGGACAACATCGCAAAAGAGCCCGCAAGCGAATGGATCTGCTGATCATCGAGCCGCTCGAGGCGGAAGTGATGGAGTGGCTGAGCGCTCGCTATCAGGTGCGCTACGCCCCCGACCTCGCAGCCGATCCGCGTGCCTTCCGCCAGGCGCTGTACAACGTGCGCGCGCTGGTCGTGCCGCCCTCGGTGACGATTGATTCGCAGGCGCTGCATTACGCGCCGGTGCTGCGCGCCGTGGGTCGCGTGAGTGCCGGCGCCGAGAACATCGATCTCGATGCCTGCGCGCGCGCACGTGTCGAAGTCGTGCGCAGCCTCACCGCCACGGCCGAGGCCGAAGCCGAGTTCATGATCGGTGCACTGCTCTCGCTGCTGCGCCGCGTTCCGGTCGTCGGCTCCGACGGCATGCTGGTCGGCCGCGAGCTCGGCGGTGCCACGGTCGGGCTGATCGGCATGGCGCCGGCCGCGCGTTCGATGGCGCAGATGCTGTCGGGCTTCAAGTCCAAAGTCGTCGGCTATGACCCGTCGATGCACGCGAGCGACAGCACCTGGGAGCGCTGGCAGGTCAAGCCGCTCGGGCTGCGCGAACTGCTCGAGCAGGCCGATGCGGTGTGCGTGCAGCTCAACTACTTCAGCCGATACCACGGACTGCTCGGCGAGCGCTTCCTGCCGTTCTGCAAGCCGAACCAGGTGATCGTCAGCATCGGCCACTCGGGGCTGTTCGACGAGGCGGCGCTCGCGCGTGCGCTCGACAGCGGCCGCGTCGCCGCGGCCTGGCTCGACAGCCTCGAGCCCGGCGCGCTCGACGAAGGGCGGCCGCTGTTCGGCATCGAGAACCTGCAGATCACGCCGCGCGTTGCGAGCACCACGCGCGAGTCGCGCCTGCGCAGCTCGTGGGCCGTCGTCAAGCGCATCGACGAGTTGCTGAGCGGCGCGCCGTCGGGCGCGGCGCGCGCGTTCAAGTCGACGGCGCCAATCGTCCCGCTTGATCTTGCAACCGAGCCAGAGTTGCCGTGAAGTCGGCAATCCGCTGCTTCTCCTGAGCCACCACTGCTGCCGGCGCGCGCGCGACGAAGCTCTCGTTGCTGAGCTTGGCGCTCGCCTTCACGATTTCGCCCTGCAGCCGCGCGATTTCCTTCCCGAGCCGTTCGAGCTCGGCGTCGACATCGACTTCCACGTGCAGCGCCAGTCGGCTCTTTCCGTGCACGACCACCGGCGCGAGGCTGGTCGCCTGTGCGAACGCCGCGTCGTCGTCGAACACCTGCACTTCCGACAGCTTCGCGAGCGCCTTCAGCAGCGGCGCCGCGTCGTTCACGAACGCGGCATCGCCGATCGCATACAGCGGCACGCGCTTGTCGGGTGACAGGCTCATCTCGCTGCGCAGCCGGCGGCAGGTCCCGACCACGCCCTTGAGCTGCGCGACCCACGCGTCGGCCTCGGCATCGACGCGGCTCAGGTCGGCCTTCGGATACGCCGCCGTGACGATGCTCGCGCCCTCGGTCTTGCGGCCGGCGACCGCCGCGACCGTGTCCCACAACTCGGCCGTGATGAACGGCGTGATCGGGTGCAGCAGGCGCAGGATCGTCTCGAGCACGCGAATCAGCGTGCGCCGCGTCGCGCGCTGCTGCGCTTCGCCGCCGGTCTGCAGCTGCACCTTCGCGATCTCGATGTACCAGTCGCAGTACTCGTCCCACACGAACGTGTAGATCGCGTTCGCGACGTTGTCCAGGCGCAGGTCGGCGAAGCCTTGTTCGACAGCCGCCTCAACGCGCTGCAGCTCGCTCGTGATCCACTTGTCGGCCGGGCTGAAGCTCATGTAGCCGTGGAACGCGCCGCCGGGCTCGCACTCGGCCTTGGTGTGCTCCTTCAGCCCGCAGTCCTGGCCCTCGCAGTTCATCAGCACAAACTTGCTGGCGTTCCAGAGCTTGTTGCAGAAGTTGCGGTAGCCCTCGCAACGCTTGGTGTCGAAGTTGATGTTGCGGCCGAGGCTGGCATACGAGGCCATCGTGAAACGCAGCGCATCGGCGCCGTAGGCCGGCATGCCGGCTGCAAATTCCTTCTTCACGCGCGCCGCGACCTTTGGCGCGGTCTCGGGACGGCGCAACCCAATGGTCGACTTGTGGACCAGCGTATCGAGGTCGACACCCTGGATCAGGTCGACCGGGTCGATCACGTTGCCCTCCGACTTGCTCATCTTCTTGCCCTCGCTGTCGCGCACCATGCCGTGGATGTACACGGTCTTGAAGGGCACGCGGCCAGTGAAGTGGGTCGTCATCATGATCATGCGGGCGACCCAGAAGAAGATGATCTCGTAGCCGGTGACCAGCACGCTCGACGGCAGGAACAGCTCGAGCTCCTTCGTCTGCGCCGGCCAGCCGAGCGTCGAGAACGGCACCAGTGCCGACGAGTACCAGGTGTCGAGCACGTCTTCCTCGCGCCGCAGCTGCGGTCCGGCGGCACGCTTGTTCGCGAGCAGACGCAGGTCATCGTCGTGCTTGGAGGCACGGGCGAGTGCTTCGCGGTTGTCGAGCTCGAGCTGCCACTTCGCGATCGCGTCGTTTTCGTTGCGCGCGACAAAGACGTTGCCCTCTTCGTCGTACCACGCAGGAATCTGATGACCCCACCAGAGCTGGCGCGAGATGCACCAGTCCTGGATGTTCTTCATCCACTGGTCGTAGGTGTTGACCCAGTTCTCCGGAACGAACTTGACTTCGCCCGAGGCAACGGCATCAATGGCCTTCTGCGCGATGCTCTTGCCCGGCTTGCCATCGATACCAGGCCCGGCCTTGCTGACGGCCATGAACCATTGGTCGGTGAGCATCGGCTCGACGACTTCGCCGGTTCGCTCGCACACCGGCACCATGTTCTTGTGCGGCACCGCCTTCTCGAGGAAGCCCTGCGCTTCGAGATCCTTCAGCACGGCCTTGCGCGCCGCGTACCGGTCCAGGCCGTGGTAGGCGGTCGGCGCGTTGTCGTTGATCTTCGCGTCGAGCGTGAAGATCGTGATCAGCGGCAGCTGGTGACGCTGCGCACAGGCGTAGTCGTTGAAGTCGTGCGCGCCGGTGATCTTGACGACGCCCGAGCCGAACTCGCGGTCGACGAAGTCGTCGGCGATGATCGGAATCTGCCTGTCGCACAGCGGCAGGTCGACGTACTTGCCGACCAGATGCTTGTAGCGCTCGTCCTCCGGGTGCACCGCGAGTGCGCCGTCGGCCATCATCGTCTCGGGGCGGGTCGTTGCGATGTGCATCCCGCGCATCGGACCATCGGGGCCGTCGATCGGCCCGTCCGCGAACGGGTACAGGATGTGCCACATGAAGCCGTTTCGCTCTTCGCTGACGACTTCGAGGTCCGAGACCGCCGACTTCAGCACCGGGTCCCAGTTGACCAGGCGCTTGCCGCGGTAGATCAGACCCTGCTCGTAGAGCTGCACGAAGGTGTCGGTCACGACGGTCGAGAGCTTCTCGTCCATCGTGAAGTACTCGTGCGACCAGTCCACGCTCGCGCCCATGCGGCGCATCTGCTGCGTGATCGTCGAGCCCGACTGCTCCTTCCACTCCCAGACCTTCGCGACGAAGTTCTTGCGGCCGAGCTCGTAGCGGTTCTGCTTCTGTGCCTCGAGCTGGCGCTCGACGACGATCTGGGTCGCGATGCCGGCGTGATCGGTGCCTGGCACCCACAGCGTGTTGAAGCCGCGCATCCGGTGATAGCGCGTCAACGAGTCCATGATGGTCTGGTTGAACGCGTGCCCCATGTGCAGCGTGCCGGTGACGTTGGGCGGGGGCAGCTGGATGCTGAACGACGGTTTGGCGCTGTCCAGCGACGGTGCGTACATGCCGCTGCGCTCCCACAGCGGCGCCCAGCGGGCCTCGATGGCGGCAGGTTCGAACGATTTGGCGAGTTCGGTCATGAGCAGGGCGTACTCGGTCGTCCGCGTGGGACGCCTGTTTCTGAAGCGAGCGGAGGAGGGCATCGATTGTAGGTGCCCTCGCCGCGCGTCATCAGATTGAGCGATGCGTGGCGCAGCACGCGAACCTACGCTGCCGGTCATTCGTGGATCAATGGGACGATTTCAAAGATGAGCAACTCGATTGGCAACTTTGTCGTTCGTGTGCCCCGATGCCTGGTATCGGAGCGAGGCGGTCTCTCGCGCGGCCGGCGTGCAGCCCTGACAGCCATGGTCGCCGGCCTGGCTGGCTGCGCGCACTCTCCGCTCTCGTCGCAGTGGCCGGTCGCGCCTGGGGAACTGAGCCGTGCCTTCAATCCGCTGGACGCGGACATTCCGGCGAATGCGCGCATGTCCGCGATCGATACGGCGTTGTCAAAGCTGGTCGCCGCCGCGGGCAACGAAGCGACCAGCGCGTCGGAGCGGGATTGGGGCTCGGGAGACGTGGTCACCGCTGGCGGCTTGATGGCCGTCATCGGCGGCGTCGCGGAGAAGATCGGACTGGTGAATACCGGCGCCGCAGTCGGGCTCGTCGGCGGCACCGGGCGGGCACGCTACCAGTATCCGATCCAGCGGCAGGCCTATCGCAAGGCCGAGACGGCACTGGCCTGCATACAGACCCAGGTGCGTCTGTTCAATGACGACAACCGCGTGCTGGTGCTCAGTGCCGGCAGCGCCGACGAAAAGACCGGCGCCACCAAGGCCCCGACGCTGGCCATCGACGCGGTGAATCGTGCTCGCCGCCAGCTGATGGCCGACCTCGACGCGGTGGGCAGCACTCCGCCGACTCGGCAGGAGATCGAGGCGCTGGTCGACAAGCAAAAGCAGGCTGACCAGCAGCCGGCCCCGTCGACGGATCAGGCATCGGCCACCGGCGCGGTCACGGCCGCTCAGGCCGCCAGCGTGCAGCGTACGGCCGCAGCCGTTGCACTGCGCAGCGCGATGGCGGCGAGCGGTGTCGACGCCTCGCCGCAACTGCGCGCGTGGCTGAAGCCGATGACCAGTCCCATCGCGTTCGCTGCCCCGGCCTTGCCCGCGGCCTCGGCGCCGGAAAACGCCGCCTGGCTGGTCGACGACGCCCGCAACATCGCGAAGGCCTACCCGATCGAGTTGACGAAATGTGTGCTGTAGGAGCCGCTTCTGAGCGCTACATCAGCAAGTGCTCGCCCGCGTTGTCCCCGCCCAGGATCACGTAGTTGACCTTGCGGATGTCGGCGAGC
>Ga0075370_10000306_pt1 | contig 17663 bp, 13 predicted proteins | sample EndMethybrTD3035_FD_71398 | JGI IMG/M metagenome (GOLD analysis project Ga0075370, IMG submission 71398) | Populus endosphere microbial communities from Tennessee, USA - Endosphere MetaG P. TD hybrid TD303-5 | ecosystem: Host-associated > Plants > Roots > Endosphere | place: USA: Tennessee... | reverse complement strand
GATGGACGTGGTGGTCGACGAGGAGAACCTCGCGATCGCGATCGGCCGCGGCGGCCAGAACGTGCGGCTCGCCTCCGAGATGACCGGCTGGCGCATCAACATCATGACGGCCGAGGAGTCCGCGACCAAGCAGGCCTCCGAGTCCGACCATGTGCGCAAGCTCTTCATCGAGAAGCTCGACGTCGACGCTGAGGTGGCCGACATCCTGATCGCCGAGGGCTTCTCGAGCCTCGAGGAAGTGGCCTACGTGCCGATGCAGGAAATGCTCGAGATCGAGAGCTTCGACGAAGACACCGTCAACGAATTGCGCACCCGCGCGAAGGACGCGCTGCTGACGATGGAGCTGGCCAAGGAAGAAGGGGTCGGCGACGTGTCGCAGGACCTGCGCGATCTCGAGGGCCTGTCGCCCGATCTGATCGGCAAGCTCGCCGGTGGCGGCATCCACACCCGCGACGACCTCGCCGACCTCGCGGTCGACGAGCTCACCGAGATGACCGGCGTCGACGACGAAAAAGCGAAGGCCTTGATCATGAAGGCTCGCGAACACTGGTTCGTGAACTGAAGGCGCACCGTATGCGTTGATCCGTTCACGACCTCAAGACAGTACTAGCAAGGAAAGCAACACATGGCATCGACCACCGTCGCGCAACTCGCCGCCGAGCTGAATCGCTCCGCCGCGGCACTGCTCGAACAGTTGCAGTCGGCTGGCGTCAACAAGGCGTCGACGGACGATTCGCTGAGCGAATCCGACAAGGAGCGTTTGCTCGACCACCTGCGCACGACGCACGGCACTGCCGCCGGCACCGAGCGCAAGAAGATCACGCTGACGCGCAAGTCCACCAGCGAGATCAAGCAGGCCGACGCCACCGGCAAGGCCCGCACGATCCAGGTCGAGGTGCGCAAGAAGCGCACCTTCGTCAAGCGCGACGAGGCGCCGGTCAACGAAGCGCCGCCCGAACCGGTGATCGACCAGGCCGAGCTCGCCCGCCGCGAGGAAGAGGCCAAGGCCCAGGCCGAGCTGCTGCGCCGCCAGGAAGAAGACCTGGCGGAAAAGCGTCGCCTGCGCGAAGAGCAGGAGGCGCGCGAACGCGCCGCTGCGGAAGCGCGCGAGCGCGAAGCGGCCGAGAAGCAAGCCGCCGAAGCTGCCGCGGCGGCGCTTGCGGCCGCGGCCGCGCGCCCTGCCAAGGAGAGCAAGAAGGCCGAGCCCGAAGCCGCCGCCCCCGCACCCGCAGCGGCGCCGACGCCCGCGGCTCCCGCCGAGCCGGCGAAGCCGGTGCTGCGCGTGGTCAAGGCCGCCGATGTCGTCAACGAGGAAGCCCAGCGCGCGGCGGATCTCGCGAAGCGCCGCAAGGCCGCCGAAGACGAAGCCCGCGCGATTCGCGAGATGATGAACGCGCCCAAGAAGGTGCTGGTCGCGAAGAAGCCCGAAGAGGCGCCGAAGCCGGCCGTCGAGATCAAGGGCACGATCCACAAGAAGGCCGGCGCACCGGTTGCGGCCGGGGCGCCGGGCACCGCGGCGCCTGCCAAGCCGGGCGACAAGAAGGCCATCAAGTCGGAGAAGCTCTCGTCGAGCTGGGCCGACGACGCGAAGAAGCGCGGACTGAAGCCGGCGGGCTCGACCCGCACGGCGCCGGGCGCCGGCCGCCCGGGCTGGCGTGCCCCGCGCGCCGGGCGCCGCGGCGAGCGCAACGACGGCGCGCCGTCGACCTTCGTCGCGCCGGCCGAGTTCCAGGCGCAGGAAATCCACGTGCCCGAGACGATCTCGGTCGCCGACCTTGCACACAAGATGTCGGTGAAGGCTTCCGAGGTCATCAAGCAGCTGATGAAGCTGGGCCAGATGGTCACCATCAACCAGCAGCTTGACCAGGAGACGGCGATGATCGTCGTCGAGGAAATGGGTCACACGGCGCTGGCCGCGAAGCTGGACGATCCGGAAGCCTTCCTCGAAGAGGATGCGGACGCCGAAGGTACGCACGAGGCACTGCCGCGTGCACCGGTCGTGACCGTGATGGGCCACGTCGACCACGGCAAGACCTCGCTGCTCGACTACATCCGGCGTGCCCGCGTCGCGGCCGGCGAGGCCGGCGGCATCACGCAGCACATCGGCGCCTACCACGTCGACACGCCGCGCGGCATGATCACCTTCCTCGACACGCCGGGCCACGCCGCGTTCACCGCGATGCGCGCGCGCGGTGCGAAGGCGACCGACATCGTGATCCTGGTGGTCGCGGCCGACGACGGCGTGATGCCGCAGACCAAGGAAGCGATCCACCACGCGAAGGCGGCCGGCGTGCCTATCGTCGTCGCGATGAACAAGATCGACAAGCCGGAGGCAAATGTCGAGCGGCTGAAGTCCGAGCTGGTGGCCGAGCAGGTCGTGCCGGAAGACTTCGGCGGCGACTCGCCGTTCGTGCCGGTGTCGGCCAAGACCGGCCAGGGCATCGACATGCTGCTCGAGCAGGTGCTGCTGCAGGCCGAAGTGCTGGAGCTCACGGCCGCGAAGGAAGCGCCCGCCAAGGGCCTCGTGATCGAAGCCCAGCTCGACAAGGGCCGCGGCCCGGTCGCGACCGTGCTCGTGCAGAGCGGCACCCTGAAGCGCGGCGACGTGGTGCTGGCCGGCTCGAGCTTCGGACGGGTGCGCGCGATGCTCGACGAAGACGGCAAGCCGACGACCGAAGCCGGCCCGTCGATCCCGGTCGAGATCCAGGGCCTTACCGAGGTGCCGCAGGCCGGCGACGAGTTCATGGTGCTGGCCGACGAGCGCCGGGCGCGCGAGATCGCGACCTTCCGCCAGGGCAAGTACCGCGACGTGAAGCTCGCGAAGCGTCAGGCCGCGAACCTCGAGAACATGATGGAGCAGATGGGTCAGGGCGCAGCCCAGACCCTGGCGCTGATCATCAAGGCCGATGTACAGGGCTCGCAGGAAGCGCTGGCGCAGTCGCTGCTCAAGCTCTCGACCGACGAGGTCAAGGTGCAGGTGGTGCATGCGGCCGTCGGCGGCATCAGCGAATCCGACGTGAACCTCGCGATCGCCTCGAAGGCCGTGATCATCGGCTTCAACACGCGGGCCGACGCCGGCGCGCGCAAGCTGGCCGAGGGCAACGGCGTCGACATCCGCTACTACAACATCATTTACGACGCGGTCGACGAGGTGAAGGCAGCCATGACCGGCATGCTCGCCCCCGAGCAGCGCGAAGAGGTCATCGGCACGGCCGAGATCCGCACCGTGTTCGTGGCGTCGAAGATCGGCACGGTGGCCGGCTCGATGGTCACCGCGGGCGTGGTGCGGCGCGGCGCGCGCTTCCGCCTGCTGCGCGACAACGTGGTGGTCTACACCGGCGAGATCGAATCGGTGCGCCGCCTGAAGGACGACGTGCGCGAAGTGGCGTCGGGCTTCGAGTGCGGTATCAAGCTGAAGAACTACAACGAGATCAAGGAAGGCGACCAGCTCGAGTTCTTCGAAGTGAAGGAAGTGGCTCGAACGCTGTAAGGCGGTTTTGGTCTCATCCCAAGCCCCGCCGTCCAAAAACGGCGGGGTTTGTGTTTGATGGGCGGACGAAGGAGCATCACCATGCGACACAAGAAGACCATCCCGAATCGCGGTTTCCGCATCGCCGACCAGATCCAGCGCGATCTGGCGGAGCTGATCCGCGACCTCAAGGACCCGCGCATCGGCATGCTGACGATCAATGCGGTCGAGATCACGGCCGACTATGCGCATGCGACCGTGCTGTTCTCGCTCCTGATCGGCGACCCCCACGAATGCGAGCTGGCGCTGAACGAGGCCGCGGGCTTCATCCGCAACGGGCTCTTCAAGCGGCTGCAGATCCACACGGTGCCGACCTTGCATTTCAAGTTCGACCGTACGACCGAACGGGCTGCGGAGCTGAATGCGCTGATCGCGCAGGCGAATGCGACGCGGGCGAAGGACGATTGAACGTGGCGACCGATCACTCCGCGAAATCCGTTTGCGCTGAGCCTGTCGAAGCGCTCTCGCAGGGGGCTTCGACAGGCTCAGCCCGAACGGATGTCGGCTCGGCGCGAACGGAGAGTCGGGTTCGCATCCCGAAGCGCCCTGTGCACGGCGTGCTGCTGCTCGACAAGCCGCTCGGCCTGTCGAGCAACGACGCACTGCAGAAGGTCAAGCGCCTGTACCGCGCCGAGAAGGCCGGCCACACCGGCACGCTCGATCCGTTGGCGACCGGCCTGCTGCCGCTGTGCTTCGGCGCGGCTACCAAGTTCTCGCAGATCAGCCTCGACGCCGACAAGACCTATCGCGCGACTTTGCAGCTCGGCGTGACGACGACGACTGCCGATGCCGAAGGCGAGGTGATCGAGCGTCGCGAGGTCGCCGTCGATCGTGCTCGCGTCGAAGCGGCCTGCGCGCGCTTCATCGGTGCGATCAAACAGGTCCCGCCAATGCACTCGGCCCTCAAGCACGAAGGCAAGGCGCTGTACGAATACGCCCGCGCCGGCACCGAGATCGAGCGCGAGCCGCGCGAGGTGACGATTCATCGCATCGACATCGTCGACGGCGATCATCACGCCTGGACCCTCGACGTGCGCTGCAGCAAGGGCACCTACATCCGCACGCTGGCCGAAGACATCGGCAAGGCGCTCGGCTGCGGCGCCCACCTCGCGGCGCTGCGCCGCACTGCGAGCGGCCCGCTGACACTGGACGACGCGCACACGCTCGACGAGCTCAGCGCGATGAGCGAAGGCGAGCGCGACGCCGCGCTGCTCGGCGCCGACGCGCTGGTGGCCGACTGGCCCGAGGTGCGCCTGGGCACGGAGGATGCAGGGCGTTTCCTGAGTGGCGTGCGGCGCCGGCTGGCGCTCCCCGACGCGCCGCGCGTCCGTGTCTATGGCCCGCAAGCGCGGGCCTTTCTCGGCGGCGGCCGCATCGCCGCCGGCGAACTGATTTCAACCAGGCTGCTGAGCCCGATCGAGGTGCAAGGCCTCTTGAACGCGTGACGAGAACGAAACCATGACCCGACAGATCCGCAACATCGCCATCATCGCCCACGTCGACCACGGCAAGACCACGCTTGTGGACCAGCTGCTGCGCCAGAGCGGCACCTTCCGCGAGAACGAGAAGGTCGCCGAACGCGTGATGGACAGCAATGACCTCGAAAAAGAGCGCGGCATCACGATCCTCGCGAAGAACTGCGCAGTCGAGTGGAAGGGCACGCACGTCAACATCGTCGACACGCCTGGGCACGCCGACTTCGGTGGCGAGGTCGAGCGGGTGCTGTCGATGGTCGACTCGGTGCTGCTGCTGGTCGATGCGGTCGAGGGCCCGATGCCGCAGACCCGCTTCGTCACCAAGAAGGCGCTGGCGCTGGGCCTCAAGCCGATCGTCGTCGTCAACAAGGTCGACCGCCCCGGTGCGCGGCCCGACTACGTGATCAACGCGACCTTCGACCTGTTCGACAAGCTCGGCGCGAGCGAGCAGCAGCTCGACTTCCCGGTGATCTTCGCGTCGGGCCTGAACGGCTGGGCGACGCTCGAGCAAGGCGCCGTCGGCACCGACCTCGCGCCGCTGTTCGATGCGATCCTGCAGCATGTGCCGGCGCACGAAGGCTCGCCGGATGATCCGCTGCAGCTGCAGATCTGCTCGCTCGACTACTCGAGCTACGTCGGCCGCATCGGCATCGGGCGCGTGAACCAGGGCACCCTGAAGCCGATGCAGAACGTGGCCGTCTACAGCGGCCCGGGCAGCACGCCGATCACCGCGCGCGTCAACCAGGTGCTGAAATTCGAGGGCCTGGAGCGCAAGCAGGCGACCGAGGCCGGCCCGGGCGACATCGTGCTGATCAACGGCATCGAAGACATCGGCATCGGCGTGACGCTGACCGACATCGAACGCCCGCTGCCGCTGCCGATGCTGAAGGTCGACGAGCCGACGCTGACGATGAACTTCTGCGTCAACAACTCGCCGCTGGCCGGCCGTGAAGGCAAGTTCGTCACCAGCCGCCAGATCTGGGATCGACTGCAGCGCGAGCTGCAGAGCAACGTCGCGCTGAAGGTCAGCGCGACCGACGAGGACGGCATCTTCGAGGTCTCGGGCCGCGGCGAACTGCACCTGACCATCCTGCTCGAGAACATGCGCCGCGAAGGCTACGAGCTCGCCGTCAGCAAGCCGCGCGTCGTCTTCAAGGACGGCGAGGGCGACGAGAAGCTCGAGCCGATCGAGCAGGTCACCGCCGACGTCGAAGACCAGCATCAGGGCGCCGTGATGCAGGCCCTGGGCGAACGCAAGGCCGAACTCGTCAACATGGAGCCGGACGGCATGGGCCGTGTGCGGCTCGAGTACAAGATTCCGGCGCGCGGGCTGATCGGCTTCCAGAACGAGTTCCTGAACCTGACCCGCGGCACCGGCCTGATCAGCAACATCTTCGACAGCTACGAGCCCTACAAGGGCGAAATCGAAGGGCGCAAGAACGGCGTGCTGATCAGCCAGGACGATGGCGAGGCCGTGACCTATTCGCTCGGCAAGCTCGACGACCGCGGCCGCATGTTCGTGAAGGCGGGCGACCCGCTGTACGAAGGCATGATCATCGGCATCCACTCGCGCGACAACGACCTCGTCGTCAATGCCGTGCGCGGCAAGCAGCTGACGAACTTCCGAGTCAGCGGCAAGGAAGACGCGATCAAGATCACGCCTCCGATCATCCTGACGCTCGAGTACGCGGTCGAGTTCATCGCCGACGACGAGCTGGTCGAGATCACGCCCAAGTCGATCCGCATCCGCAAGCGCCACCTGAAGGAGCACGAGCGCAAGCGCGCATCGCGTGAGCTAGCCTAACGTCCGAGGGCGGCACGCCAGGCACTGGGCGAGCACCCGGCGCCGCGCTGGAAAAAGCGCGTGAAGTACGCGGCGTCCGCAAAGCCGAGCCCGAACGCGATCTGCTTCACGCTCATCGTCGTGTAGGCGAGTTCGCGCTGCGCCTCTAGCAGCAGCCGGGCGTGCAGCACGCCGAGCGCGTTGTGGCCGAGCACCTGCTGGCACGCTCGGTTCAGCTGGGCTGGCGTGATGCCGATTCCGGCCGCACAGGCCGCCATCGAGGGCTGCTCGCGAAAGCGCCGCGCGATCTCCTGCCGGAAGCGCTGTACGTGGTCGAGCGCACGCTGGCCATGTGGCTCGCTGGCTCGCGCCGGGTCCGTGAGGGCGCGGCCGGCCAGCACGAGCAGGTGCAGGAGCGTCACGTCGAGCGCGATGCCGCGCCAGCCGGCGTGGCCGTGGTATTCGCGCAGCAGCGCCTGCACCGCGCGGTCGATCTCCACCGCAGTGTCGCGCGCGATCGCCTGCGCGAGCGGACGCAGCACATGCTCTTTCAGCGCCGGGTCGTTCTCGAGCAGGCCCTGCACGCGCTGCTCGACGACGGTGGCGACGATGCCTTTCACGTCCGGCGAAAAGTGAAAGCCGTGCACCACCAGCGCCGGCACCGTGACAAGGCACGGCCCGCGCAGCTGCAGGCGTTGGCCGTCGAGCGTGACGTCGCACGAGCCGGAGCGGATGACGAGCAGCTGGAACAGCGACTCGTGCCGATGCGCGCCGATCTCCCAATCGTGCAGACGGCTGCGCTCGGCGATCGACTCGCAATGCAGCCAGCCGATGTCGGCGGCCAGGCCGGACCGGCCGCCGGTTTCTCCGTAGAGCGCGTAGGTCGGGAGGCGGGCGTTCATGAGGCTGAAGCGAACATGTTCGAATTGTGCAAGCACCCGCGCCATCCGTCCATTGAGATCGAGGCAGCCGCCGGCTACGCTTGCGGCCCATGGAAACCACCCGCACGCGCACCCAGGTCGCGATCATCGGCGCCGGCCCGGCCGGGCTGCTGCTCGGCCAGCAACTGCACCGCGCCGGCATCGATGCCGTCGTGATCGAGCAGCGCAGCGCCGACTACGTGCGCTCGCGCATCCGCGCGGGCGTCCTCGAGCAAGGCACGGTCGATCTGCTCGACGAGCTCGGGCTCGGCGCGCGCATGCACGCGCAAGGCCTGGTGCATGGCGGCATCAACCTCGGCTTGCGCAACACCCGGCACCGCATCGACCTGCACGCGCTGAGCGGCGGCAAGGACGTGATGGTCTACGGGCAGACCGAAGTCACGCGCGACCTGATGCAGGCGCGCGAAGAGGAGGGCGCCGTGACCGTCTACGAGGCGCAGGACGTGACGCCGCACGACTTCGACGGTGCCTCGCCGCGCGTGACGTACGTGAAAGACGGCCGCTCGTACGAAGTGGCCTGCGATTTCATCGCCGGCTGCGACGGCTACCACGGCGTCTGCCGCGCCAGCATCGCCCCTGAGCGGCTGCACGTCTACGAGAAGATCTATCCGTTCGGCTGGCTCGGCGTGCTGTCCGAAACCCCGCCGGTCGCGCACGAGCTGATCTATTCGAACCACTCGCGCGGCTTCGCGCTGTGCAGCATGCGCTCGACCACGCGCAGCCGCTACTACTTGCAGTGCCCGCTCGACGACAAGGTCGAGAACTGGTCGGACGCGGCTTTCTGGGACGAGCTGCGCCGCCGCATCGATCCCGAAGCCGCCGACACGCTGGTGACCGGGCCGTCGATCGAGAAGAGCATCGCCCCGCTGCGCAGCTTCGTCGCCGAACCGATGCGCTTCGGCCGCCTGTTTCTCGCCGGTGATGCGGCGCACATCGTGCCGCCGACTGGCGCGAAGGGCCTGAACCTCGCCGCGTCTGATGTGCGCTATCTGGCTGATGCGCTGCTCCTTCACTACCGCGATCGTGACGATGCCGGCATCGACAACTACTCGCAGCGCTGCCTGCGCAGGGTCTGGAAGGCGGTGCGCTTCTCGTGGTGGTTCACGTCGCTGATGCACCGCTTCCCGGACGGCGGCGAGTTCGGCCAGAAGCTGCAGGAGGCCGAGCTCGACTACCTGCTGGGTTCGCGCGCCGCCGCGACGGCGTTGGCCGAGAACTACGTCGGCCTTCCGCTCGAACGCTGAGCTGCGACTTCAGGCGGGGCGCAGGCTCGGCTGCCAGTGCCAGCCCGACCGCGTGACGATGGCGCACAGCACCGTCAGCACGCCTTCGCCGTCGAGCGAGTCGAGGTACGTGGCGGGCAGCAGCACGCTCGAGGGCTGCAGCTGCAGCGGCACGCCCGTCAGGCGCGACGGTTCGATCATCGTCGCCTGCCAGATCGTCGACCAGACATGTTGCGCATCGGGTCGCGACGCGTCGAATGCCGATTCGCCGAAGTCGCCCATGCTGGCCTCGTCGTCGTCGATCGGTGCGGCGCCGTTCGCGGCAACCTTTTCGCCGACCTGGACCGCGAGCTTGCCAGCGTCGAGCCGCAGCGTGATCTTGTGGCTGCGCTTGCCGGCGATGCGGACTTCGAAGAGCAGCGAATCGGCCTCCGGTTTCGAGACGATCAGCCGGTCGCTGACGCGCACCAGCGAGCACAGCCGCTCGCTCAAGGCGTGCGGTGCGACGGCCACGGTGCCTGCGAGTGCCGGCACCTGGGTCAGCGCCGAACCGCCCCAGACGACGAGGCCCGCGAAGAAGAGCAGATGAAACGTGCAGGCGCCGACGTAGAACGGCCACTGCGGCCGCCCGGCTGGCGCAGTTGCTGAAGCGGTGGCGCTCGCGAGCGGTGCCGCCTCCGGGGCAGGGACCTGCTGAGCCGCCAGCCGCGCGAGTCCACTCGCCTTGTCGCGCGAACGAAGCTCCAGCAGGTCGGCACCATGCTGCTCGACGATCACGAGCGTGCTGGCGGTGCCGGCGTTCAGCAGCCGCAGTGCGCGCCGCCCTTCTTCGTTGAACGGCTCGCCGCCAAAGGTCGAAGCGAGCATCGCCAGGTACGCCGCAGCCGCTTGTGGATCGGCGTAGCGGGTCAGCCGCAGTTCGCTGCCGTCGGCGAACGTGGCGGCGCGCAGCAGCGGGCCCTGGCGGTTGCGCAGGTCGCTGTCCTGCATCGCGACGGCGCCGTGGAACAGCCTCTGCGCATCGAGGGTTGGTTTCGCGACGGGCGCCGGTGCCGCTGTGGCGCTGCCCTGCAGCTCGAACGAATCGGCCCAGAACAGCAGCACGATCGGCAGCGCCAACGTCGCCACCACCAGGCGCATGGTGTACTGGCGTGCGTCGACGGGGTTGCGCACGAGCAGCGCGAATGGAGAGGCCGAGACGAGCAGGGCAGGGCCGAGCAGCCAGGCCGATGGAGCGACGCCATTGGCGAGCAGCCACGCGAGCACCGCCGCAGCGAACGCGGCGATGTAAGTGCAGGTGATGAACCCGAGCCGGCGCAACGAGCGCAAGCGGACCTGCGTGGCTTCGACGGGCGCAGGGGCAGGGGGTGGGAGCATGACGCGACGACTCCGCAGACAAAACGACGACGAGGCCGCGATGGCGGCGACGTCGGCAGTCTGGGCGCGTCGCGTCGCGGGGGCGTTTCGCGCCGCCCGCTGGCGTGTTGCGTTTGTTGCGAGGAGCGCCGCCGCGTCAAGCCTGCTTGAATGGCAACTCGCGCACCGGCTTGCCGGTGAGCGACGCGAGCGCGTTCGCGAACGCCGGTGCCAACGGCGGCAGGCCGGGCTCGCCCATGCCGGTCGGCGCGTCGGCGCTGGGCACCATGTGAACCGCGATCTGCGGCATCTCGGTGATGCGCGGCACGACGAAGTCGCCGAAGTTGCTCTGCTCGACGAGGCCGTCCTTCAGCGTGATCGCGGCGCCCGGCAGGCACATCGACAACCCCATCAGCGCACCGCCTTGCACCTGCGCTTCCACGCTCTTCGGGTTGACGACGAGATTGCAGTGCACGCCGGCCGTCACGCTGTGCAGCACGGGCGTGCCATCCTTCACCGAGGCTTCCACCACGTAGGCGACCACCGAGTTGAACGACTCGTGCACCGCGACGCCCCAGGCACGCCCGGCCGCGAGCGTCTTCCTGCCGTAGCCGGACTTGTCGACGGCGAGCTGCAGCGCGGCTTTGTGCCGCGGATGCTCGTTGCCGATCAGCTTCATGCGGTAGGCGACCGGGTCTTGCCTGGTGGTGCGCGCGATCTCGTCGACCAGCGTCTCCATCACGAACGCGGTGTGGGTCGAGCCCACGCTGCGCCACCACAGCACCGGCACGTTGACCTTCGGGTGGTGCACCGTCAGGCGCATCGGGATCTCGTAGGGCTCCTTCATGCCTTCGACCGCGGTGCCGTCGATGCCGTCCTTCACGAGCATCGGCTCGAACGGCGTTCCGCCGAGGATCGACTGACCGACGATCACGTGGTCCCACGCGGCTATCCGTCCCTGCGCGTCGAAGCCGATCTTCGCGGTGTGCAGGTGCATCGGCCGGTAGTAGCCGCCCTTGATGTCGTCTTCGCGGCTCCACAGCGTACGGATCGGCGCACGGATGCCCGCGGTCTGCGCCGCTTTCGCGACGCTGCAGGCCTCGACGACGTAGTCGCTGGTCGCGATGGCGCGGCGCCCGAAGCCGCCGCCGGCCATCTGCACGTTGACCTTCACGTTCTGCGGTGGCACGCCCAGCACTTTGGCGGCGGCCATGCCGTCCAGGCCCGGCATCTGCGAGCCCAGCCACAGCTCGGCCTTGTCGCCGGTGACGCTGACGGTGCAGTTCAGCGGCTCCATCGGGGCGTGCGCGAGGTAGGGGAATACGAACTCGGCGTCGATCGTGTGCGCTGAGCCCGCGAGCTTCGACATGTCGGCGTCGTACTTGCGCCGCCCCGCCTGGACGGCGAGCTCGCGGTACTGGGCGAGCTGCTTCGCGCTGTCGACCTTCTCGACGCCGCTCGTGTCCCATTCGAGCTTGAGGGCGTCGCGGCCCTGCTTCGCCGGCCAGTAGCCGTCGGCAATCACCGCCACGCCTTCGCCGCCGCGATCGACCGGCACGCGCAGCACGGCCTTCACGCCCTTGATCGCTTTCGCGGCACTGTCGTCGAGCGACTTCAGCTTCGCGGCGAATACCGGCGGGTGCGCGACCACGGCCGTCAGCATGCCGGGCAGGCGGGTGTCGATGCCGTAGCTCTGGTGGCCGCTGGACTTCGCCTTCGCATCGAGCCGGCCAGTGGCCTTGCCGATCAGGCGGAAGTCCTTGGGGTCCTTCAGACTGACTTTCTCGGGCACCGGCAGCTTCATTGCCGCCTCGGCCAGTTCCCCGTAGCCGAGCCGTTTGCCGCCCGGGCCGATGACGCTGCCGTTGCGCGTTTGCAGCGTCGACGGGTCGACCTTCCACTGCGCGGCCGCGGCACCGATCAGCATAGCGCGGGTGCGTGCACCGAGCTCGCGGTACTGGGTGTACGAGTGCGCGATCGAGCCCGAGCCGCCGGTGATGTGCATGCCGAACACCGGGTCGACATACGCTGGCGCGTTGTTGCCGTGGACGCTACGCACCTTGGACCAGTCGGCGTCGAGCTCCTCGGCCAGGATCATCGGCAGCGAGGTCTGCACGCCCTGGCCGAAGTCGAGGCGGTTGATCGTGACGGTGGTGAGGCCGTCCTTGTCGATCTGCACGAAGGCGGAGGGCTGCTGGGTCGGCTGCAGCCCGGCGGGCGGCTTGGCTGCGTCTTGCGCGAGCGTGCCGAGCGGGAATGCGCCGAGTGCGAAGCCGCTGACGGCGGCCAGCTTCAGGAAGCTGCGCCGGGGCACGCCTTCGGAAGGCGTTTCGACGTCACGCACCAGCAGTGCTTGCAGGTGCTTCGGCAGTTCGGCGGCGAAGGTGGCTTGGTCGAAGTTCATCGTCGTTCCTCCGTTCAGGCCAGCGACTGGGCGGCGTCGGCGATCGCGGCACGAATGCGCGCATAGGTGCCGCAGCGGCAGATGTTGCCGGCCATCGCCGAGTCGATCTCGGCGTCGGTCGGGCGCTTGCCGCGCGGCAAGGTCTTCAGGAACGCGGTGGCCGACATGATCTGGCCGCTCTGGCAGTAGCCGCACTGGGCCACGTCGTGCCTGACCCAGGCCTCGTGCACGGCCTTGCCGACCTTGTCGCTGCCGTCGGTCACGGCCTCGATCGTCGTGATCTTCTGACCCGCCGCGGCGGAGATCGGCGTCACGCACGAGCGGATCGCCGCGCCGTTCATGTGGACGGTACAGGCTCCGCACAGCGCGGCGCCGCAGCCGAACTTGGTGCCGGTCATGCCCAGCGTGTCGCGCAGCGCCCAGAGGATCGGGGTGGAGGGGTCGGCGTCGACTTGGCGGTCCTTGCCGTTGACGTGAAGCGTGCTCATCGCAGCGATCCTTTATTGAACATTTATTCGTTTAAACGATAGTCTTCCGCGTCCGCCGAGTCAAGCATTTCAAGCCTTGATACCGTCCCAGCAGAGGCCGAAGGCCATCGCCAGATGGGCATCGGTACGCTCCAGCGCCCCCGATCGCAGCATGTTCGCGGTCTCGCGCACCGAGCCGCCGAAGGCGTTGATCAGCATCGGCGTCGGCACGTTCTTCAGGATCTGCTGCGCCCTGGCGGTCTCGATCAGATCCACCCAGTCCTTGAACAGCCGCGCCGAGAGGTTGCGGCTGCCTTCGGTGAACCACGGCGAGTTGTAGTACTGCTCCATGAACACGGCCTGCGCATAGGAGCTCAGCCGGTGGTCCAGCCAGTTCATCCACATGCGCTCGAATCGGCTTCGGTAGGGCGCGCCGACCACGTCGCCCTGCATCAGACTGGCGGCGGTTTCGGTCTTCGCGCGCTCGTACAGCGCGACCAGCAGGTCTTCCTTCGACTTGAAGTAGACGTACAGCGTGCCGGTGGCCAATCCGGCTTCACGGGCGATGGCCGCCATCGTGAGGCCGCTCAGTCCGGTCTGCTCGACGAGCGTGAAGGTGGCCCGCTCGATCGCCCGCAGCTTTTCGTCGTCTTTCGGCTTCACAATGCCATCTTAGCCGAAGAGTTATTCATCCAATCGCCTGAATTCATCTCGCCGAAACCACAGTCTAGATACGTCGTGGTCGACAAGCGCATCTCGCAGTGCCAGGCAGCGGCGCACTACCTGAAGAGCCTGTCGCCGACGACAGACACCCAGATCTGGTCTGAGGCAACCCAGCGATCAGCGATCGGCGAAAGCGTCGGTCGCCCGAATCAGCCGGTCGAGGATGCCGGGCTCCTTGTAGGCATGCCCCGCGTCGGGGACGAGATGGAACTCGGCCTCGGGCCAGGCCCGATGCAGCTCCCAGGCCGTCCTGGCGGGTGTGCAGACGTCGTAGCGGCCCTGGACGATGACGCCCGGGATGCCTTGCAGCTTGTGCGTGTCGCGAAGCAGCTGGCCTTCCTCGAGGAAGCCGTGGTTGACGAAGTAGTGGTTCTCGATGCGCGCGAATGCGAGCGCGAAATGCGCATCGTCGTGCGACGCGGTGATCTCCGGGTCGGGCAGCAGCGTGATCGTGCGGCCCTCCCAATGGCTCCACGCCACCGCAGCGCGGGCCTGCGCGGCCTCGTCGGGGCCGGTCAGCAGTCGCCGATAGGCGCCCATCAGATCGTGCCGGTCCTGCGGAGCGATCGGCGCGACGAAGTGCTCCCACTCGTCAGGGAACAGCCAGGACGCGCCCTCCTGGTAGAACCAGTGGAGCTCCTCCTTGCGCAGCGTGAAGATGCCCCTCAGGATCAGCTCGCTGACCTGCTGCGGATGGCGTTGCGCATAGGCGAGTGCGAGCGTGCTGCCCCACGAGCCCCCGAACACCAGCCACTTCTTCGCGCCGCTCAGCTCGCGCAGCCTCTCGATGTCGGCCACCAGATGCCAGGTCGTGTTGGCTTCGAGCGAGGCATGCGGCGTCGAACGGCCGCAGCCGCGCTGGTCGAACAAGGTGACGCAGTACCTGGCGGGATCGAAGAGGCGGCGATGCTCCGGGCTGCAACCGCTGCCCGGGCCGCCATGCAGGAACACTGCCGGCTTGCCGTGCGGGTTGCCGCAGCGCTCCCAATAGACCTGGTGGCCGTCGCCGGTGTCGAGCATGCCGGTCTCGAAGGGTTCGATCGGCGGGTGAAGTGCTGCTGTCGTCATGTGGGCTGCCTTGTGTTCTGGTCGGGTCGCGGACGCGGACCGGCGCATTTTGCAGGCGCGCACTGGAGGATTCGTTCACGCCGCGGGTGCCGTTGCAGTAGGTGGTCGGTCTCCTTTGCATCCGTGCCCTCAATTTCGGGCCGGCGGTGGCCGATATCTGCCCGATGAAATCCCTACGACTCATCTCGATCCGTGTCCGATTCATCGCGGTGATGCTGATTGTGAGCCTCACGCTTGCGGTCGTGGGCATCTGGGGCCACCTCAGCGGGCAGGCCAGCAACCGGTTGACGTCGCGCCTGTTCGACGAAGCGGCGGCCTCGAGCCAGGCGGTCGGCAATCTTCGCGAGGCGATCAGCACGCTGCGCCGGCTCGAGGCCACGATGATGGCGACCGCGTCGGCGAACCCGACCGGCGTGGAGGACGTGGTCGTCCTGTGGAAGAAGGCTCTTGCCAACGCCAAGGCCTCGGGCCAGCAGATCGCGGCCCGCGACGATGCCGCGAGCGGCGCGGCCGCACTGATCGCCGCCGAATCGAAGCTGCTCGACGACTACGCGACGATCATCGCGCCGATCGCCCAGCAGCTGCAGGAAGCGAAGATGGATGCGTCGGTGGCGCTTGCCTATGCCGGCAAGGCCGAAGACACCTTGGCTGCGCTGCAGAAGAACACCGATGCGCTGGTCGCCTCGCAAGCGGCACGGCTCGATGCGACGCGTGCCGAGGTCGCGGCGGATGCCACGCGCGCGTCGCTGATCCGCCTCGCGCTGGTGGCGGTGACGCTCGCGCTGTTCGTCCCGCTGATGTGGCTGACGCTGCGCTCGGTCTGCCTGCCGCTCAACGAGGCCATCGGCGTGGCGAGCCGCATCTCGACGGGCAACCTGGGCGGCGAGTGGGTCGTCGAAGGGAAGGACGAACCCGCGCAGCTGCTGGGCGCTCTGCAGGGCATGCAACACGAGCTGCGCGCGCTGGTCGAGCGGGTCCGTACGTCGGCTGACCAGATCCAGCACGCGAGCGCCGAGGTCGCCTCGGGCAACCAGGATCTCAGCAACCGCACCGAACACGCGGCCGCGAACCTGCAGGAGACCGCGTCGTCGATGACCCAGATCACGCAAGCGGTTCGCGAGAGCGACAAGGCGGCCGGCCAGGCGAGCGAGCTCGCCGCCTCCGCCACGCAGGTGGCGCGGCGTGGCGGCGAGGTCGTGAGCAACATGGTGGCGACGATGGACGAGATCGAGACGCGCTCGCGCAAGATCGCCGACATCATCGGCGTGATCGACAGCATCGCGTTCCAGACCAACATCCTCGCGCTGAACGCCGCGGTCGAGGCGGCCCGCGCTGGCGAGCAGGGGCGCGGCTTCGCGGTGGTGGCGGCCGAGGTCCGCTCGTTGGCGCACCGCTCGGCGGGCGCGGCCAAGGAGATCAAGACGCTGATCGAGTCGTCGGTCGAGACCGTGCACGCCGGCTCGCAGCTGGTACAGGGCGCGGGCGTGGCGATGCAGGAGATCGTCACGAGCGTGCAGAAGGTGTCCGACATCATCGGGCACATCACCGCGTCGTCCGGCGATCAGGCCGAACGCATCGGGCAGATCGACGGCACGGTCAAGGCGCTCGACCAGATGACGCAGCAGAACGCCGCGCTGGTCGAACAGTCGGCTGCGGCGGCCGGCAGCCTCAAGGAGCAGGCCGAGCTGCTGACCCGCACTGTGGGGGCGTTCCGGATCGAGCCGGGCGCAGTCTGAAGTCGTCCGTCGCCGTTTCGTCATCGCACGCTGGTACCTACCCTAGGCGAGGGCGGTCCATCGTCCGATAGATTCACCGATAGCGGGCCAGGATGGCGTCGACGGTGCCGTCCTGCAGCAGCGAGTCGGCGCTGCGTTGCAGCTCTTCCGGCGGCACGCGCCCCTTCAGCGAGAACGCACAGTGCGCGACGAAACTCGACACCGTCAGTGTCTGGCCGGGTTTGAACTCGCGCAGGGTCGTGCGGGTCTCGTACTGCAGCGTGAGCTGGTCCACGATCGCATAGCGCACGCGGCCGGCCGCCAGCTTGCGCAGGTTCGAGTGCATGTCCGGCCCGTCGTCGCGGCGGAAGTGGCTTCCGAGCGTGCGCTCCACTTCCGGATAGCGGTAGCCGAGCACGGCGCCGATCGGTTCGTCCGTGAGCTCGGCAATCGATTTGATCGGGGGGGCGTCGGCGCGGGCGACCAGGAGGTCGCGATTCGGGATGAGCGGGCGGCTCCAGCGCAGGGGAGTCTGTTCCGTCCATCCGGGCATCACGTAGCAGAGGACGTCGGCCTGGCCGTCGGCCAGCGCGCCGTTGAGGCGGTTGCGCGACACCGGCAGGAACCGCGCCGTGCGCCCCAGGCGCTGGGCGATGGCCAAGCCCAGGTCGCGCATGATGCCGTCCTTCAACTGTTCGTTCTCGAACGAGGCCAGTGGCATCGCGTTGCTCAGCGGCGCGGCGACGACGATCTCGCCCTCGGCATGCGCCATGGCAGCGATGCACAGCAGACCTGCAAGCAGCGGTCGTCGTGACATGTTCGGGAACCGAAGGAATCCACCCGGTACAAGACCGTATCAGGTTGTACGCGCGCTGACCACCCCTCGCCGCGCGGTGGGCCGATCCTCTGGTTGCCCTCGGTATCTACCCTAGATGGAGGCGAACATCGGTTCGATACATTCGCTCACCATGAGCGCTTC
>Ga0075370_10000305_pt1 | contig 17689 bp, 16 predicted proteins | sample EndMethybrTD3035_FD_71398 | JGI IMG/M metagenome (GOLD analysis project Ga0075370, IMG submission 71398) | Populus endosphere microbial communities from Tennessee, USA - Endosphere MetaG P. TD hybrid TD303-5 | ecosystem: Host-associated > Plants > Roots > Endosphere | place: USA: Tennessee... | reverse complement strand
CACGCTCTTTGCCTTGCGCTTGTCGGCGCATTTGTTCGTGCGACCGGGCGAGCTTCGGCATGCGGAGTGGAGCGAGTTCGATTTCGAGAAGGGAGTGTGGAGCATCCCCGCCGAGAAGATGAAGATGCGTCGGCCGCATCGCGTGCCGCTGTCGGCCCAGGTGACCGACTACTTCGAAGCTCTCTGGGAGCTGACCGGGACGGAAAAATATTGCTTCCCCTCGTTCCGGACGGGCGCCCGGCCGATGTCGGAGAACACCGTCAATGGCGCGCTACGCGCGCTCGGCTTCAGCCAGGAGCAGATGACCGCCCACGGCTTTAGGGCAATGGCTGCGACGCTTCTCAACGAAACCGGACGTTTCAATCCCGATGCCATCGAACGCCAACTCGCGCACATGGAGAACGATGGTGTGCGCCGCGCCTACACGCGCGGAGAATACTGGGACGAACGCGTTACCATGATGCAGTTCTGGTCGGACGAACTGGACCAGCTTCGCGACGGTGCGACAGTGCTGAAGCCGAAATTTGGGACCCGACGTACTCGTTGATGCTCAATCGCGAGCGCCGTTCGCAACCTGCGTGCTTCTCATTGCGTTGGGGGCCTGATTGGGGGCCATTCGCGCGGGGACGGTCTGCCCACGGCTGAAAAGCAGGGAGTTGGGGTCCAAATCGGTGACCCACATTGGCTTGCAGGAAAGATATTAGGGCCGTCGCAGGTCAAGTGCGAGCGCTGATTTCTTGGCAGACGCTTACCTTTTCCGCCTCGATCGCACTGTTCGCCCGGCGCAGGTTTGCTCCGCACACAGCGAGGGTGAGGGCATCATGGAAACAGTGTTTGTGTCGGTGGCTGAAGCGTGCCGGCTGGTCGGGCTGGGTCGCACTACGATGTATCGGTTGATGGACGAGGGCAGGTCGAGACGGTCAAGATCGGTTCTCGCCGGCTGGTGAGAGTGGCTTCGCTTAGAGCGCTGGACGGCGCACCCAGCCGGCCTGCTTCGTGATCGATATTGCGGTGCTCGACCCGACCGGAAGCGACCGGCTGGCCCGCCGGGGCCTTTGCACTTTCCTACAAATAACCGATTTGGTTATAGGCGTGGTGAAGGAGTCGCAGCATGTTCGCACCGATCACCGATTGGATCGTCGCCCTTTCCGCGATGATCACAAGCATTTCGACGCTTGTCTGGGCGATCCGCCGCAAGCCGTGAATGTCGCCGCCACATGCGTTCCCGATGCGCGATCAAATCGAAAACAGGCCTGCCCGTTTTCCCGATCGGTAAATTTTCAGAGGCGTCCTGCCGGTTCCGCCCAGAATCTTCCCGATCAGGAATATTAGAAAGGAGTGCGATGACTGCTGCACGTATGCCCGCTCGAAATTTGGACACTGTTTCAATCGGCAGCATAGTTCGGAGAGATCGTAAGGCTCAGGGGCTGCGGCAAGAGGAGCTTGCCGCGGTGTCGCGCGTCGGCATCCGCTTTATAGTCGACCTCGAAGCTGGGAAGCCAACCCTTCACCTCGGTAACGCCTTGCAGGTTCTGTCCGCGCTCGGCTGCTATCTCTCGATCGCGACGCCATCAGGTGATCTATGAGCAGCACCCTGTCCGTCCATTGGCATGACAAGATCCCTGGAACACTGCACCTCGACAAAATTATCGGCCTGTCGCTGCCGGTTGCGGTGCATCCTTCTGAGCCACGTGCAAAACAGCCCCTTGCGCCCACCGCCCGCCGCCGGTAAAGGCGCCCCCTGCCTTAGGGCGTAGTCCGGGATATGCCGCTTTAGCTCAGCCGGTAGAGCACATCATTCGTAATGATGGGGTCAGGTGTTCGAGTCACCTAAGCGGCACCACCTGCCCGTTCGGAAAAGGCCGCCGACGGTTGCGGAAAGCCCAGAAAATTTCCAAAAATTATACCAGTCAGCCATCGGCGTGCATCCCCGTTCGCTCGCATCCGCAGGAGTTTTGCTTGCGCCCCGGCGCGCTGAGACACTGCCACAGCGCGAATTGGAATGTGCGGGTGGCAGTCTGTCCGAGCAACTCGGCAGGTGGTTCGAGCCCGCTCGGATCGGCGAAAGCGTCGAAGGTGTAATCGCGCGGCGCGTCGATCTCAAAAGCGGCAGCTATTCGCTGGTCGCAAATAGGGTGAGCGATCTCGCTTGAATGGCTGTCTTGTACCATGAGCGTTGGAGTAAAACGCGACCGATATCTCATCGTCCGGTAGCCGTGGTCTTAGCTCCTTCGTCCATGGTTGATGGTTAGTTTGCACCACGATGTTGTGGGTCGACACTGCACGCCCTAAGAGACTGCGGGGAGTAGCTACTTTGGCCGAATTCACCGTCGATACAAAGCTGTTCCAAGAGCTGGGTTCGCTCTTGGTTGCCAAGGAAGCCACAGCGTTGGTCGAGCTGGTCAAGAACGCCTACGATGCGGACGCGACTTCGGTTCGAGTTCACGGCGTCGATCTGCGAAATCAATCACGTGGCAGCATCGTTGTGACGGACAATGGCGCCGGCATGTCCGCGCAAGAGTTCGAGAACGGTTTTCTGCGGATTGCTGGTCGGACGAAGATCACTGCGGATCGACGGACCCCTGTCTTCGGTCGTCGCTTCACAGGTGAGAAAGGCGTCGGTCGGCTTGCCGCTCACAAACTCGCGAGGGTAGTTGAGATCACTTCTCGAAAAGCGGGTCCCACAAGCAAAGGGAGCGTCGAACTTGCCGATGCCGTAGGAAGCATCGCGGCCAAGATCGACTGGGACGCCGTCGAAGCGCTTGAGACGCTGGATCAGGTCGCGAAATCTGGTGCCGTGACCGTCGCTGCGAAAAAGCTGCTCGCGGGCCGTCGCATGCGAAGCGGTACGGTTCTGACGCTGGCTCCCATCCGCGGTGCCTGGTCCGATCGCATGATCGCGGCCTTTCTGAACGAAGCCATCACTCTGGCGCCCACGCCGGTGTTGTTCGACCGACTGCCGAACGACATCCTTCACGAACCACTTCTGTTCGAGCGGATTAGGGTTCGCGATCAGACTTCAAACGACCCGGGTTTCAGAATTGAATTTTCGGGTGACCTCCAAGTCCCCGATCTCGTCACGCCGGACGTTGCGGCGAGCGCAAGCTGGATAGCGGAGTTGGCCTTCGATCGAGACAGCGGCTTGTTGCGCATGGCGGTCTCGCCCACAGTCACGGGGCAGCGTGAGGCCGCCGGCGCTGCGGAAGGCTTCTCTTTTCAAAGGCAGCTGCCAAAGGGCTCGGGCCCGTCTTTCCAGGCACGCATACTCCAAAAATCTGGAAAGACTTGGGAGCCCGCCGTTCAAGGCGTTCGGGTCTTCATGGAGGGATTTAGGGTCGCACCTTACGGCGACTCGACCGATGACTGGCTCGGTATCGATCGTTCCTATCGGTCTCGAGCTCATCGTCAGCTCTCATCGCTTGATCGCCTGACAGGCGACGCTGTGCCGGTGGGGCTTGAGATCGAGGAGCTCGCGATGCAGGGCAACCGCCATTACATGGGTGCGGTCTTCCTTCAGCGTTCGTCCTCTCCCGAACTCGAGATGCTGGTGAATCGGGAGGGCTTTCTTCCCGGAAGTGGTCTCGACTTTATCTCAGATTGGGTCCGTGTCGCGACCGACCTCATCGTCCGACTGGGCTACGCGAGCAGGTTCGAGGTCAAGGAGGTGAAGCGCGAAGAGCGGTCGCGACAGCGACAGGTCGCTCGACGCGCCGACGTTGGGGAAGCGCCGACGGCTCTGCGCGTCCGCGAAAGCGCAGAAGCTGCCGGCAGACAGCTGGAAACCGTACGTACGGCATTGCGGCAAGGTGACTACAAGGCGGCGGCCGAAGCGGTCACCGCCGCGCAGCCTCACTTTGAGGACGTGCGAGCTTTGTCCGACGAATTCGGAAGCGAAGCAGTGCTGTGGCGGGTCTTGGCGAGTCTCGGAACTGAACTCGCCGCTTTCGTCCACGAGATCCACGCGTTGGCGAACGATTCTTCGGAAATCGTGGCTGAACTCGATGGAGCTCTCTCGCTCGTACGTTCACGCGACGCACGGGCGCCGATCCAGCGAGCACGGAAGGCGGCGTTCGCGCTGGCCGACCGCATCCGTCGGAACGCAAACTATCTCGTGGATGCGACATCGTTTTCGGGTCGGCGCCGCAGATCGCGACTCCCGCTCCGGGATCGTTTCGAGGCGGTGTTGCCGTTCTTCGAGAACCGGTTGCGAAGGAAGAAGATCGACGTCGCCAACGACATATCCGGTGATGTTCGCACGCCTCCGATGTTTCCCTCAGAATTGGCGGGCATCTTTACTAACTTGATGTCGAATGCCGCTAAGTTCGCTGGCGACGGTGGTAGAATAGCTGTTTCAGCCGAGGTCGGTGGGGACGAATTGCGGGTGACGATCCAGAACACGGGTGTTGCCGTGAATCTCAAAACCGCGGCGAGACTCTTCGAAGCGTTTCAGTCGACCTCCGAACGCCCTGACGCAATACTTGGCCAGGGAATGGGCATGGGTCTGACGATTACACGCGCCTTCATTCAGGAATATGGAGGGTTTATCGAATTCGTGAAACCCGACGCCGGTTACGCGACCGCGCTACGGTTCACGGTGCCGACACGATGACCGCGGACATCGTCTATGTGGACGACGAACCGGGGATGCTCCAGGCCGCAGCGCGCGCGGGGCGGTCCGAGGGACGATTCCTCGTCTTCGCACCCGAGAACTCGGACGACGACGAAATCATCGCCGCCGAGCGCAACCTTTGGATTCTCGACTTTTTCAACGAGCCGCTAGATCCTCAACAGGGTGCCCGTGACCAGGCCGGGAGCAACGGGATGACTCTGTTCCAGAAGCTGCGATATCTGGCTGGTGATTATCGTCCTCCGACGGTTCTGGTCAGCAACGCCCTCGAAGCGGCGATCGGCACCGACGTCGACATGGCTCGGCGGCACTTGCTCGCGGACGAACTCGGTGTCGAATGGATCGCGCCGAAGACTGATCGCGACGGTGCCTCGACGCTACCGGAGCTTCTCGCGATCGCAGACGCAGTAAAGACCGTGCGAGCGGAATGGACCGCGCTGCGCGATGTCGATGCCCCCAGCTTCACGGCCGAATTCGCGCATCGCATCCTCGCCCTTCCGCGCAATTCGGACTGGCTGCGGCTTGCATCGAGAGATGTCGCAGCCTGGCGTCCACCTAGCCTTTCTGATGGGCATGTAGATCATCGGCCCGCCGCAGTGCGCGGTGAGATATTAGCAAAGCCCGATCTCGCCGCTGCGCGTTCCGTGATCGGGTGGCTGATCCGCCAAGTTCTATTCTATCCCAGCTTCGTGGTCTCCCGTAGGCACGTGGCGGTAAGGCTGGGCATCACGGTCGCCTGCCTCGATGCGGCAATGGCGGCGAATACGAGCCTGCGCCGTAAGCTCGCCCGTATGCGTTACAAGGGCGCCCTCGCGGAACTGGTGGATGGACGCTGGTGGAGCGCCGGCATCGATGGCCTTGCATGGACGCTACCTCGCGGCAGAGACGAACGCTCGGCGGCCCTTTCTGCGCTCTTGGCCCCCGTTGTTTTGGAGGAGTTGGGTTTCATCGACCCGGTAGTGGTTTCGGATGCCGATCTGACAGAAACAGACGAGGTCGCGCCGGCTGCCGAATGCGTGCGGGCGACGGACGAGCATTTCCCCGCAAACGCGCCTCCCGCCTGGGTAAAGGTTGACGAAGCGCGCCAGGATCGCGCTCTTGCTCGACGTGTCCGCGCGGAAGACCAGGAGCGGCTGGAGGCCGCCGCTTGAGCGTCCTGATCGATCTCGACCACTATGCAGACGAAGTGTCGGCTTTCGCGGCTCTCGCCTCCGACTTCGTCGGAGCGACGTCGACGCTGCGACTCGAGGAAGTGGCGCGGCAACTACGGCAGTCCGTTGATACGGGTTCTCACCACTTCGTCTGGGAGACGCGCGATCCTGTCATTTTCCGGCCAAGCCATCTTTACGACGGTCCGGGACGTGAACATTCCGCCGCGAGTCTGTCGCTGGGATTCAAATGCGAGTTTCGACGTCGAACTTCGACCAGTAGGAAATGCCGAGTCTGGCAGGTCGAACGCTCGGCGACCCACCTTGCGATCGCAAAGGAAGTCGGTCGCATGCGCTTCCACATCGACTACAAGAACGCCGACCAGTGGGGTCCGCAAATACACTTTCAGGTCGACGAGTTAGACGCACTCGGCAATCTTCCCATCCCGCGCATCCCTTCCATTTCTTTTCTGCCGACGGATTGCGCGGACCTGGGATTGTCCGAGCTTCACCCGGAAGAATGGCGACGCGTCCAGAGCTCCGGCAACATGTCGCGACACATGTCGGTTGTACGCTCGGCCCAGGAAGCGCGCACGCTCGCATACGTCGGCGACATTCGTCGTCAATGGGACGGCGACCGGCGCACCACGCGCGTCTGTATGCTGCAGGATTACACGGCGGGAGCACTCGGTCTTCCCGATCGACACGGCAAGGAGGCAGTATTTTGATTGGTCGGGCGCAATCCCGTCGCGCAGATCGACGAAGCCGGGCATTGCGCCATCGGCGAGGGCGTGCGACTTCGATCGCGATGGCGATCCAGGCCCCTATTCTCACAGAGCAAGTTCCGCCTCCGATTCCTGTTTTCGGGAGCGCGAATGGATCGTCGAAGCACGGGACGGGATCGCGCAACCGACCGATCAACAGTTTGGAACTTGTCGACGGCATTGCCGCCGTGCACGAGCATTGTGCGGTCTATACCGGACCCGAAGCCGTCGATATCGTGCTGGACCTGGTAGGGTGGACCGTGGACGGGATAGACGCAAACGCGCGATTACTTGAGCCAGCATGTGGTGACGGATCGTTTCTCCTGCCTGCGATCGCCCGTCTTATCGACTGGTCGTCGGCGAATCCATACGCGGATCTCGCCCCAATGATCAGAGCATATGAGTTCGACGCGCGAACGATCGACCAGGTGCGGCGCAAGATCAATGCGCTCCTTCGTGACCATGGTCGCGACGCAAAGACTGCCTGCGAACTGACGGAATCCTGGGTCCGCTGCGAAGATTTTCTCCTCGCTACGCCAGACTTCGCCGCCACCCAGGTCGTAGGAAACCCTCCCTACATGCGATGGTCGCTGGTACCACCAACGATGCGGAGCGCTTACGAGGCGAAACTTCCGGTGGCGGCTGCGCGCGGCGATCTCTGTCTCGCATTTATCTGGAAAGCGACTGAATTCGCGCCGAATTTCGGATCTCGGATCGGCTTCCTGTGTGCGGACCGCTGGCTGAGATGTGCTTATGGCCAGAACGCTCGTGCGGCGCTGAAAGCCAGCCACGGGCTTAAGACGCACATCGAAGTTCACGGACTGCCGGTGTTCAAGGGCGCCCGCAAAGTCGGTGCATACGCCGCGGTCACCGTGCTCGAACGGGGAACCAGCGACGTGGCGACGCGGTTCGGAAAGGCAACATCTCTAACGCACCTCCGCGAGCTTGCTACCTCGGCAACCTCTGGCGGCCGGAAACATCCGACCATCTGGCAAACGTCGAGCAAAGGGGGCGCGCGCCTCGCGGTACCGGCCGTTCGAGCACTGTTAGATGCCATTGAGCGAAAGGCGCCATGTCTCGCGGAAGTGGGTGTCGCGGTTCGATGCGGAACCGCACTCGGCCTAGCCAAGGCATTCGTGCTCGACGCCGATCACGGCATCGAGCACGATCGAGCCCTGCCATACCTTCGCTCCCGGGACCTAGACGATGCGGGCGGCTTTGTATCGTCGACATACGTCGCCAATGTCTGGACGGCCGAGGGCGGGCTTCTCGACCTGTCGTCTGCACCCGCGCTCGCGGCCCATCTCGAAGGCAATCGCGAGCGACTGGAACAGCGAGCCTGTGTGTCCGGCAACGGGGATTGGTACCGAACGATCGACAAACTTCATCCGGACCGCGTTGCAGCACCGAAGATTCTGATCGCGGGCATGGCGCAGCGGGCCAGGATATCGTTCGATCCGGGAGGGCATGTGGCGTCCAATGCGCTTTATTGCCTCACGTCGACCGACTGGCCGCTGCAGGCGCTCATGGCTATCTTGAAGGCAGGCATTGTCGATTTGTTCGGCGAAGTCGTCTCACCCCGATTTTCGGGCGGAACCAAGCGCTTCGACGGCAACGTCCTTCGCCAGGTCAGGCTTCCTAAGTGGTCCAGCTTGTCGACTGCGCTCCGTCGTCGTGTCGAAGCCCACGATGCCACATCGGGCCACGACCCCGTCCTCGTGGCCGACCTTTATGGTCTGCGCTCATCCGCACAGAGAACGACGCTGGAGCGAACTTTGGCCTCCACTCTCGATGCCTCCACATCATTAGGGAACAGGACGTGAGAGGGCCAGACATCATCGCACGCTCGATGAGTGTAGCTACGACCGGCAGCCCTGGAAGAAAGCCATTCCAACATGGCAACGCGTGGCAATATCACCCTCGCAGCGATCGCCATTCGAAGATCGCCTGTTGGGCCTTGTTGTTTGATCTGCTGGAGTCCTGTTCGCTGCTGCGATCACACATCGTTGAAGGCAAGGTCGCGATCGGAATCAATCACACCATGCGCGATTTTGCGCGTGATCGTGCCAAAGATCTCGACCTCGTAATCTGCACGACGGCCGGAATGACTCCGAAGCCGGGCTCGTTCGCGGACCTCGTCGCCCCCTACACAATCGTTCTCTCGGAAGCCGACCGCCAGGCGCTTGACGCCTTACCCGGCATTCCACTGGCCAGCCCGGCGACGGTCTTGTTGGCGCTCGAAGCCAAGGCCTGTATGACTGAGTTCAGCAAGTCGCGTCCTCGCCTTTACGACGAGCTGAACAGTTCGCATCAAACCATACATGGAGACACCGACAGCGCAATTGCCGCCGGTTTCGCATTGGTCAATGCCGCCGAAACGTTCATTTCCCCAATCCGCAATCCTTGGTCGCTGCAGGATCACTCGCCGATCGTGTCGAAGCACAATCAGCCGAAGAATCTATGCTCTATCGCCGAGAAACTGACCAGGCTGCCTCGACGCTCCCGTTCCGGCGAAGAGGGTTTCGATGCTTTCGCCATTACCGTCATCGACTGCGCGAATGATGGCCGACCGGTAAAGGCGGTCAGAGGCGCCGCCGGCGAATACTATCCCGAGATTTACGACTACGCGCAGACCATAGGCCGACTGTCTCACATCTACGCGACGCGCTTTTCTTCCATCTGAACCGGCGTCGCATTCCCGGACATTACGTCCAAATGTAGGTCGATAGCTTCAAGGAAACCATCGGCAAACCTGAGGGTTGCGACCTTCGTGCGGCCGCGGAACCCCGCAGTCGCTCTCTCGCTGAGCATCGTACCTTCGTGATTCAGGAACGAAGCCAGCGACGGTGGTGGTAAGGCGATGGGGTCTACGCTGATTTGCACGGCATGGCGCCTCCGTCCGTCGAATCGTGCCGCCTTCGGCAGTCGACCAGTCAAGGGAAACGGCGCGTCATGGCCTCGATCGTACTGACCTGGCTTGTCGAGGCGGCCGCCGAGCCAGGCGGCAACCGGAACGCTGACCGCACTTCCAACCAGACCCCAACGTGCCGACGCCTTGCCGACCTCTTCTGCGGGAAGCGTCCAGTTTTCTGGAAAACCCTGCAATCGCTCCGCGTCGCGGATATCAGGCTTAATAACCCGACCATCGGGCATGAGGATGGCCGGCGGCGAAGGTATGCCGATGGCCGAGCCGTTCTTCAGCGTGGGTATGGCATCTACCGCCCAGCCGAGACCACCACGACCCTCCGTCCAGTAGAAACCATGCGCGAGCCTCCCTATAGCCGTCTTCGCACGATCCCAAGGTTCGTCGTCCACCAAAAGCACGTCGGCAGGGTCCGCTTCTCGAGACGCCACCAGGAAAACTCGTTCACGCCGCTGGGGCAAACCGAAACCGTGAGTGTCGACGACGCGCCACGCCCAGACGTACCCGAGCTCTTCCAAGGAATCCACGATACGGCGCATCGCATTGCCCTGGCGAAGCTGAAGCATGAAAGGAACGTTCTCAAGGACGATCCAACGTGGTCGAGACTTAGCGGCGAGCCGAAAGATTTCTTCGACCAGCCCACTACGTTCGCCGTCTAGTCCGGCGGTAAGCCCAGCCTGGCTGAGATCCTGACATGGAAAACCGCCGACAACAACGTCGGTACCTGCGGGCAGTGATCTCAGGGCTCGCACGTCGCCGACCAGTTCGGTGTCGACTAAACGCCGCGCCAGCACCGCACGCGCGGCAGGGAGGATCTCGCTGGCCAGGACGGTCTTGTGGCCGGCTCGCGCGAAGCCGACCTCCAACCCACCGACGCCGGCGAACAATCCAACTACCTGCATAATTTGTTCCTAGCTTCTCGGTCGCTGTTCTCGCCGACCCCGGCCTCGCCGTCCAGCGGTGTCTTCAAGAAGTTGTCGATACGTTCCTCCAGGCCTGCCGGCTTCCGAGTCTCGCATTCCCAGACGATCTTCGGCGCCCAGCCCAGTTCACGCAACATTGCCAGGGCGCGAGCATCTCGCTCCCTGTTCCTGGCGATCTTGGCGATCCACCATTCGGTGCGGGTCTTCGGAACCGTTGCATATCGACAATCCTCGTGTCCGTGCCAGAAGCAACCGTGGACGAAAATTGCCTTATGGTGGCGGGGAAACACTAAGTCGGGTGAGCCTGGCAGGTCTTTCCGATGTAATCGAAAGCGATAGCCCAGTGCATGAGCGATCCGACGCACGACCAGCTCAGGGCGGGTATGTTGGCGCCGCACCTGCCGCATATGTTCGCTGCGCTGTTCCGGAGTGAGGTTATCCAAGCCGTCGACCTCCGGTGCGACGCGATGCCGGGATCGTTCCAAATCCGTCGGGAGGGAAGCGAGAAGCCGACATCAGTCAGACCTAGTATCTGATGTCGGGGCGGATCAGAATCCCGGCGGGCGTTCCGGTCCTGTCGTCGAGCACCACGACGACCTGCGGCCGATCCTTCGCGGGGGTGTTGGGCGGGAAAAACAGATGAGTCACGTCGCCCGTGCTACCGCTGCGCGCGACCGTAGCCGTCGGAATGGGAGCGGTCGATTGTAGGACCGCCGTCATGTCGTGGTCGGTCAGATCTATCATTCCCCCGTCAAGGATCGCCCGGTCGCCAATGTACCGGGCCAGAGAGGCCGCAGTGACAGCGGCCAGGCCCGTTTCGGTCACGATCAAGGCCACGGGGGGACGAGCCACGGATACCTGCGACAGCACCGTCGCGAGAACGTCATTCGGTGCAAAGATTGCCGGTGTACGAAGGTTCGTCGACGCGAGAGGCCGGCCGGGACGGGAGGTGGCAGAGGTCGGAGGCGAGCGCACGATCGCCATCACAGTCGAATGCTTGCGGACCCAGTCCTCTGTGTCGCCCGAGCAATAGCCCACGAGCGTAAGGATACGCGTCAGTTCGTCGCGATGCGCCGCCTGGTGGATCGGCTCATGATGCGCGATGCGGTTACGAAAGCGATTTATCGTTGCGACCAGTTGCTGAACGTCGCGCCTTATCGTGCCACCAGGCAGGTTGGTGAATGTCGCATTCAACATCGCCTCGGTCCAAAGGGCGTCGTATTCGCGACGGAAGAGGTTCGACCAGAAGTCGAAGGTTAAGGCGGCAACAATCTGGTCGTTCTTCGGCGATAGCGGAAGCCGAACGAGGGCTCGATCCAGCGATTGGCGTGATTCAGGCGTGAGTGCAAAAGGTTGCTCGATGAGCCAGTCCGCCCCATAGTCGAGGGCAAGGGCTCGATACATCGCGTTGCGCATGGCCACTTCGGCGATCTGCAGTGGGAAAAGGAAAGCCTTGGCGAGGCGCGCATTCCACAGATAATATTGAAGTGCCAAAGCCCGGTCCCCACCTGCCATTGACAGGTACGGCCCCAACCTCGCAGGAGACAGCGTTCCTTCGATCGCGGCCAGAATGTCTGCGGTATAATCGAAGAATTCTTGACTTTCCGCCATATTGGGCCTATCTGCATGGCATAAAGCAGCCCGTGTCGTGAGACAGGGCACCCAAACCCCGGGACAGGCACGCCGCTCCCGGGGTTTTTTATTGCCGATTCGATATCGGCTGTTTACGATGCCCTCAATTTCATAAACCGTGGACAGGGTCAACACCTTTTGTTAACGGCGATCATGTGAATAGTATTTCGTGAACATCGTAAACAGGTTGAATGGTGATGGAACTGGTCGGCCTCGCCGAAATCGCCGAGCTACTCGGCATAAGCAAACAGGCCGTGACGAACTGGCGCGCCCGCAAAGCTTCGTTTCCCGGCCCCGTCGCTACCCTCAAGAGCGGCCCGGTATGGTCTGCGGAAACGATAAGATCGTGGGCTGCGGGAGAAGGAATTTCCTTCGCGGAGGCGGCGCCTGGCGAGATGGCCAAAAGGCCGCTCCGGAATGCCATCGTTGCGGCGATCATGAACATGAAGGGCGGTGTCGGAAAGTCTACCCTGACCGCGAATGTCGGTTGGTATGCGGCCTATTACCACAACAAACGCGTGCTGCTCGTTGATCTCGATCCGCAGTTCAATTTGAGCCAATACATCCTCGGTGTCCGAGGCTACGAGAAGCTCCTAGACGACGGAAGCCCTTTGATCGATCAGCTGTTCAGATCAGAAGGGGCGGTCGAGGTCGATGAGATCGTGGCGAAGGTCCAGAACTGGAACGACGGTTCGTGCCTCCACATCCTACCGGCTTCCCTGCAGCTCGCTTTTTCCGTTCGAAACTCGCCGCAAAAGGCACACGTTCTTCGCGACAACCTCGCCGATCTCAAGGCAAGTTACGACCTCGTCCTCATCGACTGCGCACCAACTGAGTCGATGCTGTCTACCGCTGCATACCTTGCTTCCGACTACATCTTCGTGCCAGTGCGGCCCGAATTCCTCTCGACGATAGGTCTGCCTCTCTTATTGAAATCGATGGAAGAATTTCAGCGAGAACATAAGAACGAAGCTTTGCCCACGTTCGGAGGAATTATCTTTAACGACATAGGCGAGAAATCGGAACATGCCCGCTCAAAGGCATATGTTTCCGAGATCGCTCAGGAGCATGACCTGAGCATCTTCACCAATTCCATCAGCCACTCGGATTCCTATCCCACTGGATCGCGCGCGGGAAAGCCGATCTTTATGACTGAGTACGCCCGCGGCTGGAAAAAGGACGAGTTCAATCGGGTGGCGGCGGAGTTTATGGAAAGGCTGGGCCTATGACTCGCCGTCCACGAACGGAGGCGCTGCTGAAGGACATCGCCCGCCTCTTTGTCACATACGATAAGGCAGACTGGACACCTTTCCTCGACGAGCTTCGTCAAGGTAGCGACCTCCAGCGTCGTGTGGCGGCGGCGATCGAAGAGTTGGGCCGCGACCGATTGGGCGCGAGATCGAAGACCTCCCAAAAGCGGAAGGCGGTCGCGACGCAGCCGGCGGCGAGGAAATGGGCACATCCGGAACGCGCACCGGTGCTCGAAAAGCTAGAGGCAGGTCTTCGATCGCGAATTCTGTTGCGCGATCCGAAGGCACTGAGGGAGGTGCTCGCGAGGACGGGCGCGAAAGACGCCCCTTCCTCGGCGCGCGCAGCGGCGATTACGGCGCTGGTCGCTCTTCTCGACGAGATGCCCGTCGACCGGTTCACTGAACTCGTGGAGGCGATCGAACAATCGAGCAAGTTGGACCAACGGGACTTCGACGGAGACTATGCTCGCTGGTTCACCTTAATTCTCGATCGTCCGTCCCGGGCCACCTCGCTAGCCGAGATCCATGACACAATCCTGTCCTTGATGGACCAAGCTCTGGTGCGCGGCGCTTTGAAGTTTCCCGTGTCGGACGAGTCCCGGCTGACCGCCGAACGCGACCGCTGGCTCGCCAAGAACGGTTCGCCGTCGGGGGTAGACATCATAGACCGCTTTCTCAAGATGGTGCGATTTGCGCGACATGCCGGCCCCAGAGACCAGAAGCGGCTGGACGCCGAAGTCCACGAGCTAAAGCAGAACTGGCGCGAACTCTCGCCTCGATCTAAATGAAGGCGTGCTCGGTTACGGGCCACTCTTAAATGAAAAGTGGCATCGAACACTTTGCACTTTTCGCGATGGGTCCAATCTGCCGCGCGAGAGGCCAAACGAACGAGCGAGAGCTGGGATAGATTGACGCTTAGCCCTGAGAAAGTTCTTTTATCCTGCCCTCACAGGCCCCCTGAACGAATTCACGCAACCGCTTAATCGAGGTATAGAGAGCGTCGAGATCCTCGATGCTTATGCTATAGTTGGGAGAGTAACGTGCTTCCACGTACGCACGTTTGAGCAGCTCGAACCTTCGCCGACCAATTTTGGTCTCTCGAGGCCACGCTTCTATGAATTTCGGCTCCTTACCTTCGACCAATGACCGAAGAAATTTGACGTTATGTGAGCGAGGGAAATAAAAGGTCGTGGTCAGCAGGTAGCAAGCGTAGGCTGTCTCGGTAGCCTGGTGCAGATTGAAGGCGGCTTTGTTCCGCCAATCCCTGTCGTCAGGCCCTTCCTGTATCGCCAACTGGGCCATCCTCAGCCAATTGTCCGCCGACTTTGCATACTCGCTGAAATACCGCTTCGCCATATGCACTGCATCGAATTTGGAGAGCGGCACCGGAGCTGTAAACGGGTGGTTGGGCAACTCATAAAGTGCTATTCCATCGCGGATGATGTCGGCCCAAAAGTACTCGCCGCGTTTGAGCGCCTTGTTCACGTCGTCGAGGTCGTGAACGATGATGTTCACTTGGCGGCCGATCGTCTCGTCGCGCAAGATGCGGTCTTCGGCGACGTACCAGTATTCGGCGATATCGGTCAGCTTCTCGTGGCTGACCACCACTAGTAGATCAAAATCCGACTGGTAGCCGTTCCCCGGATCATCGACCCAATCGCTGCGCGCATATGAACCGAAGAGGATGACCTTGAGAATCTTGCCGCGGCGTTTCCACGCCTCGTTGCCCAGCATGGTAGCCTTCTCGAATTCCTCCATAAGGATGCGAACGGCGCGCTGTAGCTCTCCCTGCTGCTTCGTCGGCAAATGCGAGAGATCGTCGTGCACCGTTAAAAGCCACAAGGAGCGGCGCGCGCGCATAGGAAGAACATGTCGAACATGCCGGATTCTCGCCGCTAACCGCCGAAAAATCAATGGCGTCTCGCGGAATTCACCCCCCTGTGCGCGGCAATAAATGCCTCCAATTCGGAGACAGATATGAGCGTCATCCGGCCGATCTTGATCACCTCGATGTCGCCGCTTTCGATGAGCTCGTAGAGCTTCGAGCGCCCGATGCCGGTAATCCGGCAGGCATCACGAATTCGCACGGTCAGCGGCTTGAAGCGATCGCCTTCACTCATGGCTGTCTCCCTTGGCTGGTTTGGGCTTGGCAAGCCGCGCCGCGGTCCCGCCTTGTGCCAGCCGGTTTTCTACGAAGGTGAGCAGTTTCTGGAAGCGCTGCTGGCCGAGGCGGCTCATCTCTTCGCTCATGGCTGGTTGGAGCGAGGTCGCTGCAAGATGGTGATGGATGAATGCGCCGACGAGCTCGGTCAGCGCTTCGACCTTTTGTTCGGTGCGTTCAGTAGCTCGGCTCTGACGGTCAAGCCTCCGCCCGAAATGCGCGTCGAGCTCAATGGCCCCCTCGTGCTCGAAGAACAGGTCGAGGGCAGCGGTAAGGACCGAGGTCTTCGACGCGCCAGGACGCGCGGCGAGGCGATCCAGGCGCTCGGTGTGACTATGGGGCAGGTAGAACTGGTGCCGGGTCTTTCGTTTCATCGAGCGTCTCCTGCATCTACGGTCCATTGTCGTCCAAGAGGCCGCGTACGCGAAGTGGACCAGTGGTGCCTGGAGGAGACAGTTGAGGACTCTTTCGGGCTGGCTCCAAGAACGCACGGCAAGTTCGCTGGCCGCGCGTGCCCGAACAGCAGCTCGAATGCGGCGGTGGGCACCGGGGTCTTGGAAGCGCCCGGGCGCGAGGCGAGGCGACGAAGCCACTGCCTTTGCCTCGGGGGAATATAAACCTGGTGACGCGCGTTCTGCTTCATCGGCGGTCTCCTGCTTGGAAAGCCGATTATCTCGCGAGTCGAACGAGCCTCAAAGTACCTCTCCGCCGACTCCAGGTACCTTTTCGGCGAATCTCGGCACCACTTTTGAGAAATCGGCCCTCACATACCGACGTCGAGGCCGCGACTCCGGCCGATCGTCCAGTCGATTCCCTCTCCCATCGAAATTCCGGAAACCTGCTTGCCGATGGCCCGCTCGAGCACTGGCCGCCAGGGCACGAGACTGAACTCGCGAGACTTCTCGATGAGCGCGAACTTCGCGTCGCCCACCTGCACCGTGCCCTTCATCTTTCCCTCGATGTGCTCGCCCTGCCAGACCTCGGCATAGGCCAGTCCAAGCTCGCGGCTGAACTGCGCGCCTACCCGCCGAAGCTCGCGCTGCTGGAGCGCGGACGTAAAGCCCTTGCGGTAGTTGACCATATTGCCTTCCTCGAGCTCAGCCAGGCCCTGCTCGATGAGCCATTGCTGCCGCATGTAGAGCGCCCGGTTCACCTGCGCCCCAAACCCTGCCTTGAGCGGTGTCTTCTCCGCGCTCACCAATTCGCGGTCGAGCCATGTCGCGCCCTCATGATGGGGAAGCTGCTCGAGGGGCCGCGCCGATAGCGTCTCGAGCACGATCGGATTGCGCCTGGTCAATTCGCGCTCGTAGGCCTCGGCCCGGGCGACGTGACCGGGCGCGATGAGCCAGGTGCCGTCGATATCCCGAGCGACGCCCCCATCCGCGCGGCGGATCGCCTCGAGCCGGCGCACGTGCCGCTCCGCGAATTCCTGCATGATCGTGCGATCATGACGCATGTGGATATCGACCGAGTAACGCCCGCCGCTCGCTTCCGCGACCTTCGCCACAGTATGATCGAAGGCATGCGCTCGCGTCTGCCTGCCCGTCAGGCGCACGATGGCATTTTCGGGAAGCGCCTCGGCGTGGGCACCGATGTCGACGTACCTTGCAAGACCATCGACTCCGTCGACGATCAGGTAATGGCGGTCGGCGTGCTCGTCGGAGAGGCCGCGCTCGATAACGCGTCCCACCAGCGGCGCCGCGGGGCCGCCGGCGGGGTCGTAGAGCGCCACGTGGTCGGGACTGCGCTCGGGCAGTCTTTCGCGCAGCGCGCGGTGCATGGTTCGGATGATGTCGCCGAGCTCGCCCCGGCGGCGAAGCTTTTCCTCGAGATTTGGATCGAGCTTCCATGCGCCCCGCGTGACCTCTTCGGCGAAACCCAGCCGGCCGAGCGTCTGCAAGCGCCCGGCGCGCAGCGTCTGCTCGAAGCTGTCGCCATGGATTGGCCGCACTAGGCCATCATCGCCGACCGATGCCACGAGCGAGCGATCGATGCCGGTCAGGCGCTCCGCCGCGACCTCGTTCGTGCGGCTGCGCAGGATCTCGGCGTCGGTGCGCGGCCCGAGGTCGAGACTGACGATCTCGCTCGCGCGCTCGCGCAGGCCTTGCGTGAGGTACTCGCGCGCGATGACGAGGTTCTGCCCGAGTTCGTCCTTGCCGCGCAACATGATGTGGGCATGGGGATGGCCCGTGTTGAAGTGATCGACGGCAACCCAGTCGAGCTTCGTCCCGAGATCCTTTTCCATCTGGTTCATCAGCCGC
>Ga0075370_10000303_pt1 | contig 17742 bp, 16 predicted proteins | sample EndMethybrTD3035_FD_71398 | JGI IMG/M metagenome (GOLD analysis project Ga0075370, IMG submission 71398) | Populus endosphere microbial communities from Tennessee, USA - Endosphere MetaG P. TD hybrid TD303-5 | ecosystem: Host-associated > Plants > Roots > Endosphere | place: USA: Tennessee... | reverse complement strand
CCTCGGTGGCGCGCACCGGTTCGCGCGAGCTTTTCACTCTGTCCGTTCTCGCCATCGCGCTCGGCATTGCCTTCGGAGCGGCGGAGATATTCGGCGTTTCCTTTGCGCTTGGCGCGTTCTTCGCCGGCCTGATCATGAGCGAGTCCCATCTCAGCCACAGGGCGGCCGCCGATTCCTTACCGTTGCAGAATGCCTTTTCGGTACTGTTCTTCGTCTCCGTGGGCATGCTCTTCGATCCCTCGGTACTGGTGCGCGAACCGTTGATGATCATCGGCGTGCTCGCCCTCATCATTCTCGGGAAAGCGCTGATTGCCTTCTGTGTGGTGGTGCTGCTGCGCTATCCCGTCAGCATGGGCCTTGCCGTCGCCGCCGGGCTTGCCCAGATCGGCGAGTTTTCCTTTATCCTGGCGGGCCTCGGCGTTTCGCTGGGGCTGTTGCCGCGCGAGGGGCAGGATCTGATCCTTGCCGGCGCCATTCTGTCGATCACGCTCAATCAGCTGGTTTTCGCCGGCACTGGGAGGCTGGAGGCATGGATCTTTTCCCGATGGCCTGCCTTCGCGTCCAATTATGGCATGGCGAAGCATGATAGCCTGTATCGCGAATTGGCCGTCATCAGCGAGCAGCGCGAAGAGCGCGACCGGCAGCATCATCTCGAAATCGAGCAGCTGATCGAGACCTTTCCGATGTTCGCCGAGCTCGACGAGGGCGCGCAGGAGGAATTGCTGCTGCTCTTCCGGCCACGATCGGCATTGCCGGGCGATCGGGTTATCCGCATCGGTGACCGGGGCGACAGCATGTTCTTCGTTGCTTCCGGCGCGGTTGAAGTGCAGCTCGAGGACGAGGAGATCCCGCTCGACGCCGGCTCTTTCTTCGGCGAAATGGCGGTCTTGACGGGCGCGCGGCGCACAGCCGATGTGGTCGCCGTCGACTTCTGTCAGTTCCTTGTCCTGGAACGTCGCGATTTCAACCTGTTCATGTCCCGCCACCCGCAACTGCGCGCCGCCGTCAGCAGCCTGGCGCAGGAACGGCAGGAGATGAACGTCTCCCGCAACCAGAGGCGGGACCAATCGCGCGACGCCGGCTGATCGATTTCGCCGAACAGCTCTATCCTCTTGTTTTGGCGCAATTCCAGGAAAACCGCTACGCACTTTTCCTGGAATTGCTTTAGCGCCGCGTCAGCCAGCTCTTGGAAACGCGGCAGGCCATCGTATAGGCCGGGTCGAAGACATTGCCGACATCGTAGCGTACGACCTGGCCGAGCAGGTGGCTGGCGGCGGTCTTGTCGAGGCCGTAATCGGCGTCAAGCCAGCGCAGCATTTCGCTGGTCGCATGCTGTAGCGCCTGGTCGAGCGGCCGTGCATTGCCGATGGCGAAAATATCGTCCGCCGTCTCGCCGCGCGGCCAGACGATCGTTTTCTTCTTTTCGACGCTAAGCCGCACCGTCACCTCGAAGGTGGTTTCGATACCGGTCCCGACGATCTCGCCGTCTCCTTGTACCGCGTGGCAGTCGCCGAGAAAAAAGAGCGCGCCGGGTGCGGAGACCGGAAACCAGATGGTCGTGCCGGGGCCGAGCAGGCGATAATCCATATTGCCGCCGAACTCGCCACTGGTGGCGGTCGATATGGCCTGGCCGAGGGATGGAGCAACGCCGAAGCAGCCGATCATCGGCGATAGCGGCAGCACGAAAGCTTCCAGACCGGCAACCGGCTCGGAAAGCCGGGTCGTCAAAGCTTCGCGATCGATCTGCCAGATCGCCTTGTCGCCTGCCGGCAATGTCCAGATGTCCGAGGGATCGACAACATTGCCGGCAACGACACTGCGGGTAAAACCTGTGTCGCGCGTCGGGACCATGCCAAGAATTTCGACCTTGAGAGAATCGCCCGGCTCCGCACCTTCAACGAAGATTGGGCCGTTCATCGGATTGGGGCCCGGGGCCTGCCGAACCTCGTCTTTGTCATAGCCGGCGGCATCGATCGTCTCAGTGATGACGGTGTCACCATCGGCAATGCGCAATGCCGGGGAAAGGGAGCCGATGACATTGTGATAGGTGGTCGGAACGAAGCGATGCGTTGGCATGGAGCGTCAGCCTTGTCTGGAGTTCGGTCTCCTAACCTAGGCTGGGTTTAGTCCCTGTGAAAAGAGCGGAATGGCCGCAATTCCTCATGGTCCGACGAAATATCTCCGGCGCTTGGCTTTGTAGCTCCGTTCGTCGAACTGACCGCGCAGCCAGTCCTCCGGGTTCGCCTTCAGATATCCGGCATCCGGATCCTGCTTGTTGGCATCGGTGAGCTTCTTGACGACATAGCGAGCGTAGTGATGGTCGAAAATGCGCATGAATTCGCCGAAATATATATCGGCGACACGCGTATCGCCCCGAATGACGATCATGTTCTCGTCATTGATGCGCTGCGAGGGCTGGCTGAAATTCGCCGAGCCGCTGACGACAAGCGGGTCGTCGCTCAACGGATCGACCAGCATGAATTTGTCATGGATGTAGTCGTTGGTGTTGAGCGGGTTGTCGCGCTCGGCCAGAAAATTTGCCAGAGCACCAGCCTCCAGCCGTCCGCCGGCGGCGAACAGGACATCGCGGTCGCGGCCGATGATCTCGCCGTCACCAAGGTCGTCGTCCTTGACGATATAGCGCAGCACGTCATTGTCCTGGGCGATCACCTTGCTGAAGACCTTGTCGAGGTTGAAGGCGAGCGTGATGCAGGAAATCTCCTGCGCCTCGCCCATCCGGTCGGCATACCATTGCAGCGATTCGCTGCTGTCTTTCACATCGCGGGCGCTAAAGACCGGCGTGACGCTGTTTGGCTGGGTGCGGCCAGGGGGAAGGGGCGTCAAGTCGCGATTTTTCGGCCGCAACTTGGTCGGCGTCAGGTTCTGCGACAGCAGCGTCCAGTATTCGAGATAGGTCTCCGCGATCGCCGGGCTCCAGACGATGTGGCCGACATTCGAGTGGCCGAAGATGCCGCCGTCGGAAATATTCGTTGACCCCGTCCAGACCGCGATCGGCTTTTCATCCTCAAGCAGGATGATGAACTTGTTGTGGCGGATGCCCTCGGTCACGGTGCGCGGGATGACTACCTTCATCTCGTCGAGCCGGGCATTGTGGATGACCGCTTCGTTTGCTGCCTTGTAGGTCTTTTCGTCGTCGAAGACGATCTTCACGTCGGCGCCGGCTTCCACTGCCTTGGCAAAGGTATTCGCAACCGGCTGATAGTGGAACTCATAGAGTGCGGCGCGAAGCCCGAAGCGATGATCCTCGGCAAGGCCGATGAACTTGATGAGCGCCTCGAAGAGCCCGCGCGACAGCCAGACCATCTCCTCGGCCATGGGATTATCGGCACTGGGCATACGGTTGCCGAAACGGCGGGCATAGGCCTGTGAGCCGATCACGCCGCGATTGAAATAGACGTCGTGGCGCGCCTGGTCGTTTCTCTTGTCGGGATGGAGCAGATATTCCAGCTCGGTCGCGATTTCGAGGGTGACGGCCGAGGCGGTGTCGAGCTGCAGCATCTTCACCGTGCCGTAGACCGGGACGATCTGGTAGCGGTAGGTGTGATCGGTTTCCGCCGTATAGTCGGCCCATTGGAAGCTCTGCACCGGATGCTCCGCCGTGCTGACGGGCGTCCCCGGCGGCAGGCCTTTATCCTTGTCCTTGAAACGCTTGATGCTGGTCATCCAGTAGCGCTCGACAACCGCGCCGTCCTTCAGCTCCTCGCGCTGAATGGCGAAACCCATCAGCCCGGTTTTCTTGGCGTCCTGCCCGGCGACGAAGTCCCAGGCCAGGATGACCACATAGGTTCCCGCAACTGCCCGGGCGCGCAGAACCGCACTTGCCGCTATAACTCGCATGTCTCATCCCCCCCAAATGGTCCGTTCGCCAGAGGGTCGATGCGCCTTTGAGGATCGGGCGTCCCTTAAGGACGCCGAGGCTGCGGGGCGGAAGCCGGACGCAAACCGGGTTCGGACTGCACATCAACTCTCATGCGAAGCACGACGAAAGAGCAGTACATCTTTTTAGCGAAGATAGTCTTTTACCATAACAACCGGATGAATGCGTGCATCGAAATAGCGGGATCTGTTTTGCCCGCATCTCGCCTTCGCCACGCCGCTGCGGAGGCACCGTTCAAACCATGCGCGGCAAAATTTTCGCCGATATGCCGCAGCGCGGAATAAATTTGCCCGGTGCTTCCGGATTCTGGCACGGCACGTTTTGTGCATAAAAACTATCGTCTTTATGATCATCCCATCGAGGGAGCGTTGACTCACCTATTTTGACTGAGGGGATATAGATGAAACATACTATCGCAAATCTGTTTGCGGCCGCCGTTCTGCTGCTTTCCACCCAGGCCTTCGCCGAGACTCTGAAGGTTGGCGTCGTGCCCGGCGTTTATGCCGATTCCATCGAGGCGCTGGTTCCGGAGGCCAAGGCCAAGGGGCTGGATATCGAGATCGTCGAGTTCAGCGACTGGACGACGCCGAATGTCGCGCTGCAGTCGGGCGACATCGACGTCAATTATTTCCAGCACAAGCCTTTCCTCGATAATGCGATCAAGGAGCGCGGCTATGATTTTACCAGCGTCGGCCAGGGCGTGCTTGCCAATATCGGCCTCTACTCGCTGAAGCATAAGGACTTCGCCAGCATTCCCGAGGGCGGCACGGTCGCCATTGCCAATGATCCGGTCAACCAGGGCCGCGGTCTGCTGCTGTTGCAGAAGGCGGGCCTCGTCAAGCTGCGCGACGGCGTCGGCTTCAAGGGCACGCTGGACGATATCACCGACAATCCGAAGAAGCTGACCTTCAAGGAAATCGAAGGTCCGCAGCTTGCGCGCGTGACCGGCGACGTCGACCTGGCGCAGGGCTATCCGCATTTCATCGTCGCGGCCAAGACCTTCGATCCGTCTTCCGGCCTGCTTTATTCCGGCGTCGACGACAAGCAGTTCGCAATCGTCTTCGCCGTCCGCAAGGACAAGGCGGACAATCCGGCGCTGAAGGAACTGGTTGCCCTTTACCAGAATTCCACGGCAGTTCGCGACGCGATCAATAAGGCGTTCGGCTCCGACAACAAGCTCTACACGCTGCCATGGCTGCCGTGATCGACAGCGATATCGCTCCGGCCACGGTCTGGTCCGTTCCGCGCGCGGAGCGCAGCCAGACGGTGCTCGAGGAGCAGGGCGCCGAGCCCGGGCAACGCCCGGGTTCCGTCGTCTTCGAGGGGATCGGCAAGACCTATACGTCTTCGGCCGGCTCGGTGCAGGCGCTGCAGGACATCAGCCTGGATATACCGGCAGGTGCGATCTACGGCATTATCGGGCGCAGCGGCGCCGGCAAGTCGAGCCTGCTTCGAACGATCAACCGGCTGGAAAAACCGACAAGCGGCCGCGTTCTCGTCGATAGCGAGGATATCGGCGGATATGACGAGGATACGCTGGTGGCCTTGCGCCGCCGGGTCGGGATGATCTTTCAACACTTCAATCTGCTGTCGGCCAAGACGGTGTGGGGCAACGTCGCGCTGCCGCTGATTGTGGCCGGCGTGCCGCGTCGTCAGATCGAGGAGCGTGTCGCCGAGGTTCTTGCGCTGGTCGGGCTCGAGGACAAGCGCGACACCTATCCCTCACGCCTGTCCGGCGGGCAGAAGCAGCGCGTCGGCATTGCCCGCGCCCTGGTTCATCATCCGGAAATCCTGCTGTGCGATGAGGCGACGTCGGCGCTCGATCCGGAGACGACGCTGTCCATCCTGCAGTTGCTGAAGGATATCAATCGCCGCCTCAACCTGACCATTGTGCTGATCACCCATGAGATGAGCGTCATCCGCGAGATCTGCGATCATGTCGTCGTCCTCGAGCAGGGCAGCATGGTCGAGTCCGGTCCGGTCTGGCGCGTCTTCGGCAATCCACAGCATGCCGCCACCCGCGCGCTGCTGCAGCCGCTGCATCGCGATATCCCCGAGGACGTGGCACGACGCTTGCGGTTGGAGGCCGATCCTGCCCGCCGCGAAGATGCGATCATCGCGCTGTCCTATACGGGCGAGGGTGGGTTGGAGCCGGATATTGCCGCCATTGCCGCCGCCATCGGCGCGCCGGTGCGGCTGTTGCAAAGCTCGCTCGACCGGATCGACGGCCATGTTCACGGCCGGCTGCTGATCACCACGCGCCGACCGGAAAGCCAAAGGCTGGCACGGCTTGATGGTCTCGCGCATGAAACAAGGATATTGGGCTATGTCGACGCTGATGTATGAACGCCTGTGGCAGGCCTTGCTCGACACCATCGTCATGGTCGGCGTCTCCGCCGTCTTCGCCCTTGCGATCGGTATTCCGCTGGCAGTGTTCCTGGTGTTGTCGGGCCCGGGCGGCCTTATCCATGCGCCGCGCCTCAACCGGGTACTGGCGGCGCTCATCAATGGGTTCCGCGCTACGCCCTTCATCGTGCTTCTGGTCGCCCTCTTGCCGCTGACGCGGTCGTTGACTGGCACCACGATCGGCGTCTGGGCCGCCATTGTGCCATTGTCCATCAGCGCCACGCCTTTCTTCGCCCGCATTGCCGAGGTCAGCCTGCGTGAGGTCGATGCCGGGCTGATCGAGGCGGCGCAGGCGATCGGTTGCCGCCGCTGGCACATCGTTCGCCATGTGCTCCTGCCGGAAGCACTGCCCGGCATCGTCGGCGGCTTCACCATCACCATCGTCAGCATGATCGGCGCCTCCGCCATGGCGGGCGCCATTGGTGCCGGCGGCCTCGGCGACATGGCGATCCGCTACGGCTATCAACGCTACGACACGACCGTGATGGCCATGGTCATCGTCGTCCTCATCGCGCTCGTCTGCATCGTGCAGTTCACCGGCGACTATGCCGTTAGCCGCCTGCGGGCGCGCTGACGTTTTCTCAGGAGTTTTGCATGACCGATGCCTACCCCACGGGCTCGAACACTATATCCACCGAAACGACGGAGCCACGCCGGCCGGCACCGCCATGGCCGCCCCGGCTGATCGAAACCGACGATCAGGCGATCAAGGCCGCCGAGGCGCTGGCCGAAAAATTTCGGGCGGGGGCGTCCGAGCGCGACCGCGAACGGCGGCTCCCCTGGGAGGAGATCGATCTTTATACGGAAAGCGGCCTCGGCGGCATCACTATCCCGAACGCCTATGGCGGCGCCGAAGTGTCCCATGTCACGCTCGCCAAGGTCTTCGAGATTCTCTGTGCGGCCGATCCGGCGCTTGGGCAGATCCCGCAGAACCAGTTCGGGGTGCTGTCGCTGTTGCGTGAGATCGGCACGGAAGAGCAGAAACGCCGTTTCTATGGCGATATTCTCCGGGGCTATCGTATCGGCAATGCCGGACCGGAGCGCGGCCGCAACGCTGTCAATGTCAGCACGACGCGTCTGCGCCAGACGCCTGACGGGCTGAGGCTCACCGGTCGGCGCTTCTATTCGACGGGAGCACTCTTCGCGCACTGGATCCCGACACGCGCCATCGACGATCAGGAGCGCCCGGTTCAGGTCTGGGCACCCTATGACGCGAGCGGCGTCAACGTCATCGACGACTGGTCCTCCTTCGGCCAGCGGACAACGGCGAGTGGTACTGTGGAATTCACCGATGTTGCCATTGGCAGCGAACAGGTTTTCCCCGTCTGGCAGCTTGCCGACCGTCCGGGCATCACCGGCCCGGTCTCACAACTGATCCAGGTGGCGATCGATGCCGGTATCGCTAAAGCCGCGATCGAGGATACGGTTACTTTCGTCAGGGACTATGCCCGTCCCTGGATGGATTCTGGTCTGCAATCGGCAAGCGACGATCCGACCATCATCCATGAGATCGGCCATCTCTATACCGAACTGCATGCAGCACAGGCTTTGCTCTACGCCGCCGGTGAGGTGTTGGACGAGGTGGCGCGTGCGCCGATCACCGAGGCGTCCAGCGCGCGGGCTTCGGCAGCGGTTGCCGAAGCGAAGATCCTGACGACGGAGATCGCGCTCGAAGCAACCGAGAAGCTGTTCGATCTGGCAGGGTCGGCCGCAACCCGCGCCGGGCACAATCTCGACCGGCATTGGCGCAATGCGCGGGTGCATACGCTGCACGATCCAGTGCGCTGGAAATATCACCTGCTTGGTAACTACCAGCTCAACGGCGTCTTTCCCGCCCGTCATCAGTGGAATTAGGAGCGCGAAAGCGACATGTCCGAGATCAACTCACTCAAGCCGGTTTCGCCCGCGCCGCCGCCAAGTCGCCCCGCTGATATCATCCGTGATGATGCGCAGGCACTTGAGATCGCGGAACGTCTTGCCACCGATTTTGCGGCAAGCGCCTCATCGCGGGATAGCGAGCGGCTTCTGCCCTGGACAGAACTCGATCTGTACGGCACCAGCGGCCTCTGGGGGATCACCGTTCCCCGCGAATATGGCGGGGCGGGCGTTTCGGCAAAGACCGTCGCGCAGACGATCGTCACCATCGGTGCTGCGGACGGGTCGCTATCACAGATTCCGCAGAACCATTATTACGCGCTGGAGGTGCTTCGCGTCGGTGGGAGCGCGGAACAAAAGGCTTTTTTCTACGAGCGCGTGCTGGCCGGCGAGCGGCTGGGCAATGCACTCGCTGAAATCGGTCAGCGCGACTTCAAACGCCGCACCCGGCTCGTGCGCGATCCTGCCGGCTGGTATGTCGAGGGAAAGAAGTTCTATTGCACGGGCGCGATCTATGCCCACTGGATTCCGACCCTCGTCGTTGCCGAGGAGGATGGCTCACCCGTCACCTATCTCGCCTTCGTTCCCAGGAATGCGCCGGGTGTCACCATCCATGACGACTGGGATGGTTTCGGGCAACGTGTAACCGGCAGCGGTACGGTGTTGTTCGAGCGGGTCAGGGTAGAGCCGGAATGGGTTGTGCCGTTCCAAACCTCCTTCGAGCGGCCGACAACCATCGGGCCGTTCGCGCAGATCATGCATGCGGCCATCGATCTCGGCATCGGCTTCGGTGCCTATCAGGAGATGCTGCGCTTCATCCGTGAGCGCGCCCGTCCCTGGCTGGATGCCAAGGTCGATCGCGCTACCGAGGATCCCCTGACGCTGCATCAGGTCGGCAATGTCTGGCTACGGCTGCGGGCGGCGCAGGCGCTGCTTGATCGTGCCGCGGCGGAGGTCGATGCAGCGCGGGCCGATATGACGGAAGAGAGCGTCGCGCGTGCGTCGATCGCCGTAGCGGAAGCGAAAATCCTGGCGACGAAGGCCGGGTTGCTGGCCGCCAACAAGCTGTTCGAACTTTCCGGCACCTCCTCTACGCTGGCGGAGGACAATTTTGATCGCTACTGGCGCAATGTGCGGACACACACGCTGCATGATCCGGTGCGCTGGAAGTATCAGGCGGTCGGCAACTACTACCTGAACGGCAAGCTGCCGCCACGCCATGGCGCGATCTAGGTCATCGATGTCATGAAAAAGCAGATTCTCCTCAATGCCTTCAACATGAACTCCGTCGGCCATATCAATCATGGTCTCTGGACGCATCCGCGTGACCGATCGGATCAATACAAGACGTTGAACTACTGGACGTCGCTTGCCGAGACGCTGGAACGTGGCCTGTTCGACGGCATATTCCTTGCCGATATCGTCGGCGTCTATGACATCTATCAGAACTCCGTCGACCTGACGCTGCGCGAATCCATCCAGCTTCCGGTCAACGATCCGCTGCTCCTGGTGTCCGGCATGGCGGCGGTGACGCGCCATCTCGGTTTCGGCATTACCGTCAACCTCAATTCCGAAGCGCCCTATCTCTTCGCGCGCCGCATGTCGACGCTCGACCATCTGACCGGTGGCCGCGTCGGTTGGAACATCGTTACCGGTTATCTCGACAGCGCCGCACGCGCCCTCGGCCAGGATGGGCAGGCGGATCATGACACGCGCTATGACCGCGCGGACGACTATCTGGAGGTGCTCTACAAGCTCTGGGAAGGAAGCTGGGATGACGATGCTGTGCGCGCCGATCGGCAGGCGCGTATTTTCGCCGATCCGGCCAAGGTTCGGCCGATCCATCATTGCGGACCCTTCTATCAGGTCGATGGCTACCACCTCTCCGAGCCGTCCATTCAGCGGACGCCGGTGCTCTATCAGGCCGGCACGTCGGGGCGGGGCCGCCAGTTTGCGGCGAGGCACGCGGAATGTGTGTTCATCACCGCGACCGACAAGACCGCGGCGCGGACCACATCGCGCATTCTGAGGCAGGCGGTTGTCGAGGCGGGGCGGCGGCCAGAGGACGTGAAGATATTTGTCGGGATTACCGTGATCCCGGACCACTCGCGGCAGGCGGCGCGAGAAAAATACGAAGACTATCTGCGCCATGCGAGCCCAGAAGCGGGACTGGCGCATTTCGCGGCCAGCACCGGCATCGATTTTTCCCGCTACGAGCTGGACGATCCGATTTCCTATGGCACCTCCAACGCCATTCAATCGGCAACGCAGCTCGCACAGCAGCGCGGCTGGACGAAGCGGCAATTGCTGAAGGAGCTCGCCGTCGGCGGTCGCTATCCCGTTATCGTCGGCGATGCCACTGAGATTGCCGATGAGCTCGAAAGCTGGATCACCGAAGGCGAGATCGACGGGTTCAATCTGACGCGAACGGTGACGCCGGAGAGCTACGAGGACTTCATCGACATCGTCGTGCCTGCCTTGCAGGATCGTGGTCTTTACAAGACCGCCTATGCCGAGGGGTCTTTGCGAAACCGGATCTTCCGCGAGGGCGACCGATTGCCGGCTCGCCATGCCGGCGCGGCATTTCGCGGCGGCTCGCGTTGAAACGCCAGGCCGCTCCTAGCGAAAGGGGCGGCTGATCCGATAGAGCACATGCGGGCGCAGGACGTGTCCGACGGGAACGGTCGTATCCTCAAAATCGGCGTCTTCCATATGCACCATGCCGATCTTTTCCATAGCGCAGCGCGAGGGAGTGTTGATGGTCGAGGTGTAGCCGATCACCTCTTTTACCTGCAATTCCTTCCACGCGAAGTCGAGGCAGCAATGGCTAGCTTCCGTCGCATAGCCCTGTCGCCAGTAGGAGCGTCCGAGAATCCAGCCGATCTCGAGGGGAAAGTTGCCGGGAACTTCGGGGCCGGGACGCGAGAGACCGGCCCCACCGATCAAGACGCCGTCCGCCTTGCGCTCGACGGCAAGAAAACCAAACCCTTCGCTCGCCAATTGTTCATTGGCCTCATCGATCATCGCGTCCGTTTCCGCAGGCGTGAGCAGGCTTGGATAATAATACTGGCGCGTCTCGGGATCGGCATTGATGGCGGCGAATGGTGCGCGATCCCGGTCTTGCCAAGGACGGAAGATCAGCCGTGAGGTTTCCAAGGTAAGCATGGTGTCCTCTGATCAGGAAGGGTTAATCGCAGGCTTTGTCAGGCGAGGCAAATGCCTCAATGCGAGTTCATATCGTGCGACTAAACTACCCGAAATGGTCACTAAAGGCTTGCGGCGTTGTGCCAAAGCTTCTCAGAAAGCTTCGCCGCAGGGTTTCCTCTGAACCAAAGCCGCAGCGCATGCGTGCCTGGCGGACGGAAAGGCCCTGTTCCAGAAGCCGGCGCACGGCCTCGACGCGAATATCTTCGACAGCCCTGGCCGGTGTACGTCCCGTCGCCAGGCGATAATGCCGCGAGAAGCTGCGTGCGCTCATGTTGGCCTGATCGGCAAGGGCTGGCAGCGAGAGGTCCGCGCGCAGATTGTCCATGATCCATCCGTGCAGGCGATCGAAGCGCTCGCCGCCCTCCTGCAGCGTCAGCATGGTGCTGAACTGCGCCTGGCCGCCTGGCCGCTTGAGGAAGACGACGAGCTCGCGCGCAACGGCCAGTGTCAGTTTCCGGCCGAGATCCGCCTCGACCAGCGCCAAGGTCAGATCGATACCGGCGGTTACGCCCGCCGACGTCCATATCTCTCCATCCTGAATGAAGATCGGATCGGGTTCCAGCTTCACATTCGGAAAGCGCTTGGAGAACTCGGTGCAACGATGCCAATGCGTCACAGCGCGTTTGCCCTCCAGCAGGCCCGCTTCGGCGAGAAGAAAGGCACCGCTGCAAACCGATGCCGTCCGCCACGCCCTTGCCGAACGCCGGCGGATCCAGTCGATGAGAGCGACGTCCTCACACGCCTTGTTCACGCCCCGGCCGCCTACGACGATCAAGGTGTCGATCTCGATATCATCGTCAGGCAGTGGTGCGGTCGCAAGTGACAGACCCGAGGTCGTCCCGGTCTGTGGGCTCGTTGCGACCGTGATCGCGTCATAGGGTCTTGGCAGACCCGCTGCGAGAGCTGCCTCATTGGCACTTGTAAACACCTGCAGTGGCCCGGTTACGTCGAGCAGCTGGGCGTTTTCGAAGGCGAGAATTTCGATGCGGCGCATAGTTTGGCTCAAAATGAGGGTACATTGGCAAATACGCCAGATAGTGATCGCGTAAGCTTGCCGAAGTCAATCTTTGGAGATGAATATGACGATCCGTTTCGGCCTGCTCACCTTTCCCGGCGTTCAGCAACTCGATCTGACAGGGCCTTACGAGGTCTTCGCCTCGACGGAAGGCGCGGAGGTCCATCTGGTCTGGAAGGATGTCGCGCCGATAGTAGCCTCAACGAAACTGGTGTTGCAGCCGACGACGACTTTCGAAGATTGCCCTCAACTCGACGTTATCTGCGTGCCGGGCGGCGCTGGCGTGAACGCGTTGCTCGAAGATGAGGTTGTCTTGTCCTTTATCCGCGCACAAGCGGCGCAAGCGCGTTTCGTGACCTCGGTTTGCACTGGCTCCCTCGTTCTCGGCGCGGCCGGCCTGCTCAAGGGCAGGAAGGCAACGACGCATTGGAATGCCCATGATTTTCTCGCCCATTTCGGGGCTATCCCGACCGCGGGCCGCATCGTTCAAGACGGCAATCTCATCACGGCCGGCGGGGTAACGGCCGGTATCGACTTCGGGCTGGCTGTCGTCGCAGCCCTGCGCGGCCAGGAGGAAGCCGAGATGATCCAGCTCTCGCTGGAATACGCGCCGGCGCCGCCGTTCCATTCGGGGACACCAGAAGAGGCGACAGCCGAGGTGTTTGCCAGGGTGAAGCAGCGTTTGGCCGGCTCGCGGGCGGCGCGAGAAGCCATCCTCGCCCGCCTGGCCTCGATCTAACCTCAGCCGGCTGAGAATTGCGTTGGTCGCTGCGGGCTCCCGGTGTTTGATCCGGGGGCTCGCGCTTTAACATGCCGACCATCGCCATGCATTAAATTCATTATCTTGTGGACGTCGCCCAGCATATGCCGCAATGCTCACGCGTTCCTCATCAGGATCGTTATGCTCTCGCGAATCGCTTTATGCCAGTTCCCGCGAATGGCAGGTGATCGCGATTGAAATTGATTCAAGGGGACCTTCATGGCCGACATCCGCACATCATTATCCGAAGTGATACCGAAGATTTCCATCGTCGGTGTCGGTGGCGGCGGCGGCAACGCGATTAACAATATGATCGCGGAAGAGCTTCAGGGTGTTGAATTCATTGCGGCAAACACGGATGCGCAGGCGCTCGCGATGTCGAGCGCAGCGCGGCGCATTCAGCTCGGGACCCAGGTGACCGAAGGTCTCGGCGCCGGCTCCCTGCCGGAAATCGGACGCGCTGCCGCCGAGGAATCCATCGATGAAATCATGGACCACCTCCGGGGCACGCATATGTGCTTCATCACGGCCGGTATGGGTGGCGGCACCGGCACTGGCGCGGCTCCGATCATCGCGCAGGCGGCGCGACAGGCGGGCATCCTCACGGTGGGCGTCGTCACCAAGCCCTTCACGTTCGAAGGCAACCGACGCATGCGGACCGCCAACGAGGGTATCGAGCGCCTGCGTGAAAGCGCGGACACTGTCATCGTTATTCCAAATCAGAATCTGTTTCGCATTGCGGATGCCACGACCACCTTCGCGAACGCTTTTGTGACCGCCGACCGGGTCCTGTTTGCCGGTGTCAGCTGCATCACGGATCTGATCGTCAAGGAAGGCCTCATCAACCTTGATTTCGCCGACGTCAAATCCGTCATGCGCGGAATGGGCCGCGCCATGATGGGGACGGGTGAAGCGAGCGGAGAGGGCCGTGCGCTGAGGGCGGCAGAGGCTGCCGTCGCCAACCCGCTTCTTGACGATATGAGCATGAAGGGCGCGCGGGGCGTGCTGATCTCCATTTCCGGCGGCACGGACATGACGTTGTTCGAAGTGGATGAGGCCGCCAGCCGCATACGCGACGAAGTCCTCGATGATGCCGATATCGTTGTCGGAGCGATCTTCGACAGAACCCTTGATGGGGTGTTCCGGGTATCGGTCGTTGCAACGGGTCTCGATGGGTTCGCAGCCTCGGGTAATCTCTCCGAGGCTATGAGAAGCCAAAGCGCTCAGTAAAGATTACTTCGGACCGTTCGAGGCGAGAGATAGGAAGAGGAGAAACCTCGGGTGGCGTATCCGGGGGTGGAGTGCTGTGCCTTCAGCCATTTTACGATCATCGAGCTATTCTCTCTGGCTGAGACGGCGCGCCCCCGCCTGTCATGCTGCTTTGAAAAATAGACGGTATCCAGAGCTGAAGACAGACGAAGCTGTTGGCAGTTGCAATCGAACAGAGCAATATTGCCTTCAGGCTGGGTAGCGGAAAGGTCAATCGTGTGAATGGGCGTCGGTCATTTCTCTTCATGCTCCCTTTCTTGACGAGGTTGATGGCAGCGCTGGCGGTGACCGTCCCCCTGGTGCTGCTTGGTTCACCCGCCCAGGCTCTCGATCCGGTGCCACCGACGCAGGTCTCGAACGATCAGATCGATAAGCTGATCGCGACACTGCATCAAACCTACGACGGCATACAGGACCTCCGCCAGCGGCGCGGCGCCTTCGAGAGGTTGATGGCATCCACGCCGGATCCGACGCGCGTCCAGATCCGTCATGCGGATGTCAATGGAGTTGAGGCCGATCTGATCTGGCCGGCGCGGCTGCATCATCCGCTCGGCCGGCGGGCGATCCTCTATCTCCATGGCGGTGGCTTCTATAGCGGTTCGTTGAGGACGCATCGCAATATTGCGGGCTCTCTTGCGAAGGCTGCGTCCGCCGATGTGCTGCTGATCGACTATCGTCTCACACCGGAACACGGTTTTCCCGCCCAGGTCGATGATGCGCTGGCATCCTATCGCTGGCTTCTCGCCTCCGGATATCGAGCGGAAAACATTGTGGTTGCCGGCGAATCCGTCGGCGGGACCCTGGCGATCGAGGTCACCCTCAGGCAGCTCCGGCTCAAGGGGCCTTTGCCGGCCGCCGTGGTGGCGATGAGCCCGGTGACCGATTTTGCAATAACAGGCGCCTCGATGACCGCGAATGCCGGGAGCGATCCTTTCATGGGCAAGGGCGAGCTGGAGCTGATACGCAAGGCCTATATCGGCGATCGTTCCCCGGTGAATTGGGAGAGGTCACCGCTTTATGCGAATATGACCGGCTTTCCGCCACTGCTGCTGCAGGTCGGTTCGCGTGAGACGCTGCTGGACGATACGCTGCGCCTGGAGGACAAGGCGCGTCAGGCAGGGGTCAATGTCACCGTCGAGATCTGGCCGGGCATGATCCACCAATGGCAGGTCTTCCCGTTTTGGCTTGACGACGCGAGGAAGTCGAACGCAAAGGTGGCCGAATTCGCCATCGCGCATTTTGCGGACAAGCCCGCACAGTAGTCATCGTCATCTGACACAATCAGCCGCATCTTTCAGACCAAGTGTATCGCGCAGGGGCTGGACCCGATGATTCCATGCGTTCAGTCGTTCAGGTGTCATGCCGGAGTGCTGGTTGCCGCTCAATTTATTATTGCACGATACGATATTGCGATAAATTTCTTATGGACAGCAATTCGAATTGGCTCTACATAGATAAATATCGCAATAACAAATCGTACGATATATAAATGATTGGAGATTGAAATGAGCAACTCGATCAATCAAGCTACCCGCCGGGGCGTTATGACGGCCGGATTAGGTCTGGCCGCCACGGCGGCTGTCATGCCCTTCGCTCAACCCGCACAAGCCTCTGCAACAAAGCAGTCTTCGAAAGGGAAGGATACCACTATGAGCAGCAACACCATTACGACCAAGGACGGAACCCAGATTTTCTACAAGGATTGGGGAACGGGTCAGCCGATCGTATTCCATCACGGCTGGCCGCTGAGCGCCGACGACTGGGATGCTCAGATGCTGTTTTTCCTCGATAAGGGTTTCCGCGTCATCGCCCATGATCGCCGCGGCCACGGCCGCTCGAGCCAGACGGCAACCGGCAACGAGATGGATACCTATGCCGCCGATGTCGCGGCATTGGCCGAGCACCTCGACCTGAAGGGCGCCATTCATGTGGGACATTCGACCGGCGGCGGCGAAGTTGCCCGCTATGTCGCGCAATATGGCGGCCATGGCCGCGTCTCCAAAGCAGTGCTGATCGGTGCCGTGCCGCCGATCATGGTGAAGTCGGAGAAGAATCCGGGCGGCCTGCCGCTCGAGGTCTTCGACGGTTTCCGTTCGGCACTGGTTGCCAACCGTGCCCAGTTCTTCCGCGATATTCCGGCTGGCCCGTTCTACGGCTTCAATCGTCCGGGTGCTAATGTCTCCCAGGGCGTCGTCGATAATTGGTGGCGCCAGGGCATGATGGGCGGCGCCAAGGCCCATTACGATTGCATCAAGGCCTTCTCGGAAACCGATTTCACCGAGGACCTGAAGAAGATCGATGTGCCGGTTCTCGTGATGCATGGTGACGACGACCAGATCGTGCCGATCGCGGATTCCGCTCTTCTGTCCGCCAAGCTGCTCAAGAAGGGCACGCTGAAGGTCTATAAGGGCTTCCCGCACGGCATGGCCACCACCCATGCGGATGTCATCAACGCCGATCTGCTTGAATTCTTCAAGGCATAACGATCTCTAGAAAAAACAGAGCGCCCGCTGGAAGGCGGGCGCTCTGCCGCCGACAATCTTAACCGGGCGGCTTATCGTTACTTCTGACCTTTTGCGCATCCAGATAGCCGTGGTCGAATGCTTTGGCGCTGCTACTATCTTCGGGATAGGGGTTCTTGTCGGTGGCAGCTTCCCGTTTTCCGGCCTCGAAGCCGCGGGAATAGGCAGTCGAGTCATCATCCCTGGCGATCTTCGGCGGTTCCACCGAAGGCGGCTGAAGGGGATTTGGAAGGCCAGTTTCCGGAGCCGGGATCGGCGGCAATGTCGGGTCATGCTTTGCCATGGCTTTCTCCTCTTCTGAGAAAACGTCATGGCGGGATCGTGGTTCCGTTGGGAACACCAATCTCTACCTGTTAGGCCCAGATCGGTGGTGACATCATCGATCCAGCTTGAGCGAAAGCTGCACGGCGCGCGGCAAGGGCGGCAGCGGCCGGCTGATGTCGACGCGGCGTTTCCACGCAGCGAGCCGTTCCTGCTCACGTTGCCGCAAGGCTTTCGATACTGCGACGAATGTCATGGCACGCTCTATGACTTGTTGTGTGTCAGTCATGGATATCTCCATATGTTCACTTTATGTTCTCATATTGAGCGTAGATTGTCAAGCCGGTGGGTGCCGGCCTATCTCATGGGCACTTTGTCGCGCCTCGGGCGAGGCACTTGCGGGGCGAAGGAGGCGGCTTTTATTCGGCCGCGGCTGCGAGGCATCCGTCGATGATTCCACGGATCTCCGCGCGGCAGGAGCCGCAATTGGTCCCGGCATTCAGCGCTTTGCCGACCGCCTCGACGCTGT